>ENA-OZGP01000460-OZGP01000460.1-human-gut-metagenome-genome-assembly--contig:-NODE-460-length-11347-cov-8.886911_pt1 | contig 11347 bp, 8 predicted proteins | sample MGYA00245122_ERZ653669 | MGnify/ENA primary metagenome ERZ653669 (study PRJEB26926, sample SAMN06165247) | human gut metagenome | biome: ENVO:00009003; feature: ENVO:2100002; material: ENVO:00002003... | reverse complement strand
CGTAAGGAGTCGTCGGCAGCGTCAGATGTGTATAAGAGACAGGGCGCACAGTATATTGATTATATCACAGCTTATGGCAAATTTCCCAGAAGTCTTGCTTGAATCTTTTTCATGTTTTCTTCAGGAGAGTTTGCTGTATTTTCATGTTTCGAGCAGTTCTGACTGCATTTCGTCCAGCTGCTCGTAGCTGTAAAGGCGGTTGAGGGCTTCCACCAGCTCTTTTTTCGAGAGCCGGGGCGGCAGACCGAGAGCGCAGAGCAGCTTTGTTTTCCGCTCAGCCGAACCCGCCGTACCCGAAAGCCCCCACTCATAGAGGTCGGTATAAGTAATTTGCCGCCCCTCCGGCTTTGCAGGGGCAATGCCAGCTTCTTCGCCCAGAGCGTCCCGGAGCGCCTGCAAAACGAGGGCATCGTCCACGCCTTCGACCCCTAGAAGCCCCTCTTTGCCGGGCTGAGCCTTCCGCTTTTCCTTGCCGTGGATGGCCGGAACGTAGGCTTGCACCACGTTCTTCTCCCCCACCAGATTCGTGATGTAGGTGCGGATGCGGAAGCCCGCCGCGTCGGAGTCCGTCAGGAGGATAAGGCCGTTTTTGTGGGCCAGCTGTTTGAAGAGCTGCTGACGCTTCTTATCCTTATAGATGCCGAAGCCGTCCGTCAGCAGGATCATGGCGTCGGTCAGGTGGGAGAGACGGGCCGCATCGTATTTGCCCTCCACGATGAGCACACGGTCGGTGTGCAGCAGTTCCAGTTTCTCGCTCATCTTCTTCCTCCCGCCATTGCCAGGCGGCAGAGCGCCGTTTCCAGCAAGGTCTGCGCGCTCACGGGCTGGCTTTTCAGACTCTTGTCCAGCTCAAGCAAAATCTGCATACAGGCTTCCAGCTGGGGCAGCGTGTAGTGGCTGGCTGTCTCGGCAGAGCGCTTGAGCCGGTAGTCGCTGCCCTTGTAACCGAAATCCTTGAACACGGTGCTGTAGCTCTTCCGCTTGGCTGCGCCCAGTTTGACCCGATAGAGATCCACATAGCTGCCGATCATGGCCGCCGTGATGGGGATGGGCTCCTGCTGCAGGCGGAGAAGCGTTTGCAGCTTTTTGCAGGCACCGGTGGCGTTTTTCGCCGTTATCATCCGTATCATCTCGAAGACGTCGGCCTCGAGGCTCACAGTCCCCATCTCGGCCACCATGGCCGTGGTCACGGTCTGGTAGCCGGAGAGGGCGCAGAGCTTGTCCACCTCGTTCTCGAGAAGGAACGGGTCTTCGCCGCAGCGTTCCAGCAGGGCCGCCGCCGTACCCTCGGAGAGGGTGGTGTCCTGCGCCTTGGCGCGGTTCATCACCATGACCTTCAGCTCGTAGGGCTTGGGCTTGGCCAGCTCTTCGGCAAAGCCGACCTTAGTACACTGGGCGATGAGCTTCTGCGCCCGCTTGCCCAGCTTGAGCTTATTGCGCTCCATCTCGAACACGCTGCCCAGCACCACCACGGCATTCTCGAGGCTGGCCAGCGTGGCGCACAGCTCGTCGAGGTCTTTGTCGCTGTAGGCGGCAGGGTCCACCTCGGGCAGAAGCACCACGCGCCGCGTCCCGAAGAAGGAGATGGTGCCTGCTGCCATGATGAGCTGCTCGATTTCGGGCGCAGCACCGTCCAGAACGGTCGTCTCTTCGTCCTCACCCTCGGCCAGAAGCTTTGCCGCCCGGGCCACGGCCTGCCGGACAAGATAGCGCTCGCTGGAATAAAAATAGTAGACCGGACAGCCTCCCTGGGCCAGCTGCCGGAGTTTCGTTTCCGTTGCCAAATGATCGGCTCCTTTGTATTTGGATTATTTTATTCTATCATACTCTGCCCGCTTTGAAAAGCGCTCACCCCTTGAGACGGAGGCGCAGCCGCGAGACAGGCTCCGCGTCCTCTTCCATCCAGCGGTATTTGCTGCTCAGGGTCAGGCAGTCGGTGTACCGGATATTGTCCGGCCTTGCCATCGAGACCAGCAGCCACTCAGCCCGGATAGGCTTTGCAGGCCGGACGGTGCCGCTGAGGGTGATGAACCTCTGCCCGCCGACACGCATCCGCAGAATGCAGCCCTGCCGGGTACGGAAAAGTTCCAGATCCACTTCGCCGCAGGAAGCACGGCGGGTGGTGTTCTCGGCCAGAGCAGCGGCATTGATGCGCTTTTGGGCCTCGATACGGCAGGGTCCTTCCGGCTGCATCCGCAGGTCAACCAGAAGCTCGACCGTCTTTACGCCCCGCTTTTCCAGCTGATTTTCCACCGCCCGCTGGGTGATGCTGCTGCCCCGGAAGAGGACGACTGCCTTCTCCCTCTGGGTGATGACGACGGCAGGCGCAGCCCGGGTCCCCACGAGTTCGATGTTCACCACGTTCCAGCTCAGAGCCGTTTCCAGCCCGATCGCCAGCGCCGCCAGCAGAATGACCGTCGGCAGAGCTACCCGGAGTCGGATGTGCCGCCGCATTGCCATTACGCAGAGCAGGATCAGCGCAAGACACACCAGTGCGGCATAGGTCCCATCAAACCAGAGGGATGCTCCTGGCAGAACGGACACCCGGAAAGCCCACTCGTTCATCAGCCATGCCAGCCCTTCGGCACAGAAGGCCACCGGGCGGCGGATGATTTCAAACAAAGGCAAGCCCTCCGCGGCCAGACCCAGCAGAGCTGCACCGAGGCCAAAGCTCAGCATCGGCCCCACCAGCCAGAGGACGGCCACGCCCGACGCTACAGCCCAGACCGTCGTGCTCATCCCGCGCAGCACCAGCACCGGGAAGGTCGCCGCCGAGGCACAGAGGGAGACGCAGAGCGAGTCCCACACGCCGCCCGCAAAGCGCCGGAAGAGGAGCACTGCGCGGGATGGTTTCTCCCGACGGCTTTTCCGTTTCTTCTTTCTGTCGCAATAGTGTTCCCGCCCACGCCCTGCGCACTCAGCACCGGCCAGTGTTCCCATCACTGCCGCAAATGACAGCTCGAAGCCCACGTCATAGACCGCGTACCCGTTGCCCAGACACATAAGGACGCCTGCAGCGCCCAGCGAGGTGAGCGTATCCGCCGGGCCTCCCACCCAGACTCCGAGGGAGCTGACCCAGACCGCCACCGCCGCCCGGAGGACAGAGGGCGTCGCGCCGGTGATGCCCACCAGCAGAAGGGCCGTTTCGGCCCGGAGCAGCGACCTCGCCCGCCGGTAAGCCCGGCTCCGCTCCCGCTCCTTGTGGGGCAGAGCATCCAGCAGGCCGCAGAAGATGGTGACGTGGAGGCCGCTCACCACCAGCACATGGGAAAGCCCCGCGCCCCGGTAGGCACTGCGAAGAGTCGAAGTCAGATGGCTCCGGTCGCCCACCACCATCGCGGCCAGAACGCCGCCGGTGTTTTCGGCCATGCCTTTTCGCAGGGCGCGGCTCAGCGCCGCCTGGAGCCGAGTCGTCCGGGCGCGGAAGCTCTCGCTGGGCCCAAGACGAAGCATCCCGGACAGATATTCCGCGCTGAGGACAATGCCGTCGGCGTAGTCGTCCAGACGCTGGGTGGCATCCGGCACATCCAGCGAAAAGCGGCCCCGGATGCGGCCTCCGGCCTCACATTTGGGCAGACTGGCGCACTCCACCCGGAAGTGGACAGCTTCCCCGTCCACTTTTTCCACCATTAGCACAGCGCTCACCCGGCCCGCTGTGTAAGCGCGGCCTGTGCTCTCCACTTCGGCGGTGAGGGTCACGTCTCTCCCGGCGTAAGCGTCCTGTATCTTTGCAAGCCGCGCGCCAGTCGTTTTCATGATGCCGACGCCCAGCACTGCGCCCAGAAGCAGGCAGACCGCATACCCTCTCGCGGCCCCGCCTCTCCACCAGACCAGCAGGCAGAAGACAACAAAAATTGCCGCAGACGGCAGCAAAAGCCCCATCTGCGGCAAAAATGAGCACAACGCTAACACACCCAGCGCACTCAGGCAGAACGCGCAGAGCGGGCGTCGCATATCGGTTTAGTGGAGGAACAGAGGCAGCGGCTCGAGGAAGATGATGTCCTTGCGCTGGGCAGCATCACCCTCGGCCAGAACGGCGGCCTGACCCACGATGGTACACTGGGTCTGCTCGGCCAGCTCGTCCAGAGCCTTGAGAGAGCCGCCGGTGGAAATGACATCATCCACGACCAGCACCCGCTTGCCGCTCATCTTGTCCAGCTCCTTGCGGTCGATGACCAGCTTCTGCTTGCCAGCAGTAGTGATGGACTGGTCCTCGACGACAACAGGGTCGGGCATATACAGCTTGACGCCCTTGCGTGCGCAGACGTAGGGCTTGCCGCTCTGGCGGCTCATCTCGTGAGCCAGCGGGATGCCCTTGGCCTCAGCGGTCAGCAGGATGTCAAAATCCGGGCATTTCTTGAGCAGCTCAGCGGCAGCAGCCACCGTCAGCTCGGCGTCGCCCAGCATGATGAAGGCCGCAATGTCCATGTGGTCGTTCACCTTGCAGATGGTCAGCTCACGGGTCAGGCCCGCGACATTCAGCGTATAAGTCTTAGCCATATTCAACGATCTCCCTTACTTTTTCGGAATCAGACAGGCAGCTTCTCGCCGCCCAGAACATGGAAGTGCAGATGCTTGACGGTCTGGCCGGCGTCCTCGCCCACATTGGAGATGACGCGGTAGCCGTTGTCGAGACCCTGCTCCCTGGCAAGCTTTGCGATGACCGCAAAGACATGGCCCAGCAGAGCGCCATCTTCCTCGGTCAGCGCAGCGGCCGAGGGGATGTGCTTTTTGGGGATGACCAGGAAATGCACCTTGGCCTGCGGGGCGATGTCATAGAATGCCACCACCTGCTCGTCCTCATAGAGCTTCTTCGAGGGGATGTCCCCCGCTGCAATTTTGCAAAACAGACAATCTTCCATGGGAATCGCTCCTTCCAGATTTTTTATCATTCTGCCTGTCCGTCAGGCGTGACGGAGAGGTTTATTCCAGAATCAGCCCAGCTGCTTCTCCACGATGCTCTTGACAGCGGCCAGAGCCTCGTCGATCTTGGTCTCATCCTTCAGACCAGCCATAGCGAAGTCGGGCTTGCCGCCGCCCTTGCCGCCTGCGATGGCAGAGATCTCCTTGACAAGATTGCCGGCCTTCAGACCCTTTGCCTGAGCGTCCTTGGTCACAGTAACAGCCATGGTGATCTTGTCGTCAGACTTGCCCACCAGAACAGCCACAGCAGCAGCCTTGGCATTGTCACGGATGGTGTCGCACATGCCGCGCAGGGTGTCGCCGGAGGTACCGGTGAAGTAAGCGGAAGCGATCTTGACGTCGCCGACGGTCTCAGCGTTGTCGAACAGGCTGGTGACCTTGGAGGCGGCGACCTTTGCCTTGATGTCCTCCAGCTCCTTGCTCATGGCCTTGTTCTCAGCCATGACAGCCTCCGCACGAGCGGGCAGAGCGGCGACGTTGTTTGCCTTCAGGGTGTTAGCCACAGTGTGCAGCATCGCTTCCTGCATATTGGCACGAATCAGCAGATTGCGGCCGGTGACAGCCTCGATACGGCGGATACCAGCAGCAACAGAGGACTCGCTGACGATCTTGAAGCCGCCGATCTGAGCGGTGTTCTTGACGTGGGTGCCGCCGCAGAACTCGGTGGACCAGCCCTCAATATCAACAACACGGACGACCTTGCCGTACTTCTCGCCGAACAGAGCCATAGCGCCCAGCTTCTTGGCCTCTTCGATGGGCATCTCCTTGACAGTGACGTTCATCGACTCGAAGATCTTGTCGTTGACGATCTTCTGCACACGGACCAGCTCCTCGGGAGTGACAGCGCTGAAGTGGGTGAAGTCGAAGTGGGTGATGGAAGCGTCCTGATAGGAGCCTGCCTGATGGACGTGGTCACCCAGGACCTCGCGCAGAGCTGCCTGCAGCAGGTGGGTAGCGGTGTGGTTGCGGGCGATGGCCATGCGGTATTCCTTATCCACACGGGCGGTCAGATGGTCGCCGACATGGACGATGCCGCTCTCGAGGGTGCAGGTGTGGACATAGTAGCCCTTGGGGGTCTTCTTGACGTCCTGCACGCGCAGCACGCACTCAGCGCCGGTGATGACGCCGTGGTCTGCGGCCTGACCGCCCATCTCAGCGTAGAACGGGGTCTTATCGAGAACGACCAGCACGCCTTCCTTGGCCTGTTCGTCGGTGGCGATGGCGTCGGTCAGAGCCTCCTCGTCGCTCAGAGCCACAACGACGCTGTCGCTCTTGAGGCTGTCGTAGCCGACGAAATCGGTGGGCTCAGCGGTCAGAGTGCCGAACAGGTCTTCGCTCCAACCGGAGATGTTCTTCTTGAGGCGCTCTGCACGGGCGCGCTCCTTCTGCTTGGTCATCTCGGCGTGGAAGCCCTCCTCGTCGATCTCGATGCCCTGCTCCGCAGCGATCTCCTTGGTCAGGTCGAGGGGGAAGCCGAAGGTATCGTTCAGCTTGAAGACGTCCAGACCCTTCAGCAGGTGCTCGTGAGCCTTTTCCAGACCGTCGATCATGTTGTTCAGGATGTTCATGCCGGCATCGATGGTGCGGGCAAAGTTTGCCTCCTCGGTGCCGATGACCTTCTTGATATAGGCGTCGTGCTCACGCAGCTCGGGGTAAGCGGACTCGCTGGACTGGATGACCGTCTCCACCAGCTCCACGAGGAAGGGGCGGCTGATGCCCAGCATACGGCCATGGCGGGCAGCGCGGCGGAGCAGACGGCGCAGCACGTAGCCGCGGCCCTCGTTGGAGGGCAGGATGCCGTCAGACACCATGAAGGTGCAGCTGCGGATGTGGTCGGTGATGACGCGGATGGAGATGTCCTCCTTGGGGTTGGCACCGTAGGTCTTGCCGGCGATGTGCTCCACATGGTGCAGCACGCTCTGGACCGTATCGACCTCGAACAGGTTGCCCACGCCCTGCATCACGCAGGCCAGACGCTCCAGACCCATGCCGGTATCAATGTTGGGGCGTGCCAGACGCTCGTAGTGGCCCTTGCCGTCGGCATCGAACTGGCTGAACACCAGGTTCCAGATCTCCATATAGCGGTCGCAGTCGCAGCCCACGCCGCAGGTCGGCTTGCCGCAGCCGTACTCGGGGCCGCGGTCGAAGTAGATCTCAGAGCAGGGGCCGCACGGGCCGGAGCCGTGCTCCCAGAAGTTGTCTTCCTTGCCCAGACGGACCATGTGGTCGGGGGCAACGCCCACCTTCTTGGTCCAGATGTCGTAAGCCTCATCGTCCTCTTCGTAGACGGAGATGTGCAGCTTATCCTTCGGGATAGCCATCCACTCGTCGGAAGTCAGGAACTCCCATGCCCAGGGAATGACCTCTTCCTTAAAGTAATCCTGGAAGGAGAAGTTGCCCAGCATCTCGAAGAAGGTGCCGTGGCGGGCGGTGATGCCCACGCGCTCGATGTCAGGGGTGCGGATGCACTTCTGGCAGGTGGTCACGCGATGACGGGGCGGCTCCTCCTGAGCGAGGAACCACTTCTTCATGGGTGCCATGCCGCTGTTGATGAGCAGCAGGCTGGGGTCGTTCTTCGGGACGAGCGGGAAGCTGTCCAGACGCAGGTGGCCCTTGCCCTCAAAGAAGGTAAGGTACTTGTCACGCAGTTCATTCAAACCGGTCCATTGCATAGTTTTAATCTCTCCTCGTGTATCGGCGTCCTCCTCCGGACGCAGTTTTTATGGCAGTCGGGCAAAAAACAAAAAACAGCCCTCATCCCGAAAAGGGACGAAGGCTGTCTGAAAAGCTCCGTGGTACCACCCAAATTGCAGAAATGCCGCCGGGGCGCTCCTGCCGCTTTGTGCGCTGTAACGCTGCGCAGCGTCCGGTTTGTTTCGCCGGAAGCTCCGGGGTGGCGTAAAAAATGCTCTGCCGGAACGCCTTTCAGCCAAGGGCGTTCTCTCTGGGCGGCGGCACACATCCTTCTGGCCCCATCCTTGCCATTTGCCATAATTACCATTCACGCGCAAAGGGCATGCTGCTCCTTTGCGTTCATTTCAGATTATAGCATAGTCAGGCCATTTGTCAACATTTTTTCTTGAAAACCCACCCTTGCAGGCAAGGCCCGCCATTTTCACCCCCGCATAAGCTTTCAGCAGCCAGCACCAAGTGACCCGGCCTGCCAATGGGTGCTTCGCACCCGGGTTGCGGCACCCAGCGTCTGAGAGGGCGTCACGGCACCCAGATGCGGAGGATATTGCTGACGACGCCGTCCTTCGTGAAGACAGTGGTGTTGTAAGGCGTCCAGTTGTCCTTGTCCTCCGAGACGGCCTTGCCCACCTCGATGGCGCCGTTCGTTTCCACCGGCACAGCGTCCACGCTGGCGGAGCTGTCGCTGAGGGTCACACTGTCGTCCACGGGCAGCACGAGTTCCCCCATCATGTAGTAGACCGGGTAGTCGTCGTAGGTGACGGTGCGGTAGGTGTCGCCGCTGCGCCAGAGGTCTACGCCGCCCTCTTCGATGCCGCCGTTGATGGAGACGGTGCCGTTGTCCTCATTCTTTTCGATTTTCTCCACTGTCACGTTCTGTGCTTCCACAGCGCCGTCCAGATGGGTACTGAAAACGCTGCCCACATCCAGTGCGTCCACGTCCTCGGCGCGGTAAGCGTCGTAGCCGTAGACCGTCAGGGTCATCTGGCGCTTCTTGGCGTCCACGCTCGAGATGTTCGCGGCGAACTTGTAGGAGCCGGTCTTCATCTCCTCGAGGCTGCCCTGATTGATGGGCATTATGACGCCCTCTTCGCCGGGCAGGACGCGCACTTCGCTGCTCACCTCTTCCACTTCACTGGCGGCGGGCATCGAACCGGCCATGCCGCTGGCGGCACTGGCAGCGCTGGCAGAGCTGCATCCGGCCAGCATCCCCAGAGCCAGAACGCCTGCAAGGAGCATCAGTTTCTTGTCGTTCGTCATATCAATACCTTCTTCCCTCTTCAATCATGTAAGGCTCTCATTATACCATAAATGGAGATTCGATGATTAAGCCATCGTTAAATTCCGATGAATTCTTTTTGCACCGGCACAGTATACTCTTGTTTTTTGAAAAAGTAAACAACCAACTTGACGTAAGAAGGCGGATTCGCTACAATAAAAGCAAATCTTAACCTATTCTTAATTTAGAGAGGAAACTTCCGTGAAAATATTGAAAGTCAAATGTCTCGCCCCCACCCGGCTGGACAACTATCTGATGCAGCAATTCCCCGCGCTGAACCCGGGCCGTCTGAACAAGGCCCTGCGCGAAAATAAAATCAAACTGAACGGCAAAAAGCAGCCGCTCTCCACCCGCGTGATGGCAGGCGATGAGATCAAGCTGTTCATCCTTGACGATGTTCTGGACGCTGACAAGCGTGTGGACGGCCCGGCGTGGAAGAACGCCCGCGGCCCGGCGCAGGTGGTGTACGACTGCCCGCAGATCCTCATCGTCAACAAGCCCGCCGGCCTCGCCGTGGACGGTCCCGACGACGACACCCTGCTGAACCGCGCTCTGCTCTACCTCAACCAGCAGGGCGAGTACAAGGAGAATGACGTCTACACCCCCGCCCTCTGCCACCGCCTCGACACCGGCACCAGCGGCCTTGTCATCATCGCAAAGACGCCGGAGGCCGAGGAGCTGTTCCTCGCCGCCATCAAGAGCCGTGAGGTGAAAAAGACCTACCTCTGCGTCACCTTCGGCCGTCCCACGCCCCCGGACGCCACCCTCGGCGGCTACTTGCTCAAGGACGCCGACCGTGGCATCGTGAAGATCGTGGAGGACAAGCAGCCGGGTGCCAAGGACGTGGAGACCCGCTACGAGACCATCGCCGTCTCCGGCCGTCTGGCTCTGCTCAAGGTGCAGCTCATCACCGGCCGCACCCACCAGATCCGCGCCCACATGGCAAGCATCGGCTGTCCCATCCTCGGCGACAGCAAGTACGGCAACAACACCGCCAACCGCGAACTGAAGCTCAAATATCAAGCCCTCTGTGCGTGGGAGCTGACCATGCCCCACTTCAATCAGCCCGATTTCGAGTTCCTCAGCGGCAAGACCTTCCACGCCCCGAAACCGTGGTACTATCAGCAGGTGCTGGATGGAACGCTGAAATAAAACGATACAAAAAAGGGAGCTGTCCGCATGGGCAGCTCCCTTTCGTATTTATAAGGTATCAGACCCGCACCATATCCGGCGTGATCTCCTCGATGGAGTGTGCGCCGCACATCTGCATGGTATCGGCCAGCTCACCGGCCAGCTTATCGATGTAGCACTTGACGCCTTCCTCGCCGCCGCCGTAGACAGCCGTGACGAAGGGGCGGCAGATGAGCACGCCGTCCGCGCCCAGTGCCAGTGCCTTGAAGACATCAACGCCGGTGCGGATGCCGCCGTCCACCAGGACCTTGACGCCGGTACCCTTGAGGGCCGCGGCGATCTCAGGCAGGACTTCGGCAGTGGCGGGACACTGGTCGAGGACGCGGCCGCCGTGGTTGGATACCACGATGGCGGCGGCACCGGCCTCCTTGGCCTTGAGAGCACCCTTGACGGTCATGACGCCCTTGACGATGAAGGGACGCTCGGCCAACTTGACGATCTCAGCCAGTTCGGCCACGCTCTTGCTGCCGGCCGGAGGCGTCATATTCTTGAGGAAGGGCAGGCCGGCGGCATCCACGTCCATTGCCACGGCGAAGCAGCCGCTGGCCTTGGCCTGTGCCATCTTCTCCTTGATGGTGTCGATGTTCCAGGGCTTGATGGTCGGCACGCCGCAGCCATCGGCATTGCCGATGGCCTTGGTGGCCATGGTCATAACGTCAGGATTGGTGCCGTCGCCGGTAAAGGCAGCAATACCGCTCTCGGCGCAGGCGCGCACCAGCACGTCGTTGTAGGTCATGTCGGTGTAGACGTCGGAGTAGTGGAGGTTCACCGCGCCCACAGGACCAGCAAAGAAGGGGTACTTGAAGCTGCGACCGAACAGCTCCACGTGGGTGTCGGGAGTGCCGTTCTCGCAGAGGGTATCCATGTTCACACGGATGTCGGCCCACTTATTATAATTGCGGATAGCGGTGTCGCCCACGCCCTTTGCGCCGGGGCCGGGGATCTGATTCTTGCAGGCCACGCCGTTGCACACCGGGCAGGCCTTGCAGTATTTGCCGATGCACTCCCGCGCATTGGCCAGCACTTCAGCATAGTTCATACAGAGTCCATCCTCCTTGTTTTCCATTTCTGCGGCAGGAAATGCCCTGCTGCTACACTCTCTGCCCCCATCATAGCCCGGTTTTCAGTCGTCGTCAAGGGTTTTGCACGGTTTTCAGTGCAAAGTTCGGAGGCCAGAAACGCAGGCACGTGCTTTTTGAAAAAATACAATTTTTTTCAAAAAAATCCTTGACAAAAGTGCTTCTTTCAGGTATTATAGTGGAG
>ENA-OZGP01000454-OZGP01000454.1-human-gut-metagenome-genome-assembly--contig:-NODE-454-length-11449-cov-5.376953_pt1 | contig 11449 bp, 6 predicted proteins | sample MGYA00245122_ERZ653669 | MGnify/ENA primary metagenome ERZ653669 (study PRJEB26926, sample SAMN06165247) | human gut metagenome | biome: ENVO:00009003; feature: ENVO:2100002; material: ENVO:00002003... | reverse complement strand
ATATTATACACTATTAAAATTCGATTGTCAATATTTTTATTGGTATTTTTTTCAGAAAAAAGCAAATATTTTTACGATAACTTGAAATAGTTATGTATAAGTGCGTATATGCGGCTGTTTCATATAATTGTATATTGCTAGAAAACGCAAATGATCCTCGGCATTCTCAAATAAAAGACTTATAACATTACTGTTTTGGTGCTTTTATGATTTTTGTCAAAGCTTATCTCAAAGCATTTAGATATAATTTCTACATTAATTATTATAATTATACGCCTTGACACGATATCATGCCATGGTGTATAATTTTCGTGTATTATATAATTGATGTAATGTACAAGGAGGATATATGAAAAATTATCTCAATGAAAGCCTTTCAGCTCAGGAAAGAGCTGAAGCACTTGTAAATGAAATGACCGTAGAGGAGGCGGCTTCACAGCTTAGATATGACGCCCCTGCTGTTGAGCGGCTCGGCATTCCTGCCTATAACTGGTGGAATGAGGGTATCCATGGGCTTGCACGAAGCGGTGTTGCCACCATGTTTCCACAGGCAATAGGTCTTGCAGCTATGTTTGACACCGACCTTGTGTTCAAAGTGGCAGATATAACCTCCACAGAAGCTCGTGCCAAGTATAATGAGTATTCAAAGCGTGATGACAGGGATATATACAAAGGTCTTACCCTTTGGGCACCTAATATAAATATTTTCAGAGATCCACGCTGGGGCAGAGGCCATGAGACTTACGGTGAAGACCCTTATCTTACCGCAGAGTGCGGCAAGGCATATGTAAAAGGCTTGCAGGGCAGTGGCAAGGTACTGAAAACTGCCGCTTGTGCAAAGCATTTTGCAGTACATAGCGGACCTGAGGCTGTTCGCCATGAATTTAATGCAGAGGTTAGTTGGAAAGACCTTGAAGAGACCTATCTTTATGCCTTTGAGGAGCTTGTGAAAAAAGCAAAGGTCGAGGGTGTAATGGGTGCGTATAATCGTGTGAATGGCGAGCCGTCATGTGCTAGTGAGTTTCTAATGGGCAAGCTCGACAAATGGGGTTTTGATGGCTATTTTGTTTCTGATTGCTGGGCGATAAGGGATTTCCACGAACACCATATGGTGACATCTTCTCCTGTAGAGTCGGCTGCAATGGCACTTAAAGCAGGATGTAATGTGAACTGCGGTTGTACGTATGTACATCTGCTTTCTGCTCTTGACAAGGGGCTTGTGACAGAAGATGAAATCCGGGCTTCCTGTGTTGCTCTTATGAGAACTCGCATAAGACTTGGCATGTTTGACAAGTCAACGGAATATGACAACATACCATACAGCGTTGTTTCTTGCCCTGAGCATAAAGCAGTATCCTACCAGTGTGCAGTGAAGTCCATGGTGCTGCTCAAAAACAAGGGTATTCTTCCGCTTGACAAAAAATCAATATCAACTATCGCTGTAATAGGTCCAAATGCGGACAGCAGAGCGGCTTTAGAGGGCAATTATAACGGCACAGCCGACAGGTATGTTACTTTCCTTGAGGGTATCGAGGACGCATTTGATGGCAGGGTGCTTTATGCTGAAGGCTGTCACTTGTATAAGGACAGAGTATCGGGTCTTGCACAGGCAGGGGATAGATACGCCGAAGCTGAGGCGGCAGCGGCAAATTCTGATGTTGTGATACTTTGCGTTGGTCTTGACGCCACTATTGAGGGTGAGGAGGGCGACACAGGTAATGAGTTTTCATCAGGTGACAAGAACGATCTAAGACTTCCTGAAAGTCAGCGCGAGCTTATAAAGCGTGTCGCAAAGATCGGCAAGCCTATGATAGTGGTATGTGCGGCAGGAAGCTCAATAAACATCGAGCATGATTGTGACGCTCTTATCCACGCATGGTATCCAGGCTCAGAGGGCGGCAAGGCTATTGCGGATATTATTTTTGGTAAAGTGTCGCCATCAGGAAAACTGCCTGTTACATTCTATAATAGCGCCGATAAGCTACCTTGCTTTACTGATTATGCTATGTCTGATAGAACATATAGGTACACGAGAGATAACATTCTTTATCCATTCGGCTATGGTCTTACTTATGGAGATGTTTTTGTTACATCGCTTAGTTATGACGATGGCAAAGTCAATGTAGAGGTAGAAAATAACGGTGCCGATACATGTGATGTTATCGAACTTTACATTAAATCACATTGTGATAATGCTCCGGCTTATCCTGTGCTGTGCGGCTTCAAGAGGATTTTTGTTAAAAAAGGTGAAAAGCTTGATGTTGAAATCGAGGTACCTGACAAAGCTTTCACAACAGTGTCAGATATCGGAGAGAGAAAACAGTTTGCAAAGGAATTCACCCTCTATGTTGGTACGCATCAGCCTGATGAACTTAGTTGTCAGCTTAGTGGTACAAACTGTATGAGTATCGAGATAGAACGATAATGAAAAGAGATCTTACAAACGGCAGTATCATAAGCTTGCTTCTTGCTTTTTCAAGCCCGATGATACTGTGAAATCTGCTCCAGCAGGTGTATAACATTGTCGACACATTTATTGTTGGCAGATTTCTTGGCTAAAACGCCCTTGCGGCTGTGGGCAGCACATACACCCTCACGGCTTTTCTTTATTCGATCATAATAGGTCTGTGCATGGGCTGTGGCTCGCTTGTTTCTTATTGTTTCGGTGAAAGAAATGAACGCCGCCTGAAAGGCTGTCTGAACATATCATTTCTGATTATAGGCTCTGTTACTTTGGTGACAGGGCCTATCACATTGTGCTTTTCCAATGAGATTTTGAAACTTTTGCTTACTCCAATGAAAATAACGTTGTTGACATCTGATTATGTTAGAATTATCCTGTCAGCTGTGGGACTTTGCTTTTACACTCTTGCCAAAGAACCTCTTTTGCGACTATCCTTCAAGAAAAAATCTTGGAAGGATTGCAGCTTTGTGAAGTGGTGCGAATGTCGACCGCTGCCTCAGTTCAGCAATCTGTCATGAATTTCGGCATACTTATGATACAAGGACTGGTAAATAGTTTTGGAACGACTGTAATGGTGGCTTTTACAGTAGCCGTTCATAATTGTTAAATTAAGCTGTCAGCTTATATGATTATCCAACAAATACTTGGCTGATTTAGTTTATCTTATTGTATGTTATAACAAAAAACCATTTTTTTGTTGAAATACAAAAAAACGTATCGTTTAAAGTTGACTTTTTGAATAGAATGTGATAAAATTATTATTGTACGGTTTATTTTTTGGGAAAATAACGAAAATATCAACAATAGGGTGAATAATTCAAATGAAAAAAAATTACACTATCAAGGATCTTCTGGTACTTCTTCTCGGAAAGGTTTGGTATATCGTTGCCGCTTCAATAGTGTGTGCGATACTGGCCCTTTTTGTATCAAAATTTGTTATGAGTAAGCAGTATCAGTCACACGTTTCAATGTATGTTAAAAGTGCTGATAATCAATCAACGGGTCAGGATAAGACTAATGTTGACTTACAGGATATTAACGCTTCAAAGTCATTGGTACAGACCTACATTGTTATACTTACTGATGACCCGGTAATGAACGAGGTAAGCGATAAGCTTCTTGAGATGTATACTCCTGAACAGCTTGCTCCTTATTTTACTGTAACGAGCGGCAGGGTTTCAAATGACGGCCTGAGAAATGCTTATAGCATGACCGCTGTAAATCAGACAGAGGTACTTCAGATAACTGCCACAACAACCAATGCAAAGCTTTCTTCTGATCTTTGTAACATAATGGCTGACGTCGCTCCAAGCTTTCTTATAAGAGTTATCGGTGCAGGCTCAGTTGAAAAGATAGGTGATGCTGAAGTTTACAATACACCTGTTTCTCCTAACACCACTAAAAATGTTGCCCTTGGCTTTGTTGGTGGCTTGATGGTGGCTGTTCTAGTGATACTTGTTATCGACTTCTTTGACAACACTGTAAAGAATTCTGATGAGCTTGGCGACATTTATCAGAAGCCTATCGTTGGTGAGATAATGAATATTGGCGGAAAGACTTCTAAAAAGGATGAAGGTTCTTCTGCTGACAGAAAAAAACAGCTTCTGTTCAATAATAAGGATATACCATTTAATATTGTAGAGAACTACAAAACAATGCGTACAAACCTTATGTTTACACTTTCTACAACACGAAATAAGATAGTTGTCGTTTCTAGCCCTAATCCAAGTGAGGGTAAGTCTGTAACAGTTGCAAATCTTGCAGCTTCAATGGCTGAAACAGAAAATAAGGTACTTCTTATTGACGCTGATATGAGAAGACCTGTTCAGCACAGAAACTTCAAGTTAAAAAACAATGTTGGACTTTCAACAATACTGAGTGGTGAAAGCACATTTGATAAGTGTGTGCATGAAACCAAGAATGGCAATTTTGCTGTTCTTACATCAGGCGTTTTGCCTCCAAACCCGTCAGAGCTTCTTGCTTCTGAGAAAATGCGTGAATTGCTTGAATATGTTCAGCATAAGTATGATTATGTTATTGTCGACGGAACCCCGCTGCTTCCTGTAACTGACGTAATGAGCCTTGCAGACGAGGTCGCAGGCGTTCTTCTTGTGGCAAGATATGGCAGAACTACATATCAGGAGATAGAGGAGTCTATGAAGAAGCTTGAGATAGGCGATTGCAATCTGCTTGGGTTCGTTCTTAATGATATTTCCGCAAAGAACGGTTCTCATTACGGATACAAGTATAGCTACAAGTATAAATATGACTACAGCTATAAATACGGTGGGAAGGATACTTCTGCCGAAAGTTAAATGACATGGAGATGTTAGATTGACTACCGATTATCACAGCCACATACTGCCGAATATTGATGACGGCTCTGACAGCATCAAAACATCACTTAAAATGATAAAAATGATGAAACAGCAGGGCATAGGTATAATTGTGGCAACACCGCATTTTTATATGCACAGGGAAGCTTCTTTAGACAGTTATCTTGTCAAACGGCAAAATGCTTATGAGAAGCTCATGGCATCTGACCCTGCCGTGAAGGATATACATATTGGTGCTGAGGTGGCTATAGAAAAAGGCATCAGCGTATTAGGAGAACTTGAAAAACTGTGTATCAGCGGAACAAGACTTATTCTTCTTGAACCACCATTCACTCAGTATAACAGTTGGATCGTCGAGGAGATAGACGAGATAGCAAATTCTCGAAGGCTTATTCCGATAATCGCCCATGTACATAGATATATGGGCGTTTATTCAAAGTCAGATCTGAAAAGTCTGATGTCTGTGGATGCAGTTTTTCAGATAAATGCAGAAGCTTTTGAGCATTTTTCCACTAGACGTTTTGTTAATAAGCTTATTTCAAGTGGCAGAGATTTTGTCTTTGGAAGCGATGCTCATGATCTTGATGATAGAAAACCTAATTTTGATCTTATAGCTAAAAGATCTGGAAGTGAAAATATAAGACGTTCTGATAAAGTACTCATGTCTGCTATGGCTGACGAAGAAAGAATGTTTGCTTTTTAAGTATAGAAAAAATATTGATGATATTATAAATAGCCTGCACTGTGCCATTGAGGGGTGGCCATGGTGTGATCTTATTCATTGCTTTAATTGAGTGGAGGTATGTTTTATTTATGGAGAAAACAAGTGAAAACACAGTTCAGGTGTGGAAAAACAAAAAGATAAAGCATTGGATGCTTATTGCATTCTTTCTGTGTTTCTATGATATTGTTGCCGTAAATCTATCCTACATTTTCGGACTTTTCATCAGATTTGACCTTACTTTTTCTGCAATACCAAAGGAGTATATGCTTGCCTATGTAAAGTTCGCTCCAATATATACAGCTTTCTGTGTTGTGGTGTTTTTTGTGTTCAAGCTTTATAATAGTTTGTGGAGATTTGCTAGCATTGGCGAACTGTCAAGGATATTTTTGGCCTCGATAGTTACTACCATATTCCAGGCTGTGGGTATAACATTACTCTTCATGAGAATGCCTGTGGCTTACTATATAGTAGGAGCGGGAACTCAGTTCGTGCTTATAACAGCAGTGCGTTTTGCCTATAGATATATCACCCTTTTAAGAGCAAAACAGGTAACAAATCAGGTGGCAGTGCATAATGCAATGGTCATTGGTGCAGGTGCTTCGGGTCAGATGATCCTTAAAGAGCTTACGATGTCAGAACGTGCAAATGCAAGACCACTCTGCATAATCGATGATAACCCAAATAAGTGGGGAAGAAATATCGGAGGAGTTCCTATCGTCGGTGGCCGTGATTGCATTATGGAAAGCGTCAAAAAGTATAATATTGATCAGATCCTTTTTGCAATTCCAACTGCATCACCTGAGAACAAAAGGGATATCCTTAATATTTGTAAGGAAACAGGCTGTGAGATGAAACAGCTTCCGGGCGTTTATCAGATAACAAATGGTGAGGTGCTTCTCAGCAAGATGAAGCCTGTTGCGGTCGAGGATCTGCTTGGAAGAGAGCCTATCAGAGTAAACATGGACGAGATATTCCAGCACCTTAAGGGTAAGACCATATTGGTAACAGGTGGTGGTGGCTCTATCGGAAGCGAGCTTTGCCGACAGATAGCAGGTCATGAGCCTAAACAGCTTATCATATTTGACATTTATGAAAACAATGCTTATGAAATAGAGCAGGAGCTTAAACGTAAATATGGCAGTAAACTCAATCTTGTGACGCTTATCGGCTCTGTTCGTGACAGCAGACGTATCAATGACGTTTTTGAAAAATACAAGCCTGATATCGTTTATCACGCTGCAGCACATAAGCACGTTCCGCTTATGGAAACAAGCCCTAATGAAGCTATCAAAAACAATGTTGTTGGTACATACAAGACAGCCTATGCCGCTTTGAAGCATGGCACAAAGAGGTTTGTGCTTATAAGCACCGATAAGGCTGTAAACCCTACTAATATTATGGGTGCAAGTAAAAGACTCTGCGAAATGGTCATCCAGAGCATGGACGCTATCAGCAAGGCAGGCAGAACAGATCTTCTACCTATGCTCCATGCACACGTTGATGAAATGACAGACGGTATGCTTGAGAACGATCCGATAGACGAGATAGCTGTTGATAATATAGAGAGCAGTGAAGCGGTTAAGATCGAAAGCGTTGGCAATAAGGACAGAAACGGCACACAGTTTGTTGCAGTTCGTTTTGGAAACGTTCTTGGAAGCAATGGCTCTGTAATCCCACTGTTCAAAAAACAGATAGAAGCAGGCGGTCCTGTTACTGTTACTCACCCTGATATCATAAGATATTTCATGACTATACCTGAGGCTGTGAGCCTTGTTCTTCAGGCAGGCACATACGCATGGGGCGGCGAGATATTTGTCCTTGATATGGGTGCGCCTGTGAAGATAGACACACTTGCGAGAAATCTTATCAGACTTTCAGGATATAAGCCTGATGTAGATATCAAAATAGTTTACTCAGGTCTGCGTCCTGGCGAGAAGCTTTTTGAGGAGAAGCTTATGGCAGAGGAGGGCATGATGAAAACGGACAATGAGCTTATCCATATCGGAAAGCCTATACCGTTTGACACAGAAACATTCCTTGGTCAGCTTGGAGAGCTTGCTCGTGCAAGCTATAACAATGACGAAAATATCGTTGAAATGGTCGAAAAGATCGTTCCAACATTCAGTCCTGTAGGTGATAAACCAACAGGTAATGAAAAATATGGCAGAAACGCTGTTGCAGTTTCTACGACAAAATAATAATAGATCCATATTTCAGCACTGCGGGGTTTTCTGCGGTGCTGTTTTTATGCCTAAAATTTCACACTTTTTCTTGATGCTACTTGAAAAAAGGCAGCTTATGTGGTATAATGAATAATGAATGTAAATTTGCGTAAAGGACTATTTCTATATGAAAAAATGGAGAATAAACAGACCTGACCCTGTGAAAACTGCAGAGTTTATGAACAAGTGTGACTTGAAAAGCCTTACCCTAGACGTTATGACTTCAAGGGGGTTCACTGACTTTGACAGCCTTGCTGATTTTTTTAAAGGAGAAGAACTTAGTGATCCTTTTCTTATAAAGGATATGGCTATAGCCGCCGAAGTGATAAACAAGGCGGTTGATCAGTATGACCTTATTTGTATTTACGGTGACTATGACTGCGATGGAGTTACGTCCACCACTATACTTTACAACTATCTTGAAAGCATGGGCGCAAACGTTATGTACTATATTCCTGAGCGTGAGGCTGGATATGGCATGAACATGGAAGCTATTGAAATGCTTGCAGAAAAGGGTGTTAAGCTTATCGTCACTGTGGATAACGGCATTTCCGCGGTTGAGGAAGCTGAACGTATTGCTGAGCTTTATATGGAACTTGTTATCACAGATCACCACCAGCCGCCTGAGAAGCTTCCGAGGGCAAGGGCTATCGTTAATCCACATCGTGCAGATTGTCCTTCGTCATACAAAGACCTTGCAGGCGTTGGTGTAGCTTTCAAGCTTTGTGCTGCACTTGACGGCGGCAGTTATGACACTGTTATGGAACAGTATGCCGACATTTGTGCTATCGGTACAGTTGCGGACGTTGTGCCACTCACAGGGGAAAACAGAACTATTGTCAAGCGTGGTCTTGAATATCTTGCAAACACCGAAATATTGGGACTAAACTATCTTATAGATAAAGCAAAGCTTGATAGAAATGCTCTTGACTCAACAGGCATTGCTTTTAGGATTGCCCCTGTCATAAACGCTTCGGGCAGATTTGGCTCACCACTTACAGCGGTAAAAACGCTTCTCAGCGAAGACCCGGAGGACGCTGAGAATTATGTTGACACTCTTTTAAATCTTAACGCCCAGCGCAAGCAGACGGAAACAGAGATAATGACAGAAATAGTAAACTATATAAACGCTCACCCTGAAACTCTTGACCATAGAGTGCTTGTGCTTTCAGGCAAGGGCTGGCATCACGGAGTTATTGGCATTGTTTCTTCACGCATTTTGGAATTTTACGGAAAGCCGAATGTTATAATCTCCATTGATGATGATGGAAACGCACGAGGCTCTGCGAGAAGCGTAAAGGGCTTCAATATATTCAAGTGTTTTCAGCATTGCGGAGAGCTGCTTGATAAATTTGGTGGACATGAGTGTGCAGGAGGTCTGTCGCTGAAGGCTGAGAACATTGAAAAGTTCACTCAAATGGTGTATGAATACAGCGATCCTATGGAGAAATTCCCTAGCGTTGAGCTTATAGCGGATAAGCTTCTTATGCCGCAGGATATCAACCTTGATAATGTAAAGGGTCTTGCCGCAATGGAGCCTTTTGGTGCAGAGAACCCTGTTCCAGTTTTTGCAATGCTTGGAGTAAGAGTAGATAAGATAATACCGCTGTCACAGGGCAAGCATACAAAGATCGAGTTTTCATACGGAAGCTATAGAGGACAGGCTCTTATTTTCTCCCTTGCACCTGAAAAAGCTTGTTTCGCAGTTGGCGATAAGCTTGATATGCTCGTGGAGCTTGGAATAAATGTGTTCAATAACCGTGAGTCCATATCCATAAGAGTTATCGATCATAGATTGAGTGGAGTAAAACAGGAAAGATATTTTGCGGCAAAGGATTGTTATGAAAAACTCATGCGCGGGGAACAGCTTCCTGCAAGTTTTATAAGAAAAATAATCCCGACAAGGCAGGAGCTTATCGGCGTATATAAATACATAAGTGCAGTTAAGAATATTACGTTGGATAATCTTTTCATGAAAATATCAGGCGACAGTATGAATTATTGCAAACTGCATATTTGCGTTGATATTTTCCGTGATAAGGGTCTTATTGAGTTCAGACCCGCAACTATGAAAATAAGCTACGTTGTGCCGAAACAAAAGGTAAATCTTGAGGACTCTGAAACTCTTGTTAAGCTGAATGAAATGCTTGGAAAGGCAGGTAACTAAAATGTCAGATAAAGAGAATATTTTGCTTGATCCTGCTGAAATGGATAAGATAGAAAATATACCTGAGATAAAAACTGTCAGTGAAGAAGATCTTCCTGCCGAATCCGAGGTTAAAGAGCAGTTTGAAGAAAAGCCTGCTCCTACGGCTTCGCCTGACTATACCGACGCTGTGCCTGAAGCTTCAAAGCCTGAGCATATAGGTGAGAGGTCGGTGTGTTCTATTGATGCACTTATTCAGAAAATACTTGATGGCGAGAGGCAGTACGATCTGTCAAAAATCGTTTCCGCCTATGAACTTGCTGAAAAGTATCATCACAATCAGAAAAGAGAGTCTGGCGAGCCGTATATAACCCACCCTCTGTCTGTTGCATATATTCTTTTGGAGCTTGGCATGGATACTGATACTATTTGTGCAGCACTTCTTCATGACGTTGTGGAGGACACTCCATGCACTCTTGAAGAATTACAGAAGAATTTTGGCTCAGACGTTGCAATGCTTGTAAATGGCGTTACAAAGCTGAAAAAGGTAGAAACTTTCACCAAAGACGAGCAGAAAGCTGAGAATATCAGAAAAATTCTTCTTGCAATGAGCGAGGATATTCGTGTTATTATCATAAAACTTGCAGATAGACTTCACAATATGCGTACTCTTAATTATTGCAAAGATTCAAAACGCAGAACTATCGCCCATGAAACAATGAACATCTATGCACCGATAGCTCACCGCCTTGGAATACGCTCAATTAAAGATGAATTTGAAGATCTTGCTTTTTACTATCTTGATCCATATGCTTATGCCGAGATAGACGAGCAAATGCAGCTCAGAAAGGGCAGCCGTGAACAGCTTGTTGAAAACATCAAGCACAAGATACATGACAGGCTTGAAAAGGATTTTGACCCTGTTCCCCTTATCGAGGGTCGAGTTAAAAGCAATTATGGTATTTATAAAAAAGTATATCGTGACGGCAAGGAGATAGACCAGATATATGATCGCTATGCCGTAAGAATTATCGTCAATACAGTTACCGAGTGCTATAACGTACTTGGCATAATCCACGATATGTTCAGACCTATCCCAAACAGATTTAAGGATTATATTTCCACGCCTAAGGCTAATATGTATCAATCTCTTCACACAACTGTTATCGGCAGAGAGGGAATACCTTTCGAGGTTCAGATAAGAACATGGGAAATGCACAGAACGGCTGAATATGGCATCGCAGCTCACTGGAAATATAAAGAGGGCGTAAGGGGTAGCTCAAAGGACGATCAGCGCCTTGCATGGATAAGACAGATAATCGAGTCACAGCAGGAGTCAAACGACGTTGAGGAGATAGTAAGGGCTATCAAAAATGACCTTGCACCTGAGGACGTTTTTGCTTTCACTCCAAAGGGCGATATGATAACACTGCCTGTTGGCTCAACTGTTATCGACTTTGCTTACGCTATCCACACACAGGTGGGTCATAAGATGTGCGGTGCTAAGGCTGTCTCTTATACACATCTCCGAGCCCACGAGACGCGTAGTAATCTCGT
>ENA-OZGP01000437-OZGP01000437.1-human-gut-metagenome-genome-assembly--contig:-NODE-437-length-11752-cov-6.702317_pt1 | contig 11752 bp, 14 predicted proteins | sample MGYA00245122_ERZ653669 | MGnify/ENA primary metagenome ERZ653669 (study PRJEB26926, sample SAMN06165247) | human gut metagenome | biome: ENVO:00009003; feature: ENVO:2100002; material: ENVO:00002003... | reverse complement strand
ACGCAGATTATGTGTACGTCATGGAGAAAGGAAAGATCGTGATGGACGGTACACCGCGCGATATTTTTTCGCGTGTGGACGAGCTGAAAGAACATCGTCTGGATGTACCGCAGGCAACGCTTGTGGCAGATGAACTGCGCAGCGCGGGCGTACCGATTCCACAGGGAATCCTTACGAGGAAAGAGCTGGTGGATGCGATTATGTCCGTGGCAAATGCCTAGACAAAGATATGCGCACAGGCAGGAGATAAAAAGATGGCAGAAATCATTTTAGACAAGATCAATTACACATACAGCGACGGTACTGCTTATGAGATTCAGGCATTAAAGGATGTCAATCTGCAGATTCATCAGGGCGAATTTATCGGAATTATCGGTCATACGGGATCGGGAAAATCGACTCTGACTCAGCTGCTGAACGGACTGCTGCGGGCATCATCGGGAAGCATCTATGTGGATGGGCAGGACATCTATGATGAAGGGTATGATATGAAAGCCCTGCGGAGCAAAGTGGGGCTGGTTTTCCAGTATCCGGATCATCAGCTGTTTGAGACCACCTGTTTTGAGGATGTCTGTTTTGGACCGAAGAATCAGGGACTGGATCGCAGGGATGTAGAACTGCGGGCGTTTGAAGCGCTGCGCAACGTCGGGTTTCCGGAAGAGTTATTTTATCAGCCGCCGTTTGATCTGTCCGGCGGACAGAAGCGCCGTGTGGCAATCGCCGGAGTACTTGCAATGAAACCGGATGTGCTGATTCTGGACGAGCCGACAGCAGGACTTGATCCGGCAGGGCGCGATGAAATCCTTGGACTGGTTTCTAAGATGCACAGGGAACTTGGAATCACGATTCTTCTGGTATCGCACAGTATGGAAGATGTGGCGGAATATGTGGATCGCATCATTGTGATGAATCACGGTGCCGTGATGTTTGATGCTTTGCCGAAGCAGGTGTTTGCGCATTATAAGGAGCTTGAGGCGGTAGGACTTGCTGCGCCGCAGGTGACGTATCTGGTACATGAACTTGCGGAACGGGGACTTCCTGTGGATACACAGGCAACCACGGCAAAAGAAGCAGCACAGACAATTCTGTCGGCACTTCGGGAGAAAAACGTCATTTAGTGTTTGCAGAGCACAGGAGAAATTTATGTTAAGAGATATTACTCTGGGCCAGTATTATCCGGCAGATTCTGTCGTACACAAACTGGACCCGCGTGTAAAATTATTTGCGACAATGATATATATTATTGCGCTGTTTACGTTCCGGGGCATTTTGGGATTTGCGATCATAACCGGTATGCTTATTTTTATGATCAAAATTTCAAAAGTACCGTTTTCGTATATCGTAAAAGGGTTAAAAGCCATTGTGGTGCTGCTTTTGATTACGGCAGTGTTTAATCTGGTCTTTACACCGACCGGTACGGAGTACTGGCACTGGGGACCGTTTCATCTGACCAGTACAGGTATTATGAATGCGGTGCTTATGACGATCCGGCTGATCTATCTGATCATTGGAACGTCTCTCATGACACTGACCACGACGCCAAACCAGCTGACCGATGGACTTGAAAAAGCATTGTCTCCGCTGAACCGGATTCACATACCGGTGCATGCGATTGCGATGATGATGTCCATTGCCCTGCGGTTTATTCCGATTCTCATCGAGGAAACGGACAAGATCATGAAGGCACAGATGGCGCGTGGTGCCGATTTTGAGGACGGCAATCTGATCCAGAAAGCCAAAAGCATGGTGCCACTTCTGATTCCGTTATTTGTATCGGCGTTCCGCCGTGCGGATGATCTTGCCATGGCCATGGAAGCACGCTGCTACAGTGGCGGAGAGGGACGAACAAAGATGAAACCGCTGCGCTATCAGGGAACAGACCGCAAAGCCTATGTGATATTGATTGCATTTCTTGTGCTTGTGATTGTTGCACGAGTGCTGCTGCGCTGGCCACAGTAGCAGGACGGTGACCGCCGGGCAGGGATTGCCTGTGGCATATAAATGATCGGAAAACAAGGAATTTGACAGAACAGGATTAAGAAATATGAGAGTAAAAATGGTCGTCGCATATGACGGAACCAACTATAGCGGCTGGCAGATTCAGCCCAACGGTGTGACCATTGAACAGAAATTAAATGAAGCATTGCAGGCGCTTCTTGGGGAAGACATCCGCGTGACCGGCGCAAGCCGCACGGACGCGGGGGTACATTCTCTGGGAAACGTCTGTATTTTTGATACGGATACCCGTATGCCGGCGGAGAAGATCAGCTACGCATTAAACCAGAGGCTGCCGGAAGATATCGTGGTGCAGGATTCCTGCGAAGTGCCGGATACCTTTCATCCACGTTTTTCCAGAAGCCGAAAGACCTATGAGTACCGGATACTAAACCGGCGGTTCCGCATGCCGACCAGGCGGCTGGATACATATTTTTATCATTATCCGCTGGATGTGGAGAAAATGCAGGAGGCCGCGGATTATCTGGTTGGCGAGCATGATTTTAAAAGTTTCTGTGCGGTCAATGCACAGTCGAAAACCAGCGTACGGACGATCTATGCATGTACGGTCACGAAAGAAGCGGATATTATCACGATCCGGGTGACGGGAAATGGGTTCTTGTATAATATGGTGCGGATCATTGCAGGAACACTGATAAAGGTGGGAGCGGGAGAGTTTGCCCCACAGGAGATGCAGACGATTTTAGATGCCTGTGACCGGAGTGTGGCAGGACCGACGGCTCCTGCACACGGACTGACAATGATCGGGCTGGAGTACGAATAAAAGCTGCGCAGATTTGTATAAAATGTCGAAAAACAGATTTCCATTGTGGACAGGAATGGCACTTTTTACAGAACCTGTGGATAAAGCAGGAAAAAGCGGTATTTGAGGGACAAATCTGCTTGACAACAAAAGACCCGGGTAATATAATATATAAGTCTGTGATAGTACGTAAATGTGAGCCAAAAGCCCCGGCGAGCATTTAAACTATATAGAAAAGCAGAGCAGGAAAGAGCAGCGTCCGGACATACGAGGCTTGAAACTGTTCGCATTTTATTGATTTGAATATCTATCAAGGAGGAAAACCCATGAAAACATTTATGGCAAGTCCTGCTACCATCGACAGAAAGTGGTATGTAGTAGACGCTGAAGGCAAGACATTAGGACGTTTAGCATCAGAAGTTGCTAAAGTATTAAGAGGAAAGAATAAACCAATCTTCACACCACACATTGATACCGGTGATTATGTAATCGTTGTGAACGCTGAGAAGATCAAAGTAACTGGTAAGAAGTTAGATCAGAAGGTATACTACCGTCATTCAGGATACGTTGGAGGAATCAAGGAGACAACTCTTAAGGAAATGCTCAACAAGCATCCGGAGCGTGTCATCGAGTTCGCTGTTAAGGGAATGCTTCCAAAGGGACCTTTAGGACGTCAGATGTACACAAAGTTATTTGTATACGCAGGACCAGATCACAAGCATGCAGCTCAGAAGCCAGAAGCTTTAACATTCTAATCAGAGGAGGTAAACAACATTGGCTAATACAAAGTATTACGGAACAGGAAGAAGAAAATCATCTGTTGCCAGAGTTTATTTAGTACCTGGAACAGGAAAGATCACAATCAATAAAAGAGATATTGACGAGTACTTAGGTCTTGAGACTTTAAAGGTAATCGTTCGTCAGCCATTAGTAGCAACTGAGACAGTTGACAAGTTTGACGTTTTAGTAAACGTAAAGGGCGGTGGATACTCAGGACAGGCCGGTGCCATCCGTCATGGTATCTCCCGTGCACTCCTTCAGGTAGATAACGAGTACAGACCTACTCTTAAGGCTGCTGGATTCTTAACAAGAGATCCACGTATGAAAGAGCGTAAGAAATACGGTCTCAAAGCAGCTCGTAGAGCTCCGCAGTTCAGCAAGCGATAATCGACTGCTCAGACTATATCAAAATGGTTCAAAAACCCCGGAAAATCAAGGTTTTCCGGGGTTTTCTTATACCTAAACGGGCTGATATAGTTTGACATCATTTGACCAAACGAGAGCCGTTTTCACCCAATTTTTAGTGGTTAAATATAGGACAATGCTTGCTTTTATCCGTGATAACAATACCGCCAAGTCAGTTACAGAAATATTTGACTGGTTGTATGGTTAGGAATAAAATCCATTCCCGCTAACGAGATTAACCTTACACCTCTATTACTGAAAAAATAAGAAACGTAGCGCCATTCGGAAGAAATACTGAACCGAATGAGGGGTGGAATTTAATCTTGCGAAAAAAGAAATAAAATTCGACCTCCGCTTAACGTGACTCTTTTTTCAGAGGATTAAGATCACAAAAAAAGAATATCAGCATATGAAGCATAAAACAACTTGTTTCTAATAGTAAATTCCAGTTTTGAAGAACTTTGCAAAACTAACTTCCATAAAAATCATGATATTTTGATTTGCCAGAATTTACTTATGCAAGCGATTAGCTAAATCAGAACTTAAACTTGCAAACTGGAAGCTCGGATTCCAATTCAGCCTAGTATGATAAGTATTTTGTGAAAAATGGCTGAGAAAGAATTTATTTATAAATTTCGCAGAAAAACTGCAAAAACAATCCATAAATATTGACCAAGGCATTTTTAACTGTTATAATAGTGACTGAAAATACGAATACTGAGAATGGAGGTATTCAATTATGCTGATTCAGTTTACAGTGGAAAATCACAGGTCAATAAAAAACAGTGCCGTGATCAGTTTTGCGGCCTCTAAGGATAAGTCATTTGAAGAGTATCTGCTTCATCCAGATGAAAAGAAGGTATTGCTGCCAGTACTTGCAATTTACGGTGCAAATGCAGCCGGAAAAAGTAACGTATTACATGCAATGATGACGATGAAAGAAATGGTTGTGGGAAATGCTGCAAAAGTTTCTAAGGGACAAAAGTTGCCGTGGGAGCCGTTTGGAGGAACAAAGGTTCCGACTTCTTTTGAAATGGTATTTATTTTTCAGGGAGTTCGTTACACATACGGTTTTTCTTTTGATGCAAAGAAGATTTACAAAGAGTATCTTTACCATTGGCCGAATGGCCGTGAAGCCTTAATTTTTTCAAGAGAAAATGGAGTGTATGAGTTCCGGGAAAATGTAAATGAGCAGGTTACTCTGAGTAACCGAACACCGGACAATAAGCTCTATCTGGTGTCCTCTAATGACTGGAATCTGCCTCAGACGGAAAATGCTTATCAGTGGTTCCTGGAAAAGTTGACATTCCTGATGGATGAAGAGCCAGCTACCTCAGAAACTGTTGCCCAGATTGTCAGCGGTGATGATAAGAAAGCTCGAATCTTAAAAGAATTGATGCTTGCCGATCTTGGAATCACCGATGTTACAATCAAGAATACCTCTGGTAAAATACCGGTTATTACGACAACACATCGAATTATTAACGAGGACGGTACAACAGAATACTTTCAGCTTTTAATGGAGCAGGAATCTGTCGGTACACAACACTTTTTTGCCCGCATCGGAGGATGGTTGCAGGCACTTGAAAACGGCGCACTTTTAGTTGTTGATGAAATTGAAGATAGTCTGCATCCTCTTTTAACCAGAAGGCTGATTGAAATGGTGCAGGATAAGGCTGTCAATACAAAGGGAGCGCAACTGATTTTTACAACACACGATGCAATGCTGCTTGACTTGAATTTCTTCCGTAGAGATCAGATTTGGTTTGCTGAAAAAAACGATGAGACTTGTGCAACAGAGCTTTACTCGTTGGCATCTTTCTCTCCAAGAAAAGGAGAAAATGTGCGTAAGGGTTATCTTCAGGGACGATTTGGTGCAATCCCTTTTATCGGAGGTGACGCCTGATGAGCAAGATGCGAAAAGAGTACGATCCGAACAAAGTTAAGCGGCGGAAGCGTAAACCGATTGTTTATATCATCTGCGAAGGAAAAGAAACAGAGACACTTTATTTCAAACATTTTCGTTCACGAAACTGCCTGGTGGATATTATCCCAATTCCATCAAAACATAAAGCGGCGGAACATTTGGTGAAACACGCAAAATCTCTGATCTCTCAAGCAGATTATTATCCGAAAGACGGAGATCAGCTTTGGTGTGTATTTGACTGTGATGATAATAAAGACTCTGAGCTTCAAGCTGCAATTTCCTATTCGGAGAAGCATGGGTACAAAATCGCATATTCCAATCCGGCATTTGAATATTGGTATCTGCTCCATTTTGAAAAACGGAATGGATATTTGAAAGATTCCGCTACGATAATTGACATCTTGAAAAACAAAGGATATTTGGAAAATTACGGAAAAAGTGTGGATGTTTTTGAAGAATTGCAGGAACACCAGCCAGAAGCTATTCAGTACGCAAAAGAACGAGTGGAGAGATTAACCAGAGATCAGGTTGCTGTGATCTGCCGAGACAGTAATCCGGTAACGACAGTCTATGAGCTGGTTGAATTTTTGAATAGTAAAAGAACATAAAAGCACCATTACAAAGGTGTGCATAATGACAGAAAGCTGTCACTTCGACGATAAAGATTCGTTGGGTGGCAGCTTTTGTGTTTGGAGAGGAGGAAGCATTATGGCAACTACAAGAATCATGCCGCTTCATGTCGGCAAGAGCCGCACAGAAAGTCGGGCGATCAGTGACATCATCGACTATGTAGCAAATCCACAGAAAACAGATAACGGCAGGCTCATTACCGGCTATGCGTGTGACAGCCGGACTGCGGATGCAGAGTTTCTTCTGGCAAAGCGGCAGTACATTGCCGCTACCGGACGAGTGCGTGGTACAGATGATGTGATTGCCTATCATGTGCGCCAGTCCTTCCGTCCCGGAGAGATCTCCCCGGAAGAAGCGAACCGGCTGGGTGTGGAATTTGCAAAGCGTTTTACTAAAGGCAATCATGCCTTGAGCTGGCTATTGTCTTCTATTTCTTTACTCTGCTTTACAGCATATGGATTTACCTGGACAACGCTGATTCCGTTAGAAACCATCCATGCAGCCAATGCAAACCAGTAGTGGCCTGTCGGTTCAAGACCCAGCACTATCTGTTTCTTATCGTTTTTTGCCGCAAGTGCCAGCACCCATGCCTTGGCATTCGCAAAGCCTTCTGAAGTATTGCTAAACTCGAATGCCCCGCTGCTTAGCTCTCTTCCTCTGACATCGATTGCCCTAATATAATGAGTCTCACTGCCTATATCGCATCCTGCTATAAGCATGTCATCCGTAATGAAGGAGAGTTTATCGTTCTTAGCAAACTTACCATTTGTTTCCAAGTCTCGCCAAGTATAGGATCTCAGTTCTTTTTTAATCACCTCTATTTTTATGCCCAATTCTTCTTTTGACAGAAGCTTTATTGCCTGATTTTCTACATTTACTTGCTTTTTTATTCTTGTTGCTTTAACATTCATCTTGAATACCTCTTGTGTTTTTAGATTTTACCAACTGGCAGGTCAGTAATAATCTAAATTTACTTGAGGTATTCTTTTTGGTCAATTCCTTTTACTTTTTAAAGTATACAGGAAGCTCCTTCATCAGTACATATGGCACAGTTATGAAAAGAGGTGTCCTATATTATAGGACCAGAATCAAAGACGCGAATGGTAAGCTCGTAGCTATCTACGCAAAAACACCTGAAGAACTATATAACAAAGAAACGCTTGCGTTGGAACAGATTGAGAATGCTACTTTTCATCGGAAAACGCCCACAGTTGCAGAGTATTGTGAAAAGTGGCTGCTGATGCAGTCGGTTCATGTACGAGCCACTACCTTGACGGATTACACCTCAAAGGTCAGGCGGCATATTATAGCGGAATTGGGAGATAAACGGATGGGAGAGGTTAGTCTGGATGATATTCAACTTGCCCTTGTTCCGGTTTCCAAGAAATCTGCATCGGTTTATAAATCTGTGGTGATCCTTTACAAGTCTATCTTTCGCGCAGCGATGGAAAGCAGGATCATTGACCATAACCCAACGATTTATCTGACAACAAAAGGTGGCGGTGTTCCTCAAGAGGAGCGTCAGGCTTTGACAGATGAACAGGTGGAGCGACTTTTGGATGCTATCCGAGATTTGCCGCCTTATGTCTTTGTCATGATTGGTTTATATGCAGGGCTACGGCGGGAAGAAATTCTTGCACTGCAATGGGATTCAGTATATCTGGATACAGATACTCCATATCTGACGGTAAGACGGGCATGGCACACCGAACATAACAGACCGGTGATTTCGGATGAATTGAAAACCAAGGCTGCGGAGAGAAATATCCCCCTTCCTGTTTGCTTGGCTGAGTGTTTGAAAGCAGCAAAGGAAACTTCGACTTCGGAGTACGTGGTTTCAAACCGGGATGGCGAACCGCTGTCCTACACGCAGTTTAAGCGACTTTGGCAGTATATTGTTACGAGGACGGTCAAGGAGCGGAGCTATTATCGGTATGAAGATGGAAAAAGAGTAAAGCATACTGTCACACCTGTCTTGGGAGAAAAGGCTGCTCATAACGGAAAAGTGGTTTACAGTCTGGACTTTGAAGTAACACCCCATCAGCTGCGGCATACTTACATTACCAATCTCATTCATGCATCGGTAGATCCCAAAACGGTTCAATACCTGGCAGGCCATGAAAGCAGCAAGATTACCATGGACATTTATGCAAAGGTTAAGTACAACAGACCAGATGAGCTGGTCAGATCAATGAACTGTGCGTTTGCAAGCTGGGATGCAGCACAGTAATAACAAATAGGAAATGAAGAAGGAGCGAGGCAAGGATGTCTCGCTCTTTGTTTTACCTCAGCCGTATCTTTGATTAAATCGGGGCTTTCTGATAAAAAGAGAGTGTAGATACGGAGACTACACATTATCAAGAAAGGACGATCAAAGATGGCAAAAAAGAAAACACAGATCCCGAAGTACGGGACCATTACATTGAAAGGAATCCAGTATTACAGAACCAGGATTACGGATGCAGATGGCAAAGAGTTGAGTTTGTATGCCGCAACTTGTGAAGAATTGTATGAGAAGCAGTTAGAGGCCCGGAAGCAGGTGGAAGAAATTATCTTTCACCGGCAGCATCCGACAGTAGCCGAGTATGGCGAGAAGTGGCTGCTGATGCAGTCGGCAAAGGTGTCTGCGTCTACACTCAGAGGTTATACGAGGGATATGACAAACTATATCATCAAACCTCTGGGAGAGATGTATATGGAAGAAGTGACTGCTGACGATATTCGGCTGGCGCTTGTTCCATTGTCAAAGAAATCGGAAGGCTTATACAATAAGGTCAATATGCTACTCAAGTGCATTTTTTATGCGGCAGAGAGAAATCAAATTCTTGAACACAATCCCTGTGCGGGAATATCCGGTAAAGGCGGAAAACCGACAAAAAAGAAGGAAGCATTGACAGATCAGCAGGTAGCCGTGCTTCTGGATACAGTCAAGGGACTTCCTCCATATTTGTTTATTATGCTCGGTTTGTATTCCGGTCTGCGTCGGGAAGAAATTCTTGCACTGCAATGGGATTGTGTATTTCTGGACGAGGATACACCTTATCTATCGGTGAGGCGGGCATGGCGTACAGAGCATAACAGACCCGTGATTTCTACGGTGCTAAAGACTCCGGCGGCAAAAAGGGATATTCCGATACCGAAGTGTTTGGTGGATTGTCTGAGAGAAACGAAAGAAAATTCCATATCAGATTATGTGATTGCTGACAGCAAAGGGGAGCCGCTGGCTGCTTCGCAGTTTCAAAGAGTGTGGCAGTATGTCGTTGTCCGCTCCACTAAGCCCCGGAACTATTATAAGTATGTGAATGGGCAGAGCATCAAATACACGGTTACCCCAACGCTGGGCATGACCCAGAAAAATCAACCCAAAATCAGATATACGCTGGACTTTGATGTAACCCCGCATCAGCTGCGGCACACTTACATTACCAATCTTCTCTATGCTGGTGTTGATCCAAAGACCGTCCAATACCTTGCCGGACACGAAAACAGCAAAACAACTATGGACATCTATGCAAAAGTGAAGTACAATAAACCAGAGGAGCTGTTTGGGGTAGTAAATGGTGCGTTTCAGCAGGCTATTGCTGAATGAAAAAAGACCGTTTTTTATGGTCCGCACACCGGATAACTGAGAGGCAGAAAGCCGGAAAAGCCCGGAGTATCAAGGGAAAACAGCTCAAAAACTCGCGCAATACGGTCTCAAAGCAGCTCGTAGAGCTCCACAGTTCAGCAAGCGATAATCTTTTGGAAACGAAGATATCAAGAAAAGCCCATTTTACAAGGGTTACAGAAGTTGTGGAAAGTTGTCAGATGTGTTGGAATTTACATCGAATGCAACACATATGCAGCAGGTATGCAACAAAGATATTGATATGTATAGGACATTTTTCAGTAGAGATACTGGGGAATGTCCTTTTCTTTGTTTAAATCTTATTAATCGCATCTACAAGCTCCTTTATATCAAAGTGGGTATACACTTTCTCTGTGAGTGTCATTGCACCTGAGTGCCCCGCAATCTTTTTGATAATCGTCTGGTTAATACCAGCTTCTGCTAACATTGAGATGCATGTATGTCTGCAGCAGTGAGGTGTACGATTAATACCTAGCTGTTCCATCAATGGCTTGAAATAGCTATCGTAGTAGTTTCGGTATTCAAAATGTTTTCCAGCTTCTGTATGAAGTAAATATTCACATTCAGGGCAGGATTCATACCAAGCTTTGTAATATGGCAGATTAAGGCAGGTAACAGGACAGGAACAGTAGAACAGATGGATGCTAATGTTGAGGCTATGGCTAGGGATTTGCAGGAGATATTGAGGATTGGAGCGGAGCAGAAGAGGTTGTGGGAGGTGTATGAGGGAAGATAAAAATAAGGTATATTGAATATAATTTTCAAGATACCTTATAATATTAGTTAAGAACTGATTTCCCTGCCAAATTTATATCCGAGATTATATGCATCAATAGCACTCTTATGGCGTACAGCACCGGCTTGACTATCGGGCAAATGAGAAAGATCTGATTGTGGGGAATTGCCTTGTAGAGCATCTTTTAGTCCCTCTTCATAAGCACAAGCGGCACAGATATGTCGTCCCCCGTTTCTATTATCTTGAGCTTCTGGAAGCTCATTAAAACCTTGCAAATATCGATGTTGTTTGTTACATATAGCCATATTGAAACACCTCCTATATGATAGTTTCTAAAATAACTATCGATGCTTATAGACCAATAGCATATAATGGTAAGTTATCAAAGTAATGAGGACAATCAAGTTCATCCATATAATCATAATAATCTTGATATTTGGGAACATTAAACCAATCAGATGACAATAGATAGATATAAACCAAATCGTAACCAATAGGATCTAAAAGCCGTCTATATTCTCTGATTTTGAATGGGAATGTTGCGAGTTTTTCATCAACTGAACCACTAGTGCGCTGAAATTTTTTTTCAATAATGTAAACAGTTTTATCAATTTCATTTATAAAAGCTTCATCAGGCTTCCATCGTTTGGAGTTGATGGCTCGGTCATTAATTCCATTTTGTCTCAAAAATATTGTAGAAAATTCATCTTGATTTATAGAGTAACCTAGTAACTGGTTTCTATCATATACTTCAAAATGATTGGCAATGATAAATCCGGCATTTTGTAATGCTGTATTTAGGGATGTTGTTTGTTCGAAATGGAGTCCATTTCTATTGGCTGTCTCTTATACACATCTCCGAGCCCACGAGACGCGTAGTAATCTCGT
>ENA-OZGP01000432-OZGP01000432.1-human-gut-metagenome-genome-assembly--contig:-NODE-432-length-11911-cov-5.382844_pt1 | contig 11911 bp, 10 predicted proteins | sample MGYA00245122_ERZ653669 | MGnify/ENA primary metagenome ERZ653669 (study PRJEB26926, sample SAMN06165247) | human gut metagenome | biome: ENVO:00009003; feature: ENVO:2100002; material: ENVO:00002003... | reverse complement strand
TCGTCGGCAGCGTCAGATGTGTATAAGAGACAGCAATATATGTGAGTTTTTCATTCCTATAAGGACAAATTTCAGAAACGTATGTCTGGTAAATTATTGAGTCATCATAGTATGAACATATATCATTACTAAAAACAATGAAACAACTTCCATAAGATTGTGGTTGTAAAAATCGCCATTTAATAGCCCGTTTTTTTTGTAAAATTCGCCAATTAAAAAAATATGATTATCTTTGCATTATATTTTATAAGGTATGGAAACAGTAAATAGAATACTTCAAGAGAAGATTACAGCACGAATCGCGCCCAATAAAGCAGTACTGATTTTTGGTGCTCGCCGTGTTGGTAAAACGGTAATGATGCGTAAAATTGTGGACAACTATTCAGGTAGGACGATGATGCTCAACGGCGAAGACTACGACACATTAGCACTATTGGAGAATCGCTCAATAGCCAATTATCGGCATTTATTGGATGGTATTGATTTGCTGGCTATTGATGAGGCACAGAACATACCACAAATCGGTAGTATTCTGAAGTTGATAGTTGATGAAATACCGGGAATAAGTGTCTTGGCAAGTGGTTCTTCGTCATTCGATTTGCTGAATAAGACTGGTGAACCGTTGGTCGGCCGCAGTACGCAATTTCTCCTTACACCATTCTCGCAACGGGAAATCGCACAGACGGAAACGGCACTTGAAACCCGCCAGAACCTCGAAGCGCGCTTGATTTACGGTTCCTATCCCGAAGTAGTAATGATGGAGAACTATGAACGTAAAACAGACTACCTACGTGATATTGTCGGTGCATACCTGCTTAAAGATATCTTAGCAATTGACGGCTTAAAAAATTCGAGCAAGATGCGCGATCTACTGCGATTGATAGCTTTTCAGTTGGGCAGCGAAGTTTCTTACGAAGAGTTAGGTAAACAACTCGGCATGAGCAAGACGACCGTTGAAAAATACCTCGACCTATTGGAAAAGGTCTTCGTTATCTATCGTCTGGGGGCTTATTCGCGTAACCTACGCAAGGAGGTTACAAAAGCTGGCAAGTGGTACTTCTACGACAACGGCATTCGCAATGCCATTATCGGGGCTTTCTCACCGCTGGCCATTCGGCAGGATGTCGGTGCGCTGTGGGAGAACTACATCATCGGAGAGCGGCGCAAAGCGAACTTCAATGAGGGACTGCACAGGGAGTTCTATTTCTGGCGCACCTACGACAAACAGGAAATCGACCTGATTGAGGAGAGTGCCGACAGTCTTACCGCCTTGGAGTTCAAGTGGGGAAATAAAATGCCGGCCGCACCGAAAGCCTTCCAAGAAGCCTATCCCTATGCCGAGTTTCATGTGGTAAATCGGGAGAATTATTTGGAGTTCGTATAATCAATAAATTACGTATATGGAAACAAAACTACAATCCAAACAGCAATATCCGCGGTTTATCCAAAATAAACCGTGTGGTATTGACAAATTCGATGGAGGTTCGCAAGAAAGGTTGGCAAAAACTATTGCTCGCCATTTTTGTCAGAATGATTCATTGGATGAGGAATGTACTTTACCTCGAATTATCGGCATCGAAGGTATTTGGGGATCTGGAAAATCCAACGTGGTTAAAATGTTGGAACGTGAATTATCAGACGACTATTACTTTTTTGAGTATGACGCATGGGGACATCAAGAGGACTTGCAACGCCGCTCTATATTGGAATTGCTTACAAGCAAACTTATTGATGATGGTATCCTATCTGGAAATGCAACAATAAAAGTCAAAGGTGGAGGTACGAAAACCGTATCATGGTCTGAAAAGCTGAAATATTTATTAGCCCGTAAAACGGAGACCGTAACCGAAAAATATCCCCTTATCAGTAATGGTATGGTTGCGGCATTTTTGGTTGCAGTTTTAACTCCGATATTTACATTTATTGCGTATGCAGTAAAACCTACACCCACAACATGGTGGTTTTCTTTATTGTCTATTATCATAGCTGCACTGCCAGTTCTTATTGCATTGTGCGTTTGGAAATGGGCATATAGCAAAGATCATAAATATGGATGGAGTTATATGTTAGCTATTTATCAAGATAAAGTCGAAAAGGACGTTTGCTATGAGACTTTGAGCGAAGACGAACCAACGGTTTACGAGTTCAAAACATGGATGCAAGACATTTCTGATTTTATCAAGGAAAAAGGACAACGTAAATTAGTCCTTGTTTTTGACAACATGGATCGTCTCCCCGCTGAAAAAGTAAAAGAATTATGGTCTTCTATCCATACGTTCTTCGCCGATAGCGGTTTTGAAAATGTTTGGGCTGTTATTCCTTTCGATGAAACACATTTAGCTTGTGCATTCGGAGATGAGACCGACGAACAAACGAAACAACTGACCAAGTATTTTATCAATAAAACTTTCCCTATTGTTTATCGTGTTGCTCCTCCTGTTATTACCGACTATCGAAGTATATTCAACAAACTGTTTGTTGAAGCATTTGGAGAAACAGAAAATGAAGCGAAAGAAACTATAAATCGGATATTCAGATTGGTAAATCCTAATGCCAATGTTAGGGAAATTATATCATATATCAATGAGATGGTCGCTCTTAAACAAGAGTGGTGTAACGAAATTTTGATGATAAACATAGCATTGTTCTGTTTGAAGAAGACGGATATTCTGGCAAATCCAGTAGAACAAATATTGTCCGGCGACTATCTGAATGGCATTCAAACAATAATTAACAATGATCTGCAAACACAACGCGAAATTGCAGCTTTGGTATATGGTGTCGATGTTGAAGATGCTCGACAAATTCCATTGAAAAAATATATTGAAGGCTGCATCAACGGAGAAGAAGACCACGACATAAATCAATATGCAGAGACTAATAAACAATTTGACACTGTATTAGAAGAAGTTATACAATGTATGGACAATGCGCTTATCGATAAGATTATACATTGTTTGCATAAATTAACTCGAAAGAGCGATGTTATTCTGCGTGTATGGCAAAGAATAGCACAATTGAAATTAAAAGAATCCATAGAGAAGCAGGTGTTCCCTGTCGAATACCAAGAACTGCTGTTGCATTTAGACACGGAAAGCCAAAACCATGTGATTGCTCAATTATATAAGAAGATAGTTCGGTTCAATGACTTCAATGGCGGCGACTATTTCAAAACGTTAGATGCAATAGACAGGTTTATTGCGCAAAATAAGTTGGCGTGCGATTTTACGTCATTGATTGAAGCAAAAACAGTCAAGCCAAATACATTTATCGATTATATTCAAGCTGCAAATGCAACAGATGCTGCCTATCGGGATAACGCGACAACTAAAGCATATAAATATTATCAAGTAGCAACAAATTCGGAGGCGCTCGATAATTATTTGGCAAACTTACTACCCGATAATTTCGACCATGCAGATATTGTAAAAACGTTAAAAGATAATTCTACCTATACGTTTCCAACGCTTTTGCAAGCGATCACGAATTGCATTGATGAACAGAATGTAAATAAAGATAATATAGGGGCTATATTTACAACCTATCGTTTATTGGCATCTGACGAAGAAAGACCTTTACCTGTAACGTTAGATTCAACCTACATAAATCAGTTGCATTCTGAATTAGAAACTGATGGCCGAAACATTAAAGAGTCTGGATATTACGATTTAGTCGCCATGCAATTGGCACATGGTCATTCCGTTTCCTTAATAGAGGGTGGAGATATAAAATATGTTGCAGAACTCATGGACTATTATGTGGATCATGGAGACTTATTAGTAAATAGTGTGGGATGGAATATACCGCTATTAAATGAAACACTACAATACATGGTAAATCATAAACTTGGCTATAAATTATTGCTCTCAGACATATTGCCCCAATTTGAAGATATTAAGAACAGAATAGGTGTAACGGATGAGGTATTTATCGAGCATTTAGCAGAGTGGAATACCGATTTGGATAAGTATATCACTAAGAACAATATTAAAGATGTAATTCCTGACGCATCTTTTTACGATTTGACCACTAAAATAAGCAATGTCCTGACCGATCATATCAATAAAATAGCGTTCGAAGCGTTGTCTGAAATAAGTGTTGATACATTATACGCCCAAAGAACAGCACATACATCATATTATTGGTTTGTCGCAATAAAACATTTACTGGCTAAAATCAAATCCTTGCCAGATAACTTGACTGAATTTGGCAAAAAGATTCTGATGGATATTGCTTCTGGAACTCAAAGTTTGAATCCTTTCCCTAATTGTTTCAAGAATATAGTTGAAAGATTGGATAAACGAAAAATTAAATCGACAGTTACCGATATAAGAAATGATTTCTGCATCGGTAAAAAGACTATCAATGCAATAAAGTTTCAATTTTTCGAAACATGGCTTAGATCGCATGGTAATTTGAAAAGTCAAGCTGGAGACGTTATTGATAAAATAGTGAAACCTGTAATTTCCGATGGGGCATGCCGTTCATTGATTCTGCAAAACAAAGATTTTTATATGGATTTAATAAATACAGCAGGGGATGATGCTTATGAATTGAAAAAGAGTCTCCGAAACCTCATACAAAAAGATTCAGATCCGCAATTGGTTAAATTTGTCAATTCGATAGATTCAGTACCTGAGGTTGAAACCGCGTAAGTATTTGTCTAACAAGTCCGAATTTTACGATTTTACCCGTCAGAACTGAAGTGCCCCCCAAAAAAATTGTATCCAACTTTTGGGGGTCACTTCAAACTTCGATAGGGATAATTTTCAATTTTGGGGACTTGTTAGACAGTCTCATTATCTGGTAGCAGTTTACACAGCACCGGATCGTTTTTGATACGCTCCAGTTCCTCCTGCACAATCTGCTTCACCTCTTCCTTGATGCGCCGGTAGTTCGCCTGCACCGTTTCCTTCATGCGGTCGTTGCCGTCCTCGTCCGTGAAGTTTGTAATGACGGGAATTTTCTTGTAGGCACTTTCTTCCCGTTTCACCTTTTCGGCATCCACCACAATCTCGCAATGAAAAATCTTCTGCTCGATACGCTCGTTGAAGTTGTCGGATACAGAACCGACAAACATTCCCTGCGTAAGCCCGGAAATCTTACTCGGTGGAATGAGCGCGTCCATCTGCGTGTTGATGGAGGTGGAAACATCCTGCCGGTTGATGGAGATGGACTGCCGTTTCTGCAACACCTTACCGAACCGCTCGGAGAGCGTCTTGGCTGTTTCCCCCACCACCTGACCGGAGAAAATATTGCCGACAGTGTTCATCACCACTTTCGCCTCTTTGTCCCCGTAGTCACGCACTAACTGGCTGAAATCCTGAAAGCCCAGACACACGGCAACCTTGTTGCTTCGGGCGGTAGCTATAAGATTGTCCAACCCTTTGAAGTATATTGTGGGCAACTCGTCGATGATGACCGATGACTTCAGCATCCCCTTCTTGTTGATGAGCTTCACGATACGGGAATTATACAGACCGAGTGCCGCACCGTAGATATTCTGACGGTCGGGATTGTTACCCACGCAGAGGATTTTCGGCTCTTCGGGATTGTTGATGTCCAGCGTAAACTCGCTGTCTGACATCACCCAGTAGAGCTGCGGTGAAATCATCCTCGAAAGCGGGATTTTTGCCGACGCTATCTGACCCATGAGCTGCTCCGCAGCCCCTCCAAGCCACGCATCCATGAACGGCGAAAGGTAGTTCTCCAGCTCCGGATAAGAGGTCAGTATCGGAAATATATCCTCGTAACGGCGGTTCAGAAACTCGATAGCATGGGGAAACGTGCAAAACTTCCCGTTCTGATAGATTTTGAGATACCAGATAATACTGGCAAACAGAATGATAGGTGACTCCACGAAGAAGTCGCCCTGCTTTTGCACCCACGTTTTATTGAGGTTGAGCATTATTGTGTAGGCACTCTCATAGGCATCCGTAATATCTTCCATAAAATCCGGGTGAATGGGATTGCACCGATGAGAGCGTCGCGGGTCGTCGAAGTTGATCACATAGAACTTCGGCTTTACCTTGTAGCCGTCCGGGTGGTTCAGCAAATGGTTGTAGGCAATAGTAGATAGGTCGGGATACTTGAAATCGTAGATGTATTGACTAAAGCCCTTTTCAATCTGTTGCTTGATAAAATTGTTTACCACGGCATAGGACTTGCCGCTGCCCGGCGTACCCAACACGATGGACGCACGGAAGGGATTAACTACATTGATCCAACCGTTGTTCCAGCGTTTCCTGTAATAGAAACGTGTCGGCAGATTGACCGAATACTCGCTTTCGATAAGCCTCGTTTCCTGCATGAAACTCTCGTTCTCGTTGTTGAAAACATCCTCCATCAAATTGTGTTTCAACAGGCGGCTCATCCACAGACCACCCATCAACAGGCAGACATAGCCCGTTCCAATGGTAAGGACATACAGTCCCGTCACCGCTTCAAGCGGCAGCGGCAGGGGCAGCAACCACCAGTTCAGGAAAAACAGCACGAACCCGACGGCAAATGCTGTCCAGATTCTCCCCCAAGTGATTTTCTCACCCTTGACACCCTTCGTACCCAGACAGGACAAGGCAAGCAAAAGGACGGAAAACAGCTTCGTGTAGAGAATGGAATGGAACAGCCCCGCCGTGCGGTCGAAGTTCAGAAGGATTTTGTCCACCACGCCGATGTTCACGCCCCACAGCCGGATGGCTTCGTAGCAGAACCAGTACACGTTCATGACCACTAAAATGATACTCACGGCACGCAGAAAATCCATGATTTTCGCCAATGCCCTCAAATCGTCTTCTTGTTGTGACATACATTGATTTTTTAATTGTTGATACTCTGATTACATACCCAAGCCCTTGCGTTTTTTCTTCTTTTTGCGCTTCATCGCCCGGATGAAAGCCTCTTCCTCGGCATCTACCGCCGGACCTTCGGGAGTGAGCAAGCCCATACCGCCCGATATATCTTCACTGTCGTAGGCGGTCTGCCCGTGTGCCTTGTCCGCAGCATCCACAGGGATGGATAGCGGTATCGGCGGTTGTCCGGCGTATGGCAGGGTGAAGTGTTCCTGCAAGGCATTCGCCGAAAGCTCCTTACCCATGCGCGAACCGTTCAGCACGCATCCCGTGCGGTGGTCGATGAAGGTAGCCCCATAGATGCGCCCTTCCTCTGTGTAGCGCAGTACGGTGTCGATGCCCTTCTCTTTGAGTTGGGATACAAATTTGTCCTTGTCATAAGTGCCTTGCAGCACGGAAAGGACGGTGCGTTTCGTCATGTCTGCCAGTTTCCTATCCTTGATTTCCGATTTGGAACGGACAAACTTCTTCTGTACGGCTTCATAGCCTGCGGACTTCCCGAAAAGCGAGGATTTGAACGGGTTGCCCACCTTGTTACCCTTGTCGTCCGTGACGGAATAGACCAGCCCGTGATACTCCCGTCCGCGCACGTTGCCCCTCGCTTCCTCCACCGTCATATTATATAAGGAAAGGAGCGCACGGTATTCGCCCATCGTCTGGAAACGGTACTGCCCATTCAGAGCCTTCACGGTGTTGCCTACCTGCTTCTTCACATCACCTGCCGATGCGGCCACCTTGCGCAACGGATTATCCAATCTCTGATTTTTACGTTCTGCCGGATGCAATCCGTACTTCTGTTCCAGTTCCCTGCGGATACGGTCGCTGCGGCGGTAGAGAAAATCCCGGTTGAGCCTTTTCCCGTTCTCGTCCACGTTGACCGTCACGATGTGCAGGTGGTGGCGGTCGATGTCCTCGTGCTTGAATACAAGATAAGGCTGGTTTCCGAAACCGAGTTTTTCCAGATACTCGCGGGCGATATTCTGCAACTCAATATCGGTCAGCACATCCTCCGGGTGCGGGTTGAGAGAGATATGCACCACCGGCTTCTCGATCTTCATCTGCGGTGGCAGGAAGGTGAGAAAACCCTCCATCGCCTTGCCTATGTCCACCGTTCCCGAACCGTCATTGTAGATGCGGTTGGTGGTGAGAAGCCGCCCCTGCGCCTCGTTAATCTTCTCCCCGTTGTAGGCAATCGCGCCGTACAACGAACTTCCTACACTGATTTTTGCGACCATTTTGCCTCCATTTCCCTTGAAAGTTCCACAATCCGGCGGCTCAGTTTCACGAGTTCGACGGTGTGTTGCTCTAATTTGTAGAGCAACGCCATCGCCTTTTTCTCTGAAAAATGCAGCCTCAGTTCCTTCACGACTTGGTTGTAATTCGTACCCACGGCACGGAATTGTGCATGAAAATCCGACAGTTTGGTGTAATAGTCCACCAACGTCTTGTCCACCTTCAGCACCTTGAACGGTTGCCCGAAGAAGTGCGCTTTGAGGAAAACAGACCGTGCATAGACACCCGATTTTCCGAACATGGCGAGGAAACGGTTGTGTTCCTCCTCGTTGAAACGGACGGTGTACCGGTACACCGCCGGATCAAGTTTGGGATTTCTCCCTGATTTGCTTTTCCTTTTCTCTTTCATATTACTTTGGATTTAGCGGATTGACGGCATAAGCCGCCGCTTCGGATTACAGCACCGCAGTTCTGAAAGGCTTCCCGACTTCGGAGGGAAAGCCCGCCCCCTGCAAGGGCAAGTGCTTTTCGTGGCTGCTCAAAATATTTTGAGCGGCTGAAAAGACATCTTGCTATGTTCAGGTGAACATAAAAATCCGTCAGGGGACGGATTGGGAAAATACCTTTCAGGACTCCGGGCCGCGCGTCATCGGCGAACCCTGCTGTCCGGGTGCAAAGTTACGCCCTTAAAGCGGTATCGGACAGATGCTTGACCCGGTCAATGACTGCCAACCGGCGCAACGTGCCGCCACTTGCCGGAGAAGTGATACAGGTTCCAAAATATACTTGTTTATTTGCAGCATGATTCAAGAAACGAACGATTTGAAGATATGATAAACGGAACATTCAAATACCCGGAAATCCGCTTCTTCGGATACTTGCCGAAACGGATACCCGAACCGTCGGAAACCCGGTTCTCCGACAATTCGGTGACGTATGGATTCAATGACTTCATGACGCAATGTCGTCAATCACCATTTGTCCGACGCACCGCTTCACCACAGAACCGGATACGCGACGACCCGCCTGCGTGTGTAGTCACGGAAGCGGATGGTGCGACAGCCAAATCCGTATGGAAACAGAAAAACAAATCATCAACAATTAAAATAAATGGAACTATGAGTAAGGAAATCTTCGTTGCATTCGCAACACAGAAAGGTGGCATCGGCAAATCCACTGTCACGGCACTTGCCGCCAGCTACCTGCACAACGTGAAAGGCTACAATGTCGCCGTCGTGGACTGCGACGACCCGCAGCACAGCATCCACGGGCTGCGCGAACACGAAATGGGGCTTATCGACAGCAGCACCTACTTCAAGGCTCTCGCTTGCGACCATTTCCGCCGGATCAAAAAGAACGCCTACACCATCGTCAAAAGCAATGCGGTGAACGCCCTCGACGATGCCGAGAGGATGATTGCCACTGAGGACGTGAAACCCGACGTGGTGTTCTTCGACATGCCCGGCACACTCCGAAGCAACGGCGTGATAAAGACGCTCTCGCAGATGGACTACATTTTCACTCCGCTGAGTGCCGACCGCTTTGTCGTGGAGAGTACCCTGAAATTCGTCACGATGTTCCGCGACAGGCTGATGACTACCGGACAGGCGAAAACAAAGGGGCTGCATCTGTTCTGGACGATGGTGGACGGCAGGGAGAGGAACGACTTGTACGGCATCTACGAGGAAGTGATAGCCGAAATGGGCTTTCCGGTACTTTCCACCCGCTTGCCCGACAGCAAGAAGTTCCGCCGTGACCTTTCGGAAGAGCGCAAGAGCGTTTTCCGCTCCACCATCTTCCCGATGGACACGGCACTGCTGAAAGGGAGTGGCATCCGGGAGTTTTCCGAAGAGATAAGCGACATCATCAGACCGCAGTGAGCATGGGCAGCAGGAAAGTGAACACGGAAGGCATCGACGAGGAACTGCTGTTAGCCTCCATCGGGCGGCGCACACAGGACGGGACACTGCGCCCCGCACAGGAAGTACCCGCAGCTGCACCGACCGAAGAGGACACCGCCGCACCGGAACCATCTCCTGTGCAACCCGTAACACGGGAAAAAGCGCAGAGGGAAAGTGGACGCCGGAAAAGGCAGGACGAGGACTACAACGAGCTATTCCTGCGCCGCAACGAGATAAAGACCCGCCAATGTGTCTATATCAGCCGTGACGTCCACGGCAAGATCCTCAGAATCGTGAACGACATCGCCGGAGGGGAAATCTCAGTAGGCGGATATGTGGATACCGTGCTGCGCCAGCATCTGGAACAGCACAAGGAGAGAATCAACGAACTGTACAAGAAACAACGTGAAGATCTGATTTGAAAATGGAAAAAGAAATGACACCGAATGAAAAAAGACCACAGCAAGACTGCGGAGGTATGTTTACCCAAGTGCAGGCGAGTGTGGAAATACTGTCGCCTGTCCCGGTAAGCGGCAAATGCAGTGAGAAGGACTATGAACGCCTGTTCATCCGCGACCCGGAAGTAAAGGCACGTGAGGGGAAGATGGCGTATGTGCGCCCGGAGTACCACGAGCGTATCATGCGTATCACCCGTGTAATCGGGCATGACCGGCTTACGCTGTCCGCTTACATCGACCATGTGCTGACGCACCACTTCAACCAGTGCGAAGATGCGATAAAGAGCCTTTATGCCCGAAATTACAATTCAGTATTCTAACCAAAAACGGAAGGATATGAATTACACAATCAGCATGACAGACATTCTGCTGGCGGTATCGGTCGGCTGCAACCTCTGGTTCCTGTTCCTGCTCCTTTACGAGCGCATCATGGACACGCGGATTGTCCGCTTCTTCAAGGGCATTGTCGGATTATGGCGGTCACTGGACGGGAATGAGGCTAAACGCATAGCGGCACACGAGGAAGTCCCTGCGGAAAAGGCGGACATCATCGGCAAGAGCCGTTTCAGGATGGCATCCACCCGGACAACCGCTGCCATACCGACGCAAGAAGCCGCCACTATTGAAAAAGGCATTGAGCTGTCGGAGGAAGAGGCTACTTTTGACGACGGAAAAACGGGAAACGCATCCCGCCCGGCACAAGTCCCGGAGGAAAAACTCGATGAGACCTTCACGAGCATACCGCCGGAGGAACTGGGATACGGGGACGACGAACCGGAAGAGGACGCCTCGGACACGCCACGGGCTTCGGGCAGCAGCTTTGACGAGATTGACGACGCCTGCAAGACCGCCAAAAACCCGGACGCGACACAGGCGGAACGTGAAAAGGCGGCTAAGGTGTTCACCGACATGGAGGGCACGGAGTTGTACGAGAAAATGATGGAAGGCTCTTCGGAGATAGGCATCCGCATCAAGGGGCTTATCGAGATTCGGCTGAAGAAATCTGAAAAGGAGTTCGTCGTGCCGGACAACATCGAGGAGTTCGACATTCGCAACTATGTATGACAACAATAAAAGAAATGAACATGAAAGAATGACATCAACCCACGCGGCGAGGAAACGCAAGGCGCATCCCCATCCGCAACGGACACGCCCACGTCCGTGGAAACAAACGGGCATCCACTAAAACCAAAGTAAAGAAACAAAGTATCAACCGCCCGACAAAGGACCATCCACCCTTTTGACGGCAAAAAACAAGAACAGTTTATGAACAAGAACATCTTGAAAAACAGAAAAGCAATCCTCTCCGCGGCACTTGTCATCGCCGCAACCGCCTCCGCTTTCGCGCAGGGAAACGGCATCGCGGGCATCAACGAAGCCACCTCTATGGTGAGTTCGTATTTCGACCCCGGCACGAAATTAATCTACGCCTGTCTCTTATACACATCTCCGAGCCCACGAGACGCGTAGT
>ENA-OZGP01000408-OZGP01000408.1-human-gut-metagenome-genome-assembly--contig:-NODE-408-length-12428-cov-4.857916_pt1 | contig 12428 bp, 10 predicted proteins | sample MGYA00245122_ERZ653669 | MGnify/ENA primary metagenome ERZ653669 (study PRJEB26926, sample SAMN06165247) | human gut metagenome | biome: ENVO:00009003; feature: ENVO:2100002; material: ENVO:00002003... | reverse complement strand
CCGACTTCACCGAGCTTCTGAACATCTGCCTTTTGAGCAGAGCCAGTCGGAGTATTAAGGATGGCGTTTCAGGGCGTTACCCCATCATTCCACCAATCGAATTGTTAGTTTGCAAATATTCTGGTTCACCTGCCTTTCAAAATTTGCACCTAAGCTTTTCACTTAGGAACGAGTCGCACCAAAAAAGTAATCGTGAATCAGGAAATTGTGGCGGGCAAAGGCTTTGTCCTGCACCTGATACGCCCCAAACGGCACATTGCCGATGGCAAGGTCAAAGAAATCTCTGCGGTCAGTCGTTTCAAAGCCTGCAATGGTGATGTGCGCCTTGGGATACAGCTGCTGGGCAATGCGTCCCGTGATGCTGTCCAGCTCCACCCCGTACAGGCGGCTTTCCTTCATGCTGTCCGGCAGCATCCCGAAGAAATTGCCCACGCCGCAGCTGGGTTCCAGCACATTGCCCGACCGGAAGCCCAGCTGTTCCACCGCCGCATAAATGGCACGGATGACAAGCGGGCTGGTATAATGCGCGTTCAGGGTGGATGCACGGGCAGCTTCGTATTCTTCCTGTGTCAGCAGGGATTTCAGCGCGCTGTATTCGCTGTGCCATGCTTCGCTGCGCTCGTCAAAGGCTTGCGGCAAGCCGCCCCAGCCCACATAGCGGGACAGCACTTCCTGTTCCTGCGGCGACGCCGGGCGATGCTCGCTTTCGACCATCTTCAGCACGGAAATGGCTTCGATGTTCGCACTGAATTTCGCTTTTGCACTGCCTTCTCCCAAATGTTCATCCGTAATGCGGAAGTTTTCTGCCGCTGGCAGGAAATGTGCATTCCGTTCGTCCGCTGCCAGCAGCCGCTCAAAGCGCGGCAGACTTTCCGCTCGGAAAATAGGATAGCGCTGGGACGGGTCGCGCAGCTGAACGCCGAACGCACTTTTTGCCTCGATCACAAAAGGCGTGCCGTCCAGATAGACCGTATCGCCGACTGCATAGGCGGCAGTTTCGGAGAAAGCTGGATTTTCAGCGGCATCAGCAGACGCGGCGCTTTCTTCGGCAGAAACAGGTTCGTCTGCTTCTTCGCCTTGCTCCGCCCGATTTTCATCGTTCGCATCCGGCGCTGTTTCCTTTGGGAGGGCATCTTCGTCTGCTTCCTGCCTGCCAAAATCGGCCATTGCATCCTGCGTCAGGTACTGCCCCTGGCGAATCAGCGTGTCAATGCGCGCCGCCGCCTTCGTCCACTGCATTTTGACAGGCGCGCAGCCGTTTTTTTGCAGCACAATGCCCTTGCTGTCATGCGCTTCATTGCTGCCATCCGCACCGGATACCGCAGGAGAACGCCCGCCTATGCCATACTCTTCTTTGAGGAAATTCGCTTTTTCGGTCATCGAGCGTGCAGGCGTTTCGGTGAAATACTGGTAGATGCGCCGTTTGCCGCCCGACATATTGCCGCCGCTGCTGAGGATATCGTCGATTTCATCCTCCGTGATGAAGCCGTCCGGTTTGGGGACTTCGACAAGCAGGGAGTCATAGCCGCGCCGCGGAAACGCCAGCTCTTTGAGCGTGTTCAGGATAGTCTCTGGGTTGTGGAAGGGGAATCGCAGGAGGTTTCGATTTTTCCGCTCATCCTCCGCAAACCGCGCTGCTTCTGCTGTCAGCCTTGACAGGAATTCCGGGTTGGCAAGCTGCTCCGTCAGCCGCGCCGTTTCTTCGGGGAAACTGCTGCCGCGAATGCTCTTCATGGCGGGAAAATAGCCCTTGCCTTCCTCCGCCATATCGTGGTACATGTACCAAAGTCCCTGCGCTGCCATTGCCCGCTCATGCACCTGGGTCTGTGCCAGCTCCATCATGCCAAGAAATTCGCCGGATTCCAGCAGCTCCCCGATGCGCTGTGCGGCATCCGCCCATGCAATCCGCTGCGCACTCGGTACATATCGGGCGCTTTTCCCGCTGGCAATCCGAATGCCGGTGTCGTCGTACCACGCGCTGTACGGCTTGCCCATGTACATCATGCCGAATCCGCCGTGATAAATCCGCGGAAGGCGCTGGGCAATGGTTTCAGGCGAAAGCTGCTTGGCAAAGTCCGCCGCGACTTTCATCCGATGGTCAGTCGTATTGCTGCCGCTGCGCAGAAATTCATCCACCACTTCCTGCGGCACAGAAAAAGCGAAGGGTGCTTGCGCACTCTCCGCCTCAAAATTGTCCACCAGCTGAATCTGCTCATTTTCTGTCGGCAGGAAAAAACTCATCTGCTCCAGCTGCGGCGTATAACCGCTTAGCTGTAAATCAGCTCCGAAAGAATCATTTCCTCCGCCTGATGTTTCAGGCTGTTCATCTGCGCCGCCCAGCGCATCGGGTTCTCCGCCTTCATGTCCTCGGTCACGCCGCTCTGCTTCGGCAGGATTTGCATCAGGCGGTTCAGCCGATTCTGCGCGCTCTGCTCGATTTCGTGCAGGTGCATCATCAGTCGGCCGCTCAGGAGCAGCCGCGTATACAGCCCCGGACGCTCGCTCGCCAGATACTGCTGGCGCATCATCCCGTACTTGCCCAGCGGCTGCTGTTCCTCTTCGGTCAGTTTCATTTCCGGCAGCAGGCAATCCCCGTGCTGTGTGTACTTCAGTTCGCTCATGTTCCATGCTCCTTTCCGCATTTCGGACGGTTCTTTCTATCTGGCGGAGCACCTGCTCGGCAATCGTGCTGACTGCCTTGCCCAGTTCCGCCGCGGCTGCGGGCGTGTTCCAGTCCATGACCTCTTGAAAATCCTCCCGCAGAAGCTCCGGTTCCAGTCCGCATCGGGTCTGGATGACAGCCGAGATGCTTGCCGCCGCTGCTTTTCGGAAGGACGCCCCCGCCGCAAAATCATCGTACTCCGATAATGCCGAATCGTCAACACTGTCGAGAATGTCGCGGCGGTGTTCGTTCCAGTAGGCAAGCGCTTGACGCTCGGCAAGCTGTTCAATCTGCTGGACAAGACGCATCGACGCATCCGCAGAAAATTCTTCTGCCAGCATCTTGCGGACAGCCGGTTCTGCTGCTTCCGTCAGCTGCCACACGTCTACATTCCGCGAATCTGCCCGCGTCCCCGTGTCCGACACGTCAAAGACATATCGGATGCGCATTCCGTTGGCGGTGGGGTTCAGCAGGGCAATGCCCTTTGCGCCGCGCCGGATGTAGCGGTGCATAGTGCCGTTCCAGAGCTCATACGCGGCACAGGCGCTTGCATCCGGGCGCTGCGCATAAATCATCAGCTGGTCGTGGTAGGGATATTTATAGAGCCTTGATGCCGTGGTCAGGAACGACAACCAATCAAGGTAATTTCCCGTGATTTTCAGCGCTGTTTCATCCGCCAGCTGCACATAGGCTTGTACTTTTGTCTGCATGTTTTTCTCCTCTGCGTCAGTCTGCGCCGCTCGCATACCACAGCGCGTAGGCGGCAAGGTCGGTCAGCGTCCAGTCGGCGGGCATTACGCAGTCAGCAAAATAGGCGCAGTCGAGGCTTCCGGCTTGGAAGCTGCGTTCGTCCTGCTGCATCAGGCGGCAGCGCTCGTCCGTTTCCGTGCAGAATCCCTGCCGGCAGCGCGGGCATTCCTGCTGAGCAAGCATTCCGATGCAATCCACCATCTGCGCGGTCATCATGCATCAGGCAGCAGCTGCGAGAGGGCATGAAGCAGCGCGCAGAACGCCGTCTGCTCGTCCTCCGGCACAGACTGCGCACGATGTTCCGCAGGGTGTTCGCCGCCGTGCATCAGGAGTTCCTCAACGGAAACATGGAAGGCGCGCGCAAGGCGGAGAATTGTGCCCGCCTTGCAGTTCTCCAGCCGCACGCTGCCGCTGAGCAAATCGCGCAGGGTGGTGTCCGGGATGCCGCTCTTCCGGGAAAGTTCCGCCTTGGTCAGGCGCCGGGCGCGCATCAGCTGATTTAGGTATGTCATTGTTTTTTATCGCTCCATTTCGTTCTTTTTGTTTTGGTGGTATGAGTGCTTCGGCGCAGGAAAAGCGCAAGTGAGATAATCTGTAAGTGAATTTTCTGCGTCAAAGATGAAGTTTTTCAGTTATAGCTGAAAAAGTCTTTTGTTTCTGCTTGATTTTTCTTCGCAGATGTGCCATACTATGTGTATCATCGAAGGGAGGCTGTGCCGCATGATTCAGCGGGAAATGTATATGAAGCGTATCCGCCCGTTTATCGGGACAGATTTGGTGAAGGTGATGACCGGCATCCGGCGCTGCGGCAAGTCCGTCATGCTGAATCTCATCCAGGACGAGCTGAAAGCGTCGGGCATTCAGGATGCACAGATGATTTCGTTTAACTTCGAGGTCATGAGCAATGCGCACCTCTGCACGGCACAGGCGCTGCACGAAGAGGTGCTGAAACGGGCCGCTGCCATCACGGGCAAAGTCTATCTGTTTTTTGACGAGATTCAGGAAGTTGTGCAGTGGGAAAAAGCCATCAACTCCTTCCGCATTGAGCTGGACTGCGACATTTACATCACCGGCTCCAACGCCAAGCTGCTGTCCGGCGAACTGGCGACCGTGCTGGGCGGGCGCTATGTGGAATTTACCATTTACCCCTTCTCTTTTGCTGAATTTCTCGAACTCTACCGAACGGTTGAACCCGGTGCATCCGACGCGGCAGCTTTTCAGCAGTACCTGACGCTGGGCGGGATGCCCTACCTTGCCAATCTCCGCTATGCGCCCGAACCATGCAGGCAGTATCTGCATGACATCTACAATTCGGTCGTCCTCAACGATGTGGTCAGGCGCAACAAAATCCGCGATGTGGATTTGCTCGCCCGCATTGTGGCGTATGTCATCGGCAATATCGGCACAACGTTCGCATCCACATCCATTGCGAAGTTTCTGAAAAGCGAACACCGCACGGTTGCGCCCGAAACGGTGCTGAATTACATCAAGTACTGCACCGAAGCGTACCTGTTTTATCAGGTCAATCGGGAGGATTTGCAGGGCAAGCAGATTCTCGCGACGAACGAGAAATACTATATGGCAGACCACGGCTTGCGGGAAGCGGTGTTCGGCGGGAACATGAAGGACATCAACCTCATTCTTGAAAACATCGTCTACATGGAGCTGCTGCGCCGCGGCTACACCGTCACCGTCGGTAAAATCGGCAGCCGGGAGATTGATTTCGTCGGGCAGAAGCAGCACGAAAAGCTCTATGTGCAGGTATGCTATCTGCTGGCTTCCGAAGAGACGATTCAGCGGGAATTTGGCGTTTACGCTTCCGTGCCGGACAACTTTCCCAAATATGTGGTGTCGATGGACGAGCTTGACATGAGCCGCGACGGCATCAAGCACCGAAACATCCGCGACTTTTTGACGCAGAGTGAATGGAACTGACCCCAGCCGCCCTTCCGGAAAAATCGGGAGGGCGGCTGTCGTTTGGGAGAAATCGCACCTCCGTTATTCCAGTACCATGCTGCTTTCCTTTGTGCCGTCGGAGAGAATCAGTGCGTACTTATATCCGCCATCCGCCGTCATCTGGCGGCAAATCCGCAGCCCATACTGTTCCGCAGTGCTGCCGCGCGAAAGCGTCAGTTCAAACTCCGACTCGTTCCAGTAGCGTTCACGGCGGGTATCGTATTCCTGAATCTCCCATGTGCCGCAGAAATCAGCGCGCGTCCCATCTGCCAGTACCGCACAGCCCGTCATGCTGCCATCCGCAAGGAAGGTCATCTGTTCCGCATCCACGGAGCTGCCCGCGTACAGCTTCCAGCTGCCGAGGATGGCGCGGTTCGCCTCGCGGGTATCGGTGACTGTCCCCAGCAGGCACTCGGTGGGGACGAACCCGCGGAAGCGGCTCTTGCCCGTACCCGCTTCGATGTACGTCCAGTCGCCCATGCTCGCAAGCGCCGTTACGCTGGTGTTTTCCATCAGGCGGGTCAGCGGCGTCTGGCTCATCAGCGGGTCATCCGTTACGGAAACGTCATAGCTGACGATGGCGGGCACGGCTTCCAGCGCCAGCGCGGGAGCAGCAGCATCTTGTGGCAGTGCGTTCCTGCCAATATATCCGATGCGGCAGTGCTCCGGGGTGATGGCATACTGCACCAGCAGCCAGTCGCCTTCCGCGCCGAACACCTGAATCCAGCCGTTGGTGCTGACCCGCGCGCGTCCCTTCGCACCGCGAATGCTTCTGCTGTCCGGCGCGGAATACACCGCATAGGTTTGCCCCGGCGTAAACGACATTACCTCAGCATTCAGCGTTCCCTGCGGAATTTCCGGTCTACTTCCAGTATCCGCCAAGGCAGCGGCAAAGCAGGTCAGCAGCGCAAGCAGGAGCGCTATGAGTTTCTTCATTTTCATCATCCTTTCATCAGTCAAAGCGCGGGCGCAGGATTGCCCTGCCATCCTTGCCGAAATCAAGATGCAGCACGGCATCATAGCGGGCGTTAGTCCGGATGGAGTGCAAACCGGTTTTGCGGACAGCCCCCTTTGTCAGCAGTGTCTTTGCTTCAGCGGCGGTCAGGGGCGTTTCCGCATGGGCAAGGATACCGCCCTTTTTCCAGAGTGCGAATCCGCAGATACGGTTTTCGCACAGATACCCTTGGGGATGCTCCGTGATCGCCGCACCGCATTTCGGGCAGCTGCCGATTTTCTCCCGGAGCGGCGGAAACAGCGTCTCCGCATGTTCAGCGCGCTGCGGATTCACCATCAGCTCTTTGACAAAAGCCTGAATATCCCGCATGAAATCTTCGGGCTTCTCCGCACCCTGTTCAATTTGCTGCAAGCGCTGCTCCCATGCAGATGTCAGCAGGGGCGAACGCAGACTTTCCGGCAGAACCGCGGCAAGGGCTTTCCCCTTGGTCGTCGGCACAAGCACCTTCTTCCGCTTTTCCCCGACGCGCTCAATCAGCTTCGTTTCAATCAGTTTCTCCAAAATGGCGGCACGGGTGGCAGGTGTGCCGATGCCTTTCCGCTCCGCATTTTCGGGCATGTCCGCTGCACCGGCGGTTTCCATTGCGTGCAGCAGCGTGCCTTCGGTGTGATGCGGCGGCGGGGTGGTCTTTCCTTCCTCAATGGATACACGGAGAATCGGCAGTTTTGCACCTTCTGCAAGGTCAGCCGAGATGACGTTTTCCTGCATCTTCTCCTCTTCGTTCATCCGTCCGCCAAGGCTTCCGCGGAAGGTGTACCAAATGCTCTTCCATCCCATCCGGGTAATCCGCCTGCCCTTCGTCCCAAATTCATGCGCACCGCACACCAGCATGACGGCTGTTTCTTCATACACGAAAGGTTCTTCCAGCGCGCACAGCAGGCGGGTGCAGACGAGGTGAAGCAAATCGTGTTCGCCGGTCGTCAGGGCATTGATGCGCTGCTCCTGAGCGGGCATTGCGGCGGTTGGAATAATGGCGGGGTGGTCGCTGACTTTGCTGTCATCCACAACCCGTTCGGGATGCAGGTGCAGTTCCAAGGCGGATGCGAACGGCAGCGCACGGCACACGCGGGCAGCCAGTTCCGGCAGTTTCTCCTGCATGTCCTGCGTCAGATACCGGCTGTCCGTGCGCGGGTAGGTCAGCAGCTGCTTCTCGTACAGGCTCTGGGCGTAATCCAGCGTCTGCTGGGCAGTGAAGCCAAACAGCCGGTTGGCATCCTGCTGAAGTGTGGTCAAATCATACAGCAGCGGCGGATTTTCGCTGCGCTGCCTGCGCGCAATCTTCTGCACCACTGCATACGGCGCTTGGTTGCAGCATTCCAGCAGGGTACGGGCTTCGGTCAGGTCATCCATGCGTTCCGACTTTGCGGCAAGCGGGTCAGTTTCCAGCTTTACGGCAAAGAACGGCGTGGGGTGAAAGTCAGCAATCGCCGCTTCCCGCTGCACCAGCATCGCCAGCGCCGGGCTCATGACGCGCCCCGTCGGAAGCGGCCGCCCATACAGCAGCGAATACAGGCGCGTGGCGTTGATGCCAATCAGCCAATCCGCCTGTGCGCGGCACAGCGCTGCCCGATAAAGATTATCATAGTCGCGCATGGGCTTCATCCGGCAAAGGGCTTGGCGAATCGCACTTTCTTCTGTTGAGGAAATCCAGAGGCGGCGCACCTCCTTCCGGCAGTCTGCCATTGCATAGACCAGCCGGAAAATCAGCTCACCTTCGCGTCCTGCATCGGTCGCGCAGACAAGGCTCGTCACGCGGCTGTCATGCATCAGGCGGCGAAGAAGCTCAAACTGCTTTTTCGTCTCCGCAACGACGGTGTACTGCCACTTTTCGGGCAGAATGGGCAAATCGCTGTAACGCCAGCGCTGATAATCGCTGCGGTACGCTTCCGGCATCGCCAGCGCTACCAGATGTCCGATGCACCAGCTGACCATCCTGCCGTTTCCCTCCCAATAGCCGTCTCTTCGCTCATTTGCGCCGATGACGCTGGCAATGGTGCGCCCCACGCTGGGCTTTTCTGCGATATACAACTCCATGCGGCTCCTCCTTATTCGGCACTTTCATCGTCGTCATCCAGCATAAAATCGTTGTCTGCCCGATGACGCGCGCTGTTTCTGCGGTACTTCACCAGCACAAAAGCACCCGAGCCGCCCAGCAGCAGGATAGCGCCCAGCGCAAGCACTGCCGTCATTCGGTCGGAGCTGCCCGCCTTTTCCGGCACAGCTGGCACGGCAGTTGGCATCGGTACGGTCGTGGGAACAGGCGTTACATAGATGATTTCAGGCGACGGGGTCGGCAGTTCCTCCTTCTCTTCGTCGGACAGCAGCGCCAGCAAATCCCGCTCGTCTACCAGATTGAGGAAGTATGTCTCGTACATTTCCGCCGCTTCGTCAATGGGCTTGTCGTAGTCGATAACGAGGTAGAAGGTGCTGCCGTTCTTGCTTTGCAGGGTGATAAACTGTTTGTTGGTCGCAGCGCTGTACAACACATCCAGCGTATGGGCATTGCCGTCCGCCTTGTAGGGCATTCCCGGTCCGATAGGAACGTACTGGATGACTGGTGTCGGGGACGGCGCTTGCGTCGGCGCTGCTGTCGGTGCAGTTTCTTCGTTGACGTAAATCAGCGAGCCGCCCAGCCCGTTCGGACGCTTCGTTGCCGTCGGCTGGGCGGTAATTTCCGCCGTAGAATTAGGCTGCTTTGTCTCGTTAGGCTGCTTTGTCGGTTTCGGCGAATTGGTCGGTGCAGCCGTCACCCGCGAGTTATCTTCGTAGCAGGGATTATTGAGCAGCACAGGCTCGGAGAAGTTTCCGGCATAGTCGAAAGCGCGGATGAACAGCGTGTCGTACCGCGCCAGCGTATCATCCAGCGCAATCCGGATGATGCTCCCTGCCTGCTGCTCGGTGAAAAGCATGCTGTTGACCTGCACACCTGCCACGCCGGAGAGGTCGTCCTGCACTTCTACCTGCAAGGTCGTCCCGGTGATGCTTGCCTGCACAGTCGGTGCGCTTCGGTCAATGACAGCGACGCGGGTGCTTTCTTCAAACGTATGCCCGTGTGGGTCGGTGATGCGAAAGGTAAACATGCCGTTCTCATGCACCGCGATTTCCGCCTTGCTCTTGTCAAACAGCTGCTCGCAGTCCGTCCAGTCGCCGTCGTTCATCCGATACGCCATTTGGTACCAGCCGAGATTCTGCTCATCCTTCACGTTCACCGTGATGACAGCGCTGTTGCTGCGGTTCCAGCCGCCGGGGGCTGTCAGCACAATGCGGTACGGAGCGCATTCTTCCTGCGCCGGCGCGCTTTCCGCCCGCGCAAGATGCAGGCTCGCCGCCAGCAGCATCAGCAGGCAGAGGAAGGCTGTCCATTGTTTCCATTTTCGCTTCATTCATTTTCTCCTTCGGGCAATTGGGAGGCAGCGGGGATTTCAGTGGCATTGTCCTGCGTGTCGAATTTCGTGCGGAGGAACGCCGAGAGCATTTCCGGCGTCAGCGCATACAGCTCGCAGGTGGCATTGATGGCAGTGCGGTCTGCTTCTTTCACGCGCGCACGCAGCTGATTGACCTCTTCGGTTAATCGGCGCAGCTCATTTTCCTTCTTATCCAGCAGGGCATGGAGCTTGATGCGGTCTGCGGGATAGCGTTTCTTGGGTTCACTCATTCGCCTGCGCTCCCTGCTGAACGGGCAGTCTGCCAAAGGCATAGATTTTCTTCGCCCATTTGTCGCTCTGCAAATCCGCAAAACCAACCGGGTCGCCCGCGTGAAGCATCATGTTATTGCCGACATAAATGCCCACATGGGTGATGCCCTTCACGTCTGCACCCATCGTTTTCGTGAAGAATACCAAGTCGCCGGGGCGCGCCTCGTCCCGGCTGACATCCGTGCAGAGCGAATACAGCCCTTTTGCACCCAGCCGCCCGGTATCATAGACCCCCGATTGGCGGAATACCCAGCACACGAAGCCGGAGCAGTCAAACCCGGTGGACGGCTTGCTGCCGCCGTATACATACGGATAGCCGATGTACTTTTCCGCTTCCACCATCAGCGCCAGAAAGTTTTCGTCCGCCCGGAGCAGCGTTTCCGGGATGGTGTAGCGCACCAGCTTGTTTTTCGACTTGACCCCTGCAATTTTCACATTGCTTTTGCCCTCCGAGGTGATGACGGGAATATCCGCTTCCAGCGCAGGATATTCGGTGCTGTCCGCCATCTCACTGACAATCATCGGGGATACTGCTTCTTCTGCCCGCGCCGGAATCAGCACAGACAGCAGAATCAGCATCAGCATCGCAAGCAGCACCTGCTTGGCAATATCCATTGCTTCCCCTGCGGGAATCGAACGGTTCATGTTTCTCTGCATATTGTTCTCCTTTCAAATGTGGATCAAAATTGGGTAGGAAAAAGGGAGTCCATGCGCTGGACTCCCCGAAAATGGTTATAGACCGGGCATCCGCCCGAACGAATGAAAGTGACTTTTCCAGTAGGCGTCGTTCAAATTCGCGTAACCAATGGGACTTCCGCAGTGAATCATTATATCATTGCCGACATAAATGCCGCAGTGCGTAATGCCATCCACGCCATCGCCCATCGTGCCTTCAAAGAACACCACGTCGCCCGGTTCTGCCTGCGCCACCGGGATATTCCGGCACAAGCTCCGCAGTCCTTTTGTGCCCAGTCTGCCCGTATTGTATACGCCGGAATTGGTGAATACATAGCTGACAAAGCCCGAACAGTCAAAACTGGTTTCGGGCGATGCACCGCCCCAGACATACGGATAGCCGATATATTTTTCCGCCTCCGCCATGAGTGCGGCGAAAGTCGGGCTGCTTGCGAGCGTCTCGTCGGGAATGTCGTACAGCATGGGGTCTTTGAGCGGGACAGCGTAAGGATTGCCGTGGAAAATGCCCTCCATATTGCCGTGCGTCGCCATGTACAGCGCGTACATGCCCATCGTGTGATGGCTCATGCTGACAACGGGCAGATGCGACAGATTCCTGTTTTCCAGCCGCACATGACAGACTGTATAAGCATACGGTACGCGAAGCGTCACTGTCTCCATGCGTTCTGTTTCCGGGTTGTACCGCTGCTCGGTTTCCGTGCGGTACTTCCTTTGCGTCGTTACGGATTCTGTTACGATGTACTGGAGCTTGAAGTATTTGTCCAGCACCGGCATAGCGGTTTCCAGCGTCCAATCCTGCCCATCGAAGCAGGCGGAGATGATGGCAATCAGCACATAGGGATCGTGCCAAATTTCGTCTGCATCCACTTGCACTTCATCATATTCCGGATGATTGCGGGCGTAATTGCTCATTTCCTCTTTGAGCTGCCTTTCCATGTCGGCATACGCACTTTCTGCCGCTTTTACGTCCGCTTCCTCCGCCGGATAAGTGCCAATCACGATGGATTCCAGCACCGACTGCGCCAGCGGTGTACAGGATTGCAGGCTGCTCATCACCGCAAGGAGCAGCGCCGCCAGCGCAAGCACCGCCCAAGCCGTCGGATGGCGGGCGAACGTCTGTCGCAGCCGTTTCTTGATGTTTTCGGCTTTGGAAACTGCATTTGCTGCTACCTTCGGCGCGGGAGCAATGTGATTGGCTGGACTGCGGGAAGATTTTGCGACTGCATATTCCTGCCGGATGGCGCGTTTCTGCTGCCAGCGGGCATTGTGCCGCTTGGGGGCTTTCCCCGCGTGCGCCGCCGCCCGGAACGCTTCTTCCTGCATGTCGTCTGCTGTCAGCGCGGCTTGCACAGCGCTGTTCTCATCCTCATTGGCTTCTGCCGCCTGATGATGGAGTTGAGCATGGGCTGCATGAATACCTTGGTGAAGCAGCGGCGAATGGCTTCTTTCAGGCTGACCGGCGCGTACTGCCTGCATCTGTTCCTCCTTGCTGAACTGCAAGCGGGATGTGCCGCGATGGCGCTCCTTTTCCATCAGCGCCGCCCTTCCTTATGCTGCATCCGTTGATACATTTCCTCGCTCCCGTGGTCTGCTTCCGCTGCCGCACGCAGCAGCGCGTACACTGCCCTGTCTCTTATACACATCTGACGCTGCC
>ENA-OZGP01000407-OZGP01000407.1-human-gut-metagenome-genome-assembly--contig:-NODE-407-length-12431-cov-7.660391_pt1 | contig 12431 bp, 10 predicted proteins | sample MGYA00245122_ERZ653669 | MGnify/ENA primary metagenome ERZ653669 (study PRJEB26926, sample SAMN06165247) | human gut metagenome | biome: ENVO:00009003; feature: ENVO:2100002; material: ENVO:00002003... | reverse complement strand
GGAGCTCCCCGGAAACCAGCCGCTGCTTGGCGGCGTTGCGCTCCTCGTCAGGAGAATCGCCGGTCAGTGCCATAGATGGAATGCCGTGGGTATTAAAGTAGCGCGCCATAAATTGGGCATGAGCGATGGAAACGCAGAAGCCCAACCCTTTACCTCGTCGATATCGGTGACATATTTCAGGATGGAGTTCACCACAAGGTCAGCGCGGCGCTCTGCCACCATGCCGCTGAGGGTGTACAGGTTGGACAGCTCGTTTTTATCGTAGCCGCCGGTACGCCATTTCAGGCTGCTCAGATCTGCGGTGTCAGTGACACCAAAATATTGGAAGGGACAGAGCAGTTTCCGGTCGATGGCCTCCGGCAGACGGATCTCGGCGGCAATGTGCCCGCCGAAATAGTCCAGAACGCTTTTGCCGTCCATACGTTCCGGGGTGGCGGTCAGTCCCAGAAGGATCTTCGGCTGGTAATATTCCAACAGCTTCTGAGAAGAATATTCAATGATCGATGATAAACCGCATCTGATTGAAAAAGAAGTTCTTGATCTCAGAAAATATACTGTATCTGCACTGCTTTCGTCTAGTTGCAGGAGTAAAATAAAAATGATTTATTATAGATTGTCAGAACCTCTAAAAGGTGATAAGGGTTAAAATAACAGGCGACCATCATGGAGCCAAAAGCAACCGGTGTCAACAGCCGTGCAGAGGAGCTGTTTGTACAGCTTTTCTGTGAGGCTTTTGGCCCAGAAAAGACCGAAAATTTGCAGGTCCAGTACCCCTGCGTGGACATCTATGGTCGGCAGGGCTATATCGACTTTGCGTTGGAATCTCCTGAGTCCAAAATCGCAATCGAAATTGACGGCGAGACCTACCACAACCCCAGCAAGGTGTCCGAAAACAAATACGCTGATGACCTCCTGAAACAGAAGTTCAGCGGCAAGCAAAAAAGCTCTTGACCTTTATATTAAAGGCCAAGAGCTTTTTGCAAAGATGATGCTGTAAAGAAGTAAAACAGTGAAAGCAATAAGAACAGGTGGTCAATTACTTTGCATTTTTTGCATGCGTTGCGCTAACCAGTGATTGAGAAGGCGTTAATGGAGCAAGCCATACTTTGCCGGTTCCCTTATAAACATTTACCAGACCCTCACCGGATGCGGCAGAACCAAGCAAGGTTTTTCCGGAACGTTCAACCGTAAAGCTGAGACTGCCGGACCAGCAAATCGCAAAGCTGCCATCAATTTTTAAAACGTCGTCTTGAAGGTTGATTTCTACGATTTCCGAACGGGGAACATTGCTTTCCAGTACACATACACCATTGCCAGCAAGCCGTAGATTGAAGAGTCCTTCATTTCCGAGTGCTGCAGAAGAAAGCGAGGAGCGTGCCTGAATCTCGTGCTTGACAGTGGATTCACAGGCCAGAAACATGCCGTCTTCCATTACAAGACCGCCTGTCCAGTCACCGACATTTTCGGTCAGAAGATATTTATAGGTGGGTTCGGTCACGAGCACACCCGTTCCGACGTACTCCGGCTTGATTGCGCTTTCTTTTGTGACGGAACTTTTTACCATTTTGCCTAAGAAGTCGCCAACACCCTTCAATCCGGTGGTTGCTTGCACGTTGCCAACAATGTACTGCATTGCGCCTGCTTGGAGAACAAGCCCAACTTTTCCGTTGAGATTGGCAATGGCCTGTTTCCGTTTGACATTCATCTGGCTCATATAGTATTCTTCCATTGCATTGCAGGGCGCTACGGAGAAATCGACATTGTGCTCAACAATGGAAAAGATACCCTTCTGTTCGGTGACGATGTGACTTGTCTGATTTGCCAGATTGTTGATTTTAAACATAAGCAAATACCCCATTCAAAGCAGATTTCGCATTTTTGTATGCAAGATTTGGTGTCCGTAAAAATGCTTAGATAAGTAGTCACAGTATAACTGAATAACTCCTTAAAATTCAGTGTATCATACGTCAACTGAAAAGACTATCATCAAACCACACAAAACATTTGAGACTTTTTTGGCGAGGGGAGAGTATAGGAGTTGAAAGTTTGGCCAGTGAGAATATAAAAAACAGGTTACTGATGCAAGTCGAAAAACTGCCGTTTGTAGCAGATCTGTAGTAAATTGATTTTATTTAACGAATCATCGTTCTAAAAAAAGCGAAAAGTCATCATGCATCACACGCAGGGGTCTGGGGTTCGGGTACGTTTTTGTTTACGGAGGTTTGCGTTTACGCAACGGAGCGGTAAACGATCAAAGGCAGGGTATCATCACGGCGATGGTATCCTGCCTTTTTGCTTTACAGAAGGAAGCTTGCGTTGTGCGAGTCTGACCGCTTCCTACAAGACAGGCGTCTAAAAACAGCCTTGTTTCAAACAAGGTTTTCCATTGCATTTCACGGAAAAGTGTGTTTCAATAAAAAGAGTGATACGGCAATCAGACGCAGAGAGAAGGTGGGGGCAGGATGTTCAGGATCGCGATCGTGGAGGATCAGGATGAAACACGGGAATGCCTGAACCGGTTCGTCCGGCAATATGCCGAGGAGCAGGGAGTACAGGTGGAGATCATCCTCATTACAGATGGCTCCGAAATCGCAGAGCGCTATACGCCGGGGTTCGACATCATTTTTATGGATGTGGAGATGCCCCGGCTGGACGGCTTTGGCGCTGCCGAAGCCATCCGGGCAGTGGATGCGGAGGTGGTGCTGGTCTTTGTGACCAACATGGCGCAGTATGCCATCCGAGGGTACGAGGTGGACGCACTGGATTATGTGCTGAAGCCGGTGAATTATTATCAGTTCTGCACAAAGCTCTCCCGCGCCATCCAGCGGGTGCAGCGGCGCAGAGGCGGTCAGGTGGTGTTGCAGCTGGCGGGCGGCGGCATCCAGCTGCTGGATACTGCGGATATCTATTATCTGGAGACCCACAGCCGGATGCTGTACTACCACACCGCCAAAGGAGAATTTGCGGTGCGCGCCAGCCTGCAAAGCGCCGAAAAACAGCTTGCAGAGTACCATTTTGTCCGCTGCAACCAGTGCTATCTGGTCAACTTGGCCTACGTCAAGGGCATTGAAAGCGACTTTGCCCTTGTGAAAGACGGCCGGCTGGAGATCAGCCGACGGCAGCGCACGGCCTTTCTTACCGCAGTGGCGTCCTACATGGGAGGTGTGCTGTGACCACATCCCTGCTGAACAGCCTGCTCCGGGCGCTGCTGCGCTGGGGTGCAGCACTGGTCTTTTGTCTGCCCTTGCGGCATCGCTCCCATTTCTGGGCGCGCGCCTGCGGGATGCTGTTCCCGCTGCTTTTACTGGCGCAGCTGCTGGACCCGCTGGCGCAGTCCACAACACTGTGGCAGCAGCAGCTCTTGTTGCTGATACTTTATGTTTCCTTTTTTGCGCTGCTGGGTGGGATGATCTACCTGTGCACGGATATCAATAAAAAAGGGGCCATGTACTGCGCGGTGTGGAGTCTGCTCATCGCGCAGTGCGCCTACGAGGGCTGGTGCTTTTTGGAGCTGCAATTTGCCCGGTATGGACACCCGCTGAACATGGCTTCCCCTTGGGCGGTTCTGGTACAATTGCTGTCCGGGGCGGTATTCTTTGCGGCAGTGTATCTCCTGCTGGCACGGCAGCTGCCTTATAAAGGAGAGTATCATATCGGTCCCCGGCAGCTATTCAGCGCATTTTTTATCGGCATCCTGTTCATGGTACAGGCAGCGGTGCTGGACAATTTCCGCGCGGAACAGTTTCCGCGGAGCGTTATAGCCACCATTCTGATCGGGCAGTTCTATTTTATCACCCTGCTGTATTTTCAAAGTGAGCTGTTCAAGAAATCTGCCATGGAAAAAGAGATGAATGCCCTGAACCTGCTGTACGAGCGGCAGCGTCAGCAGTATCAGGTTGCCCGGCAGAATGTGCAGATTATCAATAAGCGCTGCCATGAACTGAAGGTGCAGATCGCCAATCTCCGCAAGCTGTCGCCTGAAGCAGTGCCGCCGGAGCGCATCGAGGAGGCCGAGCGCGCAGCCCGCCTGCAACACCGGCAACGAGGTGCTGGATGTGGTGCTGACCGAGAAGAGCCTGCTGTGCGAGTCCCGGGGGATCCAGTTGAATGCCGTGGCAAACGGCAGTTGTCTTGGCTTTATCGAGGCAGGGGATCTGTACGCGCTGTTTGCCAATGCGCTGGACCATGCTGTGGAAAGCGCAGTGCAGACCGCCCGCCCGGAGTGCCGGGTCATCGACCTGCTGGTCTGTGTGCGGCAGGGCTTTGTGGTGGTGAATATCATCAGTCCGCTGCGCCCGCCGGAAAAGCAGGCAAACCGTTCTGCACAGTATGAGCTGAAGGTGATCCGGCGTATCGTACAGAAATATAAAGGCACGCTGACCTTGGAGGAACAGGGCGAATTCTTTGCGGAAAAGATCATCTTTCCGCTGCAAAAATAAGTTAAGGAAACGGCAGCCGCCGCAGTATTTCCGAAAACGGAAGTCCTGCGGCGGCTTTCTTTTTAGAACTTGTTGGATACATCTGTTTGTGAAAAATATACAAATATATCGGTTCACATTTGGGAGCCGAAAACCGAATGCGCACGCATGACGACCGATTTTCGCGGGCATCTTGCGAAATGCGGTTGCTTTGATAAAATAACAACGAAAGAAAAATGTACGGAAAAATTACCGGAGCACAGCGAAAAACAGGAGGAATCGGATGCGTAGTATTGCAAAGCTTATGAAGGACTGGCAGTTCACCGGCCCGGACGGCGTGACCGCTGCCGTAGCACTGCCCCACACATGGAACGCAGTGGATGGTCAGGACGGCGGCAACGATTATTGGCGGGGTACCTGCACCTACCGCACCAGCTTTGCAGCACCAGCCTTTGACCCGGCACAGCAGCAGGTCTGGCTGCAGTTTGAGGGCGTCAATTCCAGCGCCACCGTGCTGCTGAACGGCCAGCAGCTCTGCACCCATGACGGCGGCTATTCTACCTTCCGGGCAGAGGTCACGGAGCTGCTGCAGGCAGAAAACCAGCTCACGGTGCAGGTAGACAACAGCGTCAACGACCGCGTTTATCCCCAGAAAGCAGACTTTACCTTCTACGGCGGCATCTACCGCGATGTAAGCCTGCTGGTGGTGAACAAAAACCACATTGCACTGGGTCACTTTGGAGACACCGGGGTAAAGATCACCCCCGCCCTGAAAGAGGGCAGCGCCGACATTCAGGTGGAAACGCTGGTGGAAGGCGAGGGCACTGTTGTGGTGGAACTGCTGGATGCCGAGGGCAACTCGGTTGCCCGGAGTGAAGGCGCAAAGGCTTCCCTCCATCTGGATGCTCCCCACCTGTGGAACGGCGTGAAGGACCCCTACCTGTACACCTGCGTGGTTCGTTTGATGCAGGACGGCAAGCCGGTGGACGAAGTGACCACCAAGGTGGGGCTGCGCAGCTTCTCTGTGGATGCAAAAAAGGGCTTTTTCCTCAACGGCAAGCCTTATCCGCTTCACGGCGTTTCCCGCCATCAGGACCGCAAGGGTCTGGGCAATGCCATCACCCACGAGATGCACGACGAGGATATGGCGCTGATCCGGGAGCTGGGTGCAAACACCGTCCGTCTGGCACACTACCAGCACGACCAGTATTTCTACGACCTGTGCGACAAGTACGGCATGGTGGTCTGGGCAGAGATCCCCTATATCTCCGAGCATCTGCCTAACGGTCGGGAAAACACCATCAGCCAGATGAAAGAGCTGATCCACCAGAACTACAACCACCCCTCCATCGTCTGCTGGGGCGTGTCCAACGAGATTACCATCTCCACCAAGGATAAGGCGGATATGCTGGATAACCATCGGGTGCTCAACGAGCTGTGCCACAAGATGGACCCCACCCGCCTGACCACCTTGGCCTGCTACGCCATGTGCGGCCCCTTCAACTCGGTGGCGCACATCACCGATCTGGTCAGCTGGAACCTGTATCTGGGCTGGTATGTGCCGGGGCTGTTTTTGAATGACCTGTGGATGGGCTTTTTCCATCTGGTATACCCCAACCGTCCGCTGGGCTTTTCCGAGTACGGTGCCGAGGGTATGCCCAATCTCCACAGTGCCCACCCCCGCCGGGGCGACCACACCGAGGAGTATCAGGCCAAGTACCACGAGTACATGCTGAAGTGTTTTGACCGCCACCCGTGGCTGTGGGCGACCCACGTCTGGAATATGTTCGACTTTGCAGCAGACGCCCGGGATCAGGGCGGCGAGCCGGGCATGAACCACAAGGGTTTGGTCACCTTTGACCGAAAGACCAAAAAGGACAGCTTTTACCTCTATAAAGCGTGGTGGAGCGAGGAGAACTTCGTTCATATCTGCTCCAAGCGGTTCACCGACCGCACCGAGAAGGAGATCGAGGTCAAGGTCTACTCCAACCAGAAATCCGTTACCCTGTATGCGGACGGCAAAAAGCTGGCAGAGCAGACCGGGGAGCATATCTTTAAGTTCCGCGTGCCGCTGCACGGAAAGGTGGAGCTGAAAGCCGTTGCAGGCGACTGCATCGACACCGCCTGCTTCCGCAGCGTGGCGGCCCCGAACCCCAGCTACAAGCTGGTAAAAACCAAGTCGAAGAGTGCGAACTGGGTCTGAGTACCGGTCCACACCTTGGAATAAATTGCCGCACTTTGGAAAATGGCTGCGCCACAGCGGCCATAAAAAAGCCTGCGGCGATCGCTGACACACACAAGAAAAGGAGAACAACATGAAGAAGGGCAAGAAGAAAGGCTCTGGCGTTGTACTGTGGAGCATCCTTACGGTGCTTTTTACGGTACTGTTCGCCGGTGCCTGCATCGGTTCCAATCTGGCATTTGCCAGTGCACAGGCCGTGAACATTGCACTGAAGACCCCCACCCACAAGACCGTGGGCAAGGACGACAGTGCCGTGTATTACGAGAGTGATTTCAGCAGTGTGGAAGAGCTGGAAGCACACGATAAGGAAATTGCAGAGCAGCTTACCGGTGAGGGTGCTGTGCTGCTGAAGAACGATAACAACACCCTGCCTCTGGCAGCGGGCAGCAAGGTGTCTACGCTCAGCCATTCCAGCGTGGACGTTGTGACCTGCGGTACCGGCTCTGCCGATATCGACACCTCCAAGGCTCCCACCTGGAAGCAGGCTCTGGAGGATGTGGGCTTTGACGTGAACCCGGTGCTGTGGGACTTCTACACCAACGGTGCAGGCAAGGACTATGTCCGCTCTCCCGGCAAGGGTACCAGTTTGGGTGACCGCTCTGCTTGGCACATCAACGAAGTGCCTGTCTCCCTGTACAGCACGAACGTCAAGGCTGCGGAGGCGGCAGCCGGTGCAAACATCACCGATGTGCGCTCCAGCTTTGCCTCCTACGGCGATGCTGCGATCGTGATGCTCTCCCGTGTGGCCGGTGAGGGTGCTGATCTGGAGTACGGCGATTTTGTGGATGGCACCAATGTGCTGTCCCTGACCAACGAAGAAAAGGATATGCTGAAGATGGCCAAGGAGGAGTTTGCACGCACCATCGTGCTGATCAACTCCACCAACGCCATGGAGTGCGATTTCCTCAATGATCCCGAGTACGGCGTGGACGCCGCTCTGTGGATCGGCTACACCGGCTCCTACGGCCTGAATGCCGTGGCAGATATTCTGGCCGGCAATGTGAACCCCAGCGGCCATCTGGTGGACACCTACTGCTACGACAACACCACCGCACCCGGTCTGGTGGACTACTATGCAAACCAGTACACCAACTATGACGAGAAGGATACCAGCAAGTGGTATTCTGTTGCAAACGGCGGTCTGGACGGCAACGGTTACTACACCACCTATCAGGAAGGCATCTATGTGGGCTACCGTTACTACGAGACCCGCTACGAGGATGTGGTCATGGGCACCCAGAACGTGGGCGAGTACGACTACGCCTCCACCGTGGCCTATCCCTTTGGCTACGGCATGAGCTACACCACCTTTGACTGGTCCAACTTCCAGTCCTCCTACGATGCAGCCACCGACAGCTTCAACATCAGCGTGGATGTGAAGAACACCGGTTCTGTGGCAGGCAAGGAAGTGGTGCAGGCTTACTTCCAGTCCCCCTATACCGAGTACGATAAGGCAAACGGCATCGAGAAGGCTTCTGTGGAGCTGTGCGGCTTTGGCAAGACCCAGCTGCTGGCCCCCGGCGAAAGCGAGACTGTTACCATCAACGTACCCCGCAGCGAGCTGGCCTGCTACGACGAGAATGTGGCACAGACCTATATTCTGGAGGCCGGTGATTACTACCTGACCGCCGCACACAATGCCCACGATGCTGTGAACAATGTTCTGGCTGCCAAGGGCTACACCACTGCCAACGGCATGACCGCCAACGGCGATGCCGCTTTCACTTACACCTACACCAACGGTGTGACCGATACCGAGACCTACTCCATCTCTGCCGCTACCGGCGAGAAGATCACCAACCAGCTGGATTCTGCCGACATGACCTACTACGGTTATGACGAGATGAATATGCTCACCCGTGCCAACTGGACCGGCACCTGGCCGGAGAAGATCGCCATTGAGGCCAACGATGCCTTGCTGGTGGATATCAACCCGTATCAGAGCTACAAGGGCATTGATGGCTCTACCACCGAGATGCCCACTATGGGTGCCGACAACGGCATGACGCTGGGCATGATGATCGGCAAGGATTACGACGACCCGGATTGGGACAAGCTGCTGGATCAGGTCACCTATGAGGAAATGGCCGAACTGGTGGGCAAGGGATATCATAACACCGCTATGGTGCAGAGCGTTTCCAAGCCTGCCACTACCGATGATAACGGCCCGCAGGGCTTTACCCAGACCCTGACCGGTGTAGCCACCTGTCATGCTGCTTACAGCGACGAAAACATCATGGCCGCCACCTTCAACGTGGATCTGATGAAGGAAGTGGGCATCTGCATCGGCAACGATATGCTGGATCTGGGCGCTTCCGGCCTGTACGGCCCTGCTATGAACATCCACCGCACTGCTTACTCCGGCCGCAACTTTGAGTACTACTCTGAGGATCCCTTCCTCTCCGGTAAGATCGCAGCAGCCGAGGTGGAGGGCATCCAGTCCAAGGGCGTGTATGTCTACATCAAGCACTTTGCGCTGAACGATACCGAGAGCCGCTGCCGCTGCATTGCAACCTTTGCCAGCGAGCAGGCTATTCGTGAAGTTTATCTCAAGAGCTTTGAGATGGCAGTTACCGAGGGTGGTGCCAAGTGTGTCATGAACGCCTTTGCCCGCATCGGCGGTATCTGGTCCGGCGCGCACAAGGGTCTGCAGACCAATATTCTGCGCGGCGAGTGGGGCATGACCGGCTTCAACCTGACCGACTTCTCCGGCAATGCTGCATTTGCAAACTACGGCATCACGATGAAGAGCTTTGACGTTGCACAGGGTCTGCTGGCCGGTACCAACAGCTGGGACTCCAGCGCACAGCAGTGGACCAGTGAACTGATCAAGACCTATCAGGGTGACCCCGATATCACCCAGGCCATGCGGGAGGCTACCCACCGTATTCTGTACACTGTGGCCAACTCCAATGCCATGAATGGCTTTACCGCAGATACCAAGATCGTGGGGGTGACCCCGTGGTGGAAGACTGCTCTGATCTGCGTGGATGTGGTGCTGGGCGTTCTGGTGGCTGTCAGCATCTTTATGCTGGTCAAGCGCATCAAGGCACGCAAGGCCGCAAAGGCTCTGACTGCCCCGGCGGAAGATCAGGAATAATCAGCCCTCCGAAAAATCAGATTTTCGCAAGCGGCAGCCTGCCCCGAAGGCGGGGCAGGCTACCGTTCTTTTTTCAAAAGGAGAGACCGCAATGGGCGAACAAAAAACAACGGCGTCGAGTGTGAACCGCGCCAAAACCTACCAGCTGGTGCTGTTTCCGCTGAACAACGGCGCAACGAATGTGTACTATGTGCTGGTGCTTTCCTACATCGCCACCTTCGGCAGCAAGGTGCTGGCGCTGAGCATGCTGTTTGCTTCGGTGATGGTCACCGGTATGCGTCTGTTTGACGCCATCACCGACCCCATCATCGGTGCCCTCATGGACCGCACCAACGGCAAGTTTGGCAAGTTCCGGCCTTTTATGGTCATTGGCAACCTGATCATGGCAGCCAGCATTCTGGTGCTGTACTGCCTCACTCCGCTCATCCCCGCCAGTGCCATGGGGCTGCGCTACGCTGCCTTTGTGGGACTGTACGCCGTGTGGGTCATCGGCTACACCTTCCAGACCAGCTGCACCCGCTCCGGTCAGACCGTTTTGACCAATGATCCCAAGCAGCGTCCGCTGTTCACCATCTTCAATACCGTGGGCAGTCTGCTGGGCATGGGTGCCATGCAGTTCTTTGCACCTATCCTTGCCAAGAACTATGAGGGCGGCTACGCCTCTGCCGGGTTCTTCCGCACGCTGGCGCCGGTGGGCATCGTCATCTCCATTCTGCTCACCCTGCTGGCTGTTATCGGCATCTGGGAAAAGGATCAGCCCAAGTACTTCGGCATCGGCGGCGAGGTCAGCGAGAAGGTCAAGCTGCGCGAGTACCTCCAGATCATCAAAAACAATAATCCCATGCAGCGGCTGATGGTGGCCGGTGCTGGCTGCAAGCTGGCACTTTCCATCGCCACCAACACTACCGTGCTATGTATGCTGTACGGCTGCATGATGGGCAACTACGATGGTCTGTATCTGCCCATGATGGTGCTGGGCTATGTGTGCAGCGTGCCCTTCTTCCTGCTCACCGTCCGCACCAGCCAGAAGGAGGGCCAGAAGGCCAGCCTGATGAAGTACGTCAGCGTGGCGCTGGTGTGCTATGTGGGCGTGCTGGTGCTGCTGCTGCTCTGGGGCTGCGGCGACGCCTTCACTCTGTCCATTCTGGGCGAGAACGGCCTGTCCCTGAACCTGTACACCATCCTGTTCATCGCCTTCTTTGGCATCGGCTACGGCGCGTACTACGCCACCGCCGATATGCCCATCCCCATGGTTGCCGACTGCTCCGACTACGAGACCTACCGCAGCGGCAACTACATCCCCGGCATCATGGGCACCCTGTTCAGCCTGGTGGACAAGCTGGTGTCCAGCCTGTCCGCTACCGTGGTGGGTATTGCGGTCAGCTTTGTGGGCTTGCAGAGCCTGCCCACTCAGTATGACCCCTACACTCCGGGCATGAACTGGGTGGTCATCGTGCTGTTCTGCATCATCCCCATGGTGGCTTGGGCAGCTACCCTCATCGCCATGAAGGGCTACACCCTGACCGGTGCTAAGATGAAGGAAATTCAGGCTGTCAACGCCTGCCGCCGCGACGCAGTGGCCAAGGGCATGAAGCTGGAAGAAGCCATGGACAAGTGGCAGACCATGGAGCAGTTGCCGGCGGAATACCGGAGCTGAGACGCTGCCTGCAATAAACAAAACAGGGGCTGCTGCACAGGGAAGAAACCTTGTGCAGCAGCCCCTTATTGATTGTATAAGATCAGTCCTTCTTCTCTGCGGTGCGGGCAAAGAAGTTTGCAAGGACAGCACCGGAAATGTTATGCCACACCGAGAACACAGCGCCGGGGATAGTTGCCAGCGGATACTGTGCAAAGTGGGCAGCGGCCAGCGAGGTGGCCAGACCGGAGTTCTGCATGCCGACCTCGATGGAGATCGCGCGGCACTTGGTGGTATCCAGCTTCAGCAGCTTGCCCACGCCAAAGCCGGTGAGGTAGCCCAGCAGGTTGTGCAGGATGACCACGGCAAGGATCAGCAGGCCGCTGGTCATGATCTTGGCGGAGTTTGCAGAAACAACGGCGCAGATGATGAGCACGATGGCGGTGGTGGAGACCAGCGGCAGCACGCGGACAGCATTCTGAGTGAAGGCATGGAAGAAGTGGTTGACCACAAAACCCAGTGCGATGGGCACCAGCACTACTTTGACGATGGACAGGAACATATTTACAGGGTTCACATCCACGCGCTGGCCGGCATACAGCAGGGTGAGCAGGGGAGTCAGGATGGGTGCCAGCACGGTGGAAACGGCAGTCATACCAACGGACAGTGCAACGTCGCCCTTGGACAGATAGGTCATCACGTTAGAGGAGGTGCCGCCGGGGCAGGTACCCACAAGGATGACGCCGATAGCCAGCTCGGTGGGCAGGTGGAACAGCTGCGTCAGCGCCCATGCAAGGAAGGGCATCAGGGTGAACTGCGCAATGCAGCCAATGATCACGTCTTTCGGGCGGCTGAACACCACCTTGAAGTCCTCCGGCTTCAGGGTAAGACCCATGCCGAACATGACGATGCCCAGCAAGGTGTTGACCCATGCGGTCTTTACCACGCTGAAGGTGCCGGGGAACAGCAGCGCCAGCGCCGCCACCACAATGACGATGGCGGCCATGTACTTGCCCACAAAGTCGCTTACTTTTT
>ENA-OZGP01000402-OZGP01000402.1-human-gut-metagenome-genome-assembly--contig:-NODE-402-length-12479-cov-4.794430_pt1 | contig 12479 bp, 7 predicted proteins | sample MGYA00245122_ERZ653669 | MGnify/ENA primary metagenome ERZ653669 (study PRJEB26926, sample SAMN06165247) | human gut metagenome | biome: ENVO:00009003; feature: ENVO:2100002; material: ENVO:00002003... | reverse complement strand
CCTGCACCCGCGAAGGGTCTTCGACCCTCTCGACACCCTTTTCGCGATTGAGTTGGTGACACTGGCATAGTGTGCCCGCGTGTTTATCCGCGCAAAAAAATTGCTTCAAGGATGCGTCAACACGCATTTTTGATACAGACAGTCTACGAAAAGCAAGGCTGTCACAGAATATTAAGGGAGGTTTTTTCATGAAGAAGCTGACTGCTCTCCTGCTCGCCATCGCAATGATGGTGACCTGCACCCTGTGCGCTGTCGCCGAAGACGGCAAGACGTACATGGCTGTCTGCATCGCGTCCGAGCCTGATACGCTTGACCCGGCGCTGAACTCCGCTGTGGACGGCGCGACGATGGTCGCTCACCTGTTCGCAGGCCTGTCCACTTGGGCGCAGACCGACGACGGCAAGCTGGAAATCCTGCCGGACTGCGCGGTGGAACTGCCGGATCCGGTGGTCAATGACGACGGCACGGTGACGTACACCTACACGCTCGTTGATGGCCTGAAGTGGTCTGACGGCAAGGATCTGACCGCGAAGGACTTCGAGTTCGCGTGGAAGCGCGCTGCTTCCTCCGAGCTGGGCGCGGACTATGGCTACATGTTTGAAGTCATCAAGGGCTACACTACGGACGGCTCCGACCCCAAGGCGGAAAACCTCGCTGTGACCGCCGTGGACAACAAGACCCTGACCGTTACCCTGAACAACCCCGTTGCCTACTGGAACGAGCTGCTCGCCTTCCCGGCGTACATGCCCGTCCGTGAGGACGTCGTCGCCAACGAAGCGTGGGCGACCGATCCTTCCACCTACATCGGCAATGGCCCGTACACCATGACCGCGTGGGAACACAACAGCAAGATCACCCTGACCAAGAACCCCTACTATCATGCGGTGGACAAGGTCACGATGGACGAGCTGGACTTCTACCTCTCCGACGACGCGAACAACATGCTGGCGAACTTCCAGAAGGGCGACTGGCAGCTGATCGACGACGTTCCCACCTCTGAAATCGCTTCCCTGAAGGAACAGTATCCGACGGAATTCGTTATTGCCGGTCAGATTGGTACCTACTATGTCTGCTGGAACATCAACGAAGAAATCCTGCCCGCTGACGTGCTCGCGAACATGACCCCCGAAGAAGCGGAAGCGGCGCGCGCAGAAGTCCGTCGGGCGATTGGCCTGCTGTTCGACCGCAACTACATCGTTGAAGAAATCGGTCAGGCGGGTCAGGTGCCTGCGTCCAGCTTCGTTCCTATGGGCATGACCGATGCGGACGGCTCTGAGTTCTACAAGAACGCGGGCCATGTGGAAGGCATCACCGGCTACTACGACGTGACCGACGACGAAGACGTCTACATGGCGAACTTCGACAAGGCGGTTGAGACCCTGAAGAAGTACTACACCTACGACGAGGAGAACGGCGTCTTCACCAACTTCCCGTCCCTGACCTACCTCTACAACACCTCCGAAGCCCACAAGGCGATTGGCGAATACCTCCAGAGCGCGGTTTCTGCGGTCGGCATCACCATGAACCTGACCAACCAGGAATGGAACACCTTCCTGAACACCCGTAAGTCCGGCGACTACTCCATTGCCCGCAATGGCTGGATTGCCGACTACAACGACCCGATCTGCTTCCTCGACATGTGGGTGACCGGCTCCGGCAACAACGACGTGCAGTTCGGCAAGGGCGCGAATGCGGATCTGAAGATCTACAACCTCGACCTGACCCCCTACGGCTACGACGTGAAGGTGGAGAACGGCACTTGGGCGGAAACCTATGACGTGCTGATTTCTGCTATCAAGAGCTGCACCGACAGCGCGAACCGTTATGCCATGATGCACATCGCGGAAGATATGCTGATGGATACCGGCTGCATCGTGCCGCTGTACTACTACACCGACATCTACATGATCGACGACTCCGTGCAGGGCTTCTTCTCCAACCCGCTGGGCTACAAGTACTTCATGCACTGCACCATCGCCAAGTAATTCCATCTCGGTTTGGACAAATCCACGGGCGAATCGGCTTCAAAACCGGTTCGCCTTTTTTCGTATGTTGGAAAGATGCACTTTGCCATCCTTGGCAATTGATATTTCCTGCCTTGGAAAGGTGCATCCGGCGGGAAACATGCGCGAATTGACGTGAAACATGCGTGAATGCAGGAATTTTCAGCAGGAAAAGGGCAGGGAAACGTCCAATTAATCCATTGAATGGCGGTGGCGAACAGCGCTTGCCGATGGTATACTGAAACCAGAAGGGGCGTTTTCAATGGGAAAAAGCCCGCGGAAGCTATCATCAAGGAGGAAGCAGCATGAAGCGAATCGCACGATGGAGCACCATTTTCCTGCTCTTATGCAGCATCATTTGGGCGGGTACAGCATCGGCGGCCATGATTGTGAACAACAACATGAGCGCGCTGAACACGCTGAACACCATCAACAACAACCAGACACCACAGGGCAAGGACTCAGCGCTGATGCGGCTGGCGCAAGAAATCGGCGCTGGCATGTGGGACAATACGGATTGGGATGACCCGGCGTTTCAGCAGAACATCAAGCAGCTTGGCATCACCGTGTTGAATAAGGACACGCAGCCGCCGGAAGCCTTCATCGGCGACGCGATTTTTGACCATCTGGGCAACATGGAGTTCAATGCGCCGGAAATGAACGGCAATCTGCTGGTTCTCGGCGGGCTGAACGCCAATCTTCCGTCCGGCAAAATCGACCGCCTGTATGTGCTGTCGGACGAGGACGTTCGCCTGAACATCGGCGCGGCGGCAGATGTTCAGGAGCTGATTCTGGGCGCATCGGGGAATGTGTCGCTGAACGGCGAGGGCAATGTCCGCTCCACCATCGTGGTGGACAAGCCGATGAATCTCGATATCGGGATTGCGACGAACCTCGTGAACTTGACGGATGACCCGCTGCCGACGGGCGATATTGTGCTGAATCCGGGCAAGAACGCGCTTGTGCCGGGGCAGCAGCTGCATATGGGCAGCGAGCTGAAGGTGGAGAAGAAAATCAGCCTGACCGTGCGTTTCCGCCTTGTTGACCAGAGCGCCAAGGACATGCAGCTGGAAACGGCGGATTGGGACGGCGCGCTGCTGACCGAAACGACGGTGCAGTACACGGGCGACAGCTGCCCGATGGGCGCGGTCAACATGATGGACAGCATCGAGGCGGCGTTTGCGGAGAAGTATCCGGATTTGCAGGAGCAGTATGTGCTGCTGCCGGAAATGCGCAGCGCAGACCCGTGGAGCAAGGTCTACCGCCTGAATGGCGGCGAATCCTGCTTTGCCGTGGCGGAAAATTATGTCTATCTCTCCCGCGAGGGCGATGTTGTGTTCCCGCTGACGGATGACAGCACACTGGTAGCGGAATTCCCGGTGTACGTCTACCGCTATGGCGAGCAGGACGGGCGCATCACCTACCGCGTTCGCATCAGCGGCGCGCGCCCGGATTACTTCACGCCGAGCCTGACCCTGCGCAGCGGCGCCGTGGCGAGCTTCACCTTCGACGATACTCGTCAAGAGTGGGTGACGCAGCTCAAGCGCAGCGACTTCGGCGCAGACGAGCGCGACATCATTCACCTGACGGGACTGCGCGGCGAAAAAACCAACGCATTCTTGACCGTAACAGGCCGCGAAGAAAGGCGCATCGTTACGCTGACGTGGACGGCGGACACACAGCGCACGACCATCGACGCGCAGAACGTCCTCTGGGACAGCGACCGCGCTGCCGAAGGCAACGACCTGCTGTGCTGCGCCGGCGAGCTGGTGTCGGTCACGATGCAGCCCGCAGCGGGCTATCGCGGCATCCACGCTTCCCTGAGCGACCCTGCCGTTTCCCTGAGTATCAGCGAGGGGAACGACGCGGTTTCCTTCCTCATGCCCTACGCGCCGCTGACCTTGACGCTGACGGCGGACAAGCTTTATACCGTCACGATGGACACGGCAGGCGGCGATCCGATCCGTCCCATCCAGTACACGGTGGAATCGGAAGCGTTCCAGCTGCCGACCCCGGTTCGCACGGGCTACATCTTCCTTGGCTGGACGGGCGAGGGCATCACCGAACCGCAGAAAACCATTGAAATCCCGCAGGGAAGCACGGGCGACCGCACTTACACCGCGAACTGGCAGGTGATTGAATACACCATCATTACGCTGCTGGAAGGGGGCAATGCGGGCTCGTCGCAAGTGTATTTCTACACGGTGGAGCAAACCGTAACGCTGCCGACCCCGACCCGCACGGGCTACACGTTCCTTGGCTGGACAGGCGAGGGCATCACGACGCCGCAGCCGAACGTGACCATCCCGAAGGGTTCGACGGGCGACAAGACGTATATCGAGAACTGGAAACTGACAGAATACAACATCACCATGGATTTGAACGGCGGCAGCGGCGAAACAACTCTGCTTTACACCGTGATAGATGATGAGTTTGCCCTGCCGACCCCGACCCGCAACGGCTACGAGTTTAGCGGCTGGACAGGCGAGGGCATCACGACACCGCAGACGCAGGTCATCATCCCGACGGGTTCGACGGGGAACAGGACGTATACCGCAAACTGGAAGGTGATTGAATACACCATCACACTGGACACGAACGGCGGCCCAGCCGTGTCTCCGATAAAATACACCGTGGAGGATTCCTTCACCCTGCCTTACCTTCTCCGTACGGGCTACGAATTTGCCGGCTGGACCCTCGATGGCAGCGGTATGCTCCCTTTCACGCCGCTCATTATTTACCCTGGCACAACCGGCGACCTCCATTACAAGGCGGAGTGGCGTTTGGCGGAGTACACCATCACCATGGATTTGGACGGCGGCAGCGGTCAAGAAAAGGTGGTTTACACCATAACGGATGAGGAGTTCGAGCTGCCAACCCCGACCCGCAACGGCTACGAGTTTGTCGGCTGGACGGGCGAGCGCATCACGACGCCGCAGACAAGCGTCAAAATTCCGAAGGGTTCGACGGGGAACAAGGCGTATACCGCAAACTGGAAGGTGATCAGATACACCATCACACTGGACACGAACGGCGGCCCTGCCATGGCTTCGATACGCTACACCGTGGAGGATTCCGTCACCCTGCGCATTCCTCCCGACCGTCCGGGCTACGAATTTTCCGGCTGGACCCTCGATGGCAGCGGTCAGTTCCCTTCAACGCCGATGATTATCCCCAAAGGCTCAACCGGCGACCGCCTTTACAAGGCGGAGTGGCGTGTGGCGACGTACACCATTACCTACGTGAGCCACGGCAAAGCATATAATTGGGTTCAATACACCATCAACAACCAAGTTTATTTCGGGACACCGGAAGAAGACCCGTCCTACTACCTCCCGGGCTATACCTTTGTAGGCTGGAAAATCGACGGCGTGGAAGGAACGCCGCGCTCCTACATGCTGCCCAAGGGCTCGTATGGCAATCGAACGGCGACCATGCTTTGGGAGCCAATTCCGTAAGCGTAAACAAGGAGAACAAGGAGGGGCTGCGCATTGGACTACCTCAGCGTAAAGGAAATAGCGGAGCTGTGGGGCGTTTCCATCCGCATGGTGAATTACTACCTGAATACCGGGCGGATTCAGGGGGCAATCCGGAAATCGGGCGGGTGGCTGATTCCGGCGAATACGCCGCATCCGGCGGATTTGCGCAAGAGCGGGCAGCGCGGGCAGGAAAAAATCCCCCCGCGGATGGCCAAGTGCTATATGCCGCTGATTTCCCGCCCGTGCGACAACGGCTTCCAGAATCTCCTGCTGACCATGAACGACGAGGAGGAACGCGACATCGCCCGCGCCCTGCACCACTATTTCCGCGATGAACACGAGGAAGCCCGCGAAATCAGCGAGAAATACCTGACGAGCAAGTGCCCCGAAATCCGCCTGTCCGCGCTGATTACCAACACGATGGCGATGCTGCAGACGGGGGATGCCGCCAAGTGCCGCCGGAATCTCGAAATGATTCAGCGGGACGGACAGCGCGCAAACGACGATTCGTGGCGGCTGTACAGCAGCATTACCGACGCGCTCATCAGCGTGTTCTTCCACTCCGAGAAGCTCGACTTGACCCCTATCCGCCCCGCTATCGGTATTCTTCCGCCCGGAATGCAGTATTTCGCCATGTACGCCATCGCCCACGCGCTCTACATCCGGCGCGAATACGAACACGCGATGGGCATTGCCGAATCCGCCCTGCTGATGGCGGGCACGCGCTACCCAATTGACAGCATCTACCTCAACATCGTCCTGTGCATGATTTGCATGAGCCTGAAGCAGGATGAATGCGCGGAGCAGAAGTTCGATGCCGCGTGGAGCATCGCCAGCCGCGAGGGGTACATCCACCCGTTTGTGGAGCATCACGGCATTTTGCAGGGGCAGGTGGAGCGCGCGCTGCGCAAGCAGGAGCCGGAAACGTACAACAAGATTGTGCAGTCGGTCTACCGCTTCAGCCGCGGGTGGATGAAAATTCACAACCCCGTGTCGACGCTGCAGGTGACCGACGCGCTCACACCCTACGAGTTTTCGATTGCCATGCTTGCCGCGAAGGGCCGCAGCAACAAGGAAATCGCCGCGCTGATGGGCATTTCCGTCAACACGGTGAAGTCGTACATGGAGAGCATCTTTGAGAAGCTGCAAATTTCCAGCCGGAACGAAATCGACGCGTATGTGAATCGGTAATATCAACAAAAGCACGCACTCCGAATGTGGAATGCGTGCTTTTTGCATTCGGATTTTTCATTGCAGAAAAAAATATGTGAAAATTGAGGAAAATGCTTGACAAATAAAAAAAAACGGATATGATACACACAAGGAGGTTGAGAAACATGGGTTTTGTGATTGCTTTGGTTGCAATTGCAATCAACGTTGCATTTGCAATGTATGCGGGCGGCATTGCTGAGCAGAAAGGGTACAGCAAAGGGAACTGGATTGCCGTGTGCATTATCTTTGGCATCTTCGGCTACATCCTCATTGCTGCCCTGCCTGATTTGGAACTGCGTGCAACATTGGAAAATATAGAGAAAAAACTTGCAAAAGATAAAAACGACAACTATCTGCCGCGCAGTAGCAATAGCAATAGCAATAGCAGTAGCAATAGCAGTAGCAGTAGCAATAGCAGTAGCAGTAGCAATAGAAATAGCAATAGCAGTAACAGTAACAGTAACTGCACAATCAAATCGCTTTCGGAAATGACGCCGTTAGCAGACTACTGGACATGCAAGTATTGCGGCTTAGACAACCCGAAGGAAGCGCGCTACTGCCAGCACTGCGGTGGATACAGGTGAATAAAAATCAGCCGCGACGAGCGTATTCACTCGTCGCGGCTGTGTTTATCTATGCGCTTCCTTATTCTGATACATCCGCGCATCTGCCCGCGCCAAGGAATCCGCCAAATCATTCGTTGACGGATTAAAATGCGAACAGCCCACCGATACCGTCGGCAGAACCGGATTCTCTGCCCGCGCCGCATCCATCAGGTGCTGGAAAATCTCCGTCATGGTGTTGTATTGCGCGTTCCGCCGCGTCAGTATCACGCAAAACTCGTCGCCGCCGATGCGGAAGCACGTCCCGTAATTCCCATACGCGCGGCGGATGCAGCCGGCAATCGTCCGCAGGCAGGCGTCGCCCATCAAGTGCCCATGGCAGTCGTTGACGTCCTTGAAGCGGTCAACGTCGAACATCAGGATGGTAGCAGGCACGCGCAGGCGCGCCAGATAATGCTCGTAGCCCAAGCGGTTGACAAGCTGCGTCAGCCCGTCGGTTTGCAGCACCATGTCGCTGGAGAATTTCGACATCATCAGCGCACCGCAGCTGATGGTAATCCAGTCGATTTTGACCATCGGCAGGAACAGCTGCACCATCAGCCCTAACAGCACGAACAGCGTCGCGAGCAGCAGCTGTGTGCCGCCGGTGTACTGGTAGGCGCGGCAGGCGAACCAAATCTGCACGAGGAAGAACACCGTGCTGCCCCCGTAGGCGAGCATGTAGAGTGCGTAGAGCGCCCCGTGGTGATAGAAATTCTGCCCATCGACATAGAATATCAGCCCCGTGAACGCCGAGAGCAGCACCAGCAGCGCGTGGAAGCCCGCAAGGCACAGCAGCCTGTGTACCACTTTCCGCGGGCAGGGATGGATAATGCAGCCCGCGAACAGCCCGATTAGCGGCGCAAGCGAAAGTTCGATGGTCTTGACGGCGATATGCAGCGGAATCAGCGCGGGCGGCGTGCCATCCATCTGCACGCCCGACCACTCACACAGCGCGCAAATGGCGATGGTGGCGTACAGGCCGCCGCAGAGCAGGTTTCGGATCTTGGATTGGCTGATGTCGCCGCGCAGGGAGAAGAGCATAATCGCCATGGCGAAGACGCTGAGAGCAATATTGGCCGTGTATAATTCATTCATGCTGATTGTGGAGGCGGTTGACAAGCAATCGCGGCAGATAAGTTTGAAAAGGGCAAATTCCCCCTTCTTATAATAATGATACCACGAAAAAAAGAGGATGAAAAGTGGGTTACATGGGGAAAATTGCAAATGTGGCAGATTTCAACAAATGCGGGGGAAATGGTTACATGGGGCGTCTCCCATCCCCACGAAAAAAGGGACTGACCGAAGCCAGTCCCTTTGATGATTATTCGTATTCGCAAACGCTTGCCCAGCGGATGAGCAGGTCGCGCTCTTCGGGCTTGCCCTTGAGGGACTGGCTCGCGGCGACGATCGGAATCCACTGCTGGACGTACTGCTTGGCGGTGTCGCTCTTCTTGCAGAAGAGGGAGAGGTACTTTTCCGCCAGCGCTTCCTTGCCTTCGAGGACGAAGAGCAGGTAGGTGCGGGCAACATCAGCGGACGCGTTGCCCTGCGTGGCGTGCGACCAGTCGAGGATGTACCACTGTCCGTCGGGGGCGATGATGATGTTGGACGGGTTGAAGTCGCCGTGGCAGACCTTCTTGTGGACGTGCATACTCGCCAAGCGGGTGTGCAGCTCGTAGCGGGTGGTCGCGTCGAGGTCGGTGGCGGAAATCTTGCGCTGCATCTTCTCCGTCAGGCTGTTGAGCATCGGGCAGGTGCAGGCGTGAACCTTCATCTGAATGTCCACAAACAGGTTCAGGTACTCGTCTTCCTTTTCCGGCTGCGCCGCCATCAGCGCAGCCAGCGTGTCGCCTTCAACGAACTCCGTCGTAATCGCCCATTGACCGTTCACCGTGTCAACAGCAAGGAGCTTCGGAATCGGCAGGCCCGTCTCTTCCACGCGCGCCGTGTTCAGCGCTTCGTTCAGAATGTCCGCCTTGCTGTACCCTTCGGCAAACACCTTGATGGCCTTGGCGCCGTCGCGGTAAATCTTCTTATTCTCCCGCTCGGCAATCACATGCGTCAAATCCATAGGGAAACCTCCTTCTATATGGTTCATGTTTATTGGGGGGAGAGGCGCAAGGGCACTGCCCTTGACCTGCCAAAGGGTCTGTGACCCTCTGGACTCCCTTTTCGCGATTGAGTTGAGCACGTTATCATGCTTGCCCGAGCGCTGATTGGGGCGCCCCGCAAAGTCCGATATTTGTCCTGAATATCTATTCGCCGCCCAAATACGACATTCCTGCAAGCGGACAAAATTTTTTGTGCTCAAAAATGCCCGGCCCAGCAGAAGCATTCCTGCCAAGCCGGGGAGAATGGCGCATTACTCGCCGTAGTACGCCTTCAGATACATTTCCTTGATTTCGCTGATGAGCGGGTAGCGCGGGTTCGCGCCGGTGCACTGGTCGTCGAACGCCTGCTCGGACATTTCGTCCAGCGTCGCGAGGAACTTCTCTTCGTCCACACCGTAGTCGCGAATCGTGTTCTTGATGCCGACGCGCTCCTTCAGGGCATGGATGTTGCGAATCAGGTTCTCCACCGTCTCGTCGTCGTTTGCGCCCTTGAAGCCGAGGAACTCGCCGAATTCAGCGTAGCGGCGCTTCGTGTGCGGATAGGCGTACTGCGGGAAGGTGCCCATCTTCGTGGGAACTTCGGCGCTGTTGTAGCGGATGACCAGCTCAATCAGCAGCGCGTTGGCGATGCCGTGCGGCAGGTGATGGAACGCGCCCAGCTTGTGCGCCATGGAGTGGCAGACGCCGAGGAACGCGTTCGCGAACGCCATGCCAGCCATCGTGGCGGCGTTGCCCATCTTTTCGCGGGCAACCGGCTCGTTCTGACCGTTGTCGTAGCACGCGGGCAGATACTCGAAAATCAGCTGAGCCGCCTGCTTCGCCAGACCGTCGGTGAAGTCCGTCGCCATCATGGAGGCGTAGGCTTCCAGCGCGTGGGTCAGCGCGTCGATACCGGAGGCGGAGGTCAAGCCCTTCGGCGCGGACATCATCATGTCAGCATCCACAATCGCCATCTTCGGCAGCAGCTCGTAGTCCGCCAGCGGGTACTTCACGCCGGTGTCCTGATCGGTAATGACGGCGAACGGAGTGACTTCGGAGCCCGTGCCAGCGGAGGTCGGGACGGCGATGAAGTACGCCTTTTCACCCATCTTCGGGAAGGTGTACACGCGCTTGCGGATATCCATGAAGCGCATTGCCATGTCGAGGAAGTCCACTTCCGGATGCTCGTACATGACCCACATAATCTTGCCGGCGTCCATTGCGGAACCGCCGCCGATGGCGATAATGCAGTCCGGCTGGAAGGAGGTCATGGCCTTTGCGCCTTCCTTCGCGCAGGCGAGGGACGGGTCGGGCGCAACATCGTAGAACGTGGTGTGGACGATGCCCAGCTCATCCAGCTTGTCGGTAATCGCCTTGGTGAAGCCGGATTTGAACAGGAACGCGTCGGTGACGATGAAGCAGCGCTTCTTGCCCATAACTGCCTTGAGTTCATTCAGGGCGACGGGCAGGCAGCCCTTCTTGAGGTAGACCTTTTCAGGCGCACGGAACCACAGCATATTCTCCCTCCGGATGGCAACAGTCTTGACGTTCAGCAGGTGCTTGACGCCGACGTTCTCAGAGACGGAGTTGCCGCCCCACGAGCCGCAGCCCAGCGTCAGCGACGGACGCAGCATGAAGTTGTACAGGTCGCCGATGCCGCCCTGAGAGGAAGGCGTGTTGACGAGAATACGGCAGGTCTTCATGCGCGCGGCGAAGCGGTCAATCAAATCCTTGCGGGTGACGGCGTTCAGGTAGATAGAAGAGGTGTGGCCGTAGCCGCCGTCAGCAATCAGGTGTTCCGCCTTGTCGAACGCATCGTCGATGTCCTTGGCGCGGTACATCGCCAGCACGGGAGAGAGCTTCTCATGCGCGAACTCTTCAGAAATATCCACGGATTCGACTTCACCAATCAGCACCTTGGCGGTTTCCGGCACGTCCACGCCCGCGAGCTTGGCGATGGTGTGCGCCTTCTGACCGACAATCTTGGCATTCAGCGCGCCGTTGATGATGATGGTCTTGCGCACCTTGTCCAGCTCTTCGCCTTCGAGGAAGTACGCGCCGCGCTTGGCGAACTCCGCCTTCACCGCGTCGTAGATGCTGTCCAGTACGATGGTGGACTGTTCGGACGCGCAGATCATGCCGTTGTCGAACGTCTTGGAGTGCAGGATGGAGTTGACGGCCACCTTCACATCAGCGGATTCGTCGATAATCGCGGGCGTGTTGCCAGCGCCGACGCCCAGGGCAGGCTTGCCGGAGGAGTATGCCGCCTTGACCATGCCGGGGCCGCCGGTGGCAAGGATGATGTCAGCTTCCTTCATCGCCATGTTGGTCAGCTCCAGCGAGGGAACATCGACCCACGAGATGATGTCTTCGGGCGCGCCGGCAGCCACAGCGGCTTCCAGCACAACCTTCGCGGCGGCGATGGTGGACTTCTTCGCGCGCGGATGGGGAGAGATGATGATGCCGTTGCGGGTCTTGAGGCAAATCAGCGTCTTGAAAATGGCGGTAGATGTGGGGTTGGTGGTCGGGATGACCGCCGCGACAACGCCGATAGGTTCTGCAACCTTCATCATGCCGAATGCTTCGTCGCGCTCCAGCACGCCGACGGTCTGCGTGTCCTTGTAGGCGTTGTAGATGTATTCAGCGGCGTAGTGGTTCTTGATGACCTTATCTTCCACCACGCCCATGCCGGTTTCTTCCACCGCCATCTTCGCCAGCGGGATGCGCATGTTGTTCGCGGCGAGGGCAGCTGCCTTGAAAATCTTGTCCACCTGCTCCTGCGTGTAGGTCGCATAGACCTTTTGTGCCGCGCGGACGCGGGCGAGGGCCGCCTCGAAGCTCTCCACGTTATCGACGATCGGATACTCTTTCGCCATGATACTCTCTCCTTATGCTTCATCCGTCCTGCGGGGATGCGCCCGCGAACGGGGAATGTCGGTGTTTGTCGGGGTGACGAGAACAGTGTAGCAGATTGTTAAGCTCTTGTCAAGTGGCTGACACGATTTTAACGATATTTTTTTCACAATTTAATACGTTTTCGGAACGGGATGAATGGAATGGCGACTGTCTCTTATACACATCTCCGAGCCC
>ENA-OZGP01000380-OZGP01000380.1-human-gut-metagenome-genome-assembly--contig:-NODE-380-length-13019-cov-9.837010_pt1 | contig 13019 bp, 9 predicted proteins | sample MGYA00245122_ERZ653669 | MGnify/ENA primary metagenome ERZ653669 (study PRJEB26926, sample SAMN06165247) | human gut metagenome | biome: ENVO:00009003; feature: ENVO:2100002; material: ENVO:00002003... | reverse complement strand
TACAGGCTCAGGCAGGCGGTGATCATGCAGCCGTCGATGTAGTTCCACTTGTTGGGCTTGCCGCTGCGCACCTTCTCGATGTTCCACATCGGTGCCTCGGCGCTGGAATTGGCGATCAGGTAGTCCACATAGTCGCCCAGCATGGACAGGATCTCTTCATGGGTCATGGGTCAGTCCTCCTCAAAATGTCCTACGTTGACAAAGTGCAGCCGCTCGCCCTCGTAGCCCTCGATCTTCACGTTATGCAGGTCGATCTCCTTGACGTTCTCGGCATAGATGGCCAGCTTTTTCACCAGCGGACGGTTGTCGGCCATGGCCGCCTGTCCCTCCTTGGCGTTGGGGTCGAAGGTGATGCTCACATCCCGCATGGTTACCCGCTCAATGGGCTGCTCCGGCAGGCCATCAAAGTAGCAGCCCGCGAACTGGGCATCGATGGCCACGATGTTCTCCATGGTCAGGCTGCCCAGCTTGGGGGTGTACTCGTCCACCGGCATCGGCTCGCGGCACTGCACATAAGGGCCGTGGCCATCCGGGTCGCAGAAGTAGAACATATTGATGACAAAGGGTGCTTTGACGCCCCGCATCTCCACGTTGCGGAATACCAGCCCGTCAATGACGGCGGTGTTGCCGCGGCCCCGGCGGGTCTTGACGCGCAGACCGCGGTCGGTGTGGTCCATCAGGCACTGGGTCACCACCATATCCTTGACGCCGCCGCTCATCTCGCTGCCGATGACGATGCCGCCGTGGCCCTTGTCCAGCAGGCAGTTGCGGATGACGGTGTGCTCGCAGCTCTTCTTGAGCTTCATGCCGAGGAAGACCTTGCTGGCCTTCATGGCGATGCAGTCGTCACCGACGTGGATGTTCACGCCGATGATGCGGATGTACTCGCAGCTTTCGGGGTCGATGCCGTCGGTGTTGGGGGCGTTGTAGGGGTTGTTGATGTTGAAGTTCAGCAGGTCGAGGTGTTTGACGAAGATGGGGTGGATGGTCCAGGAGTAGCTGTTCTGCACGGTGATGCCGTGGAGGCAGACGTTCTCGCTGTCCACCATCGCCACGGCGCGGGGACGCCATGCGATGCGCTTGACCTTGGGATCGACCCACCAGTCGCCGTTCTGGGCGTCGCAGTCCAGTGTGCCTTCACCGGTGACGACGACATCATGCACCTGGGTGATGTTCAGCAGGCCCGCAAAGCTGTTCAGCGGGTTGCCCTCCCAGCCGGTGAGGTAGTATTCGTCCACTTCGTTCTCGCTGGGGATGACGCCGGGCAGGATAGGGTAGTGGGTGCGGTCATTGTCGCCCAGCAGCACAGCGCCCTTCTCGAGGTAGAGGGTGGTGCAGCTCTTCATGAAGAGGCTGGCGGTGCGGTAGCGGCCAGCGGGGACATATACCGTGCCGCCCCTGGGGCAGGTGGAAAGAGCAGCCTGCAGCCTGCCGGTGTTGTCGGTCTCGCCATCGGCGACGAGGCCATAGCGGGATGCGTCCACAAAGAAGCTCTCGGCCTCGGTGGTGAAATCCAGTTTCAGGTGCTCACCCTCGGTGTCTACCTCCACGGTGTAGGTGGTGGACGGAGTCAGGGAGAAGAGGGAGAACACGTTGGTGTTGCAGCTTTCGTAAATGGTCTTGCCGTTCAGAGCCACGGCGAAGGGGTGCTCCGGGCGGAAGCACTTGCCATTTTCCAGCTCGAAGACGGCGCTGCGGGTCATGGAACGGATGAGAGACAGATTCATTTTTACAGCCTCCTGAGTTATTTGCGTAGATTTGCGGCTTGCCCGCAGAGGGCGGGCATGGTACACTGGGGATAAGAATATCAGAGCACTGCCCCGGCGGGGCAGGCATAGCAAGAAGGGGGAAGGGCGGATGCGCGCCGAACGGGAAAAACTCAACGCGAAGATCACGGCGGGAGCGCTCAAGCTGTCCGGCGGGCGGCTCGAGCTGCCTGCCGAGATGTGCCATATCGTTCTGTTTTCAGGCGGCAGCTGCACGGTCCAGTGCGGGGACATGTCGCTCCTGGTCAGCCCCGGCTGCGCACTGCTGCTGGGGCCGGGGGCGTGGGTGGTATCGCAGGCAGGCCACACCCAGCCGGAAATGCTGGGGTGCGAGTTCCCGCTGGCAGTGCTCCACGAGATGAAGAACGCCACCGGCGAAGATTTCCTCCGCCTTTTTGCACCGGGCAGCCAGATGGCCCTTTACGGCAGCATCCAGTGGGCCAGCCGTCTGCGGACGCTGCTGGAGATGATGCGGGGCGCAATGGGCGAGCCGGAGTACCCCGGCGGGCTGTATCTGGCACTGACGCTCCACTATGTGGAGCAGGAGCACCGGGCGCAGAGCGCCGCCGACGCCCGCCCCCGCAACGAGACGGTGGAGCAGATCTGCGCCTACCTTGCGGCAAACTACCAGCAGAAGCTTTCCCTCACCGAGGTGGCAGCGCGGTTCTACATCTCGCCCTACTATCTGAGCCGACTGTTCCGGCGGGTGACGGGGCAGTCCATCGTGGACTACATCAACGCCCGCCGCATCGAGGCGGCACAGAAGCTTCTGGAAACGACAGAGCTGAGTATCGGCAGCGTGGCCGAGCAGACCGGTTTCGCCTCTGCGGCCCACTTCCGCCGCGTTTTTCGGGAGACGATGGGCGTCGGGCCACTGCAATATAGAAAAAGTAGGAAATAAACCTCTCCGTCACGCCTGACGGCGTGCCACCTCTCCTATCGAGGAGAGGCCTTGGCATTTCATAAAGCTTTACCTCTTCGCCAGAGGCTCCCTCTCTGAGGGGGCTGTCTGCGGAGCAGACTGGAGAAGTCATGAAAAATGCCCCCTGCGTCCTCTCTACGGGAAGAGGCACAGGGGGCATTCATGTTTGTCGGGATTATCCGAGCGGCGGGGGCTTCAGCTTAGCCCTTGACAGCACCGGCGGAGATACCTTCGACGAACTGATCCTGTGCGCAGAAGAACACGATGAGCTGCGGCAGGATAGAGATCAGGGACAGGGCCAGAATACGGTTCCAGGCAAAGCCCGTATCACCGTCCATGGACAGCTTGACGAACAGGGACATGGGGTACTTTGCAGGGGTCTGGACGTAAAGCAGGGGACCCATGAAGTCGTTGCAGCTCCACATGAACTGGAACAGTGCGCAGGACACCAGAGCGGGCATCAGCATCGGGACGATGACCTTGTACAGGGTCTGGAAGGAGGAGCAGCCGTCGATGGCGGCAGCCTCGTCCAGGTCGCGGGGGACGTTGCGCATGAACTGCACCAGCTGGTAGACGAAGTAGGTCTCAGTTGCGAATGCGCAGTGGACCCAGATGGCCAGATAGAACGGGCTGTTGACCCAGCCGAACTTGGTGTACAGCAGGAACTGAGGCACGTTCAGGACGACCTGAGGCAGGAACAGGGTGGCCAGCATGATGCTGAACAGGATCTTCCGGCCCGGGAAGTCAAAGCGGCCAAAGCCGTAAGCTGCAATGCAGGAGGAGACCACGGTGCAGATGACCTTGGGCAGGACGTAGCTGTAAGTGTTCAGCATGGCCTGCAGGATGTTGATGGAACCGCCGAAGTTGTTCAGCGCGTTCTTGTAGCCCTCCAGAGTGGGGTTCTTGATCCACAGGCCGATGCCTGCAAAGATCTCGCTGTTGTCCTTAAAGGTGGCGCTGATCATCCACAGCAGGGGATAGATCATGATGAGGCCCACCAGGATCAGGACGAAGTACTTGAAAAACGTCGCGATGGCGTTAGAAGCTTTCATTCCCATACTGTCACACCTTACCTTTCATCCGAGTAGTAGACCCACTTCTTCTGGCTGGTGAAGGCGATGATCGTCAGGATGCAGACGATGACGAACATGATCCATGCCAGTGCGGAAGCCATGCCCATCTGGTTGGACTTGAATGCGTAGTTGTAGACCAGAATGGAGATGAGGGTGGTGGAACCGCGGGGACCGCCGTTGGTGATGATGAACGGGCCATTGAACTCCTGGAAAGCCTGGCAGATCTGAGTGACCAGGTTGTAGAAGATAATGGGGGTGATCATCGGGACGGTGATGGAGAAGAACTGTTTCCATTTGCCAGCGCCGTCGATGGTGGCAGCCTCGTACAGGTCGGCCGGCACGCCCTTCAGAGCGGCGAGGAACAGCACCATGGCGGAGCCGAACTGCCAGATACGCAGGAAGCAGATGATCCACAGTGCGTAGCTGGGGTCGCTCAGCCAGGAAGGACCCTGGAAGTGGCCGAAGGTCAGCATACGGATGAGGGTGTTGACCAGACCGTCATCACGGAACACGGCCTTCCACAGCACGGCGATAGCAACAGAGCCGCCGAGGATGGAGGGGATGTAGTAGACGGTGCGGAACACGTTCACGCAGGCGATCTTGAAGTTCAGGATGTAGGCGATGAACAGTGCGAAGACCAGCTTCAGAGGCACAGTGATGAAGCTGTACTTGAAGGTGGTGATGAGCGCCTTGGTGATCTTGGGCGTGGTAAAGGCATCCACATAGTTCATGATGCCATACTGATGGATGCCGTTGAAGAAGTCCATATCCGTAAAGCTGTAGTACAGAGACTGGCCGAACGGAATGGCCTTGAAGACGACGAAGCCGATGATCCAGGGGATCAGGTAGAACAGGCCCTGCCATTTGTCAAAAAACTTCTGGGCCGGGGTACGCCCGAGAGAGGGCGCTTTGCTTTCTTTCATCCGGGAATCCTCCTTTTATAAGGATATGTCTCGTACGCCGCACAATAGTTTGGACACATTTTTGTCAAAAAAATGTCATCACTGTCTTGCAAAAAAAGGGGCATCCGTCCGTAGGTGGAAGGAATGCCCCTTGCAAGACTCCTTTATGCGGGGCGGCCCGTGTCAACACCGCGCGTGTGCAGGCCGCAAAAAGTCCATGAGGCGGAAATTAGACGGTGTAGCCGACAGACTCCATGCCGTCCAGCAGGGTATCGACCAGGTCAGCGCCGGAAGCATTGTCGTAATCCAGAGTGTCGAACACTTCCTGATAGATGCCGGTGCCGGTAGCCTTCAGGTCGTTGGACTCGAACAGGGGGTCCAGCTGGTTGGAAACGAAGGCCATGACCTTGCCGTTTGCCTCAGCGACCAGCTCCTTGACAGCGCCGGCGCTCTGAGCAGCAGCCAGACCAGCCTTGGAGGCGGGGATGCCGCACTCAGAACCCATGATGGAAGCGCCCTTCTCCTCGTTCAGCAGGAAGTTGATGAGGGTAGCTGCCTCTGCGGGATGCTCGCAGGTCTTGGTGATGGCCAGACCCATGGAGACCTTGGAGAAGCCGCCGTTGTAATCGCCGAACTTGATCTCCTCGCCGACGGTGAAGCCAGCCTTGTTCTCCTCGTCCAGAGCGTCAGCGTACTTGGTAGCGGAGGAGTCCCACTCGAAGCAGCCGGCCAGCTTGCCGGTGATCCACTCGGTGGACTGGTGAGCGGCGTTGTCGCCGTTGGAGCCGTAGTAGGTGGGCAGGCTCATGATGACGTGGCCCTCGACCAGGCTCTTGATGAAGTCGATGCCCTCAGCGATCTGATCGGCATCGTAGTTCAGGGTAGAGGTGGTGGGGTCTGCCCAGTCCTTGCCGTACTTGGACTCGAGGTAGAAGACCATCAGGATCATACGGTCGTATGCGCCCAGGTGCAGGGGATAGTAGTCATCGCCCAGCTTCTCCTGGAAGGTCTTGCCGGCAGCCATCAGCTCGTCCAGAGTGGTGGGGAAGGAGATGCCGGCCTTGTCGAAGGTGGTCTTGTTCCAGTAGAAGATACGGCCGGTCATGGAGACAGGCACGCACTGCTGGGCGTTGGCCACGTTGCAGGCAGCCAGCTTGGCCTCGTCCCACTGGGTCAGGTCCAGATAGTCGGAAACGCTGTTCAGGTCGATGAAGGTCTGGCCGTTCTTGGAGTAGTTGTACAGCCAGTTCCAGTTGATCTGGCAGACATCCTCAGCAACGCCGCCTGCGAACTTGGTGGACATGGTGTCCTCCCAGCCGGACCATGCAGCGAAGGTGGGGTTGACGGTGATGGTGCTGTGCTCAGCAGAGAAAGCCTTGATGGCCTCCTGGTAAGCGTTGTGACGGGACTCGCCGCCCCACCAGCTCATGGTCAGGGTGACGGGGTCAGAAGACAGACCAGCCACAGAAGCTGCTGCGGAAGAAGCGGCAGTGGAAGTGGCGGTAGAACCAGCATTGCTGGAGCCGCCGCAGGCGGCCAGCAGGCCGGCAGCACCCACAGCGCCAGAGACCTTCAGAAAGTCACGACGAGAAATTGCCTTGCTCATTTTCGTTCTCCTCCTATGTAGAAAACATCTTCTTGCACGGACGCCTCTGCAAAGCATCCATTGTATACAAATATGATACCAAAGGCAAGAAAAAAAAGAAAGATGCAAATTGTAGTGATAGCGGCAGAAAACGTACAAATATTGCGCTTATTTTTTGCCCGGTTTTGACGTCATTGCCATAATGAATAAACTTGGACCGAAAAACTGTGCAACTTGTATACTTCAACGATTTGCATAGAAAACTGGGATGCAACAGGAGAAGATTGGCCTGAATTGCAAGAATTTTGTAGCCGAGGCAGAATTTGTTGAAAGAGCGTTGTATACATTAAAAGCAACGATAACAGAAAGTTCCGGCCCTGAGCTGATATATCAATAGTGCAAAAAACGCGCGAATTGGGGCGCGACTGATATATTACGGATGCAGAAAAGATACAAAAATGCCGTCCGGCGTGCGGACGGCATAAAATCAGGAAAAGAGTCACCGGCGGGCGGCGTAGAAGGCGCTGCGCTCCCGGAAATAGCACTGGGGACACATGCTGACGTACTGGACGTCGTTCTCAAGGTCGATGGCTACCTGTTCGCCCTCAAAGACGAAGCGGCCGTTGACCTTGCGGCAGTTGCAGGTGGCCTTGCGGCCGCAAGTGCAGATGGTCTTCATCTCCTCGATGGTGTGGGCCAGCTCCAGAAGCCGGGTGGAGCCGGGGAAGCCCTTGAGGGAGAAGTCGGAGCGCAGGCCGTAGCAGATGACGGGGATGTTCAGCTCTACCGTCACCATGAACAGCTGCTCAGCCTGCTCGGCAGTGAGAAACTGGCTCTCGTCACAGAGCACACAGGCCAGAGGCCGGCCCTCGCTGCTGGCGGCCCGGACGGCCTCCACCAGGTCCATGTCCGGCGGCACCAGCAGGTCGGCAGGGCGGCGGACGCCCAGACGGCTCACGAGGTCGCCGCTGCCCTTGGTGTCCACCTTCGGCTTGAGGATGAGCACCCGCATCCCCTGCTCCTCGTAGTTGTGGGCCACCTGCATCAGCGCGGTGCTCTTGCCGCTGTTCATTGCGCCGTAACGGAAATAAAGCTTTGCCATGTCGAAAAAGTCTCCTCATGAAAGGACTCTCTCAGCCAAAGCCTGACGGAGAGGGCCTGTATTATCGATAGTATGTGCTCAGTCCTGATTGCGCAGCCGGTAGCCCAGGCTCATCAGGCTGTCGCCGAGGTGGACGTTCTCCACCACCACGTCGGGGTAAGAGACAGACAGATCGTAGTGGGAGAAGTTCCAGAAGCCCTGAATGCCCAGAGCCACCAGACGGCCGCTGATCTCCTCTGCGCCGCTGCGGGGCAGACAGAGCACAGCCACCTCGGGGTGGTGCTCGGCGCAGAAAGCTTCCAGCTCATCAATGTGTAAAATCTGGATGCCGTTGATCTCTTTGCCCACCTCGTCGGGGGCGTTGTCGAAGGCGGCGATGAGCTTGTAACCGTTGGTGTCGGTGGTGATGAAGCGGCTCACAGCCTTGCCCAGACGGCCGCAGCCGATAAGGATGGTGGGCAGGAGGTCGCCGTTGCCAAAGAGCAGATGCTCAAGGATGCTCAGCAGGTTCTCCACCGAGTAGCCGATGCCCTGACGGCCATTCACGTCGCCGATGCAGTTGAAGTCCTGCCGCACCTGAGAGGCAGTGGTACCCATCTGGGCGGCCAGCTCACGGGACGAGATGCTGGTGATGCCGTCGTTCTTCAGGGTGCGCAGGTAGCGATAGTATTTGGGCAGGCGCTTGATGACGGGCAGAGAAGCTTTGCCGGGAGTGTTCATAGGGGGGTCTCCTTTCTTTTTATCCGCAGCATTGCCGGGGAGAAGTGCGCAGCGGCAGGGTGCTCCGGCAAAAGATTTGTACTTTCTTGTACAATAATGATACATATTTGACAATCTTATCTCTAGTATAAAGTATACAGCGCGAAGACAGAATGTCAAACCATTTGGCACATTTTTTTGAGAAAGAAAAGAAATCTTTGCCGAAGTATAACCGGCAGGAATGCCGGACAAGCTGAAATGAAGCAAAAAGGAGGATACGCAGAATGTCACAGGAAGAGAAGAACATCCCCGTGGAGCAGCAGCGGCTGGAAAAAGAGCAGATCGAGGATATGGGCAGCGTTTACCGCACCCGGGGAGCTCACGCCATCCACTGCCTGACTGTCATCGGGCAGGTGGAGGGCCATGTGGAAGCGCCTCAGGGCCAGAAGACCACAAAATATGAGCATGTCATCCCCCAGCTGGTGGCCGTGCAGGAAGACCCCGCCATCGAGGGCCTGCTGGTCCTGCTCAATACGGTGGGCGGGGATGTGGAGGCGGGGCTTGCGCTGGCGGAGCTCATCGCCAGCATCTCCAAGCCCAGTGCGGCGGTGGTGCTGGGCGGGGGCCACTCCATCGGCATCCCGCTGGCCGTCAGCGCCCAGCGGAGCTTCATCGTGCCTACAGCCACCATGACGGTCCACCCCGTCCGCCATTCCGGCATGATACTGGGCGTACCGCAGACCATGCGCTGGTTCGAGCAGATGCAGGAGCGCATCACCGGCTTCGTGGCGTCCCACAGCGGCATCTCGGAGAAGCGGTACACTGAGCTGATGATGCGCACGGGCGAGCTGGTCATGGACGTGGGTACCGTGCTGGATGGCCGAAAAGCCGTGCGGGAAAAGCTCATCGACGAGCTGGGCGGGCTGTCGGATGCGCTGGCATGGCTCTACCGAGAAATCGAGGGGAAATAAATTGCCATTTGACTTTTCCCGTGGTACAATGAAAGAATCGAGTAGTATCGAAATTCTTCCATCGTCACCGACAGAGCCGCCCTGAGCGCGCCCTGCTTCATGATATAAAATAAGGAACGGGTTTTAGGAAACATGGCAAAGAGAAAACGCAAGACCTCCGGGCGCAGAACAGCCTCGCGCCGCAAGAACCGGACACAGGACCGGATGCCCGCGGGGCTCATCACCCTGTTTGCGGGGCTGGTGCTCATGGCGCTGGCTTTCGTGCCGGGCAGCTCGGCCTGGCGCACGATGCACGATGTCCTGTTCGGCGTGTTCGGCTGCGGAAGTTTTGTGCTGGGCGCAGCGCTGTGCTATCTGGCCATCCTCTACACCCGGGGCGAAGACCTTCTGCCCCACATCGCAAAGCTGGTGCTGGGGCTCGTCTTCGCCAGCGGCACGGTCATCGTCTTTTCTGACATCCCCACCGACCAGACCGCCGCGCAGATGACCGCTGCCTGTTATCATAATGGTATGAGCGCATGGCTTTCGGGCGGTGCGCTGGGCGCTGTGCTGGGCGGGACGCTCCTGCTGCTCTGCGGCAGACCCGCCGCCAATCTGGTCATGGCGGCGCTGGCGGCCTGCGCCAGCCTGTACATTTTTGACGTTACGCCCGCCGAGTGCTGGCAGTGGCTCTGCAACGTGGGCGGCAGCGTCCACGAAAAGGGCCTTGCCGTCCACGAGCAGAATGCCGCCCGCCGGGCCGAGCGTCTGGCAGAACGCGCCGCCGAGGAGGCCGAGGCGGAGGAATACGAGGCCTATGACGACGACCTGCCGGAAGACGAAGTGGGCGAAGGTGAGGACTACTACGGCGGCGAAGAGCCTGCCGCGCCCGCCTTCCATATCCAGCCTCCCGGCTGGCTGGCTGGCGTCTTCCACTGGGGCCATCAGGTGATGCAGGGCGGCGAACAGGCGGAGCCTGCCCCTGCGCCCGCACCGGAAGCGCAGACCCCGCCTCAGCCCGAGCCTGCCCCCGTACAGGTGGAAAAGTCCCGGCCTCGTGCGCCCTTTGATATTGATTTAGGCCCTGACCATACCACCGTCACCGAGGGCGGCAGTGAGCCCATCGAGCCCATCATCCTCGGCCCCGGCGGCACCTTCGGCATGGACCCGCTCCGCCGTGCGCCCATCCGCGCCACCGTGACACCCATCGTCCCGGACGCTGTGGATACTGCCGCTGAGGACTTCTTCACGGCCCAGCCCGAGCCGACGGTGACACCCACCGTTACGCCCGCTGCCCCGGCAGAAGAGCCGGAACAGCAGCCCGCGCCTGAGCCGCCGCTCTCCTTCGGCATCCCGCTCTATGATTTGACCCCGACTCCGGAACCAGCCCCGCAGCCGGTCAGCGCCGAGAATGCTGTGGCGTTCCGCTCTGAGCCGGATGAGGACGGCTGGATCAGCATCACCAGCGACCCGGTGGAGGAAAAAGACCTCAACACGCTGGTGGCAGCCGCCATGGAAAAGCCTGCTGTCTCCGAGGAGCAGGCCGCGAACGCCCCCGCCGAAGAGGCGGAGACGGAGGAGAGCTTCCAGTATCAGTACCCGTCCATCGAGCTGTTCGAGCGCGCCCCGGAGGAAAGCGACTCCGGCGCGGAAGACGAGCTGAAAGCCAACGCCCAGAAGCTGGTGGACACGCTGGAGAGTTTCGGCGTCCGCACCCGTGTGCTGGATATTTCCCGCGGCCCGTCGGTCACCCGGTATGAAGTCCAGCCCATGGCGGGCGTCAAGATAAGCCGCATCACTTCGCTGGCGGACGACATCGCCCTGAACCTGGCGGTGGCCGATGTCCGCATGGAGGCACCCATCCCCGGCAAGCCTGCCGTGGGCATCGAGGTGCCGAACCATAAGAAAACGCCGGTCTACATTCGCAGCGTCTTCGAGAGCCAGAGCTTTTTGCGGATGACCTCGCCGATGGGCATTGCGCTGGGCAAGGACATCGCCGGTGTGGCCCAGGTGGCCGACCTGTGCAAGATGCCCCATCTGCTCATCGCGGGCAGCACCGGCAGCGGTAAATCGGTCTGTGTCAACAGCATCATCATGAGCCTGCTGTTCCGCTCCAGCCCCGAGGACGTCAAGCTCCTGCTCATCGACCCCAAGGTCGTCGAGCTGGCTGAGTACAACGGCATCCCCCACCTGCTGATGCCCGTCGTCACCGAGCCCCGCAAGGCGGCCGGCGCACTGGGCGGCGCAGTGCAGGAGATGGAGCGCCGCTACCACCTCTTCGCGGAGAACAACGTCCGCGACATCAAGTCCTTCAATAAGCTGGCGGCAACAGACCCGAACCTCGAGAAGATGCCCTATATCGCCATCATCATCGACGAGCTGGCCGATTTGATGATGGTCGTCGGCAAGGATGTCGAAGACTCCATCTGCCGCATCGCCCAGAAGGCCCGCGCCGCCGGTATGCACCTCATCGTGGCGACCCAGCGCCCCAGCGTGGACGTCATCACCGGCCTCATCAAGGCCAACATCCCCAGCCGCATCGCCTTCGCCGTGTCCAGTCAGGTGGACAGCCGCACCATCCTCGACGGTGCCGGTGCCGAAAAGCTGCTGGGCATGGGCGATATGCTCTTCATGCCCGTGGGCGCACCCAAGCCCACCCGTATCCAGGGTACCTTCGTGCGGGATGAGGAGATCAGCCGTGTGCTGGACTTCATCAAGAAGAGCGCCACCGTCCAGTACGACGAGGCCATGATAGAGGCCATGGAAAAACACGCCATCCAGGACGGCAAAAAGGGCAGCAGCTCTGCCGACTCCGACGAGGAGGGCGGCAGTGACCCGATGCTCAAGCAAGCCGTGGAAGTGGTCATCGACGCCGGCCAGGCGTCCACCAGCCTGCTGCAGCGCCGCTGCAAGCTGGGTTATGCCCGCGCCGCCCGCATCATGGACGAGATGGAAGAAAAGGGCATCATCGGCCCCTACGAGGGCGCAAAGCCCCGCGCTGTCCTCATCAGCCGCCAGCAGTGGCTGGAAATGCAGATGAATCAGCCGGATGAATAACCTCTCAGTCAAAGCCGGACGGCTTTGCCAGCTCCCCTAATAGGGGCAACGATTTCGACCGCCGCCAGTGGCGGAAACAGGGAGAAATTGTTGGGGCTGCGGCCAGCGGGATGCAAACGAAAGTGAAGCAGCCGCTGGGAGCCGCAACCCGGGGTGCGGAGCACCCACTGGCGTACCGGACAGGCTCACGCTGGATGAATAAAATTTTTGATTTCGGAAGCAATAGAGCCCTGCTGTATAGGGCAGGCATCATGAAAGAAAAAGGATAACTATGGAACATTACACCGAATTTCTCCCCATCAGCCGGGCCGACATGGAGGCCCGGGGATGGGACCAGCTGGACTTCGTGGTGGTGGGCGGCGACGCCTATGTGGACCACCCCAGCTTTGGCACCGCCATCATCAGCCGCCTGCTGGAAGCCGAGGGCTACAAGGTGGGCGTGCTGGCCCAGCCCCGCTACACCGACTGCGAGGACTTCAAGCGGTTCGGAAAGCCGAAGTACGGCTTCTTCATCGGCGGCGGCAACGTGGACAGTATGGTGAGTCACTATTCCGTCGCAAAGATCCCCCGCGCGGAGGACGAGTATTCGCCCGGCGGCAAGGGCGGCGCACGGCCCGACCGCAGCGCCACCGTCTACACCAGACTTGCCAAGCAGGCATATCCTGACCTGCCCGTCATTCTGGGCGGTCTGGAAGCATCGCTCCGCCGCTTTGCCCACTACGACTACTGGCTGGACACCGTCCTGCCCAGCATCGCCGAGGACTCCGGCGCGGACATCATCAGCTTCGGCATGGGTGAACACCAGACCGTGGAAATCGCCCGCCGTCTGGCGGCAGGGGAGCCGGTGGAGAGCATCACCGATGTGGACGGCACCTGCTACCTGACCGACTTCGACCACCTGCCCGAGCGGTATGTGGAGTGCGCGGGCTTCAGAAAGGTCGCCTCCGATAAGGTGGCCTATGC
>ENA-OZGP01000378-OZGP01000378.1-human-gut-metagenome-genome-assembly--contig:-NODE-378-length-13048-cov-4.624721_pt1 | contig 13048 bp, 8 predicted proteins | sample MGYA00245122_ERZ653669 | MGnify/ENA primary metagenome ERZ653669 (study PRJEB26926, sample SAMN06165247) | human gut metagenome | biome: ENVO:00009003; feature: ENVO:2100002; material: ENVO:00002003... | reverse complement strand
CAAGCAGAAGACGGCATACGATATTACTACGCGTCTCGTGGGCTCTGAGATGTGTATAAGAGACAGCTTCAGGCCGGCGTCCAGTTCTTCTGCTGAAACAGCTTTGCTCACGGGCGTCTGAATCGGGGTCGCGGTCAGGACGCCGCTCCAGTTCATCGTGCTGGCGGACAGCGTGCGGGCAAGTTTGAGCATGGCAGGAATGCCCGTGATGCGGTAGACCTTTTCCAGCAGTTCGAGCAGATCCGCCGGGAACGCGCGGACGTACTCGTCCGCCGCAATGTCGTCCCACTGCTTCGCCGCCCACTGGAACCAGCGCAGCAGCACTGTCAAATCTTCCTTCTTCGCTTCCGCTTCATACAGCGCCCACACCGCGCGCAGGACATACACAGAATCCTCAATCGTCAGCGCGAAAGAGCCATCCTCCCGCTGTGCGGCAGCGGCTTCCCGAATTGCCGTGACGGCGGGCGACTGCATGGCATCCGCCTTCACAAGGCACGCCAGACGGAACGCGCCTTCCAGCAGCAGCGGCTCACGGCGATTTTCCATTTGCGCATACAGACGCGTCAAGGCAGGCAGGTTCACGCGCACCTGACCGGCGCGCAGGGGCTGACTGGTCAGCATCGTCAGCGGCGCTTTATCAAAAACAGGCTTGAGTGGCACAGTTCGTTCCTCCAAATACTTTCCTCATTATTATTTACCATCAAACATTATACAGCATTTTCGCGCAAACTGCAATCACTGAATTGTAAAAAAACGCGCACCAGCCGTGTTTTCATCATGCTGATGCGCATTTTTTCTACAATCAGGTTTTCTCCGTATCCTTCGCGAAAATCCAGATGCTTTCTTCTTTATTTAGTCCATCGCACGCCATAATCCGCAGGTGAATCGGCATACCGTCGCTGCGCTTGTAATGTTCGTCAATTGTGCCTTCCCTCGCAAGGCGCTCCCGCACAACCTGCGCGCATGTCAGCGACTCAAACTCTTCCTGATCCTCCGGGGCTATATAGAGCCGGATATATTCCAGAATCGCGCGGCGGAACGAGCCGTTGCACTTGTCCAGCATATCGCGGAAGAAATCTGGAATCAGGATTTTGCGGAAGGAATCCTGCGCAAAGTTGATAAGGTACACCGCAATGTACTCCGGCGCAATGACGCGGATGAACTGGTCTGCATCCTGCTTTTCCTGCATCAGGCGATCCAGCTTTTCGTTCAGTGAGCGCATCCGGCGCTCCTGACCGTTCTGCTGATAGTACGCTTCTTTGTCGCGGCGCATAGCATCCTCGGCACGGTTGACGATGTTCTGCACATTCTCTTGCCCCGTGCCTTGCTGCACACCGACGGATATTTCGTACTCCGCGCCTCGAAGCGTCATGCGCAGTTTTTCCACTGCCAGCAGCACTTCGTCATGCTTGCGGTTGCAGCAGAGAATGACGAACTCGTCGCCGCCGATGCGGTAAAGCCGGTCGTTCGGGAAGAAACTCCGCGCTGTGCCTGCCACCATGCACAGCATACTGTCGCCTGTCTGATGACCCAAGTGGTTGTTGATTTCGTGCAGACCAACGACGTCGATGTAAACGCATTCGATGGTGTCCGGGTGTTCCTCGTTCAGCAGCGAAACATCCTTCTCAAACTTCATGCGGTTGAACAGTCCCGTCAGTGCGTCGCAGTTGCAGTAATATTCCAATTCACGCTGATAGCGGCGGTCGGCTTCCATGTTCACCATGTCGTCCGTCCGGCGGATGCACAGCAGTGTCCACGGCTCCTGCTGCGTGTAGCCGCGGCTGGTCAGGACAGACAGCTCCACCCAGTTGAAGCGCTTGCCATCAGACAAGCGGAAGCGGAAGTCCATGTGCCGCCGCCCGCTGAATATCTCCGTCTGCAGGTGTGCCAGCGCCATAAACCGCTGGTAGTCGTCCAAATCCTCCGGGTGAATCAGCTGATGACGCACCAAATCGTTGCTGAAGCGCGAAAACGGCATCTGCGCATCCGGCAGCGGCGGCGTACGCTTGAGCGGCTGGCATTCGCCCGTGTTGAGATTCAGCCGAGCAAGCAGCAGATACGCGCTGTCCAGCGTCGCAATCACATCGCGCTCAATCTCCGGCGTTGTATTCCACTGTTGGCTGGGCACAGCAGGCATCGGCGATACGCCGGAGAAACGCTGAATATCTCGGTAATCCTCCGGCACAATGATGCTCAGCAGGCGCTCGGCATCTTTCACCGGGAGCGGGCGATAGAAATAGTAGCCCTGCCCGTAGATGCAGTTCATCGTTTTGAGCATATCGACTTGTTCCTTCGTCTCCACGCCCTCGGCGATAATCGTCATATTCAGCTTGTGCGCCATATTGACAACGGAATCCACAATTTGGATGCCCTTCTGCCGGTTCTCCACGTTCATCTCGATGAACTTCATGTCCAGCTTCAGCACATCGACGTTCGTATCTTTGAGCATATTGAGCGACGAATAGCCGCTGCCGAAATCGTCCATCAGCACGGTAAATCCGTACTGGTGGAGGCGGTCGATGGCTTCGCGCACGAGATTGCTGTTCTCCGCGAACGCCGTCTCGGTGATTTCCACGCGAATCAGCTCCGATTTGAGGTCATAGCGTCTGACCATCTCGCGGAAGTGCGCAGGAACGTCCATTGCCTTCATATCCGTGATGGACACGTTGACCGAAATCGGCACGAAATGCTTTCCGCCGCGAATCCAGCCGCTCATTGTGCGGCAGACGCTCTCCCAAATGTAGCGGTCTAAATCCGTCACCAGCCCGGTTTCTTCCAGCAATGGGATGAAGCGGCTTGGCGACACAAGCCCCATTTCCGGGTGATGCCAGCGGACAAGCGCCTCCATGCTGACGATGTTGCCCGTCAGGCTGTTACACTTCGGCTGCAGATAAAACGTAAACTCGCCGCGCTGGATGCCGATGCGCACGTCGCTGAGCAGGCGCTGATGCTTTTCCAGCTGCTGCATAATCTGCTCGGAAAAGCGGCAGATGCGGTGATTCAGCTTGCCCCTGACCGCCCCGGATGCAATCTGCGCATTGTTGCACAGCACGCTGATATCGTCGGAATGCTCATCCACCGGGCAGATGCCCAGCAGCGGCAGAAAGCTATCAAGCTGCTGATAATCCTCGATGCAGTGGAAAATCAGGTCATATACCGCCTGCGCCCGCTTGTCATCATCCGGCATACACAGGAAAAAGTCATCGCCGCCAAAATACCCGGCGATATAGTCGTTCTCCTTCGCAAGCTGCGCCAGCTGATGCCCGATTGTGTGCAGCAGCTCGTCCCCCTGCAGCTGCCCATACCAGTTGTTGAAAAGTTTGAAATGCTCTATGTCGATGGACAGCACGCACCAGCCGTTCAGCTTCTTTTCCGTCAGCAGCTGCTGCACCTGACGCAGGAAGTCCAGCCTCTCTGGCAGTCCCGTCAAGGAATTCAGGTTCGACGTCCGACGTACGGAGGTCAGCTGTCGTGCCGACGGCAGGAGCTTTTGTTCGCGATTCGTCATACCTGCAATCCCTCTTCTCTGTATTGTCATAAAAGGCGGCGCCGCACCCTTGCCGGTGAATTTTCTTCACACATTGTTCAATTTATTCTATCATCTTTCGTAAATTTTCGCAATAGCCAGAAACGAGAACGGCGAATATTTTATACTATTTCCAAATGAAAATGCGCCAAGATGCGCGGCGAATTTTTCGTTCTGGCTAACGGGAACGAAATGCAGCGTAGCAGCGCTACGCTAAATGGAGTGAGCGGACGCCAGAACGAAAAAGGCGCAAGCAGATGGCGCAGTTGAATCTGGAAATAGTATTAGTTCGTGTGCTGATGACCAGTCTGGACAAAAAGAAACCTATCCTACCATTGAATTTGTGAGTGCCCTGCCCCGAAAAAAGGGCAAAAAAACGTCCGGCGCTGAAACACGGTTTCAACATCGGACGAATTTGTGCTATGAAACGCTTGGGCGACAATTACGCCTTGGCGATTTCCACGAGCTTGGTGAAGGCAGCTGCATCGTTCACAGCCAGATCCGCGAGAATCTTGCGGTTGACGGTGATGTTGTGCTTCTTCAGACCATTGATGAACGTGGAATAGCTCATGCCGTTCAGGCGAGCAGCGGCGTTGATACGGGTGATCCACAGGGAGCGGAAATCACGCTTGCGCAGCTTGCGACCCTTGAAGGCATAGCGCAGGGAACGAGCAACCTGTTCGGACGCGGCGCGGTACTGCTTGGACTTTGCACCCCAGTAGCCCTTAGCCAGCTTCATGACCTTGCGGCGCTTCTTCAGAGCGTTCACAGATCTCTTAATACGTGCCATTGTGAGTATCCTCCTTGCCAGCGAATGGGCTTAATTACTTGTAGGGCAGCAGCTTGTGGATGGTCTTGGCTTCCGCCGCGTTGTCCACAATGCCGTCAGCGCGCAGGTGACGGGTGCGCTTGGTGGTCTTGAGGCGAACCTGATGGTTGGCGTTCATCTGCTTATGCTTCACGATACCGGTCTTGGTAAAGGAAAAGCGCTTGGCAGCACCACGGTGAGACTTCTGCTTAGGCATGGTGTAGTCCTCCTTCCAATGCTGATAAAACGGGGCGCAGGCAAGCTGCGATAGCCGTTTTATTCCTGTTCTTGATTCCCCTTGGCGTTTTCGCGGGCGGCCTTCTTTTCAGCGAAGGAAGCCTTTGCCGCCTTGGGGGCCAGGATCATAATCATATGACGGCCGTCCATCATGGGACGGCGCTCCACCGAGCTGACCTCGGCGCAGCGGGCCGCGAAGTCCTGCATGACCTGCATGCCGATTTCGCTATGGGTGATCTGGCGGCCACGGAAACGGATGGACACCTTCACCTTATCGCCACCCTGAAGGAACTTCTGCGCCATTTTCGCCTTCGTGAGAACGTCGTTCTCCTCGATGGTGGCGGACAGCTGAACCTCCTTGGTTTCGACGACCCGCTGATTCTTCCGGTTTTCGCGTTCGCGCCGCGACTGTTCGTAGCGGTACTTGTCATAGTCCAGCAGTTTGCAGACCGGCGGTTTTGCCGTGGGCTGGATTTTGGCGAGGTCGAGGCCGCGCTCTTCCGCCAGCTCCATCGCCTTGGCTGTTGGCATGACGCCGAGCTGTTCGCCGTTTTCGTCAATCAGGCGGACTTCCCGGTCGCGGATTTCCTCATTGATCATCAGATCGAGTGCTATGTCCATACACCTCCCAATTTTCGTTGAAGCCAGCGTTTTCTGCTCCATACCACAGAAAAAGCGGCGGGTGACTCCACCCGTCGCTGACATGCACTTTGCGCCTTTTTCGGCGGTCAATCCGCCTGAAAGGGAAAAAGCCTGTGAACCCGGCAGCATACGCCGCGCAAGGTGAGAGACGGGCAAGCCTCTGCTTCAAACACAGATATTGTAGCACAGGGAAAGCGGTTTGTCAAGGGGGATTGGGCGGATTTTTTGCGCGAAGCCGCAATTTTCCCCGCGAAAAGAGGCGCAGACCGCCCGCTGGGGAAGTCTGCGCCCACTGATTTTACTCGATGTACGGCGTGCCGTGCGGGATGCCCTGCTTCTCCGCCCACTGCCACGCGTAGCTGCCGACGCTGGCGAAGATGACGACATCCGGCGTGTTCTCGAACGCATCCTCCGCGATGTGGGACACGGAGTCCGGCAGGGTGATGCACTTCAGGTTCGCGCAGTCCGCGAAGGCGCGCGTGCCAATGACTTGCAGTCCATCCGGCGCAACGACTGCCTGAATCGTGCTGTTGCCCACGAACGCCTCGTCATCCACATAGAACGTCGACGCGGGCAGCTTCACCTGCGGCAGCCCGATGCCCGTGAACTGCTCGGTGATGAAGCCCTGAATGTGGATGTCCAAAGCATCATCATGCGCATACCAGCTGCCGTCGAAAGACGCAGCCACGCCAAGTTCCGTTCCAGTGCCCGACGGTTCATTGTAGCCCCACTGGCTGTACTGGACATTTGTGCCGTCCACCCACTTCCACGAGCCGCTTGTGTTGCTTGCGCCAATCCACGCCTTGTCGACGGTCGAGGTGGCATTCAGCAGCTGCTCAATAATCCTCTGTTCGTCATCGTTGTGCACAATCGCGAGACGTAGGCGCACCGGCTGCGCACCATCGTAGGTCATGTAGCTGCATATTTCCTGTGCACCGCTCCAGCTGTTGTAGCCGCCGTAAAGCGTGTAGGTGATACCGTTGCGGGAAATGCTGCACCCCGTGTCGTACCACTGTGCATAGACGGTGTTGTAGTTCACGCCATTTTCCAGCCTGACCCATCCGCCATCCGCCATTTCCTCGTAGTCCTTTGATGCGTAAATGCGCGTCCAGATTTTTCCTTTCGCATCGGTATAGGTTTCATCCGCGCCAAACCAGAAGTACGCATCGCGATCCATGTGCTTGACAAGGGCAGCCGCGTCATTCGGTGCAGCCAGCACATCCATGCCCTCTTCCGCCAGCACATAGGCGGGCATCCAGCCCGACTGGCAGTAGACATCCGGAATCGCCGCTGATTTGCTCCCTGCGTGCGCCGCGGAGAGGTCGGTATAGCCCAGTTCCTTGCCCGTGCTATCTGCCACAGGCGCCCAGAGGTAGCCGTTCTGGTCTTGGCGCATGTTGTTCACGTCCACTTGGAAATTGCTTCCGGATGTGTACGTTTTGACAATCGTGTCATCCACATTCTGCGTTTTGTAGACATACACCGTGCTGCCCGGATTCGCAAAGTAGTCGTACCAAACGGGGGTCTGCTTCACCTGCTCGACGTAGCTGTTCGCGGCAATCACCCAGCCGTAGAGGTAGGTGCCGTCGGACTGCTTGTAGCGCGCGTATGCCCAGTCGTTGCCGAAGCGCGGGTCGCGCAGCTTGTGGCTGACGTCCAGCTCCAGAATCGTGTCCTTGCTCAGCGTTTTCAGCACGCCCGTATCGCACCAAGTGTTCGGGAAGGTGCGGACGTAGAGGCTGCTGAGTGCTTTGTACTGCGTCCACGCGGGTTCATCGGGTTCAAGGTCGGGGACGATAGCGGTCTTATCGCCGATGTTGCAGTAGAGAATCGAGCCGTCCGACATCAGTACAGGCGCAAAGAAGTACTTCTTATTGCTGTCCATTGCGACGTTCAGCAGGTCAATGGTCAGGTAATCGCCCACCGCCGTCGTGGTCGCGACAGCGCCGGAAATGCTCTGCGATTTGCGAATGTTGAGCTTCGCCTTCGTGCGGTAGGTGAACCACGCGCGCGGCGTTTCCTCCACCTCGACGATGAAGCTGTCAACGTATGTGTTCGCGCAGTCGCGGTAGGTGAACCATCCCTCATAATCGCCCTTGATTGCCAGCGCGGTATGGCTGCTGGTCGGCGTCGCGCTCGACGAGCCCCAATTCTGATAGCTCATCGTGTTGTTATTCAGCCACGTCCAGCCATTGCCTGCGCTATTCGCGTGGCCGCCCGTCCACGCCGTGCCGCCGTATGCGCTCATGATGGTCGAATGCAGCATGGCATCTTCCTGCGCATTGTCAATCACGACGAGGTGTCCGCCCATAGACGCCGCGTACTGCGCCGCCTGCGCCCACGAGACATTGCCGCGGCAGAACGTGTAGACGCTGGCTCCGCTGCGCACAGAGACGACTTCCTCAATGCTGTCGTCAACCTGCGTCAGCGGCTCGTTGACATTCGTCACATCAAACCAGCCCGCAACGAAATCATCCCCATGCCCGCGCATGAAGGTGTACTGCTTGCCGTTTTCGGTGATGGTGACGCGTTCGTTTCTGTCCAGCCAGATGATTTCGCCTTGGTCGTAGCTGCTGAGTTCGGACAATTCAAACGTGGCAGGATAGTGAATCGACTTTGCCCCCGCTGCATTCGTTACTTCGTAGCGTTCCCAGTCGCCTTCGCGGTCAATGCCGCAGGGAGTAGGCGGGTCCGCAAGCACCTCGATATATCCTTCTATTGTCTTTCCATTCTTTGTATATCGGCAGGGTGCCCAATAGGTGTTAACGCCCGAAGCATCGTAAAACACCATGTTGGCAACATCTATCTGGAACACGCCGTCGGCACTGGTAAGCTCGTCGATTTTATTCTCATAATGCGGCGCAGCATACACGACGATTCCACCATTTTCGTTAATGATGTAGTCGGAATAGTGGGCAGAGTTTCCGATTTTATCCTGTTTCTGCATGTAGTTGCTGTCGCTCTCGATGCACCAGCCATAGACGTATGTGCCATCGGACTGCTTGTAGCGCGCAAATGCCCACGTGTCGCCGTATTTCGGCTCACGCATTGTGTGATTGAGGTCAAGTTCAACCGTTGCAGCCTTCGGGATTTTCATGATCACAGTTCCCGTAGCATTAGAATCCGCAAAGGAACGCAAATTTAAGCCACTTGCCCAGACAACCTTGTAGTTCCACCATTCTGCGTTTTCCTGTTCGCTCATTGGTCGCACGGTTGGATAGTCTTTCTTTGCACTTGAGACGTAGTAGTGTGCGTTCAGGTCACAATAGCCGGTGGTTCCATCATTCAGCTGCACCGGCGAAAGCCATCCCCAGCCGTTTCGCGCGCGCATAGCGTACACATGACTTAAATCAACGCGAAATTCCGTTCCAACCGCTATTGTTTTAATTACATTCGCGCTTCGTAGCGAAGGCGTGCTGTAAATGGAAACGCTCTGGTGGTAGGCTTCATAGGTGTACCATTCGTGCGACGGATACCCCGTCACCTGAACCTTGAAGCTCTTTTTCACAGCAGTCGCTCTGGTTCTCTTTCCATCAGCAATCGCATAAGCCGTAATGGTTGCAGTACCAGCGCCAACCGCCGTAACCAAACCAGTATCCGGGTTCACAATAGCAACATTCTCATTGCTGCTCTGCCAGAACAAACCTGTATACCCCGATGCAATTTGTACATTCGGCGAAGAATAGAAGTAGCGGTATACGCCGCTGCTGGGGTTCGGGTAAAACGCATTGCTCGGCGAGACGCTGGAAGTAATTTTCAGCGTCGTATCCACGTTCATTGTAATTGTCGTGTTTTCGCTTAAAACACTGCTTCCGTTTTTCAGCGTAATCCCCGTCACCGCCTGCGGTGTGCGCAAAGTGCCAGTTTTGCTCCAATCCGGATGAAAGAAGCCCAGCACGCCGTAATGTGCCTTTGTTCCCTTGCTATCAATAGTAAACGTATTTGCATAACCTGGTTTATAACCGTATCCATTGCTCGTTACCGAGCAGCGGAGTCCGCTCCAGTTGCCGCTAACAAACTTTACCTTCTTGTTGTTTTCATCAACAGAGGTCACAATCCCTACATGCTGCCATCCCGTTTTGATGGCTGTGCCTGCACTGGATGTGTACGCATTCAGCACTACGATATCGCCAACCTGCGGCGTATAGAGTTTGCTGCCGTAAGTCGTCAAATCTGCATCGTAACGTGACTGGTATTTCGAATATCCAGAATACGCCGAATACGTCGACGGATTCAGCAGCGGGTGGAAGGATGATGTCGTGGGCGCAAAACCCGCCGCACTTGCCGTGTCTGGAATGACACTCGTGCTAATGTCAAGCTGCCGGGCGATAACCGAAACAAACGCTGCACACCACGCACCACCTTGAAAGATTTGGTTATTGTCCGTTCCACTTGCGCCGTACATATCCTGCGCAAAACCCGTATCAGACTTCGCAAACAGCATCGCCGCATCCGCGAACTGTTTCCCCTTATCCGTCGCCGCCAGTGCCTTCCCCTCCCCCAGCGGCGTCCAGCCAAACATCAGCGCCGCCGCAATCAGCAGTGCTGACAGGATTCGTTTGCTTCCATTGAGCCAGCTCGTTTTCATGGTTTCTCTCCTCCCCTATTCGTCCGGCTACACCCATTGCTGCGGACAGCATCCACCAGAGGCGCTGCACCGATGCTGTTCATATGTAAATTATACCTGACAAAAATCAACATGTCAAGAGTGACCAGCATAAATATGGCAATTTAGCGGATAAATTGGCAGGTTTCGTTCGCGCGGCATGCCATAGCACTATGTAACCTGTTTTTCTTTGTTGTTACACGGTTTTCTTACACATAAAATAACGCTGTTTTTTTGAACCGCAAGTATATCGTTTTCGGCTAAAAACAGACGCGAATGGACAGGGCATATTGTGAAAAACCGCCGCCATCTTTCCTGAAATTTCCTGAAAGCTTTCGGAATCACGCGGAATACCGAAAGAATTTCGGAAAACCGATGTAACTTCGTTTCAATTAACCCATGTGTGTGGTATGATTAGTGCATCAGATGACACCGAAACGTACAACGAAGCGCATCGGGGCTGCTGATGGGGTTCCCCTCCCCCGCATAAAGGGAAATTTCAAGCAACAAAGGAGGCTGCAAGGGATGGCTCGGAAGTATATGAAAATTGCCATGGTCGGACATAAGCGCGTACCGTCCCGCGATGGCGGCATCGAGGTTGTGGTGGGCGAACTGGCCAAGCGCATGGTGGCGCAGGGGCATTCCGTGACATGCCATAACCGAACCGACAAGCAGCAGCCGAAGCCCGAAAGCTGCAACGGCATCAGCCTGAAATATGTGCCGACCATCCAGAAGAAGGGGCTGGCGGCGGTTTCCGCAAGTTTCTTCGGCTGCCTTTGCGCGGCGGTGGGCAATTATGACGTGGTGCATGTGCACGCGGAAGGCCCGGCGCTGTTCTGCTGGCTGCCGAAGCTGATGGGCAAGCGCGTCATCGTGACGGTACACGGGCTGGACTGGACGCGCGCGAAATGGCAAAACGGCATTGCGTCCAAGTGCATCAGGTTGGGCGAAAAGATGGCGGTGCGCCACGCGGATGAGCTGATTGTGCTGAGCCACGGCATGAAGCAGTATTTTGCGGACACCTATGGGCGCGAGACGCTGCTGATTCCCAACGGCGTGCCGAGCTACCAGCCGTGCGCGCCGGAGCTGATTCGCCAGTACGGGCTGGAAAAGGACAACTACATCCTCTATCTGGGGCGCATCGTGCCGGAAAAGGGCGAGCATTACCTGATTGAGGCGTACAAGCATCTGCCGACGGACAAGAAGCTGGTCATTGCGGGCGGCGCGTCCGACTCACAGGAATATTTCGACGAGCTGCGCGAAATGGCAAAGGACGACGACCGCGTGATATTCCCCGGCTTTGTGCAGGGGCAGCTGCTGGCGGAATTGTACAGCAACGCTTACACCTACGTCCTGCCCAGCGACGTCGAGGGGATGCCCCTTTCGCTGATGGAGGCGATGAGCTACGGCTGCTGCGTGCTGACAAGCGACATCGACGAGTGCGCCTCCGTCGTTCAGGAGCACGGCGTGACCTTCCGCCGCGGCAATATCGACGATTTGCGCGCAAAGCTGGCGGATTTGCTGGCGAATCCGGCGAAGGTGGCAAAGTACAAGGCGGAAGCGCCGGATTACATCTGCCATTCGCACAACTGGGACACGGTGACGCAGCGGACGCTGGCGGTCTATCGCGGGGCTGTACCGCAGGAAGAGCCGCATCGGGATTTGCTGCCGGCAGCGCTGGCGGCTGAGCTGGCAAAGCGCGAGTCACTTGTGCGCGGCAAATAAAAAATCAGCATATATAAAGGAAGCGACTGCGACGGGCGCTTCCTTTTTTCGTGCATCCGCGCCTCCCCGGCTTGCTTTTTTGGCGATTGTGCTGTACAATAGGAAGATGGATGAGCCTACACAAGGAGGTGAGGACAGCATGTACGGCAAAGCCAAAGTCGGCAGGCCCGATTGGTACATGATGGGCGCTTGTATCGTATTCGCTTTGACATTTAGCCTGCGCAGCGTGCCGCTGGCGGTGCTTCTGCTGCTGTTCATGCCCTTTTCGCTGCTTTCCCTCACGGGGGAACTGCCCCTGCCGACCCGCAACGCGCCAATCTGCCAGACATTGCTCTGCATCAGCATCCCGCTGCTCGTCATCGGCGCATTTTCCTCTCTGCTGCTCCTCCTGCCGAAGCTGCTCATCCCGTCCGCCTGCGTCTGGCTCTTCGGCGGCGCGCTGATGCTGTTCCTGCCGCCCGGCGCGTTCCGCAAATCGCGCATGGCAATGTATTGGGCGGTGATTTGCTTTGTCGCCGTCGTCGCGCTGCTGATAATGCTCCTTCAGCGCTATCAGGCGTACGGCGACCTGTATGAGGGCTTGTCCTATGACATTCTGCGTGTCATGATGAACGCGCGGACGCGCCCGCAGGTGCTGTATTCCGCGTATGTGTCCGGGCTGGCGGCGCTGGATGCAAAACGCACGGCGGCGCTGGAAAGTCTCGCGGCGCTGACGGGCGGAAACGTGCTGCCGTGGCTTTCCGAGGATGTACTGCAGCAGCTGGAATGGAGCCTGCGCGCAACGATTGAGAGAACGCTGCCATCCATCATGCCTGACCTGCTGGTCAAAGGGATTATGGCGTTCTCGCTGGGGATGCTGTTGTGCTGGCGCAAATTTCCCGATGCGGAGGACACGCCGACCACCGACCGCTGGTTCATGCCCACCCCGCTGGGCATCAGCATGGCGGTGCTGCTGCTTCTGAGTGCGGCGCAGCTGTTTACAACGAACGCGACAGTTGCGCTGGCGGCTTCGCTGCTGGGCAGTGTGGCATTCTGGAGCTTCGCGGTGCAGGGCGTTTCGGCGCAGAATTTCGCCATGATACGCGCGGGTGCAACGCGCGGCCGCCGCTGGTTCCTGACCATCCTGATGGTGCTGTTCGTGCCGATTTTGCCGATGTTCGCGGGCTGCGTCGACCAAATCCGCGACCCGCGCGGACTGCGCGACGACCGCCATCGAAAAGACGATGATTTTTCTGATTTTTAAGATTTAAGGAGGATACAGATTATGAAGGTTATTTTGCTGGAAGATGTGAAGGGTGTCGGCAAGAAGGATCAGATTGTGAATGCGGCGGATGGCTACGCGCGCAACTTCCTGCTGCCGCGCAAGCTTGCACAGGAAGCGACCGCAGACAACATCAACACCATGCGCATGAACGACAAGGCCACGCAGGAGCGGCAGGCCAAGGAGCGCGCGGACTGTCTCTTATACACATCTCCGAGCCCACGAGACGCGTAGTAATCTCGT
>ENA-OZGP01000351-OZGP01000351.1-human-gut-metagenome-genome-assembly--contig:-NODE-351-length-13865-cov-8.368211_pt1 | contig 13865 bp, 11 predicted proteins | sample MGYA00245122_ERZ653669 | MGnify/ENA primary metagenome ERZ653669 (study PRJEB26926, sample SAMN06165247) | human gut metagenome | biome: ENVO:00009003; feature: ENVO:2100002; material: ENVO:00002003... | reverse complement strand
TATTTCTATCCACGCCCTCCGCGAGGAGGGCGACACGACCTTTATGCCCCGTTTGGCCCCGGAGAGGTATTTCTATCCACGCCCTCCGCGAGGAGGGCGACCCGCTGGCGGCGCACTGAACCCGGAGCAGGCGAAATTTCTATCCACGCCCTCCGCGAGGAGGGCGACGATTGATTGTGTTCTACAACTTCAATGAAGAATTATTTCTATCCACGCCCTCCGCGAGGAGGGCGACTTTCAGCAAGTACCTCTGGGGCTGCTGCGTTGAATTTCTATCCACGCCCTCCGCGAGGAGGGCGACCAGTCGACTCAGGCCGTGTCTTCGGTGGTACTCATTTCTATCCACGCCCTCCGCGAGGAGGGCGACGACTACCGCCTTCAGGACAACGACTACTCCAAGAAACTCATTTCTATCCACGCCCTCCGCGAGGAGGGCGACGTATATCGATGCCCATCTGGACGATGAAGTTCAATTTCTATCCACGCCCTCCGCGAGGAGGGCGACGCAAGGCCATTCCCTGCTGGCAAAGTCGAAGCAGATTTCTATCCACGCCCTCCGCGAGGAGGGCGACTCGCCGTTCTTGGCAAGGCGTTCAACTTCGGAGTATTTCTATCCACGCCCTCCGCGAGGAGGGCGACGACAAGCACGCTCTGGTCATCAAGTTGCTCAAGATATTTCTATCCACGCCCTCCGCGAGGAGGGCGACGCGGCGGGAGGTTGCTCTGAATGTGCGCAAAAAAATTTCTATCCACGCCCTCCGCGAGGAGGGCGACAATAATTTCATCAATCATTGTACTGCCCCTTTCAATTTCTATCCACGCCCTCCGCGAGGAGGGCGACATCGTTCATGGCATCGGTGAGAGCCTGAGTTTTATTTCTATCCACGCCCTCCGCGAGGAGGGCGACCGACGATGCCCGACAATTTATCTGTACGAGGAGCATTTCTATCCACGCCCTCCGCGAGGAGGGCGACCAGACGGGTGCGCTCGTTCTGGGATGCCTGTTCAATTTCTATCCACGCCCTCCGCGAGGAGGGCGACAATCGCCGCGCTGGTTCAGTGAGGGGGATGGCTGTATTTCTATCCACGCCCTCCGCGAGGAGGGCGACGTAGCGGTCGCAGGTGCAGCCGCTTTAGCCATAGATTTCTATCCACGCCCTCCGCGAGGAGGGCGACAGCGCAGGGCCATCACCAAACGCTTCTTTGGTACATTTCTATCCACGCCCTCCGCGAGGAGGGCGACACTGGCGAGGGAGAGATGTTCGAGCAGACACGGATTTCTATCCACGCCCTCCGCGAGGAGGGCGACGGCGTTCTTCTTCGAGCTGGCCCCGATGTAGTAGGTATTTCTATCCACGCCCTCCGCGAGGAGGGCGACGGCGTTCTTCTTCGAGCTGGCCCCGATGTAGTAGGTATTTCTATCCACGCCCTCCGCGAGGAGGGCGACCTGGGGATTGTACCCGTGATCTTCGGGCTGTCCAGATTTCTATCCACGCCCTCCGCGAGGAGGGCGACTGTAGCTGTCCTTTACGGTCAGCTTTTCCGGGTTATTTCTATCCACGCCCTCCGCGAGGAGGGCGACTCTTCGTGGCTGCGCTGCCCGCCGTCCACTTCAAATTTCTATCCACGCCCTCCGCGAGGAGGGCGACCTGCCGTCGTGCTGGAAGATTACGAGGAGACAAAATTTCTATCCACGCCCTCCGCGAGGAGGGCGACAGGGAGCGCGGAGCCGCGCGCAGGGCGGGAGGCTGATTTCTATCCACGCCCTCCGCGAGGAGGGCGACCTCCGGCACAGTAGCAAACTACAGCAAGACAAAAGCCATTTCTATCCACGCCCTCCGCGAGGAGGGCGACCCTAGAGTTTGCAGACAGTCACACGATAAACGGATTTCTATCCACGCCCTCCGCGAGGAGGGCGACCTTCCGTCACCATTTTGGCTATCACCATCGTGGTATTTCTATCCACGCCCTCCGCGAGGAGGGCGACAGCAAAAACAGAGACAAAATCTCTATTTTCTTATAAATTATACAACATTCTGCACGAATTTAGAAGAGCCTTGATTTACAACGGGTCAAAGAACTATCCCAATCATGCAAAATGACACAAAAATCCGGTGCGAAGGTGCCAGAAAAATGCTGAGAACTCGCCCTTCGCACCGGGGCGGGAAACTCAGAACAACAGCAGGCCGTCCTGCTCGAAGGGCGGATGAACGCCGATATGCTCCACCTTGCTCTTATAGTTGTTGCCCAGCTGGTAGAAGCGCAGGCTGTCCAGCGCGGGGTCGATGAGGGCCGTCAGCTCCGCCTTGAGAACGGCATACTGCGCGGCATCCAGCAGACACTCGAACACGGAGTTCTGCACCCGCTGGCCGTGGTCCACACAGCGCTTGGCGACTTTGCGCAGACGTTTGCGCCCGGCAGGAGTTTCGGTGTTGACGTCGTAGGTGATAAGGACCAGCATACACATCCCTCACTTCCAGAAAAATGGCGGGTAAAGCTCCATATCGCCCCGCAGGGTGCGGGCCAGAAGCAGAGCCTGCACATAAGGCACGAGGCCCCACGGAAGCTTTTCGTTCAGGAACGGGTGGGTGATAGTCTCCTGCTTGCGGGTCTGCCACCCGCCCAGAAAGGCGCGGCGGCCCTCATCGGTGAGAAGGACGGCCCCGTTCTCCTGCTTCTGGAAATGCTTCGGCGTCATGATTTTCTGGTTGATGCAGGAGAGCACGAAGCGGTCGGCATAAACTGCACGCAGCTCTTCCATGAGGTCGAGGGCGAGGCTCCTGCGCCCGGGCCGGGCGCGGTGGAGAAAGCCGACGTAGGGGTCGAGGCCCACACTCTGAAGAGCCGCCGTGCAGTCGGAGGCCAGAAGCGAATAAGCGAAAGAGAGCAGGGCATTGGTATTGTCCAGCGGCGGGCGGCGGCTCCGGCCTGCGAAAGAAAAATCATCGTGCTGCTGCAGGATGAGCGAATCAAAGCAGTCGAAATACCGCTGTGCCGCCTCGCCCTCCAGACCGCGAAGCTGGTCGAGGTCGTCACACTGCTCGATGAGGGGCAGCGCCGCCGCCAGCTGGGCGCTGGTGTGCTTGAGCTGTTCCACCGGCACCCGCTGGGGGTGGTCGCGGGTGGCCCGTTCCAGCACCCAGCGGGCGTTATAGACTTTGCCCAGGATGAAATTGCGCGCATAGAGACAACTCTCTGCCTCGCTGTCTGCGATGCGGTACTGGGTCTGCCGCAGCAGGACGTTGCCCCGCTCTTCGCCTACGGCCCGGGCCAGAAAGCGGCCCTGCGGGCTGAAAAAGCTCAAATCGACCCCGAGGCTGGTGCATTTACCCATCAGGGCAGGGCTTGCGCCGGGATAGCTGAAGCAGACGATGCCTTCCAGCGTGTGGAGCGGGACCCGGCCAATTTCAGCCTTGTTGCAGAGCAGGACGATGTTCTCCCCCTCGAGGGAAAGGTAGGCGTCCTTGTTGAGGACGTAGAGCGTGTTCAAAAACTTTCTCATGGCGCGGCCTCCTGCATCTCGTCCAGATGGGCGCGGAGATAGGCTTTCGGGTCGGCACGCTGATACAGCACGGGGAGGCAGAGTTCTTTGAGGGAGCAGGCGTTGCAGTGGGTGCCGGGCTTCGACTTGGGGGTATAGCCCCGGGCAAAATAGGCGTGCATCTCGTCGGCCATCTTCTGGGTGGCCTGGCGCAGTTCTTCGGTCAGCGGCACGACCTCCCGCCGCCGCGTTTCCTCGTAGAAGAGCGCACCCTCCGGGATGCCACACACCAGCATCTCTTCCAGCGCCATGGCCTGTGCGCAGAGCTGCAGCCGGTCAGCGTCGCTGGCCTTGGCGCGGCCATGCTTGTACTCGACAGGCATGGGCTTCCAGAACCCTTCCGTGCTTTGCAGGGGGATGCCCTCCGGGTCGGCCCGGAACTCGACGACATCGCAGTTTCCGCTCAGGCCCAGCCGACGGCTGACCACCTGCATCCCTCGGGTGATGAGCAGGCCGCCGCGCCGTTCGGTCTGGTTTGCGTCATGGCAGCGGGCGTGGTCGAGCTGGCCTTCGACGGTGCGGCGGTTCTCCGCCCACTGCTGTTCCAGATGGATGAGCGCCCACTGGCGGCGGCAGAAGCAGAAGTGCTGGATGCCCGACAGGGGCAGCCAGTCGTCTGCGCCGCCCATCAGGACAGCCTCTCGCAGGTGACTCCTTCCGGCAGAGTGTCTGCCACCGTGACGGTGTAGTCGCGGTAGCTGCGGGCGGCGTCCACATCGGGCTTGCGCTGGACGGCGACGGAGTCGAAGAGCTTATAAGCCGGGGCATTGCCCAGCTCAGAATCGTGCTTGAACACGATGAGCTCCCGCACGGCCATCTTGCCCCGGGCAGCGCTGTGGTCGTTCTCGAACATATTCAGAATGGCAGTCCACAGAAGTTTCAAATCATCCTCGGAGAAGCCGGTGGTCTTCCGGGCGAGGTTGGCCGAGACATAGCCCTCGGCGCGGTAGAGGGCGTAAGGCACGATGTGCTTGCGGCCCATCTCAGTACCCTTCTTCTCGGCATCGGCCTCGGTAGTGATGGCCACGCGGGTGATGGTGACTTCCTGCGGGACGATGGGGTCTACCGACCGGGCAAAGCTCAGCTGGACGGGGCCGCGCACCTGACCGCAGTTCAGCGCACCCTTGACGAAGGTGGTCATGACGGCACCGAAGGTGCGGATGTCGAAGTAGTTCTCACACATATAGTCCCGCAGCTTGGCATCGATGTCGGGGTCGGCCTTTTTGGCAGCTTTCAGGTCGGGGTCGATGCCCAGCGTGCTGATGGCCTCGGCATCGCTGCGGTTGAGGGGAACGCCGTCCTTGATGTAGATACGATAGCCTTTTTCGTCCTCTTTCAGGGTCTCGACATAGTTGCGGATCTTCCGCTTGAGGCAGACGTCGGTCACCAGACCGTAGCCCGTCTCGGGGTCGATACGGGGCATATTGCCTGCATCGGGGTCGCCGTTGGGGTTGCCGTTCTCGACGTCGAACAGGATGACGAAATCATAGCGGTTCTTGATGGGCTCAGACATGGTTTATTCCTCCTCATTCTTTTTGGCGTAGCGTTTCTGGGTCTGGTGGTAGTAGCCGATCTCAAAGGCACCCTGCTCCGGCAGGCTGAGCCGCGCCGGGAAGCCCGTCTCGGGCAGCTGGGCCATCAGCTCGGTGAGCTGTTTGCTGAAATGCACCTCGTTGGGGGTGCTCATCTTCTGCAGATGCTTCTGAGCCAGCTTGACCAGCGTGGGGAAGGCCGTTGCCGGGGTGGCACAGGCCGAGTTGAAGTACCGGTCTTTGATGGTGGCGTTGATGCCGGGATTGGCGACGCTCTGGATCGTCTCCAGCACAGAGAAGAGACGCCCCAGAACATAGGGGACATTGCTGCTTTCGTTCAGGCTCACGGTAAATACCTCCTTGTTGAGCTCAGTGGGGTAGTTGCGGAGATAGTAGGCTTTCAGGATGGCGGCGCGGCCTCGGGTGACTTCCCGTTCGGCCCGGATGCGGAGGGTCACGCCGTTGAGCAGAGTGGCGGGGTACGGCCCGCCGGTGAGGATGGCCCGGAGCAGATCACCCACCAGCTGGGACGATGGATTTTTGTCCCGGGATTTCTGGTTGACCGTCTCCTGCGCCAGCGCCCAGACCGACAGGTTTTCCCGCTTGTCGAAGGCGGGGCGGGTGATGCTGAGCCGATCGGCGTGGTCCTGCAGATTTTTGGCAAACTGTCCGAAACTGCTGCGCAGGAAGAACCGGACGGAGAGCCGGGCTGCGTTGGGCGAGATGCCCAGCACATAGAAGTTCTGATTCGGGTCCAGCTTGTCGTCGAGGAAGGAGACGGGGCGTCCCTGAGAAAGGGCTTTCAGTGCGGCGGCAAGGTCGCTTTCCGAGACGCCGCGCGCCTCGGCACCGCCGCAGAAAAACATCAGCATGGCGTTTGAGTAGGCGGGAGCGGCGTTTTCGGCCCAGCAGACGATGGTGGTGTCGCCGATGCGCTGGCAGCAGTTCCGGTCAGCCAGCAGCAGATTGAGGGCCGTGGTGTAGGCGAAGGCCGCGTACTCGCTGACAGGGGCGTTGGCACCCTGCTCATGGCCATAGGAGCAGAAAGCGGGCGCGTTGAAGGAGACCAGTGCCGCACCGGCGGCCTGTGCGCCCATTACACCTTTGATGGCGGGGTGGATGCGGGCGATGCCGGCCTCTTTGCCGGTGATGAGGCAGCGGGCCGTCTCGGCGTCTGCATCGGAGGTGTCAAAGGCGGACTGCCATGCGGTCCGGATGGCGTCATCTGTGGTGGCCAGCCAGTGGGCACCGTCGGGGGATTCGTAGCCGAACACAAGGTTCGAGTTGTTGTTCAGGTCGGCCCACTGCTCGGCCAGCAGCGGGTGGGTGGGGGCTGTATCCGGCTCCCAGCTGTCAAAAAAGGCGAGGATGGCTTTGGCGGCAGGGGAGTCCACACCGTCGAGCACCTTGTGGTGGAGGGCGGCACAGGCTTCGAAGCACTGGCGGGAACGCTCGGGCTTGCCCTTTTCGTCTGCGCCCAGCAGATAGGACGTATTGTCGCACAAAAAGTTCGCAGCGACGCCGGAGGCGCGCTTGACCCGGTGGGGGACAGGGAGCTCACGGGGGGCGGTGACGGTCTTTTTGCCCTTGGGGACTTCCTGCCGCAGGTCGTTGAGGGCGAGGAGCTGGCCGTCGGGGCCGAGGCGCAGCTCGTAGCTGACTTTGAACTTACTGTCCCAGCCGGGGGCCTCCACCTTGCCCTGCTTCAAGAGCTGTTCATAATAGGAGGTGAGTGCTTGGAGTATCATGTAAACACCTCCACGTCCCGGCATTCCATCACGCCGTCCACCAGCTTTGCGCGGAAGAACTGGCTGCGGATGTTGGCCGAATCAGAGTAATCGAGGCTGTGGAGCATGAAGCCGAGGTCCTGCGTGACCTTCAGCGCCGGAATGCTGCCGCCCGGCCACTCCCGGAAGTTGGCCGGGAACTCCCGGCACCCGAAACAGGGCTGGTGATAGCACTGACCTTTGCGCAGGCGTCGGCGCAGGATGTCCTGGAACTTGCCGGGATTGTCGCTGGGGGCGGCCTTGTCTGTTAAATCAAAGTGACACTCGATGACGTAGTGGACGTCCTGCAGGACCATCGCGGCCCGCTGCTGGATGTCCTCCGAGGTGTAGAGCACCGGCGGCGTGCCGCCTTTGGCCGCACTGAGGGCGGCGGAGGACAGCAGGGTGGACTTGACCTCGTTGCGCCGGATGTTGGTGAACCGGATGGGCCGCTGAGTGTATTCCTCCGTGGATGCCTCATCCACGGGGTCAAGGCCGAAGGGCTTGAGCAGATAGATGCGGTCAACCGTATAACGCAGCCCGGGGTGCCAGTAGATGGCTTCCACAAGGCCCCGCGCAGCGGATGGAGTGATCATGTCGTAGCTCACACGCTCGGTCTTCATTTCCGGACGAGTGAAACAGGCATAGTCGCCCCATACTTCAATGAGCATGGACATCAGCATCGCCTCCTTTCCGGGTGAAGTTGAATTTTCAGACTAAGATGAATATCGGTCATTGAAACCACCTCTTTCTTTTAGAAGTAAAGGCCGATGCCGGTCTCCACATCCATGGCAAGGCCGGTCTTTTCACTGTAGCAGCTGGTGTCGGTGAGGATGGCCGAGCCATCGGGCCGCAGTTCCAGCGCCCCGGCGGCGTCGAGCTTGTCGAACTGGTCCTTATAACAGGAGACACTGTAAACGCCCAGCTTCCGCAGCAGCGTCCGGGTAACATGACCGCTGCGCAGCTGTTCACAGAGGGCTGCGCCCTCGCCGACGGGCAGATAGACCGTGCGGGCAGCGTTTTCGATGAGGCGGAATTCCTCCGCCACCTGTGCAAAGGGGAACTGGCAGCCCCGGATGCCCCGGAGAAAGGCATCCAGAATGCCGTGCTTGTCCACGGCGTCGGGGCCGCGCAGGTCGGAAAGCTCGTTGAAGTAGAGCTGAATGGCTCGGGGCGTGTCCAGTGTGTCCTGATGCCGGGCGGTGTAGTCCAGCGCGCTGACATTCTGCCTGAGCATCTGGGGCGTGGAACACTCGTCCAGCCGGAACCGGTAGACGATGCTTTCCTCTGCGCCCCGCCGCCCCTCGCGGTTGCAGCGCCCGGCAGTCTGTAAGAGCGAGTCAAGACCGCACTGCTCGCGGTAAGCGACGGGAAAATCCACATCCACGCCCGCCTCGATGAGAGAGGTGGACACCACCCGGCAGGGCAGACCCTCTTTCAGTCGCTGGCGGATGTCGTCCAGCTGACGGCGGCGGTCGGCGGCGCAGAGCAGAGTGGTCAGGCAGTAGCTGCCCTCGGCGGGCAGAGCAGCGTAGAGCTGCTGGGCCGTCTTGCGGCGGTTGACCACGCAGAGCACCTGTGGGTGCCGGGCCAGCCGGGCGGCGAACTCCTCCTGCGGCAGGGTGCCGAGGTCTTGCAGTGTGGTGCGCCGGAGCACTTCGTAGAGGCGGGCCGCGTCGGGCGTGATCTCCTGCGGGTGGAGCTCAGGCGCAAAGCGCCGGAACAGCGGCTCAAGGGCAGGCTGGGTGGCCGTGCAGAGGACGGCCGTGGAGTGGTAATGCTGGATGAGCTGGGCGATGGCACTGACGCAGGGGGCAAGGTAGTCGCCCGGGAGGGTCTGCACCTCGTCGAAGATGATGACGCTGTCGGCGATGTTGTGGAGCTTGCGGCAGCGGCTGCTGCGGTTGGCGTAGAGCGACTCGAAGAACTGCACCGCCGTCGTCACCACGACGGGGGCGCCCCAGTTTTCACTGGCCAGCATCTGGCGGTACTGGGTGGGGGTCAGGTCGTCCTGCTCAACAGTCTTGTACTCGGCGTTGGAGAAGTCGGCCAGAACATTTTCTGCGCCCAGCAGGCCCGAGAAGACGGCGGCGGTCTGGTCGATGATGGACATATAAGGGATGACGTAGATGACCCGCTTCATCTTCTGGGCGGCGGCGTGCTCCAGCGCAAAGGCGAGGGAGGCAAAGGTCTTGCCGCCGCCGGTGGGTACGGTGAGGGTGTAGAGCCCCTGTGGGCCGTGCGCGCCTTTCTCGAGGCAGGCGCGGAGGACGGTGTTGCGCTGGACGCTGACGGGCGAGGGCGACTCGGCCCTGAGATAGAGCTGCGCCTGTGTCGAGACGATGTCCCGCAGCGCGGCGATGTCCGTGCCGCTGCCCCGGGGTGCGGCCTTGCCGTCCATGAAGGTCTCGGTGTCGATGAAGTCGGCGTCCACGAGGCAGGAGTAGAGCATCCGGGTAAAGAACGCGAGGCTCAGCGGGTCGGCGCAGGCCCACGCGGGCGGCGTCGAGGCGGGGAGCGTTACTTCCTGCCAGCCGTCGTAGGGGGCTACCGGCTTCTTGCTCCGGCCAAACAGGGTGGCGTCGCCCGGGTCATCGGCGGGGCTCCCGCCGTCGGGCAGGCCGCTGTGGTGTCCGGCCACCGCAAAGGCGGCGTGGAGATGTTGGCGAACCCAGGCCTCCTGCGCCCCGGCGGTGGAGTGGTCCACCTTGGGGCCGCCTTTGAGCCGCAGCTGGAAGGCGTCGCTGTACTTCCCGACGTCGTGGAGCCACGCGGCAAATTCGGCCTCACTCTGCGCCCCGAAGGGGGCTGCAAAGGAACCGGCCAGTCCGGCAGTGCCGGCGAGATGGTCGTAGACGGTCTGGGTGCGGGTGCCGTCCTCGCTGATGTGGGCAAGACGTGTGGAGTGCTCCATAAAATGACCTCCTGACTCTGGTTTGCAATAAGGATACGCTTTTCAAAAAGCGGCTGTCAACAAAACGCGCTTTTCGACGAAAAATTCTGGGACTTTGCACAAAAAGCAGACGGAAAAATCTGCAATGTGCCAAAGAAGAAAGAAACGAGTCTTTTCTTATTTTTATGATAATGCAAATACTGTCCAATAAACTGGACTTTTAACGATTTTTCAGGCAAAAATGAAAAGAGAGCTGCGTTTTCTGTACTGCGGGAGGAAGACCGCCCATCAGCAAAGAAAAAATGAAGATGTTGTGTACAACAACACCGCATTAAGATGGAATTAAGGCAGGGTTAAGAAAACCGCAAGAAAAGTGCTGAGCTATTCCATCTTGGAATGGACTTTCGGGAAAATCAAGACAAATATCCCCCTTTTCATTTGCTGAAATCTGTTGTATTATGAATAACAGATATGGAATCAGAGAAAAAAGCGCCGCGATGAAGCGCAAACAGGAATGATAAGAAAAATAAAGGGCAATAGGGGGAGAGCTACGATGGACGAAAAAGATTACGAGCTGCTGCACGCACTGGACGAGACGCGCAACATCACCCACGCAGCGGACAAACTGTACATGACCCAGTCGGCACTGTCCAAGCGCATCAAGGCGCTGGAACAGGAGCTGGGGGTGGAGATCGTCCTGCGCTCACGGCAGGGCATCCGCTTCACGCCGGCAGGTGAACAGGTGCTGCTCCACAGCGCCGCCGCCGCCCGCGAGATGGAAAAGATGCGCCGCCAGCTGGCTGCCATCCAGGGCGAAGCCTGCGGCACCCTGCGGGCAGGCATCTCGGTGAACTTCTCCTACTACCGTCTGCCCGAGGTGCTGACGGAATACCACAAAGCATACCCGAAGGTACGCCTCGACATCGCTACCGGCCACAGCCGGAACATCTACCAGCAGATGCTGGACTCTTCGCGGGACGTGGCAGTGCTGCGGGGCGAGTATCCGTGGGACGGTACCCAGTTCCTGCTCTCGCAGGAGAATATCTGCTTCATCTGCAGCGAGGAGAACAAGGACAGGCCCATCTCCGATTACCTTTATATCGACCACAGCAGCGACGCCACCATCAGCGCCCAGATGGCCCGCTGGCGCTACGAGAACGGCGTGACCAACGATGCGGGCAATTTTGTGGTGGATAACATCATGGTCTGCCGCGAGATGGTGGAGCGGGGCCTCGGCTGGGCGCTGATGCCGGAAGTGGCGCTGGATAACTTCAAAGGATATGTCAAGCCCTGCACCTTCGAGAACGGCGAGCCCTTCGTCCGGCGCACCTATATTTTCTGCCAGAGAGACGCAGCCGCCCTGCCGCAGGTGCAGCTCTTTATGGACATGCTCAAAAAGCACCGCTGAGAGGAGAAAAACATGGAAACGACTGTTTCGCTTGTCCAGATGCTGGATGCACGGGAGCGCCGGGTGCAGCATCAGCAGGAGCTGCTGGCCCAGTACCACAAGCCGCTCATCTGCTTTACCATGAATATCTGCGGCCCGATAAAGGATTCGCCCCTCATCCGGCGGGGCTTTGCGCGGGGGCGTCAGCTGCTGCGCCAGCAGTTTCTGCGGGCAAAGCTGACGCCGCTGTATCAGGACGCCGTCCGGGAAGTGACCGGCTGCGAGGCGTTCTATGTGCTGGACGCCGACCCGCTGACCATCAAGAAATTCACCACCGACATCGAGGACGCCACCCCGCTGGGGCGGCTGTTCGACATGGACGTCATCCGTCCGGACGGCCTCAAAGTGGACAGAGAAGAGCTAAACCTCGAAGGCCGCCGCTGTCTCATCTGCGGCGGGCCTGCTAAGGTGTGCAGCAGCCGCCGCATCCATACCGTGGCCAAACTGCAGGAAAAGACGACGGAGATCTTGACCGAGGCCCGGGACGCGCAGGACATTGCCGACGCGGCCCGTCTGGCCGTCCGCGCCCTGCTCTACGAAGTGACCACCACCCCGAAGCCCGGCCTTGTGGACCGGCGTAACAGCGGAAGCCATAAAGACATGGACGTCTTCACCTTCATGGACAGCGCCGCGGCGCTCTATCCCTATTTTGAAGCCTGCGCCCAGACGGGCCGCGAGACGGCGGAACAGCCTGCGCCCGAGACATTCGCGGCCCTGCGGCCTCTGGGTTGTGAGGCCGAGGGCGAGATGCTGGACGCCACCGGCGGCGTCAACACCCACAAGGGCGCGGTCTTTTCGGTGGGCATCGTCTGCGCGGCGCTGGGACGCCTCGACCGCTCCCTCTGGGCCGAAGCAGCCTGTGTTCTGGCGGAAGTATCCGCAATGACGGCGGGCCTGACCGAGAAGGATTTTGCAGGCGTCACTGCCGAGAACGCCGCCACCGTGGGCCAGAAGCTTTATATTCAGTACGGTATCACTGGTGTGCGGGGGCAGGTGGAAGCTGGACTTCCCACGGTGCTGAATGTCGGTCTGCCGGTGCTGGAAGAGGGCCTTGCCAAGGGTTACGACTTCGACCGCGCTGGCGGCGGCGCACTGCTGGCCATCCTGGCCAACAGCACCGATACCAACATTATCGCCCGCTCGAGCCGGGAGCGTCAGCTGGCCCTCACCGAAGAGCTGAAAGCCCTTCTCGCCCAGACACCTTACCCGGATAAAGATGCGCTCGCGGCGCTGGATGACCGGTTCATTGCGGAAAATCTCTCGCCCGGCGGCAGTGCCGACCTGCTGGCGCTGACCTGGCTGCTCCATTTTGCTACTACTGAGGGGAATATCAATGAGTGAATATACCATTTCGCAGGTCTATCCGACCGATAAAACCGTTCTGGCCCAAATCGACACACTTTTGGGTCAGGAGGGCATCCGCCGCGACGGCAATCTGGACTACATCTGCGCCATGTTCGACGAGGAATACAACGTCATCGGCACCGGCAGCTGCTTCGGCAACACCCTGCGGTGCTTCGCTGTCAGCAGCGCCCATCAGGGCGAGGGTCTGCTGAACCAGATCATCACCCATCTCATCGAGGTGCAGTGCGCGCGGGGGAATATGCATCTGTTTCTCTACACCAAGGTAAAAAGCTCCAAGTTTTTCGGCGACCTCGGCTTCTACGAGATCGCCCGGGTGGAGGATACCCTTGTCTTCATGGAGAACCGCCGCGACGGCTTCGGGGCTTATCTGCGCGATCTGGAAAAGACCAGGACCGAGGGCAAAAGTGCGGCCCTCGTCATGAACGCGAACCCTTTTACCCTCGGTCATCAGTATCTTGTGGAAAAAGCTGCTGCCGCCTGCGACACGCTCCACCTGTTCGTGGTCAGTGAGGACGCCAGCCTCGTGCCTTTTGCCGTGCGCAGGAAGCTGGTGGAGGCGGGCGTGGCCCATCTGCCGAATGTGGTGCTCCACGACAGCGGCCCCTACATTATCTCGAATGCCACCTTCCCCAGTTACTTCCTGAAGGATGAGGCAGCTGTCATCGACGGCCACGCCCGGCTGGACCTCGCCGTCTTTACGAAAATCGCGGCGGCGCTGAACATCACTGCCCGCTATGTGGGCGAGGAGCCTACCAGTCAGGTGACGGGGCTTTACAACCAGATTATGTGCGAGCAGCTGCCCAAAGCGGGTATCGAGTGTGTCGTTGTACCCCGCAAAGAAGCAAACGGCAAGGCCATCAGTGCTTCCACCGTCCGCCAGTGCCTGCAGAGCGGCGACTGGGATACCCTCGAGACGCTGCTGCCCAAGACCAGCCTCGACTATTTCCGCAGCCCGGAGGCAGAGCCGGTGCTGGCACGCATCCGCAATGCGGGCAATGTCGTGCATTACTGAGAAAAACTTCCTCTCTCTTTGTGGTCATGACAACAGAAATAGGACGAAGCATCTGTTATAATAGGCCCATCAAGAAAAGGAGAGTGTGGATATGATACGTAAAATCATTCATATAGACGAAGAAAAATGCAATGGCTGTGGAGCCTGTGTCACTGCCTGCCATGAGGGTGCCATCGGCCTCGTGAACGGAAAGGCCAAGCTCATGCGCGACGACTACTGCGACGGCTTCGGCGACTGCCTGCCCGGCTGCCCCACCGGTGCTATCACCTTTGAGGCTGTCTCTTATACACATCTGACGCTGCCGACGAC
>ENA-OZGP01000340-OZGP01000340.1-human-gut-metagenome-genome-assembly--contig:-NODE-340-length-14073-cov-5.073334_pt1 | contig 14073 bp, 9 predicted proteins | sample MGYA00245122_ERZ653669 | MGnify/ENA primary metagenome ERZ653669 (study PRJEB26926, sample SAMN06165247) | human gut metagenome | biome: ENVO:00009003; feature: ENVO:2100002; material: ENVO:00002003... | reverse complement strand
ATGGATCACGGAGAGAAATATCAAAAAGGCCGAGGTTCTCAATAATGAACGGCTTGCCGTCCTCCAAATATACCGTATCGCCTACGGAATACGGGAACGGTTCTCGCTGCGGGACAGGAGCTGTTTCGGGAACGTCTGTAACTGCTTCCTCTGGCACGCGCCAGCGGTATTGCTCCACATCCTCATCCGAAACATGAATGAGATCGCTGAAATCGAGATTTTCCAGCTCGTTGGTAATAATCTCTTGCAAAGAGCCGTACTGCCGGGTTTCCAGATGCTCATCATCCAGATAGCGCTCCAGTCGATAATTCACAAGGTCAATGTTCACCTGAATGGGGATCTCGTCATCGGTGACGGTGGTGTAAGCAACGCCGATCTTCGCCGGGTCGCTGAAATCCGCCTCTGAGCCGTATTCGCTCCGGCAGAAGTCGGAGATCAGTCCCTTTGCCTGTTCCATGAGCGCCTGCTCCGCAACACGCTCCGCATCCTGCATCACACGATGGATAAATGGATCGCTGTTCAGCTTTTCCGAGTCAACCACTTTGCCGCCCACAATGCCGCGCTGGGCGAGGACTTCCCGAATGGCAATGGGGTCAATATCGTCGAAGCTGTCGCGCTCCGCCTCGGTGTAGAAGTTATCCTCGCGGATAAGCTGTGCGATACGCCGCTGCACCTTCGACCATGTCAGTTCGGCGGTTTCCGGGCTTCCAGCGCGGACGATAAAGAGATTGTTGCCCTCCTTGCCGCCGTACTCGTGAGCAAGCCATGCAGCAGTTTCTTTTTCACGTCCGTGCTGCTGCATATACCGTACTACGGCGTGTTTGCTCTCGATATTTCCGTTCCATGCACGGAGTGCATCGTCTATATCGTCCTGCGAGAGCGGTCGCAGCAGATCGTGAAGCCGCGCATAGGTTTCCTCAAAAACCTCCTGATGCAAGTGGTTGCGGAATTCTGGAACATCCGAAAATAGTCGGATAAGCTCCATATCCTTTGAACCGAGGATGGCACGGCGCACAGCGGCATTGCACTCGATCTCCGCATTTTCCCGGTCAGAGTGACCGCAGGCGTTGCGATAGGCCGTATCCTCCAAAACCGCCGCTATCACCACCGGCCTGTAATGCTCCAAACGATCCTGCACCGTGGGCTGCGGCGCATCGGCGGTAGGATCGCGGAATACCCTTGTCCCATCTGCACCGAACTCCGCTTCATAAGCATTGATGGCGGCTTCTGCTTCATGGTCGATAGAGCGCAGCGTGTAAATGTGGCGCTCACCTCTAAAGTCTGGCGCTTCGGCAATCGTCACATCATACTTATCGCGCAATTTCTCTACATACATCTCTAAATTGTGCGACGGTACGCCGCACATCTCCACGCGGCCAGCGCCGGGGATATTGCGGGTGGTCGGGTTCACGTCCAGCAGCTCCGCCGCCTGTTTTGCGTCCTCACCGTACATTTCAAAGAAATCCCCCACCTGAAACAGCACGATGTTGTCCGGGTGGGATTCCTTGATGGCGTTATAGCTGTCGTAGGCGGTGTTTCGCACCACATCCTGTGCCTGCGCCTTATCATAAAGCGCCTGTTCGTCTGGTGTAAAATAGCGGTTCATCCGAATCAGCTCAGAGATACGCGAAGCGACCTTGTTCCAATTCATCTGAACATCCGCGCAGCCCGCTTTTTTCAGCGTGATGCCTTTGCTGCCGTGATCTTCATAGCTGCCGCCTTCTCTGGATACGGCATGGGTATGCCCGCCGATGCCGTACTCCTTTTTCAGAAAATCGGCATTCTCCTTGGGGGTGTGCGAAGTCTGGAAAAACGCATAGATGCGGGTCTTTCCACCCTCAAAACTGCTCCCGTTTGCAAGAGAAACCGCAATTTCATCTTCGGTGATAAACCTGCCGGTTGCTGGAATAGTCGCCATATCGGAACGGAATTCCTTTCGTGGAAGGGACAGATCTTCCAAACGTGTGAGAAGTGTCTGCGACTTGTGGTAATGGAAGCGCAGCAGTGCACGGTTTTCGCGGTAGGCGTCCATGAATACCTTGTATTCCGACAGGAGCCTTTCCCGGAACGCCGGATTCAGCAGATCGTCCGTCAGACGCTCCGTTTCCTCTGGAAAGCTGGTGCTATGGATATTACCCAAGCAAGACAGATACCCAAGCGACTTTGCTTCATCCGAGAAATCGTGATAAAGGTTCCAGACATCCACAGCAATACCCAGCCGCTCATAGCGCGGGGCTTCCGTGACCTCAAGATTGGTGGCAAATGCGCCGCCGTCCAGAAGTTCCTCAATACGCTCCGCCGCATCTTCCCAGCCTATCACTTGGGCAGAACGAAGATAGCGAGAGGTATCTCCGGTTGCAATATGGATACCATCGTCCCCGTACCATGCGGAAAGCCTGCCGTTATCCGTAATCAGGCCGTTGCCGCCGTAGTAAAGAGCTTTCAGAAATGCCGCGCGATCCTCTAAAGGCTTTTGCTTGGAGAATTCCGCAGCAATTTTCATCCGCGCTGCATCCGCATTACCGCCCGTGCGCAGGATGTGGTCAATATCATCCTGAGAAATGAACATGGAAAAAGCGGAGGGTGTTACACTCTCCGCTTCTGCGATGGATTGAATTTGTTCTGCCTCTGAGGGGAAGAAGGACATCTGCGCCCCAGCAGGGGCATCGAACATATTTAGCTGAACACCAGTTCCGTGAGGATCGTTTCCTCGGCCTGCGCTTTCAGCATGTTCATCAGCCCTACCCACTTCATCGGGTCGCTGGCTTTCAGCGCTTCCGTCACGCCCGCTGACTTCATCAGCTCCGGCATCATCTGTTCCAGTCGGTTGTTCGCTGCCTCGTCGATCTCCCGCAGATGGGGGTACAGCCTCTCGGACAGCAGCAGGCTGTTCCACAGCACCGGACGATGCTCCTTCAGGTAATCCTTCCGCATCCTGCCGTACTTGCCCAGCGGGGCTTGCGGCTGCTCTGTCAGGATCAGGTCGGGAATCAGATAATCCCCGCTGCGGGTGTAGGTCAGTTCGCTCATGGCTTTCGCTCCTTTCCGCGATTTTCTCGCGCTCATAATTCTTGATGGTGACTTCGATCTGCCGCAGCACCAGCTCGCTGGACTGGCTGATGGCCGTTCCAAGAGCGGCGACGGTCTGCGGGGTGTTGAAATCAAAGACGTTCAGAAAATCCTCATGCTCGAAGTAATCTCTCGGCTGCATCCCACAGCGGGACAGCAACGCATAGGTGGTACTGACAACGGCGGCGTTCCGAAAAGCGGCTCCGATGTTGAACTCATCATAGTCCTCCAAAAAGGAACCGTCAACGATGCCGACAATATCGCGCCGGTTGTCGTGCCAGTATTCATCTACAAGCTGCGCCGCCACACGCTCCATCTGATCTGCAAGTCCGTTTTCACCGGAAACGTCAAAGCGCTGCTCCAGTGCCGCAGATACCACCTCACGATGCTCCTGCCGGTATTCCCAAAGATAAGGGCGGCGAGAGTTCTCGCCGCCGCTGGTATCGGAAACATCGAATACATATCGGAGTTTGGGTTGGTCGCTGCTGGTATCCACAAGGGCGATGCCCTTGCTGCCTCGCCGCACATAGCGGCGCATCTGCTTATTCCAGAGGTCGTATTCCGCGCAGGCCGTGGCTTCCGGGCGCTGGGCGAAAATCATGAGCTGCTCGTTGTAGGGGTACTTATACAGCCTTGCGGCGGTGGTCAGAAATGCCGTCCACTTCTGGTAGCTTCCCGTGATCTGCTCCGCCGTGCGGTCTGCCATCTGCGCATAGAGCTGTACTTTACTCGGCATCCATATCCTCCTTTTCAAAATCGGGGAACAGGTCAAGCGCATCATATTCCGCGTCGCTCATCCTACGCAGCTTTGCGATGGCGCTGTCCGTCAGCTCCCGCAGCTCCGTTTCATCCGTAGCGAGGTAGCCGCGCATTTCCTCCAGCGCCGCGATCAAGCCCGTGCGGGTGCCGGTGTTGTAGAGGCTCATAAGCTGGCGTTCTTCAAAGGTGATGTTCATATCAAAGCTCCTTTTCCGCGCTCTTTTTGGGCGCTGTTTTGTGTGGACGTTCTTGGGCCGGTTGGCTTTTGAGCTGCTCCAGCACAGATTTCTTCTTTTCCCGGTGTGCCGCCTCTGCCAAATCCATCAGGGAGATGGACATACCGGCCTTGACCTGTGCTTCAAGGTCGGCGACGGTGGGCTGTTTGGGGCCGTTGTTGATAATGCCGTCGATCATGCCGTAATCGTCCTCCATCGACATCTCGGCGGCCTTCAGATAATTCTCCGGTTTCTGAAAGGCGGGCAGCTCCTGAAACCCCATGCTGTCACAGTAGTGATAGGATACCTTGCCGTCCTGTTTCAGCGCAACGATGTCGCTGACGGAGAGGCTGTGTCCCACAAAATCGCCGGGGCGCTCGTCGTTGAAAATGTAGTAGAAGTTTTCAAGGATTCTGCCGGTATCATCGTCCGGGTACACCTCACGGGTATAGACGGCTTCATAGTTGGCCGGGTCAGGCGGCGCGGCCAGACTGCCGAGGTTGGCAAAACGCAGCTCCACCGGCGCATCCCGGCGCAGTTGGTAGATCGCCATAGAATCGGTGGGACTGTTCAAAAAACGCTGCTCCACATCGCGGGGTGGGATATGGCCTTTGACCGCATCCCAATCCGGTCTTGTGACACCGAACATTCCGTCGTGCTTGATGATGTCCTCGGCTTCAAAGACCATTTCCTCGGCGTTGTCGGGATAGAGCATATAAACCGTGATGTCATGCTCCAGCAGCTCCACCGCCCGATCCTTGGAAAGTGGGAGCATATCGCTATCCAGATACCCATAGCTGCGCATATCGTCCACCGTCAGCGTGGGGTCAGGCATCGGGACGGCCTGTTCCAGCTCCGGGAGCATGGTATCTGCCGCATCGGTGGGAACAGCGACTGCGCCGGTGATCTGTTTGCTGTCCAAGGGCGGCGTAATCTGCGCCTCCTGCAAGTCCTCCAGAATTTTCATATCTGCAAATGTCACCCTGGTTGGTGTCATGCCCTGAATAGCAAATACCTCCGTTCGGACAGCCCCGGCAACAGATGCAACCGGCGAATCTTCAATGGCGCTGCTGTCAATAACACCGCCATCCAGCAGCTTTTTGCTTTCCTTGTCGTAGAGCGAATAGTCCCAACCACCGTCTGTATGCTGCACATGGAGATATACCGAGCCATCCACAAGATAAAGCGCTTCGTCTGTTTGTGTGGAGCTCACTTCTTCACGATTGATGCCGCGCTCCTTGCAAATCTCCGCAAAGTGCCGGTCAATGTCCGTAATCAGCTCGGAGGCAGTCTTGTTGATGGTTTCCAGACTGGCGCGAAGCTCTTTCAACTCCTTGCCCTTTGACCATGTGGCGATATAGCCGAAGCTGTTTTCGCCCGTTTCAATGCCGTAATACTGGCAGACCGCATAGGAGATGCTTTCGGCCTCGACCTCCTCGGTGTTGCGGCTCTTTTCACCGGGGACAAGGATCGTCTCACCATCGTCCGCAAGCTCCGTCATGTGTTCGTAGTCGTGGAGCTTGGCGTGGGCAATCTCATGGACGGCGGCGCATACCGTCTGCACCTCACTCATACCGGCGCGGATGGTGATGCTCTGCGCCTTAATGCTGAAAAAGCCGTCCGTATCCCGCGCAACGGGCTTTATCTCCATCGGAACGGGAGAAGCACGGCGCAGCGCCTCCATGAAAACCTCATACTGCTGCACATTGCCGCTCAGATCGGCGGCAAGCTGGGGCAAGGGCTTTCCAGAAGTCTGCGACACGTCAAAGACGGATACCACCTTGAACATAGGGATACGGATTTCCTTTTCCTCAATGATGGCCTTGCCGTCTGCGTCCAGCACCGGCGCATTGGTTTCGGGGTCGGTCTTGATTTCCTCGACCTTTTTCTTATAGGGAGTAGGAGCGATGATGCGGATACCTTTTTCGCCTTTCAGGACGTTCCTGCCGAACTGATCGCGCCACTTGTTGAAGCCCGCCACATGGGTGGCGTCGGGGCGCTGCATATAGATGAGCATGGTATTGTTGACCGAGTAGCGGTGAAAGCGGCTCATAGTGGAGAGATACTGCCGGTACTTATCGCTCTCGAACAGCTCCTTGATGCCGTTTTCGATGCTGTCAACGATCTCCCGCATCCGGTCTTTGCTGGTTTGTTTTTCAGCCATGATGATCTCCTTTCAGAAAAAATAGCGCCCCTGCGCAGAAGAAAACACATCCTGCACAGGGGCAATTCTCCGCAGATAGACGTTGTTTTTGAGCTTGCGGATAGAATGACTCCGCCCCTTGGGATTCCGCATGGAAAAAGCCTTGCGGCACGGGGCTTTTACGCCCTCTATTTGCGGAGGTTCCAGTATTGTTCACGCTTTCGTTTGGCGTCCTGCTTTCTCCGTTCCTGCTTGGCGCAGGCGGGGCAATATTTGGCACGGTTGGAGGAAGAATAGACCGGCTTGCCGCAGACGGCGCAGCACTTTCCCGGCCTTTCCCGCATCACGTCGGCCAGCAACTCATGGTCGGCGGGAAGTACCGCGTTTCGGAACCAGTTGCACAGCAGCGAGTAGGAAATACCCTGTACGCAGACGCAAGGCTCTCCATCATCCAGCGCGAGGCAGTTGCCGTGATCGTAATTACAGCAGAGCTTCCGAATGAGCTTCTTGGCGCGGCGGAGCTGCTTGTGATCCATACGCGGCGCATCAGCCATTGTCGAACACCAGCTTATAGCCCGTGTGCTGCCCATCGTCCTCCAAAAGAACGCTGGCATCATAGGTTTTCCCTGTCTTTTCGGAGTAGCAGCCTTTCAGCGGGGCGCGGCCATTTTTCAAAAGCGCAGCGGCAAGAGATTTCGTCAGCGCCTTTTTCTTGGCGGTGAAAAAGCGGCTGTTTTTCCAGAGAACAAAGGAACAGGCACGGTTCTCGCAGAAAAAGCCTTTCGGTGATTCCGTCACCTCGGCTCCGCAGCGGGGACACTTGCCGACCACCTCGCGCCCGGAGGGGAACAGGACTTCCGCACCGTGGATGGGCTTGTAGGTCTGCACCAGCTCATTCAGCATGGCGGCGATCCCCACCATAAAGCTGTCCGGTGTGATCTCGCCGCGCTCAATTTCTTTCAGCCGATGTTCCCATTCAGCGGTGAGCTGCGGAGACTGGAGTTGTTCGGGCAGGACGGTGATGAGCGCCGTGCCGGTGGAGGTAGGCAGCAGATTGGTGATTTTCTTGGCCTTCCTGCGCTCCACAAAACAGGAGGACACCAGCTTTTCAATGATACCGGAACGGGTCGCTGGGGTGCCAATGCCCTTGCGCTCGGCATCATCTGGCATATCCTCCTTGCCCGCGTTCTCCATCGCAGCCAGCAGCGTATCCTCGGTGAAATGCTTGGGCGGCGTGGTTTTTCCGGTCTTGACCGACGCGGCAGATACGGAAAGCGTCTGTTGCTCCGTCACTACCGGCAGCGCGGGCGCTGCCTCTGCCTGCTCCTGCTCATAGCGCTTCCAGCCGGGAGCAAGGACGGTTTTGCCCTTGGCGGTGAAGCTCTGACCGGCACAGTCCACCGTAATGACCGTTTCTGCGTAGCGATGTGGTTCATCCACCGCACGAAGCAAGCCCCTTGCCGCCAGCTTCAGCACCTCGCGTTCGCCCAGCGGCAGAGAGGCTATATCTACCTTTTCCGCGCTGATGGTGGGAACAATGGCGTGATGATCGGTGACTTTTTTACTGCTGCATACCTGCTTGGCGCAGATGGTCGGCGGCTTCTCCATGCCGCAGACAGCGGCAGCGGCGGCGACAAGGCCGGGGACGCTGCCCTCCATATCGTCGGTCAGGAAGCGGCTGTCGGTGCGCGGGTAGGTACAGAACTTCTTTTCGTAGAGGGCTTGGAGATAGTCGAGGGTCTGCTGAGAGGTGTAGCCGAGAACGCGGTTGGCGTCGCGTTGGAGGGAGGTCAGGTCGTAGAGCGCGGGCGCTTTCTCAGACTTTTCCTTGTGTTCCGCGCTTTTGACTGTTGCCGTCTTGCCCTTGCAGGCGTTGGCGATGGCGTCGGCATCCTTCCTGTCCTTCATTCGGCCTGTCGTGGCGGGAAAGCCGCAATCGAGCTGAACGGTGTAGAACGGTTCTGCCGCAAATGCGGAGATCTCCGCCTCACGCTGTACCAACAGCGCCAGCGTGGGCGACATGACGCGCCCGATGTTCAATGTGCGTCCATACGTCAGGGAAAAATACCGCGTGGCGTTGATACCAACCAGCCAATCGGCCTTGGCACGGCACAGGGCGGATTGATGCAGGCCGTCATAGTCGCGCCCAGACCTAAGCTGCTGGAAGCCGCTGCGGATGGCATCATCCTCCATTGAAGAAATCCAAAGCCGCAGAATCGGCTTGGAGCATCCCGCAAGGCAGTAAACCGTGCGGAAGATCAGCTCACCCTCGCGCCCAGCGTCGCAGGCGTTGACCACCTCTGCCACATCCTCCCGGCGCATCAGCTCCCGCAGAATGTCAAACTGCTTCTGCTTTTCAGAGCGGACGATGAAGCGGAACGAGGTAGGAATGATGGGCAGCGCCGCCAGCGTCCATTTGGCATCATCGGCATTGTAAACGGCGGCGTCGGCCAGCTCTGCCAGATGCCCAAAGCACCACGACACGATATAACCGCTGCCCTCCAGATACCCGTCATGCCGTGACTTCGCACCCAGCACGGCGGCGATGCTCTGCGCCACAGAGGGCTTTTCGGCAATCACAAGACGCATGGTGCAGCCTCCATTCTCTTTACGTCACGGTAGCAGGGACGAACGCAGCTCTGCCCGAAGCGCTTACAGCCATAGCAGAAGTGTTCCTTGGCAGCGGCGGGAGGGCTATCCTCCCGCGCTGCTTTCGGTTTCTGCATCATCAGGCGTTCCAGCGGATTATTGGTGAAATATCTCATGCGTTCGTATCCTCCGTAGTATCCTGTTCCGATTCGTCCTCATACGGCTCAAACTCGTATTCGTCCTCGCCGTAGTCATAATCGTCCAGATCGGCGCTGCCTTTGGTCTGCGGCTTGGCCTTTTTCTGCTTGAAAATGTAGAACGCGGCACCGCCGCCCAGCGAGACGATCAGCAGAACGACAAGGATACCGCCCACGCCGCTCTTTTCCTCCGGTTCCTCGGCGGCGGGTTCTGTCGGCTCGGTGGGGACTTCGGGCTTTGCCTCCTTGCCCACGCACTCGGTCATGTTGACCGCACAGACGGGGCAGGATGTATTGACCGCACCGGCCACGCATTTGGTGGTGCAGGAGCAGACGGCGGGCGTTTCTTCCTCGCCGGTCAGCGCCATCAGGTCAGCCTCATCCACCTGATTTAAGAAATGGACGGTTTCTTCGCCCTCATCGTCACGGTCAATAATCATGTAAAACACATTGCCGTTCTTGCTTTCCAATGTAATGAACTGCTTTCCGGCCTTGGTGCTGGTGCCAATATCGTCGATCAGCGTCAGATTGCCGTCCGGCGTCAGTGCGCCGCTGCTGCCGGTCATGCCTCCGAGAAGCTGCTGCCAAAGGTCTGCCAGCTCCTTTTCATCAAACGGAAGGGTGATTTCTCCATTGCTGCCGGTATCATATTCTGCATTGGTGACGGTCAGATAGCCGCCGTACACATAGCCCACACGGGCGGGCAGCAGGATTTTTACCCAATCGCCGTCCCTGCCAATCACACCGACCACCGTGCCGTTGGGGAGCTGCGTAAACGCGGTGTTGTCCAGTCCCGCGCCGGTGCGGACATTCAGGTCGCCGCCGTTGGTCGTGACCGTGCCGATCTGTTTTGTTTCCTGTGCGTCTGCGGCGCTGCTTTCGGCGGCAGGCAGCGCATCATCAGGATAATCACCGCCGCTGGCAAAGGCGGAAACGGGGAGAATCCCGATACACAGGAGCATCAGCAGCAGACTGATAAAAATGCGTGGTGTGTTCTTAGTCATGGTTCAACGCCTCCTTTTCCGAAGTGGCCGGTGCAGGCGCGGCCTGCATACGGCGGAACAGCTCGGCAAACTGCTCCATCGTCATGCCGTTCTCACGCACCATGCCGATGATGTCGGTGTCCTCCAGCTCACGAATCTGCTTTTCCAGCTCGCGGTTGCGGCCTTGCAGATCGGAAATTTTGCCTTTGTTCTTCTCCAGCTCTCCACGGAGCTTCATAATTTTCGGATTCATATTGTTCACTCTCCTTTACGGCAAGCGCCCATAGCGGTAGAAATGGGACTGCCAATAGCTTGAATTTAAGTTCGCATAAGAGATCGGGTCGCCACAGTGGATCATCATATTGTTGCCAACATAGATACCCACATGGCTGACACCGGGGGTATCATACGTTCCGGTGAAAAACACCAGATCGCCCGGCTTGACGTTAGCAGAGGATACAGGCGTACAGATATTGCAAAGTCCCTGCGCGCCCAGTCTGCCCACATCCCAACCGGAATGATTGATGACCCAACTGACGAAGCCCGAACAGTCAAACGAGGTGGAGGGACTGCTGCCGCCCCAAACGTAGGGGTAGCCGAGATACTTTTCCGCTTCCTTGATGATGGCGGCAAATACCTCATCGTCCAGCGCCTCCGGGGGAATGTCGTAGTCGGTATAGCTGCCCTCCACATACTTGCCGATGTAGCCTGAACCGGGGAACAGGTCGGGACGGTTGCCGAGGGTGGCCATATAGGTGGCGTACATTCCGAGCTGTTCTTCGCTCATAATGTAAACGGGAACATGGGAGAGATTGAAGTTTTCCAGCGTGACCGTGCAGATGTAGTAGTCATACGGCACCTGATAGGTGTCCGTATGGGTGTTGCCGTCCGCGTCCGTCCATGTGTCGGTTTCCGTGCGGTAGCGGGTTTCCACCACCACATCCTCGGTCAAGATGTACTGGCGGTCAAAGAGCATCTGGAGCGTACCCTGCACCTCATCCAGCGTCCATTCCCCTTGATACAGCGCCGTAATTATGGAAATGAGTACATAGGGGTCATGCTCGATGGTGTCCAGATCAAAGTGGTACTCATCGTAGTCATGGGTGCTTTCGTAGGTGTCGAGGTAGCGCTGAAGCTCTGCCTCCATTTCGCAATACTGCGCTTCCGCGCCCAGCATATCGGCGTCCTGCGACGGATAGGTACTGGCCGCGATCCCGGAGCCGACGCCATCCATTATCACCGAGCAGGAGGACAGGCCGTTGAGCAGAAATGCCAGCATCAGCAGAATTGCGGCGGCAATGGCAAAGCCGTGCCGGTGTTCCCACACATATTTGCCCGCTTTCTCAGCCTTTTCAGCGGCTTTTTTCGCGGCCTTGGCGGTATTCTCTGCCGCCTTTGCCGTAGTCTGCGCCGCCTGATTGTGCTTGGCAGCGGCATACTGCTTCTTAATGGCCTGCTTCTGCTGCCATTTGGAAACGGGATTGCTGGTGGGGCTGTCGATCTCTGCTTTCTTCTGGAGCGCGTCAAGATTGGCTCGTTCCAGCTTTTTCTCTGCACGGATGGCAGCACGATAAGGCTTGAGCTGATGGGCGCGGTGGGCAGACTGCACCAGCCGCCCGCCGCTCTCCACGGCTTGCTCTACCTTGTGCGCGGCCTCTACGCCTACATTGTCATCCTCGCTCTGCCGCACCTCTCGGTGAACCTGAGAGAGAACAAAGTTGGCGGGGGCATCCTGCACGGCATGGGTCAGCTTTGAGGGCGGCTTTTTCTTATCCACTTCCTCAAAACGGAGCTGCGTTTTGACCTTGCCGGTGGCAGGATCAAAGCCGCGTTCCTTTTTGACCACGGTTTTCTTGGGGATTTTGGCCTGCGCCTTATCCGCCTTGGCCTCCGCTTTTTTCACCCGCTTGATGGGCTTTTCCAGCTTCGGCTCGGCAAGATCGGCGTCGGAAAACTGCAAACGCGGTTCTCTTTTCATGCCGACGCCACCTCTTGCGGTTTGGTGGTCATGACGCGGTACAGCTCGGTGTCCTTCGGGAAGTGGTCAATGAAGGGCAGGATCGTGTTGCCGTAGAACAGCAGCCCCTCGCCCTCGCCGGAGTGGGTCACATAAGAAAGCTGATGCGGCGAAATGTTGAGCTGCTTTGCGAGAATCTGCCGGTCGCCAGCGGCCTGATTGAGCATATAGATGAAATCGCTGTTCTCAAAAATGTTCTCAACCTCGCGGCTGGATAACAGGTCTTTGACATTTTGCGTGATCCCGGTGGGGATGCCGCCCCATTTGCGATAGCGTTTCCAGATTTCGACACTATACGAAGCCGTCTGTTCCTCCTTCAAAAGAAGATGGAACTCGTCAAGATAGTAGCGGGTCGTTTTATGGGCGGCGCGGTTGATGGTCACACGGTTCCAGACCTGATCCTGCACCACCAGCATCCCGATTTTTTTGAGCTGCTTGCCCAGCTCCTTGATGTCATAGCAGACGATGCGGCTATTCACATCCACGTTCGTGTGATGGTTGAACACATTCAGAGAACCGGTGACGTAGATTTCCAATGCAGTGGCAATGTACTGCGCTTCCTTTTCATCCTGCGCACGGAGGGCGTTATACAAGTCCTCCAGCAACGGCATATTCTCCGGCTTCGGGTCGTTGAGGTAATCCCGGTAGACGATGCGCACGCAGCGGTCGATGATGGTCTTTTCCACAGGGGCAAGCCCGTCCTTGCCGCCGACGATCAGCTCGCACAGCGACAAAATGAAGTCGGATTTCAGGCTCAGCGGGTTATCATCGTCGCTATAATCCAGATTCAAGTCCATCGGATTGATATAGCAGGGCGAACCGTCGTAGCCCTTGCCGGTGGGCGACAGCTTAATGACCTGACCGTGTAGACGCTCCACCAGCGGTGTATATTCGCCCTCCGGGTCACAGATGATGATGTCATCCTTGGGGCAGATAAGAAACGCATTGGTGATCTCGCGTTTTGCCGAAAACGACTTACCGCTGCCGGGAGTACCCAAAATCAGGCCGTTCGGGTTTTTCAGCAGCTTCCGGTCTACCATGATGAGGTTATTGGAAAGAGCGTTGATGCCGTAGTACAGCGCCTCCGAACCGTTCTGGAACAGCTCCTGCGTGGTGAAAGGCACAAAAATCGCCACGCTGGAGGTAGTCAAGCCCCGCTGAATCTCGATCTGATTCAGCCCCAGCGGGAGACTGCTCATCAGTCCTTCCTCCTGCTGAAAGTCCAGCCGGGTCAGCGCGCAGTTATACTTCTGCGCGATACTGGAGGTCTGGAAGATGTTGTTGTCAAGCTGCCGGGGTGTGTCCGCCGTGTTGAGAATGAGGAAGGTCAGCAGGAACATTCGCTCGTTGCGGGACTGCAAATCCTGCAACAGCTTTTTAGCCTCTGCGCCGTAGGTGGCGAGGTCGGACGGGATAATGTCCATGTCGTACCCGGCGCGGACGGCCTTCTTCTGTTCCTCGATTTTGGACTTGTCGAGATCGGTGATCTTGCGCTTGACGGTCTTGATGGCGTTGACCTGATCCACAGACTGCACATGGAGGTTGACGAGGACGCTGCTCTCCATATCCAGAAAGTCCGCCAGCATCCGGTCATTCAGCTCCGGCGCGAGGATTTGGACGAAAGAGACAGCCCCGAACTTTTTCCCCATGCAGAAGGTCTTGCCATTGGGAAAGGAGAAAGAGCTGGGCGCAATAAAGTCTTTGGTGGAGAGGCCGGAAGGGGCCAGCCAGTCCCAGGAGAATTGAAACGGCTCCTGTCCGTCCATGTGGAAGATCTGATGCAGCACCCGCAGGCGCTCCTTGCCATTTAACGGTTCCACCACCACGCCCAGCCGCTTGAAGTTATTTATCACATCCGTCTCAATGCGTTCCAGACGGGGCTTTGCCGCCTTCAGGCTGGTCGCCTCAATCCCGAAAGTCAGGTACTTGGTCTTGATAAGGCCATTGTTGCCCTTGGCAAGCTGGTTTTGCAGCATTTCCGTGTACTCGGCCCGGATGCTGTCAAATTCATCGCCCTGGGGCGGGATATTGATGCTGTTCGCATAGCTGTCCCGGCTGCTGTCTCTTATACACATCTCCGAGCCAACGAGAAGCGTAGTCA
>ENA-OZGP01000336-OZGP01000336.1-human-gut-metagenome-genome-assembly--contig:-NODE-336-length-14120-cov-5.977462_pt1 | contig 14120 bp, 8 predicted proteins | sample MGYA00245122_ERZ653669 | MGnify/ENA primary metagenome ERZ653669 (study PRJEB26926, sample SAMN06165247) | human gut metagenome | biome: ENVO:00009003; feature: ENVO:2100002; material: ENVO:00002003... | reverse complement strand
CGAGATTACTACGCGTCTCGTGGGCTCGGAGATGTGTATAAGAGACAGCAAAAAAGAGATAGCATTTTCATGAAAAATGTCTATATACAATTAAAGATAAATTGTGTATAATATGCATAAATCAAATAAATTAAGTTGTGATAATAACAATTTAGTGAAAAGAGGAGAGATAGCAATGCTTGAAAAGATCATACAGAAAAACACAGAAAAATCAGAGATATCCGAACAGCTAAAAGGGCTGAGAGAACAGCTCACACTGCTTGAAAACAAAATAAAGACCGCAGGAGTGCCTGTTATAATCACATTTGACGGCTGGTCTGCCGCAGGCAAAGGCTCGATGATAGCAAAGCTCATACGCTCTCTTGACCCACGTTTTTACAAGGTGGTTTCCTATCGTGCACCGAATGAGCAGGAAAAGCGTATCGAAAAGCTGGAGAACTCCTCAGTTACAAGCTGGCGTGTGGAAAGCCACGATATAAAGAACATGGAAAACTACGATAAGTTTTTCCGCAGATATGACAAAATGCTTGAAAGCACAAACACGGCATTTGCTCCGTGGACTTGCGTTGGGGCAAATGAACGTGCCTCTGCTGAGCTTGAAGTGCTGACAGCGGTCACAAAAGCAGTAAGCACTGCAGTTTCCGCCAAGGAGAAGGGCGAACATTATATTCCCGAACCACAGTTCGACACCTGCGGATACAATTATCCTGAATATAAAACTATTGAAATGCCTGCTATTGCAGAAGTGGATATGAACAAGTCCCTTGACGAAGCGGAATATGAAAAAAAGCTGAAAAAATATCAGGACAAGCTTTTCAAGCTGCAAAATCTCTGCTATCAGAAGAAGATACCTGTGATAATATGCTATGAAGGCTGGGATGCAGCAGGAAAAGGCGGAAATATCAAGCGCATTGCGGCTGCCCTTGATCCAAGGGGCTATGAAGTTCACCCTATCGCTACACCCGAACCGTCAGAGCTTGCAAGGCACTATCTATGGCGTTTCTGGACACGTCTTGAAAAGAATGGTCATTTTACTATCTTTGACCGCACATGGTATGGCAGAGTAATGGTCGAGCCTATCGAAAAGCTCACCCCCGAAGAACGTGTGAACATGGCTTATCGTGAGATAAACGAGTTTGAAAGCCAGCTTCATGATTGGGGCGCAGAGATAATAAAATTCTGGGTGAATGTAGATAAAGACGAACAGCTCCGCCGTTTTAACGAACGTGAGAACACGCCTGAAAAGCGTTGGAAGATAACCGATGAGGATTGGCGCAACCGTGAAAAGTGGGACACCTATGAGAAATATGTTGACCGCATGATAACACTTACCTCCACAGATATAGCACCATGGACGATACTTGAGGGCAACGATAAAAAATACGCCCGCATAAAAGCACTGAAAACTATTGTGAAACGCCTTGAAAAGCGTTTGGAAAAAGAAGATAAATAAAAAAAGCGGCGAAGCGTAATGCTCCGCCGTCTTTTATTTGCCGTCAGATCAGCATCCGCAGCCGCCGCAACCATTGTCGCAGCCACAACCACCGCAGCCGTTTCCACAACCGCCACAGCCATTTCCGTAACCGCCGCAGCCACAGCAGAATATGAGAATAAGGATAATGATCCACCAACAACCGCCAAATCCACAACCGTTCATAAATGAAATCTCCTTTTTTATTAAGATTTATAAAGCTGAAGCTTTGCTCCGTTGCTTTATATTACAGTTTATGACGCAGAGAAAAATGTGTTACAAAAAAATCTGCAAGGAGAATTTGTCCTGTGCATAAGAATATAAAAGCGATAAAAATGCGAGAATAACAAGACGCAAAACTGTCAAGAATGTAGCTAAGACAAAGCTTTGTCTTAAACATTTTAAGGGGTGAATTTTATGAACGAACAGTTTTTTGATAGCGACAGCTTTACACCAAGGGCAAGAGAGCTTGTGAAAAATGCCGTCACTTTGGCAGGAAGCTGGGGGCATACTTATATCGGCACTGAGCATATCCTGCTCTCTGCCGCATATGAGGAGGACTCCACAGCTTGTGCAGTGCTTCTGCGCCACGAGGTCACGGCTCAAAGGATAGAGGAGCAGATAGAATACATCATAGGCAGAGGCACGCCATGCCGTCTTACGAAAAATGACATCACTCCTAACGCTGCCGCTGTTTTAAAAGGCGCAAAAAGGCTGTGCGAGAGCATGGGTGGCGGTATCGCAGGAACGGAATACATTCTTGCTATGATACTCCGCCGCAGTGATTGCTGTGCCTTTGAGATATTGCAGCAGTTAGGGGTGAACTGCAACAAGATGTACAACGATTGCTCATTGTCAGGCAACGAGCCTAATATTTTTTCAGACAGAAATTATCCCAAGCTAAAGACCCTTGAACGCTACGGCAGAGAGCTTACACGCAAAAGCGAGTGCGAAAAATTTGACCCCTGCATAGGCAGAGAAGCTGAAACAGAACGTATCATGGAGATACTCTGCCGCCGCACAAAGAACAATCCCTGCCTTGTAGGTGAGGCAGGTGTGGGAAAGACCGCTGTTGTGGAGGGGCTTGCGAGAAAGATCATGCTTGGAGAAGTGCCGTCTGCGTTGTCCTCAAAGCGGATCTTCTCCCTTGATATAACTGCCCTCCTTGCAGGAGCAAAATATCGTGGGGACTTTGAGGAGCGATTGAAAAGCTGTATGGACGAAGCCGCAAAGGCTGGAAATGTGATACTTTTCATTGATGAGCTTCACAACATAATGGGTGCAGGAGCGGCAGAGGGTGCAATAGACGCTGCAAATATCCTGAAACCACAGCTTGCAAGGGGCGGTCTACAGCTCATAGGCGCAACGACTTTTGAGGAATATCGCAAAAATATTGAAAAAGACTCAGCTATGGAGCGACGCTTTCAGAAAGTGAAGATAGATGAGCCTGATCAAAGCCAGACCTGCCGTATCCTCAGCGGTCTTATAGACAAATATGAACAGCACCACAGCGTTGACATCTCCCCTGACCTTATACCATATGCAGTTAAGCTTGCCGCAAGGTATGTCACCGACAGATTTTTTCCTGACAAAGCAATTGATATCCTTGACGAAGCCTGTGCCTGTGCGGTCATAGAGCAAAGTGAAAATAATTCTGGTGAGAAAATATCAGATGCTTTCAACGATTATGTGAAAGGCAAGCTCACCCGTGACGAATATCTCACCGCCATAACAGAGTGCCGCCCAAAGCGCATACCACTTGAAAAAAGGCACATTGACAGCGTTATTTCATCGCTCACAGGCATAAACTGCGCTGATATCGGACAGGACGAAGCCGCAAGGCTCACAGGGCTTGAAGATAAGCTAAGCGAATGCATTGTGGGACAGCAGACGGCTATAAAGTCACTCTGCTCTGCCGTCCGCCGCTGTCGTGCAGGACTAAAGGGCAGCGACCGCCCCATGGGAAGCTTTATTTTCTTAGGGTCAACGGGAGTGGGCAAGAGCCAGCTTGCAAAAGATCTTGCCAAAACGCTTTTTGGCAGAGATAATGCCATTGTAAAGCTTGATATGTCAGAATACATGGAACGCCACAGCGTTTCAAAGCTCATAGGCTCGCCCCCTGGATATGTAGGCTTTGACGAGGGTGGCAGGCTTACCGAACAAATTCGCCGCAAGCCCTACTGTGTGCTTCTTCTTGACGAAATAGAAAAGGCTCACCCTGACATCTACAATCTGCTTTTGCAGATACTAGAGGACGGCTGTCTTACCGACTCTGCTGGCAGGACAGTTTCTTTCTCCAATGTCCTAATAATAATGACCTCGAATATCGGCGTGAAAAAGCTTGCCGAAACCAAGACCGTGGGCTTTTCAAACAGCAAGTCAAATGGCGAAGCCAAGAAAAAAGCCATGCTCTCAGAGCTTAAAAGCTTTATGTCTCCCGAGCTTTTAGGCAGGATAGATGAGGTGATAGTTTTTAACGACCTTACCCTTTCCGATATGGAAAACATTACACGCCTTGAAATATCTGCTCTTGAAAAAAGGCTCTCCGAACTTGGCTGTACACTCGCCTGTCAGCCAGAGGTCTACCCTTTTATCGCAAAGCAGGCACTTTCAAAAAGCGGCTCTGCACGAGAGATACGCCACATAATTACCGCCCTCATAGAAAATCGCATAAGCGATATGCTTATCTCCTCCACCTGCCGTGACTTTTCTGTTTGCATATCTGAAAACACCTTAACTGTCGCACAGCACCGCAGACAACTGTGTTCATAGAAATTTTACAAAGTATAGTTGAGGGATATTTTACAAAAGCCCGCCCATATGTTATAATATTTTTATATTGTTGCCCAAGCGGCAAAAGGAGGATAAAAATGTCTGACAGAAAATACAAGCTATATTCCGACTCCACCTGCGATCTGTCGGAGGATATATTAAAAAATATGGACGTGACGCTTCTGGAATTATCTTTTGAGGTAAACGGTGTTGTAAAGAGCAAGAATGACATGACGTTGCCTGAATTTTATTCCCAAATGCGAAACGGAGCAGTAACGAAAACATCGCAAATAGGTATCTCCGACTATGAACAGGCTTTTGAAAAGGAACTTGCCGCAGGCTATGACGTGCTTTATCTTGGATTTTCGTCAGGTCTTAGCGGCAGCTTCAACACTTCCTGCATTGCAAGAGATAGCGTAATGGAAAAATACCCAGAAGGCAAGGTAATCTGCATAGACTCCCTCTGTGCTTCAACAGGCGAAGGCCTTTTGCTCATAAAGGCTGACGAAAAGAAAAAGCAGGGTCTTTCCATTGACGAGCTTGCCCAATGGATCACTGACAACAGGCTTCACCTATGCCATGTTTTCACAGTTGATGACCTGAAATATCTCCACCGAGGTGGCAGAGTATCAAAGACTGCCGCCATAGCAGGCTCTATTCTTGGCATTAAACCGCTTCTCCACGTTGACAACGAGGGACATCTTATCCCAGTTGGAAAGATACGAGGCAGAAAGCAATCCATTGAAAAGCTTGTGGATATGATGTGCGAACGCATGGGAAATTGGGATAATTCCACAGTAGCCGTCTGCCATGGCGACTGCCTTTCAGACGCAGAATATGCAGCCGACCTCATGCGAAAAAAGCTTGGCAAGAAAACCACTGTGCATATCTGCTACACAGGTGCTGTTATAGGCTCACACTCAGGGCCTGGAACTCTCGCTCTGTTCTTTATGGGCGACCAGCGATAAAAATACAATACAAAAGCGGACGAAGCCCGAAAACTTCGTCCGCTATTTTTATATGCGATATCAAAGACCCTTTGCCTTTTTCAAAGTTATACCATTATCTCCAAGCGGTATAGCGTGGTCAAGTCCAACGAACTTGCCTCCCTCCTGCCAAAGAACTTCCTTGACAAAATCATACTTTTCCTCGTCCCATGTAACAAAATCGTCCTTTACAAGTCCGCCCGTGTCACCTGAGTTTGCATTGAAGCACCAGAAAGTGTGATTTACATGATTGTCCTTTATTAGCTTTCTCATGTAGGTCATCCAAGTTAGGTTAGGCTCTGTCATAAAGCCACCCCACTCGCCTATAAGAAGCGGTGCGATATCCTGCTCCTGAATGTAGAACCAGTTGTCTTTCCAGCAATCTTTCATAAGGCTCTTGTATGTGTAGTCCCCCTCGAACCAAGGCTGCTGATAAACTGTCGGACCATAGTCGTGCGGCGAGTAAACAAGCTTATCCTGATATTTGCCAAGGTCGATAGGATAGTCCTTTACGCCCCTGAGATTTCCGCCCCACCAGTTGAAATAGTAATCATCACTGTTGGTGGAGGAATAATCCCCGTTTTTCTTGATGTTCTTAGGGTATATTTCGATACCCTCGACCATTATAAGCACATTAGGATTTTTCGCAAGCACCTTGCTCGCTGCCGCTTCAGCCACATACTTCCAGTTGTTTGCGTCCTTTGAATCATTCCATATTGCCGCAGCGTCACCTTCGTTAGGTTTGCCGTGTGGCTCGTTTTTCAGGTCAAATGCAACGATAGTGTCATTGTCCTTATATCTATCGGCAAGCCACTCCAAAGCATGGTAATAGTCCTTTACAGTGACCTTGTCAGTATACCACAGATTTACAGTATGACCGCTGGCATTGGTTTCCGCTGAATGGATATCAGGCATTACTTTAAGACCGTTTTCCTCCGCAAGCTTGAGAAAATAATCAAATATCTCAAGGCTGTTCATCGAGTTCAGCTCTTCATTGTATGCGTTATTGTAGTTCGCCTTTGGATATTCGCCCTCCGACCACTGGTTGATAAGCTCCGCTGACATAGGCACTCTTATAAGATTGAAACCGTGGTCTGCAATAGCCTCCACCGATGTCACAAGCTCGCTGTTCCAAAGTCCGTCAAAGGTGTTAGTGCCTGTGTTGTAGCCAAACCAGTTCACGCCCGTGAGCCAAACCTCTTTGCCGTCCTTATCAAGTATCTTGCTTCCGTCTGTGTGAAGCCAATCATCACCCTGTTTAGCCTTTGAGGTACGCTTTAGAAGCTTTTTAACGTCCTTTTCCGTAGTCTTTTTGTCATTATTCTGATTATTGTTGTTATTGTTATTATTCTGTGATACCTTGCCCTTTTTAACAGTACACTCCACACCGTTTAGCTTTGCAGACTTAACATTGAGCTTTGTTCCAGTTCCGATATTACAGCCGATAGAGGACGAACCGCCCTTTGCGATCTCGCCATTGTAATCAACATTCGTGACCGTGAGTTTGTTGCCCTTGACCTTAAAGTTGCCGTTCCAGCCGTCACAGCTTTTGAGCTGGTCTATTTCAAGCTCCAGCGTCCACTCCTTGAGGGCTTCATCGGAGTTGTTCTCAATGCCTATCTCCATGCCTGTCATGACCTTGTCGCCGTCCTGCCAACTGTTGTCCCCTGAATAGGAGATGATAAAGCCCTTTTCCTTTTTATCGTCCTTGCTTTCCTGAGAGCTTTCCTCCTCATCAGCATCAGGCTCGTCCTCGCTTTCATCAGCCACAGAGTCCTCCTCACTGGTGTCATCGGTTTCTGAAGCCACTGCAGAACTGCTCTCCGCCTTTGAAGCCGAGCTGTCCACGTCTTTTTTACCTGATGTTGCCACCAGTATCAGTGCAATAACAAGCCCCACTATAACAGCGCCCATGCCTGCAAAAGCGATGATAAGCTTTTTGTTTATGCCCTTTTTGCCCACATTCTCCTGCTGGCTGTTTACGTCTTTTTTCTCATCACTCATAAGCTTTCCCCTTTATTTTTGATTTTTACATATTTATAAGACCGCCGAGTATTACGCCCGACGGTCGAACTTTCTTTTTTTGGCGACTTATTTTACTGACTGGAGTTTCTCGCTAAGGAACTTCTCCTCAAACTTGTCTGACGGCATAGGTCTGCCGAAATAATAGCCTTGTATAACGTCAGTTTCCAGATCTCTCAGGATATCGAACTGCACCTGTTCCTCAACGCCCTCTGCACAAACTGCTATATGCAGGTCGTGAGAAAGATTAACTATCATTTTAACAAACACCGCAGTGTCAGGATTTTTTGCGATATCATCAATAAACGACTTGTCTATTTTAATGGTATTCAGCGGCATTTCCTTTATGCAGTTAAGCGAAGAATATCCCGTTCCGAAATCGTCCAGTGCTATCTTAACGCCCTTGTCTGTTATATGCTTCAAAAGCTCCTTCATCTTTTCCATATCATGGATAGCAAGACTTTCTGTGACCTCAAAACATATCTTATCAGGGGGTGCGCCTGTTTCGTCAAAAATTGTGTCTATCTTGTCAAGGAAATCAGGCTCAATTATCTGACCTACAGACAGATTGATGTTCATTCTCAAATCAAGCCCTGCGTCAGCCCACTTTTTGCACTGTCTGCCTGCGATCATTATTATGTTCTCGCCCAAGAGATTGATATAGCCAAGTCTTTCCGCCATAGGGATAAATTCGGCAGGGGAAACCTGACCGAACTCAGGTGGATTCCACCTCATAAGCGCTTCACAGCCCACAAGCTTCTTTTCGGAGCTGCTGAATATAGGCTGATAGTACGCCGTGAAATGTGCAAAGCCGTTTGTGATATCCTTGTGCATGAGCCTTTCAAGTTCGATCTGCCTTGAAAGTATCCTGCCGATAGTTTCGTTATAATTTATAGTACAATTCTTGCCCTGCTTTTTCGCATATGAAATGGCAAGGTCGATCCTTTTAAGAACTGTGTTTACAGTATCGTCAAGCTTCGGGAACTTCGCAACGCCCATTGAACAAGTGCAATAACAAGTGCTGTTAGCAATCTGCCACTCTGTGTTGAACTTATCATGTATGATCTTGCATATCTCGTCGATCTCGGCCTGATCCTGATCTCTCAGAAGCACAACGAACTCATCGCTGCCAAATCTAAAAACGCTCAGCTTTTTATTCTTCTGGGAAAAATCCTCAAAGAATTTACCTATCTCTTTAAGAAGTCGGTCACCATTATTGTGACCATAGCTGTCATTTATGTTTTTGAAATTATCAAGGTCAATGAGCATAACAGTGCTGTTCTCATCGCTTTCAATAATGCCCTGTATACTCTTATCAAGACTTAATCTGTTAGGAAGACCTGTGAGATTATCGTAAAAGACCTGCTTTTCGATGACCCTCTCATAATTTATCTTTTCTGAGATATCATTAAGTGTGCAAAGTCTGATAGTTCTGCCGTCATGCCATTTTATGAGTTTTTCCGACACATTGAACCATTTGTTCATGATCTCGGAATAATAATCTCCTCCAAAAAGCAGTCCTTCCTTATGAGCAGGAAGTTCACACCAAGTCTTGCTGAAAACGTCACTTTCCTTTTTGCCGACCAGTTCCCCCAAATACTGTTCAAAGCTCTTGCTGGCAAAAACTATCTCACCACTGTCCTGTGCCACTGCAAGCACATAGGAATTCATATTATCCATAACGTCAGTAAGCGTACGAGTAGTGCTTTCAGCATGTTCAGCCGCTCTCCTAGTATGGAGCATGCCAGAAAGTATATATGTCAGACGTGAGGCTAGCTGTATCTCCTCAGGTGACCATACTCTCTCAGGATCAGAGGACAAAAGATTGAAATATGCAACATACTTATTGGTGTCCTTGACAGCACAAGTGAGTGAACAAGGATACACCACACCACGCAGGGATATTTCCTCCGCATCTCCATTCGGATGAGCCTTATCCGCAACGTGGATACCAGTTTGCATAAGTGCTTTTTTCATTGCATTGTATCTATTTCTATTAAATTCTTTATCAAAAGCAAATACAGTATATTTATGTGTATCAGCGATCAATTCATAGCTCAAAGGTTCTGAGTTTTCATAGCCTGAAACTGTTACCGTAGCCGCATTGACATAAAGTGCAGAGCAAATACTTTCGAGAAAATTCTTGCACACATTATCAAATCTGTCATCGCTTTCAAGTATTTTCAAAAAGCTCTCGAACTTTTCGTTATAGGTCTTAGCTGGTATTTCCATACAAACAGCCCTCCTCTGCTTATATAAATACGTCTGGCATCATTATAACATATTTTCCGTAAAATCACAAGGGGAATTATAGAAATTTATTTATAATGCACAAAACAAATTACCAAATTTATATATTATTAAAAAACAAGCCCCGTAGTTAAGCTTAAAAAAGTTTAACTGACGGAGCAAATGTGACCGAACCGATAAGCCGAGTTTTGTCGAGTGCGATAATCTATCTGGACTGTACGTCGCCGCACAGCTCTAGCCACCTATAGCCCCAAGTCTGACGAGCAGCCATTGACTTGCAAGCTACCATTGGTGTTGCATCGGATAAGGTTTACATAGCAATGACGTCTCCGTCATTCTGGTGGGCTTTTACCCCACCTTTCCACCCTTACCAACAAAAGTTGGCAGTATATTTCTGTTGCACTGGCTCTAAGGTCACCCTCGGCTGACGTTATCAGCTATCCTGCTCTATGATGCTCGGACTTTCCTCATAAACCTAGAACGTTTACGCTATCGCATAGCTCGCTCACAATATGATTATATCACATGAATGACGAAATGTCAAATAAAAGCCTGCATAGACAGTGAGCATTCTTAAAAATCATGCAAAACGTCTCAAACATATTTACAATTTACAAAAAATGTGATAGAATTAAAATAACCAAATCAAGGGAGCGTAAAAAAATGAGAACTTGTCCTCACTGTGGCAGCGAGCTTCACGATGATTCTACTTTCTGCTTTGCCTGTATGTCCATCGTCAACGAGCGTAAAGAAATACTTATAAAGGTAAACACGTCACGCAAAAGAACCATACCAATGGTTTGTGTTGCAGTCGCTATCATAGCCGCATCGTCAGTGTTTGCCGTTGTCAGCAAGAAAAACAATGCCGTAGAAACTAAAACACCTGAGCCTGCAAAAGCTGTGACAACTTCTGCCACTGTAACGACCATGCCACATACAACGACTGCCACCACAACAACTGTACCTACTACCACCACCGCACCTGCACCAACGGCAGATGAGATAGACAAAATTTCAGGCGGTATTAGGCAGGCTTCCACAGGCACGGCTGGCACTACTACCACTACAACAACCCTGCCTGAAGAAACTCAGCCCGAAGAAAATAATGTCGAAAATCAGCCTGATGAAAATAACGTTCAGCAGGAGGATAACACAGCTCCAGCCGAGCCTGAGCCGTCATATTTTTCCGAGGACGGAGCAAATGAGCTAAGCAGAATACTCGTAGACAAAATAAATAAAAAACGTGAAAGCAAAGGCTATGCACCTCTGAGGGTCTGCGGACAGCTTGACAGCCTGTTAGCATTAAGCCTCGAAACAATGACTAATGTACAAAGCGAGGGCGAGATCGACACTTGGAATGAAATAACATTAGATAAGCTAAAAAGCAACCTCAGCGACGTTGGACTTCCCTCAGACAGTGAATTTATAAGGGTAAGCTATGTAATGAACTGCTGCAAAAGCTATGATGAAGTATTTGAGTATGCCAAAAAAGTAAATTTTTCAAACGAGCTTTTCACTGATGAAGAAGGCACACTTACAGTTTATTCACAAAGACTAGATTACAAATATTTCGGTTGCGCAATATATGATATGTGTCGTAGCCAGCTAAAACCTAACGGTGATTATTCATCCTCTTCCGAATACGTCTGCGAAATTTGGCTGATGAAATAAGCAAAATTAAAGTTTACAAATCATCTTATAATTAGCCTTGATATATTGTTTACAATTCACAAAAATTATGCTAAAATAAACGTATGCTTTTAAGCTCTTAGCTTTATCAGTAAATAATATAACAAGGAAAAAACATCTATGAAGTTCAATATCAAAAAGGTCGCAGCCGCATTTTTAAGTGTGGCAATGCTCACCACAGGCTCGGCTCAGCTTTCTGTTTTTGCACAGCAGACGCTTAAATATGAAGCCGAAAACGGCACTTTGGGCGGTTCTGCCTATATCCAAACAGACAGCTCCGCATCAGGCTCTAGGTCAGTTAGTTTTTCAGACTCAAGCTGCACATGGTCACAAACTGTTACAGTCAGCGAAAGCGGATACTACAAAATAAAGCTTTACAGCCGCGGAGAAGGCTCGAATAAGATAAACAACCTTTCTGTAAACGGCTCAAATGCAGGCACTTTCAGCAGTGCAAACGGCTCTGCCTATAAAGCGTCCACAGTAAATGGTATTTATCTCAAAAAGGGTCAGAACACTGTCAAAATAACAATGTCGTGGGGATATTTTACTCTCGACTACATAACCATTGAAAAAATGAGCTCTTCAAATGCCTACACCGCCGCTGAAAATCTCGTTGACCCATACGCTTCACAAAGCACACAGCGCCTTTACAGCTATATGAAGGACGTTTACGGCAAAAAGGTCATAACAGGACAGTATTGTGACGGTGGTCTTAACGGCACTGAGTTCAAAGCTATAAAGTCCGCCACAGGTCAGACCCCTGCTATGTTGGGTCTTGACTTTATGCGCTATACTCCATGCCGTGTCCAGAACGGTGACACCTCCGACGCTGTCGAAAAGGCTATCGAGTTTTCACGGGCAGGAGGAATAGTAACATTCTGCTGGCATTGGAACGTCCCTGACAAATATCTTCTCTCAGGTACAGACGGCGGAAATCCACGTTGGTGGGGTGGTTTTTACACCAAAAACGTTGACCGCTCAAAGTTCTCGCTTACCAAAATAATGAACGGCTCAGACCCTAAGGGCTACAACACTCTTATGAGCGACGTTGACGAGATTGCCAAACAACTCAAACGTCTTTCTGACGCAGACGTTCCGGTACTGTTCAGACCGCTCCACGAGGCAAGCGGTGGTTGGTTCTGGTGGGGTGCAGATGGCTCGGAAGCCTACAAAAAGCTTTGGCAGGCAATATATGACAAGCTCACGAATGAATACAAGCTTGACAATATCATATGGGTATGGAATGGTCAGGCGGCAAATTGGTATCCTGGCGACGAATATGTTGACATAATCGGAGAGGATATCTACCCAGGCACAAGAGATTATTCAGCCCAAAGCTCAAAATATCTTGAAGCCACAGACTATTCACCAAACGGAAAAATAGTTGCCCTTACAGAAAACGGCTGTCTTTTCGACCTTGACAAAGCCTTTGATGCAAACACCGCATGGTCATATTTCGGCACATGGAGCGGTGAGTTTTGCATATCAAGCTCTGAGAAATATACCGAGAAAAGTATGTGGCAAAAGGTCTATAACAGCGACTATGCCGTGACACTTTCAAGTCTGCCCGACCTGAAAAGCTATCCTATCAGCAGTGACAATACACAAATAACTCTTGACTCCACGTCAAAAGAAGTCACATACGGCGACAGCATTACCCTAAAAGCCAGCGTGACCTCAGGCACTCCTCAAACAGTAACATGGAAAAGCTCCAACACAGCCGTTGCCACAGTAAAAGACGGTGTTGTGACCGCCATGGGCAAAGGCACAGCAAAGATAACAGCCTCCCTGCCTAACGGAAGGTCTGCCGTCTGCACAGTAAAGGTCACCACAAAAAAGCTTCCAACATCAGGCTATTTCTATGCAAGCACTGCACAGTACACAGGCAGTGCAATTATTCCGACAGTCACTGTTAAGGACGGAAGCAAAGTTCTCCGTCAGAACATCGACTATCGTGTGATAGTCACGAACAATGTTAAAATCGGTCACGCTAACATTACTATCTCAGGCATGGGCAACTACTACGGCAGTTATACCGCAGGCTTTGACATTATCCCAGCCAAGCAGACCATACAAAAGCTTGAAACAAGATACAAAGGCTTCTTTGTGGATTGGGCGCAGAAAGGCTCTGCCACAGGCTATGACATTCAGTATTCCACCAGTGCAAACATGAGCGGTGCGGCTTCCAAACACCTCACTGCCAACAAGCCAGATAACCTGACAATAAATGGTCTGACAGCCGATAAGACCTACTACGTCCGTGTGCGTTCCTACACAAACGTTGGAAGCAAGACTTATTATGGTCCATGGTCTGACATAAAAAGCATAAAGACCGCAAAATATGATATCACAAAAGCTTCCGTTTCTGGCATTTCCACCAAGGCATACACAGGCAAGGCTATAACGCAGAACATTACTGTGAAATACAACGGCACTGCCCTGAAAAACGGAACTGATTACACTACTTCCTACTCAAACAACAAAAAAATCGGCAAGGCAATTGTCAAGATAACAGGCAAAGGCAAATATGGTGGCATTATCACAAAGAACTTTACCATAAACCCTGCCAAGCAGGAGATACAAAAGCTTACGTCTAAATCCAAAGCATTTTTCGTGGATTGGGCGCAGAAAGGCTCTGCAACGGGCTATGAGATACAGTATGCAACTAACTCCAAGTTTACAAACGCAAAGAAAGTCACCATAAAAAACAACAAGACCGACAAGACCACAATTTCCAAACTTAGCGGCAACAAGAAATATTACGTTCGTGTCCGTTCCTACACGACAGTGAACGGCACAAAATATTACGGTGCATGGTCGGTTTCAAAGAGCGTGACTACAAAAAAATAAGTACAAAGCACTCCGAGCGAAATACTGAAATGCTCCCCTTTTGTTAGACAATGTGGTATAATAGAAATATACCAATAAAA
>ENA-OZGP01000326-OZGP01000326.1-human-gut-metagenome-genome-assembly--contig:-NODE-326-length-14322-cov-7.947431_pt1 | contig 14322 bp, 12 predicted proteins | sample MGYA00245122_ERZ653669 | MGnify/ENA primary metagenome ERZ653669 (study PRJEB26926, sample SAMN06165247) | human gut metagenome | biome: ENVO:00009003; feature: ENVO:2100002; material: ENVO:00002003... | reverse complement strand
CCTTCGGGAGTAAGACCCCTTGAAGACTACAAGGTAGATAGGGCAGAGGTGGAAGTGTGGCAACACATGGAGCTGACTGTTACTAATAGGTCGAGGGCTTGATTAAAAAGCGGTTAAATCTGTATGAAGTTTTGAAAGTACAAACTTTTTCAATAACATAGTTAGTGAACAACGTACTTGTCTACGTTGTTTTCTTATAAATAATCCTCGATAGCTCAATGGTAGAGCACTCGGCTGTTAACCGAGTTGTTGTAGGTTCGAGCCCTACTCGGGGAGTTTTGGTGACTTAGCCAAGTGGTAAGGCGTGGGACTGCAACTCCCTGATCGTCGGTTCAAATCCGTCAGTCACCTTAAAAACAGATGAGACATTTCTCATCTGTTTTTTGTTTAGGAAAATATTTTATTATTAAAAAGCCGACTACCAGATATTATGGATAGTCGGCTTTTCTCATTTTAAAGAGTAAGATTACGCTTCTTCTGGATATTTCATTCCCCAGTTCTTCCGGATTTCGGTCATGATATGCATGACATCCTGTGTATAAGTAAGATGCATGAGGGACTCGATAGTGGATAAATCATTGGATCGGACAGCTGCTTCCATGTCAGCTACTTCATAGCTTAATGCATCGGAAGTAGCACCGGATGAAATCGTTTCTTTATGTCCATCCCCGGTATAAGTGATGGTTGCTTCCATGGCGCGTGGATATTCAAAGATCTCAATATAGCCTTTGTCAAAAGCTATGGTTGCGCGTTTTGGCTGTTTTGCATGAAGGGATAAAGTGACCGTTGCCATTTCGCCGGCTGGATTCATAAGAAGAATGCCAGCCTGTTCATCAACACCAGTCGGTGCATATTTTACCTGGGAAAGCACCTGATCGGCAGTTTCGGCAAAAAACCAGCGGATCAGAGATAAGGCGTAAACGCCAATATCTAACAGAGCGCCTCCGGCCAGATTGCGGTTAAAAAAGCGATTGTTCATATCATATTCTTTATAGCTGCCGAAGTTGACCTGGATCAGACGAAGTGGTCCTAGGGTACCGGAGTTTACGATCTCTGCAAGTTTGCGGTAGATCGGCATATGGAAAATGGTCATGGCTTCTGCCAGAATGACATGATTTTTTTCCGCAAGGGCAATGGCCTCATCCAGTTCGTTTGAATTTAAGGTGATGGATTTTTCGCAGAGGACATGCTTTCCGTTTGCCAGTGCTTGACGCAGATATTGAATATGCGTATTATGTGGGGTAGAGATGTAGATAATATTCACATCCGGATCGGTAAAGACATCTTCAAGGTGATCATATACCTTGGCAATCTGGTATTTTTCCGCAAATGCTACTGCTTTTTCATGTGTGCGGTTGGCAACGGAATACAGATGACGGTTTTGCCTGGCAAGTGCAGTGGCAAGTTCGTTTGCAATGACACCACAGCCAAGGGTTGCCCAGTTCAATGGTTTCATAGATAATTTCTCCTTATTTGTATTTATACTCCTTTTTACGCGCTCATTTTAGCATGAAAGGGCAGACGGTGCAAGTATATGAGGACATAGTGGAATTTTGTTACTGTTCACTCAGCATCTGAATATCATCCTGTCCGGGGGAGTATGATTGTGATGTGGGTGTGAGCAGTAACGAATATTTTACAGGAAAGGAAAAATATGTATCGGATATTAGTTGTGGAAGATGATGAAGTGATTGCAAAAACAATCCGGCAGCATTTACAGAGCTGGAATTATGAAGTCTTTGCAGTAGCGGATTTTAATAGTGTGATGGAAGAATTTGCCCGGGTAAAACCGCATCTGGTACTGATGGATATAAGGCTTCCGTTTCACAATGGATTTTACTGGTGTACGGAGATCCGGAAAGTATCAAAGCTGCCGATGATATTTGTCTCTTCGATGAATGACAATATGAATCTGGTGATGGCGATCAATATGGGAGGGGATGATTTCATCACAAAACCTTTTGATCTGAATGTGTTGACGGTGAAAATTCAGGCGATGCTGCGCCGGACTTATGAATTTGCTGGGGAAAGCCATATGCTTGAGCATCAGGGGGTGTGGCTGAATCTGTCGGATGGGACACTGACCTACGAAGAGCAGATACTGGAGTTAAGCAAAAATGAGCGGAGGATTTTGCAGACGCTACTTGAAAATCCGGGGGCAATTGTAACGAGGGAGAATCTGATGATGGCATTGTGGGAAAGTGATGTGTATGTGGATGAAAACACATTGTCGGTCAATGTGAACCGGCTGCGAAGGAAACTGGAAACAATTGGGCTGACGGATTTTATCTTAACACGAAAAGGGATCGGTTATCAGATTAAAAATGGATCATGAAAAGGGGAACACCTTGAAGGTATACATCAAACAGTATTTAAACAGATACAAAGGCTGTTTTGCACTTGTGGCAGGAATTATGATTTTCTATATTTTCACGCTTTACCTCTGTGGCGTATCCGCAGCAGATATCCGGTATTTTGCGGGATTGGAAATTGTTTTTCTTGTGGTGTCCGCTGTATTTTGCGGGATACGGTACTGGTATCGCCTGCGGACAGTAAAAAGGCAGATCCGGGATTATATGCAGGGCATGCAGACACTTTCAGATACGGAGGATGCGCTGGAGGAAGTGTATATGGATGCGCTTGAACAACTGCAGAATAAGCGGCAGGAGGAAAAGGGAGCATACAGGAACCAGCAGCGGGAAATGGAAGAATATTATGCTCTGTGGGTGCATCAGATCAAAACGCCGATCTCCGCGATGCGTCTGCTTTTGCAGAGGGAAGAACAAAAACAGACAGAGGATGAAACAGTGGGAATGGAAAAAAGTGTGTTGTATGACATGCAGCAGGAATTATTCTGGATTAACCAGTATATCAATATGGCACTTCAATACCAGCGGATGAATTCCGGTATGAATGATCTGGTGCTTGAGATGGTTTCAGCGGATCAGGTGGTGCGCACTGCGATCCGGAGGTTTGCGCCGATTATGATTCGCAAAAAGATTGCCATTCACTATGAGGAATGCCAGGAGATGGTGCTCTCGGATGAAAAGTGGCTGGAATTTGTTGTGGAGCAGATTTTGTCCAATGCGATTAAGTACAGCGGCGAAAATCACGCGGTTACAATACATATAAACCGGAATGAAGCCGACAATACCTGTGAGTTTGTGATCTCTGATCAGGGAATCGGCATCCGGAAGGAGGATCTGCCAAGGATTTTTGAAAAAGGTTATACCGGGTATAACGGACGGGCAGATAAAACTTCGACGGGAATCGGACTTTATCTGTGCCGGGAGATTACCAAAAAGCTTGGGCATGGGATTATGATCACATCCGAAATTGGAAAAGGTACGGATGTGACAATTGTATTTGAAAGAAATAATTTGGATGTCCGGGATTAAGTGTTTTGACGTGGGAGACAAATAACATGGATACTCGGGACGTAAAAACAGGTATCTTACACAAATGTAAGATACAAAGCCGAAATGTAAGACAAATCAATGGCTTGCATTTCGGTTTTTTGCTATTCTGAAATTGTAAAAAAGGGACAGAGTTATTTTTATGAAAACAGTAGAAAAAAGGACAGATTTATAAGGAGTAAAAATCATGACAATTTTAGAAGTGCATAATCTGAAAAAAGTTTATACGACGAGATTTGGTGGCAATCAGGTGCAGGCACTGCGAAACATCCAGTTCTCGGTAGAGGAAGGCGAGTATGTCGCGATCATGGGCGAGTCCGGATCGGGCAAGACAACACTTTTGAATATTCTGGCGGCGCTTGACCGTCCGACGGAGGGAGAAGTACTGCTGAACGGGAAAAACCTTGTGACGGTGCGGGAAAAAGAAATTGCAGCATTTCGGCGGGAGCATCTTGGCTTTGTGTTTCAGGATTTTCATCTGCTTGACAATTTTTCGCTGAAGGACAATATTTTCCTGCCGCTGGTGCTCTCAAATGTGCCTTATAAGCAGATGAATGAGTGGCTTTATCCAATTGCGCAGAAACTTGGCATTGTGGATATTCTGGAGAAGTATCCGTATGAGGTGTCCGGTGGACAAAAACAGCGTGCGGCGGTGGCGCGGGCAATCATCACAAAGCCGGAGCTGATCCTTGCGGATGAACCGACAGGAGCTTTGGACTACCGACAGCCTGCTGACGCTGTTTTCGCAGATCAATAAGGAGGGGCAGACGGTTCTTATGGTAACGCACAGTACCAAGGCGGCGAGCCATGCAAACCGGGTGCTTTTTATCAAGGACGGGGAAGTTTTCCACCAATTGTACCGCGGAAGCATGAGTAATGAACAATTGTATGCAAAGATTTCGGAAACATTGACCGTTCTGACGACAGGTGGTGAGAACTATGAATAATCTGTATGTACGGCTGGCAAAAAACAACCTGAAAAATAACAAATCACTGTATGTTCCTTATATGGTTGCGGGAATGATCACGGTGCTTATGTTTTACATTATGATGTTTATCAACAACAGTGCCGGGCTTGAAAAAATGCGCGGAGCCTTTTATATTACAACAATCATGTCGTTTGGTGTGATTGTGGTAGGCGTTTTCTCGTATATCTATATTTTTTATACAAACAGCTTTATCAGTAAAAGGCGTAAAAAAGAGATGGGAATTTACAATATTCTCGGGATGGAAAAGAGGCATATTGCGAAAGTGCTTGCCATTGAGACGGTGTTTACCGCGTTTGTCTCGATCGTCGGAGGCATTGTTGCTGGGATTTTGTTTTCCAAACTGGCACTTATGCTGATTTACCGGATTCTGGGGATTCAGGTGACGATCGAATTTTCCGTTCCGCCGTCTGCCGTGAAAAATACCGTGCTGGTGTTTGGTATTTTGTATATGATGACGCTTTTTTACAATCTGATGCAGATGAAACTGGCAAATCCGGTGGAACTTTTGCGGGGCAGAAGTGTGGGGGAAAAGGAGCCGAAAACGAAGTGGCTTATGGCAATTTTAGGAGTAGTATGTCTCGGTGCGGGATATGCAATTGCCATTACGACAGAGCAGCCAATGAAAGTGATCAGCCTGTTTTTTGTGGCAGTGCTTCTGGTGATCGCTGGAACATATATGCTGTTTACGGCGGGCAGTATTGCGGTGTTAAAGCTGCTGCGGAAAACCCATGGATTTTATTACAAAAAAAAGCATTTTATCGCGGTATCGACGATGATGTACCGGATGAAGCAGAATGCGGCGGGGCTGGCAAGCATCTGTATTTTATCGACGATGGTGATGGTCATGGTGTCTACCACGGTCTGTATGTTTGTGGGTTTTGATGATGAGATTAACATACTCTATCCATATGAGATCAACGTGCAGACCGGCTATTCTGAGGTGAAGGAAAATGTATCGGAGCAGAGTTCGGATATTATACAGTTTATAGAGGATACGGGAACAAACGTGACGGACAGTGAGAGTTATTCGTATCTGAATTTTGCGATGACGTTGGAGAAAGATTCTCTTACGATTGGGCAGAAACCGACAAATGCGAGCCTGTATTTTCTGACGCGGGATAATTTCCTTCGGATGGATCACACGCTGACAGAGGCGGATGTGCCAAAGGTAGAAGCCGGAAAAATTCTTATCTTCCGGGAAAAACGGTTCCAGTCTACGAAAACATTGCGTGGAGATCAGATACAGATTCTTGGAGAAACGTTTACCGTACAGCAAAATGGATACTGTAAGAATCGCAGCAATGGAGGGGCTATTTCGTTCATGGATGGGGTTTATTATATCGTTGTGGATCATATGCAGACGCTGCAGAAGTTGCAGAAACTGGCGATCGCTGAGGCAAATACAGAGAATGTCAGTGCGTATGCCTATGAAAATGTACTTGGAATCAATATTACCGGAACGGAGACAGAAAAGATCGCGTGCAGCGGAAACGTGGAGAATTATTCCTCTGGGGAAAAATATGGCGTTGTCTGGCGGCGCGTGCGCGGCAGGGCAGTAAACCGGAAGGAGCTGCTGGCACTGTACGGAGGGTTTTTCTTCCTTGGGATTTTCCTTGGCACCGTCTTTCTGGCAGTGACAGTGATGATTATTTTCTACAAACAGGTATCGGAGGGGTACGAGGACAAGGAGCGATACCGGATCATGGAACAGGTGGGCATGAGCAATGTCGAGGTGAAGTCGGCGATCGAGACGCAGATCCGCATGGTGTTCTTTCTGCCGATCGTGGTGGCAGTACTGCATGTCGTGGCGGCATTTCCACTGATCCGCAGAGTGCTTTCCCTGTTGATTATGGACAGCGGGCAGTTGTTTGTCTGGTGTCTCGTTACAACGGTACTTGCATTTGCGGTTATCTATTATGTGGTATTCCGGATCACTTCAAAAATTTATTACCGCATTGTGGGCAATCAGGTGCGCTGAATTATTTGTGGAAAGTCACAGGCAGCACAACAGAAAATACATTTTTGTCCCCCTGCCGTTCTACGGTAATTTTGCCGGAATGGTTCGTGACAATAGAGTGCGCAATGGACAGACCGAGTCCAAAATGACCATTATCCGCGCGTGCTTCGTCTGCGCGGAAAAAACGTTCAAACAGGCGGTCACGGATTTCTTCCGGAATCGGATCGCCGGTATTTTCCACGGATAAATAAAATTTACGGTTATGGATATGGGCGTGAATTTCTATACTTCCGTTTTCCGGGGTATAGCTTAATGCATTATTTAACAGGATGGAAGCGAGATTCTGAATCTGACTCTCGTTTCCATCCATTTTCATTTGTTCCTGAACATCAATGGAAAGCGCAATGTGTTTTTCAAAAGCAACACTTTCCATTGGATAGATAATGTCAAGCAGTGCGTCATCTACAGGGAAAACTGCATGGGTATTCTGGATCTGTGGAGCATCCAGCCGTGTGAGCGTAAGCATTTTCTGGACAAGAGAGATCATCCGGGAAGTTTCCTGCTGAATATACAACAGATGTTTATTGTCCCTGCCTACTTCAGAAGATAACAGTTCGGCATTGGCGCTGATGACGGAGAGAGGGGTTTTCAGTTCATGACTGGCATTGGAAATAAATTTTTTCTCGGATAAAATTGTATTTTCAATCGGTTTTACCATCCAGCGGGAAAGTGCTTTGGAGGAAATGGTAAATACAATAATACCGAGAATTGCCAGAATAAAACAGAGAGAGATCGTCGGAAGTGTTGCTTTTAAAGCAGGTGTTCCGCTGAGCATCAAAACATAATATTGTCCTTTTTTGGCGCGAAGATGATTTACAGAGACATAACGCCTGATAAATACATATTTCTTACTATTGGATATGAGAGCTTTTCCCTGTTTTAAAAGATAACTGTCGGAGACATCAGAAAAAGTGTCAAACATGATATCCATTTCATTGGATTCATCAATAGAAAAAAGACAATAGGAAATATGATCAAGTTCGGACGGAGACGTCTGTCCATTAGAGATGACAAATGCATCCCATGTAGTATAGTGGAGAGCGGCACGAACGGTTTGCTGGAGATCACTCAGATTGTTCCGGTAGGAGTTGTTGACAAAAAGCAGTAAAATAACAAGCCAGATGATGGTAAGCAGGAACATAAAAAGTGTACTGATTCTCTTTTGTAAAGATTTAATCATCGGAAACCTCCATAATATAACCGACTCCGCGAATGGCGCGGAGTGTCACATTGACCTGCAGGTGGTGAAATTTCCGCCGCAGGAAAGAAACATATACTTCCACATTATTGTATTCTGCATTGGAATCGAATCCCCAGATTTTTGTGGTAATCTGGTTTTTCTCGAGAACCTGATTACAGTTATTCATAAAAAACTCCAGCAGTTGCATTTCTTTTCCGGATACCTGGACAGATTTTTTGGTCTGTGTGTTGCAGATTTCGCAGGTAGCGGGATCGTAGGAGAGATTTCCAACGACAGGGTGTGAAGTATCCTGATGATGGCTGCGTCTGCTGATCGCCTGTATGCGCATGAGCAGTTCACGAATTTCAAATGGTTTGGTCATATAATCGTCCGCACCGGTAGTAAATCCCTGTATCTTATCATCAATTTCTGTTTTTGCGGAGAGAATGAGTACCGGAACATTCTGTCCATCCCTGCGCAGGGCAGATAGAACTTCATAACCGTTCATTTTCGGAAGCATGAGATCTAAGATAACCATATCATAAATGCCGGTGGAGGCATGTTCATAGCCGAGCTGTCCATCATTTGCGGTATCTACCACATAGTTTTCGTTTTGCAAAGCTTCTGCAATGGTATCCGCAAGCCGGACGGAGTCTTCAATTACTAAAATTTTCAATTGGAATCCCCTTTGCTAAATCAAAATAATTATTGTTGTATTTGGAATTTATTATAACGAATCTTGGAAATCTTGCAATCATAATTTTTATTTTTGGATGAATAAAAAAAGTTAAAAAGAAAATTGATATGTTTTCAAGGTTCATTCAAGGAACATTTTATATTATAACAAATGTAAAACATTGGAAAGGAATAAAGCCATGAAAACCTTATATTTGCATATTGGAACAACAAAGACAGCAACAACGTCTATTCAGAGATTTTTAGAAGAAAACAAAGACGTACTGCAAAAATATGGGTATTGCTTTCCTGATTCACTGCATGTGTATCCAAGAGCAAATAAAAGGAGAAATGCACACTTTCTGGTTGCAAAAGTGTGGGATGCAGACGGTAGCAGAAACCAATCGAAGGAAAAGGAATATTTTGAAGAGGGGTTACAGCAGATCAGAACCGCATTTGGGGCATACGATCATGTGATACTGACAGATGAATCCATCTGGCATGCGTTAAGCTATTCAAAAAAATCACTTCTTCAGGAATTAAAAAAGGAGGCGGATAAACAGAAGTATCAGATTAAGGTAATTGTATATCTGCGCAGACAGGATGGACTGCTGATTTCCCGATGGAACCAGGAGGTAAAACAAAAATTTACCAGTGCCGCTGTTATGACATGTGAAGAGTATCTTGCTGCATCAGAGAAAAAAGAAAAAAAGATTTATCAATATGCACAGAAACTGGATGAGATTGCAGCTGTCATAGGAAAAAATAATTTAATAGTCAGGAGATTTTCTCCGAAGAGCTGGAAAGACGGATCAATCATTCATGATTTTATGCATGAGATCGGATTGGACGTCACAGAGGAATTTCAGGAATTGGAAGAAAGTGAAAATCTCCGGTTAGATAAAAATACCACGGAAATTAAGAGAATACTCAATAAGAGTGAATTTCTCACAGAAAAAGAAATCTCTTATTTTCGTAGATTTTTGAAGGAAATCTCAAAAGATTACATAAAAGAAGAAAATACAGAAATGCTTGCAAAAGAGGAATTGCAGCAGTTTCTGGAATTGTATGCGAAGGAAAATGAACGGGTAGCCGAGGAATATATCGGGGATGGACAGCCTTTGTTTTCGAATGAAGTTAAAGATTTACCGAAATGGAATCCGCAAAATGAAAAAATGCAGGAAGAAATTATTCAGTTCTTTGCAGCAGTTACTATGGATCTCAGAAGAACGAATGAAATTCAGCGTCAGAAAATAAACCAGCAGGAAAAAAGAATCAGACAGCTGGAAAAGAGGGCAAATGAATTTGTGATGTTCCGGGACAAAGCAAAGCATCCGTTTCGGACAGTCTGGAAAAAAGTATTTCGATAAAAAGGAACTGGGCAGATGACAGAGGAATTCAATACACAAAGAGATGAAAAAACAGACAGCAGACACAATCTCACATGGCATATGATGGATATTAACAGGCAGAAGCGCGAAAAGCAGATGCAGCAGAAGGCTTTTACCATCTGGATGAGCGGATTGTCCGGTGCAGGAAAGTCTACGATAGCAAATGCACTGGAGAAGCGTTTGTATGCAATGGGAAAAAAAACGATGCTTTTGGATGGAGATAATGTGCGGATGGGCTTAAACAGCAATCTTGGTTTTTCCGATGAGGACCGGGTAGAAAATATCCGGCGGATTGCAGAGGTTGCAAAGCTGATGAATGATGCAGGCCTGATCGTGATTACCGCATTTATTTCTCCATACCGGAATGATCGTGAGAATGCAAAACAGATTATTGGAAACGGTTTTCGGGAAGTTTATGTGAGCACTTCCGTGGAGGAGTGTGAAAAGAGGGATGTAAAAGGATTGTATAAGGCTGCGCGGGAAGGAAAAATTGCACAGTTTACAGGAATTACCAGCCCTTATGAAATTCCGGAACATGCAGATGTTGTCGTAGATACCGTGGAGATGGATGTGGAGACATGTGTGAATCATATTCTGGAGCAACTGAAAAGTCTGTTGCGGGAATCCGTGTGAGTCAGGCAGGACAGTTTATCCGGTCAATGTTTTGGATCGGATGTATTGGATTTGGCGGAGGAAGCGCACTTATTCCAGTTATTGAAAAAGAGATTGCAGATCGACAGGGAATAGACGAAAAACAGAATATTGACAAAGATGTGGTGGTTGCAAGTATTACACCGGGAGCACTTCCGGTAGAGATTGCAGCGTCTATCGGGCGCCGCAAATTTGGAATCAGGGGAATGATCGCAGGTGCTGTCATGATGGCATTGCCGGGAGCGTTGATGACGGTGGCTCTGGTAGCAGTGTTGTCTGTATTTCAGGAAAAAATCCTTTCTGTTGTAAATATGATTTCCATAGGAGTCTCTGTTTTTATTTTGTATCTGTTGTTTTCTTATATCAGAAAAATGTTAAAAGACTGCGGGGAAGACGGAAAACACAGAAAGATGAAAGCGATTTTTTTAATGCTTGGGGTTTTTGTACTGTCTTTTTTTATTTCTTCGGTGCAGGTACTGATACTGGCATTTTTCAGCATTTTTTTCACCAGAGGCAATTACAGCAAAAGGAATCTGATAATTCTTACCGGCATTATTGGCAGTTATCTGTTGACACATGTACAAGTGTTTTCGTTAGATCTGTCCGGATGGCATCCTGTGGTTGATATTGTGATGGGAATACTTGGATGTTATGGCATTTTCTGTAATATAGCAGATACCGGATGGAAAAGAGAGAAGAATTGGGGTATAATTGCAAAGGATGTTGGAACATGGGTTGTATTTGCGGCAGTTTTCGTCGTTCCCGTCTGGTTTGTAAACCATGAGATCATGTGTTTTTCCGGCGGGGGAATTTTGTCTGCATGGATGTCCTTTGGCGGTGGTGATGCATATATGACCATAGCGGATGGAATTTTTGTGGGAGGAGGAATGATCACTTCCCAGCAATATTACAATCATATTGTTCCGGCGGTAAATGTATTGCCCGGATCTATTTTGTGTAAAACCCTGGCGGCAGCCGGATATTATACAGGATGGAACCTGACACAGAACATAGAAGTTGGATTATTATTTTCTATAGCAGGTTTTGGATGCAGTATTGCCGCGTCATGCAGTATTTTTATGCTTGTATATCATCTGTATGATTATCTGATCACATTACAGGCATTTCGTATTATTCGAAAATGGATCAGACCAATCATCGGTGGTCTGTTAATGAAAATCATGGTGATGCTTTGCTTGCAGAATATAGGTATGGTGATGACTTTTATGAAATAAATGCACAAACAGGAGATATGGAAATTGAGATTTACAAAAGCAAAAATTGTAGCAGCAGGAATGATACTGGCAGGAATCTGTATGATTGCACCACAGCAGCTGAGGGCAGAGGTACCTCAGGAACAGATGGATGGTGTGATGGGACAAAGCATCAAAGAAGAGATGGATGATACACAGATTTCAGACGTGGATACGCAGAGGGACGGATTGTTGTCCACATATGCCATGCCACGGCTGCTGGGGGCATCTAAGGCATCTTCCGGATATACACAGGATTTTCTGGATGGTTCTTTTACTTCGAAAGTGGATTATACAAGTGTTACCTATTATCACAAATCGGACTATGAAGATGCGCAGCTTTTGAACGGAATAGATGTCTCCTGGTGGCAGGCAAAAAATAAAAAAACAACAGCACTTAACTGGGAAAAAATACATGATGCAGGGATAGATTTTGCATTTGTCCGTGTAGCGTCAAGGGACACTTCCGATGGAAGTATTTATGAAGATACGGCTGCGGATTCCCATATTCAGGCGGCACTTGAAAACGACATCAATGTCGGTCTGTACATATTTTCACAGGCACTGACAGAAAAAGAGGCAAAACAGGAAGCAGAATATGTGCTGGATCTGGCAGATAAATACGGCTGGGATGTGACCCTTCCGATTGTTATAGACAGGGAAAAAGGAAGTCACAACCGCCTGACAGGGGGGAAACTCTCCAAAGCAAAAGAGACAGCGGTCTGCCAGTCATTTGCAGATACGATTTCCGATGCGGGATATCAGCCGGTTGTTTATGCTTCCTATGCATGGATCAAATCCTATATTGATACAGATTCCCTGGAGGATTGCGGCATCTGGATTGCGCGGTACAATAATACGACAACGAGCAATGCAAAAAGAGGGGAACCTTATGCAGACACAGCATATGACTATGAATTCTGGCAGTATTCATCCGTTGCAAAAGTGAGTGGATATACGGGAAATCTGGACGTAAATTTCTGGTACAAGGACACCAGTGCAAAAACCGGAGGATTGAAAGCAACTGTGGGGAATGCATTTGACCCGGTAAAACTAAGCTGGGGCAAAGCTGCCGATGATGTAACCGGATACCGCGTGTACCGGTATGACGAAAAACAGAAAAAATATGTTTATATGAAGCAGACGAGTGGAAAAAGCTTTACGGATACCGATGTGACAAGCGGAAAGACTTATCAGTACAGGGTGCGCTGCTTTTGGACCATCGGTGGGACAAATTATTATGGAAATTATTCTTCGGTGGTATCGGCCACCGTTCCGCCGGCAAAAGTGTCCGATGTAAAAACACAAAAGCGCAGCAGTACATATGTGACACTTGGATGGAGCAAAATATCAGGTTCCAGCGGATACCGGGTTTATAAATATAACACAGCAGAAAAGAAATACGAAAGTGTGGCAACGATTGCAGGCGGAGCAGAAGTTTCTTATAAAGTTACAGGATTGAGCGGAGCTACAACGTACAAATTTAAAGTGAAATCTTATAAAAAAGCAGAAGGGGAAACCGTCTGGGGAGAAGCTTCTGACGCACATGAAGAGTGCACAAATCCGCTGAAGGTAAAAAATCTCCGGCTGCAGACAAAATCTTGTGCAGTCACATTAAAATGGGATAAAACCAGCAATGTAACCGGATATCAGATTTACCGTTATAACAGTAAAACGAAAAAGTATGATAAAATTGCTACTATTAAAAATAACAAAACATTTTCCTATAAGGATTCCAAATTGAAAAAGGGGACTGCCAGTCAGTATAAAGTCCGTGCATATAAATCTTATAATGGGAAAACGTATGTGGGTACCTGTTCGGATGTTACAAAAATAAAAGTGAAATAGGTAATGATTCATGGGGGATTCACACAAATAATTTCAGAATATTGAACAGAACACCATCGAATGCATTTCCTAAGAAATCAAGATTCTTTATATAAGAATTCCACACAAAAAGCCACGCAGTAAAATATTTTGACTGCGTGGCTTTACATATTATTTGGTGCAGTCATCCTTGATTGTATTTTTATACCTACGGTTTCTTTTGCTTTTTTGGTGCAAAATCCTTCATGCCAGGAATAGAACCTCCGGCTACAGCCCAGAAATACAGGCTTGCCACACTGCAATACGGACTTAATCTCCGCCGGTATTTTTCGAACAGTTTGCGGTCAATTTTTCTGTGGTGATAAACCATCCGCATGCCGCGTTGGATTGCCAGATCACCAAAACTCAATACATTTGGACGCTGCATACAAAACAACAGAATCATTTCCGCGGTCCAGACACCAATTCCCTGTAAAGAAGATAATTCTTTTATGGCTTCTTCGTCCGATTTTTTCCAGATTCCGTCAATATCAAAAGTTCCGTCCTTTACTTTTTGGGCAAAATCGGTAATATACCCTGCCTTTCTGAAGGAAATTCCTAGTGACTGTAAATTGGAAACTCCGGCACTCAGTATGGTATCTGCGTTAATGATACCATACTGATCATTCATTCTTTTCCAGATTGTTGCCTGTGCTTTTGTTGAAATCTGCTGACCGATGATATGATGAATTACGGCTGAAAATAAATCGGTGTCAACTTCCCGTTCAATCATTCCAATTTTATCGATAATTTCTGCGAGGCGTTTATCTTTCTGTTTGAGGTATGTAATCTCTTTTTCTCCGTATGCAAAAAACATTTTTATTGTCCTTTTTCTGTCTCTTATACACATCTGACGCTGCCGACGACTCCTTACGTGTAGATCT
>ENA-OZGP01000307-OZGP01000307.1-human-gut-metagenome-genome-assembly--contig:-NODE-307-length-14726-cov-7.475428_pt1 | contig 14726 bp, 20 predicted proteins | sample MGYA00245122_ERZ653669 | MGnify/ENA primary metagenome ERZ653669 (study PRJEB26926, sample SAMN06165247) | human gut metagenome | biome: ENVO:00009003; feature: ENVO:2100002; material: ENVO:00002003... | reverse complement strand
CCGTGCAGGATGGGAGACAGGGGCTTATAGATCAGCAGGCACAGCACGGCGTCCAGCAGACCCTTGACCAGCGTGAAGGGCATATTAAAGATCACAAGGCACTTGATCAGGCTGTCGGCAGAGGGCAGGATAGCCTGATACATGCCGAGGATGGCTTCCAGCGGCATGTGATAGAACTGCACATAGGCCGGGTAGGTGATGAAGTAGTTGGAGGGCACACTGAAGATGGCCATAGCGGCAGCGCCTGCAACCGCGCCGATGATGGCGGTCTTGCGGCTCTTGTGGTGCTTGTAGATGAAGCCTGCCACAGCGGAGAACACCGCGCCCAGCATGAAGTTGCACAGCTCGCCCACGCAGGCGGTGGAAGTACCCTTGATGATGATGTGGAGCAGGTTCTTCATGAAGCTGATGACAACGCCGTACACCGGGCCGAGGGCAAATGCACCCAGCAGGGCGGGCAGGTCGGAGAAGTCCATCTTGACGAAGGACGGGATGAGCATCGGGATGGGAAACTCGATGAACATCAGGATGAAGGCCACCGCGCTCAGCATGGCAGCAACGGTAATGTTGTGGGTCGTGTTCTTTTTCATGGTTTTGATTCCTTCCCGGGGCTTTGCGCCCCTTGCAAAATTTGTTCCGAAAGCTCTTTTCGCATTTTTGTGTGGAACGGGAAGGACAAAACAGAAAAGCGCCCTGCTGCAACAAAAAACACTGCAACAGGGCGCGTAGACAACGATTTGCCTGCCGTTTCTTGTATCCGGACTATACCGTTGGTCCCGGAGTTGCACCGGGTCAGCACCCTTGCGGGTGGTCGCGGACTTTACCGCCAGTGGGGAATCACACCCCGCCCTGAAACGAACTTTCTGGCACAGAGTATAGCCCGGCAGGCCGCACTTGTCAAGACCGAATTTTCAATTTGTGCAATTTTTATCAAAGTCATATTTTTCTCCCGGCGGTCTTCGTGCGCCTTGTCCCGCTGCGCGGAATATGGTATCATAAGGCAGCTGTAAAAAATTCAGGAGGTTTTCCATGATTTTCTCGATCCGTGATCTTTCTTTTGAGCTGGGCTCCCTCTTTCTGGAAGGCTGGCTGGCCTTTGCCGCCCGTGTCCTCTGTGCCCTGCTCATTCTGCTGGCAGCATGGCTGGTGCGCCGCTGGCTGACAAAAAAGGGCTTTCCTGCCCTGCTGGCCCGCAGCTGGCACTTTGCCGGTACACCCATCCTGCTGCGCAGCTTTGCCGAGCCGGTCCAGCGCATGTGCACCGCTGCAGGGTTCTATCTGGCTGCCGTCAGCCTGCCCTGGGCCATTCCCGGCCTCTACAAACTGGCGCTAGTGGTCTTTCAGCTGGCCATGACCCTGCTGGTATGCAAGGGCCTGTATGCAGCCTCTGCCCTGGCCGACCTGCTGCTGGCTTCCTGCAGCCCGGAGATCCGCTCCAACAAGACCCTGCTCTCCCTGCTGGACACCAGCTACAAGGTGCTGGTCGTCGTGCTGTGCGTGGCCGCGCTGGCGCAGGAAGTAGGCTTCCCCATTGGCAGCATCGTTGCCGGTGCCGGTCTTGTCGGCCTGACCATCTCGCTGGCCGCGCAGGAAAGTGCCAGCAACCTGTTCTCCGGCATCGTCATCCTGCTGGACAAGCCCTTCTCGGTGGGCGACTGGATCACGGTGGGCGATGTGGAAGGCGAAGTGATCGACATCAACTTCCGCTCCACCCGCATCCGTTCACTGGATAAGACCATCAACGTGGTGACCAACAGCAAGATCTGTTCCTCTACGGTGCAGAACGCTGCCCTGCGCACCATGCGGCCCTACAAGTTCAACCTGGGCGTCACCTACGGCACCACCCGCCCCAAGCTCGAACAGCTGATGGCCGACCTGAAAGCCATGCTGGACAAAAGCCCCTACACAAACAAGGGCACCAACATCGTGCAGCTGGTGAGCTTCGGCGATTCCAGCGTCAACATTCTGGTATCGGCATATCTGACCACCAATGCCTACACGGAATTTCTGCAGATGCAGAACGATCTGAACCTGAACATCATGGACATCATGCAGGCGGACGGCGTGGACTTTGCCTTCCCCTCCACCAGCGTGTACATCGAAAAGAAATAAGCGCCCCTGCGCGCAGAAAAATGCCGTCCCGGCCTGAACCGGGACGGCATTTTTTGTTATTCGTTTGCGGCTTTATCCAGTTGCACCTCTGCAGCCTCCTGTGCTTCTTCTTCCCGCTGATACTCCTCAAACGCTGACCACAGCGGTGCCACGTTCTTGCCATGGAGCCTGCGGTCGATGTAATTTTTTGTGATCCTTGCCACCGTGCCGGACAGGGCCAGCACACCGATCAGGTTCGGCAGCATCATCAGGCCGTTGAAGGTGTCGGAAAGGTCCCACGCAAGGCCCAGCTTCATGGTGGCACCCACCATCACCATGCCCACGAACACGACCTTGTAGCCGACGCTGGCCTTCGTACCAAAAAGATATTCACACGCTTTGGTGCCGTAATGGCTCCAGCCCAGCACGGTGGAGTACGCGAACAGCAGGATGGACACCGCAATGAACTTGGGGCCGTAGTGGCCGAACACCGTGGAGAACGCCTGGCCCACCAGCGCACTGCCCTGCACATCGGAAAGCATGGCCGGTATCCAGATCCACAAAGCCGGAGGTGAGCACCACCAGAGCCGTGAGAGTGCAGACAACGATGGTGTCCGCAAAGACCTCAAAGATGCCCCACATGCCCTGCTGCACCGGCTCCCGCACATTGGAAGACGAATGCACCATGACCGACGAACCGAGGCCCGCTTCGTTGGAGAATGCGCCGCGCTTGAAACCCCAGGTGATGGCCTGCGAAACGCCGTAACCCAGAATGCCGCCGCCCGCTGCAGGCAGCGCGAATGCGCCCTTGAAGATGGCTGCAAATGCCGCAGGAATGGCCGTGAAGTGTGCGCCTACCACGATCAGGGCGCCCACAATGTACATGACCGCCATTGCCGGAACGATCTTTTCGGTGACAGCTGCCACACGCTTCAGGCCGCCCAGAATGACCAGCGCAGAAAGGATGACCAATGCAATGCCGGTAACCACATTGGGAATGCTGAACGCAGTGTTCATGTTGCCGGCAATGGAGTTGATCTGGCTCATGTTGCCGATGCCAAACGACGCCAGCACGCAGAAACAGGAGAACAGCACCGCCAGCACCCGGCCCAGAGTCTTGCAGCCTTTCTTTGCGCCCAGACCGTCGGCAAGGTAATACATGGCACCGCCGCTCCACTCACCTTTTTCGTTCTTGCGGCGGTAGAAGATGCCCAGAACATTTTCCGAATAGTTGGTCATCATGCCAAGGATGGCCATGACCCACATCCAGAAAATGGCACCCGGGCCGCCGCTGATGATGGCCGTGGCCACACCCACGATATTACCCGTGCCAATGGTGGCGGCAAGCGCCGTGCAAAGGCTCTGGAACTGGCTGATGGCCATATCCTCCTTCGTGGTATGCGCCGTCACATTTTTATTGGTGAAGATCGCACCGATGGTGTTCTTCATCCAGTGGCCGAAGCGCCCGAATTGAAATCCCCCGGTCCGCACCGTCATGACCAGACCCGTGCCGAACAGAAGCGCCAGACCCACAGGCCCCCAGACTACTCCATTGACCGTGCCGTTGATGCTCGTAATGGTTTCCAGCATCCTGTATTCCCCCTCTTTGTAAAAAATGCGGGCAGAACCTTTTGTGGCTCTGCCCGCATTGCAGGATGCTTGATTCCGCACACCGGTGCGGTACCTTTCAGCAGGCAGCCACACCGTTGTGTCCATTTGTTCTTGCCCCGTATTCCTCGCGGATACGTTGCAGACAGGATACCATAAAATCCGCCTCCGTGCAAGAATTTCTTCTGTAAGTTGCTGAATTTTCAGCTGTATTTTGAGGCGGTTGAATTTTTCTTTTGTATGGCTTTCTCCCGTTACAGCGCCACATCCAGCGCCATCATCAGCGCAAAGCCCAGCACGATGCTCACCACACCGGCGGGCTCGTCAGCTTCCACCGCCTGCGGGATCATCTCCTGCGCTGTCACGCAGACCATGCACCCTGCCGCCGCGCTCATAAGCCAGGGCAGCGCCGCGCCGACCCACTCGGCCAGTGCAAAGGCCAGCACCGCCCCCAGCGGCTCCACAAGGCCGGACGCTGCCCCGGCCCAGAACGCCTGCCCGCGGGTGCGGCCGCTGTGCAACAGCGGCAGGCTGACCGCTGCGCCCTCCGGGATGTTCTGCAGGCCGATGCCGATGCTCAGCGCCAGCGCCCCGCTGACGGCATCCGGCTCTCCGGTGAGGGCCAGTGCGGCGGCAAGGCCCGCCACCATGCCCTCCGGCAGATTGTGCAGCGTCACCGCCAGCACCATGCGGCCGCCGTGCCCGCTCCCGCCTGCCAGCAGCTCCCCTGCCGCCTGCTCCAGCTGCAAAAGGCCCACGGCACCCAGCACCAATGCCACTGAGGGCGCGATCCAGGCCGGGATGGCCTGCTGCCGGGCGCGCTCGATAGCGGGCAGCAGCAGGCTCCACACGCTGGCTGCCAGCATGATGCCCGCCGCCATACCGCACAAGATGCGCTGGGTGCAGGGCCGGGCTGTGCGCCGCAGCAAAAACACCCCGGCAGCCCCCAATGCCGTGCACCCCGCCGGGAACAGCAGCACCCAAGCGGTCAATAAGATCTGGTTCAAGATGCATTCCCCCTTTGCTTCGGTGTATGTACGCCGGAGCAAAAAGGTGCAGAACGCACGTTTCAGACCACATTTAAGAAAAGCTTGTTCGGAAGAAATTTACAAAGTAATTACAAGCTGGCAAAGATTCTTTTCCAGCATTTCCCGCCCTGGGGCCATTTTGACAAAAAGTGTTTGACTTTTGGCATAAAATTATAACAAAAGCGTAGATTCTGCCCGATTTGTGCATTTTATGCCTAAATTCCACTTGATTTTTTTGTAAAATGCGATAGAATATTGTCTTGCAGAGCGGCCCTTCCTGTAGGAGCTCTGCAAGAGAAACTTTTCAGGAAAAGTAAGGAGATTTTAGATATGAAACTCAAGAATGTTGCTGTTGCTGTTGTTGCTCTGGCTCTGGCTGTTGGTATGACCGCTTGCGGCGGTTCCGCTTCCTCCACTGCGGCTTCTTCCTCTGAGGCTGCTTCCAGCGTTGCTGCTTCTTCCGAGGCTGTTGAGTCTGAGGCTGTTTCCGAGACCGCTGAGTCCGAGGCCGTTTCCAGCGAGGCTGCCGAGTCTGAGGCTGTTTCCGAGGCTGCTGAGTCCGAGGCTGTTTCTGAGGTCGCTGCTTCTACTGCCGCCTGATTTGGCTGACAGCACGTCCAACTTCTGATAAGCAATAAAAGGTGCCGCTCCCGCAGGGATCTCTCTACGGGAGCGGCACCTTTTTTCGTTTGTCGGCGGCTGCGTTTTCAGGCATGCAACGCCGCACGGATCTCGCCAAGATCGCGTGCAAAGCAGATGCCCTGCTGCCGCTCCGGCGAGGAAAGCCCCTTGCGGATCATCTCTGCCAACAGCGCTTTCAGGCCGCTGTAGTAGCCGTTCAGATCATACAGGATGCAGGGGGCGTCCAGCTGGCCCAGCGACACCTTGCTCATCACCTCAGCGATTTCCTCCAATGTGCCGGTGCCGCCGGGGAATGCGATGAACGCATCGCCCAGCTCGATCATCTTCGTTTTGCGCTCGGTCATGTCCTTTGTCACGATCAGCTGTGTCAGTCCGTCGTGCTGCAGCTCCCGGTCCACAAAGAACTGCGGCTCCACGCCGGTCACTTCGCCGCCCGCTGCCAGCACGCTTTCCGCCAGCGTGCCCATCAGCCCGCTGCGGGAGCCGCCGTAGACCAGCGCGTTGCCGCTTTGGCCGATCCAGCTGCCCAGCTCCTGCACGGCCTGCTTCAGGGCAGGGTCGCTGCCCTCATTGGCCCCAAGATATACGGTGATCTTCATCGTTTTTCTCCCCTTTCACTTTGAGCTGATTATAGCACATCCGCCCCAAAACGCAAAGCGCCGCCCGCTCTTGACAGGCAGACCGTGCCGGTATATCATAATTGTGATGTCTGGTTTTTACAAAGGAGGATGCCCCATGCCCTACACCGTTGGAGAAATGGCAAAAATGCTGGATGTTCCCGCATCCACCCTGCGCTACTATGATAAAGAAGGTCTGCTGCCCTTTGTGGCGCGTTCCTCCGGCGGAATCCGGCTGTTTCAGGATTCCGACCTGGAATGGCTGCGGGTGATCGGCTGCATGAAAAAAGCCGGCATGTCCATCAAGGACATCCGGCAGTACATTGAACTAGCCATGCAGGGCAACGACACCATTGACACGCGGCTTGCCATGTTCCGCCACCAGCGCGAAGTGCTGGAAGCCCAGATGGCAGAGCTGCAGCACACCATGAGCATGGTGGACTACAAGTGCTGGTATTACGAAACGGCGCAGGCCACCGGCACCATCGACACGCCGAAGTATATGCCGCTGGAGCAGATCCCAGAGCAGTTCCGCGCCATCCGGCAGGAACTGCAGAAAATGCCGGAGAAGTAAGACCCTCTCCGTTTCGTTCCTTTATACGCCCCACAATATGACACCCAACACCGCAGAAAGCACGATCATCCCGATGGGAGACGGTGCTTTCTGCGTTTTCTTTTTGTAGAGCAGATGTATTGCCCACAAAAGTGCAAATACAAAGATGGAACGTCCATCCGGCGCAAAGCCGCCCGCAAGACTCTGGAAGCCGCCCAGCGTCGAAAGCGCCATGGTGATGGCCGTGGCAAGGATCATGGCCACCACGCAGGGCCGCACCCCGGAGAGGATGGCTTCCACCGCTGGGTATTTCAGCAGGCTTTTCAGTGCCGCCGCGATCAGCAGGATGATGCCAAAGGACGGCAGCACCACCCCCAGCGTCGCGCACAGCGCCCCGGCAAAGCCTGCCTGCGAGGAGCCAATGAAAGTTGCCATGTTCACCGCCAGCGGCCCGGGCGTGGACTCCGACACTGCAATGAAGCTGAGGAACTCCGCTTCAGTCAGCCAGCCGTGGCCCAGCACTACCTCCCGCACCAGCGAGATCATGCCATAGCCGCCGCCGAAGGACAGCGTACCGATCATGAGAAAGTTGAGAAACAGTTTCAGACAGATCATGCGCGCTTGCCCCCTTTCCGCAGCTGCCGCACAAGGTACACCGCCAGCCCGGCGGCCCCGCTGAGCAGGATGTAGAAGATGGACGAGAAGGAGACCGCCAGCACCGAGCAGCTCACCATGGCCGCCACGACCGCCGTCAAGACCAGCAGGTTGAAGGGAGTGCGTTCCAGATTTTTCAGCATCTTCAGCCCCGCCGAGAGGATCAGATAGATCACGCAGGCCTGGATACCCCGGAAGGCGCTTGCCACCACCGAGAGCGCCAGAAACTGGTCGAAGAACAGCGAGATGATGTAGATGACCGCAAACGACGGGATGCACACGGCCAGCGTGGAGGCTGCCGCGCCGGAAAAGCCGGCGATCTTGTAGCCGATGTAAGTGGCGCTGTTCACCGCCATGGGGCCCGGGGTGGACTCGGCAATGGCGACCATATCCAGAAATTCTTCCCGGCTCACCCACTGCTTCTGCTCCACAAATTCGTGCTCCAGCAGGGCCACCATGGCGTAGCCGCCGCCAAAGGTGAACGCGCCGATCTTGAAAAATGTCGTAAAAAGCTCTTTTGTCTTTGACATGCCCTTCCACCCTTCTTTCGCTTCATTATATCATTTTTCCAGCTTCTATGGTATACTTTTTAAGAGAATATGCTGCTTTCTTTGGAAAAAGCAGAAAAAAGGAGTTTAGGATACGGATATGAAAACAAAATTTGGCATCGTGGGCTGCGGCTTTCTGGGCAACATCGTGGCCGACGCATGGAAGAACGGCCTGCTGCCGGACTATGAGTTGGTGGGCGTCACCAGCCGCACCCGCGCTTCGGCCGAAAAGACTGCTGCCGCCGTGGGCTGCGCCGTCTGCGACGATGTGGACGCCCTGCTGGCACTGGAGCCGGAGTACATCGTGGAGACCGCTTCCGTCGAAGCCGTGCGCGCCATGGCCATCCCCGTGCTGAAAAAAGGCGTGAACCTCGTCATCATCTCCATCGGTGCCTTTGCAGACCTTGATTTCTATGCCGAAGTCAAGGCTGCTGCCGTGGAAGGCGGGGCCAAGGTGCATCTGGCCAGCGGTGCCATCGGCGGCTTTGACGTGCTGCAGACCGTCACCCTGATGGCCGAAGCGCAGCACCTGGCCGAGACCGCCGGCATCGAGACCCACACCGGTGCCAAGGGCTTCCGCAACACGCCCGTGTGGGCAGACCACCTGCTGACCGACACCGAAAAGACCACCGTCTTCACCGGCAATGCCAAGCAGGCCATTGCCACCTTCCCCCGCCGCGTGAATGTGGCTGTGGCCACCTCGCTGGCCACCACCGGCCCGGACATCACCGGCGTGACCATGCACTCGGTGCCCGGCTGGGTGGGCGACGACCACTGCATCACCGCCGAGATCGAGGGCGTGAAGGCCACTGTGGACATCTGCTCCTCCACCAGCGCCATCGCCGGCTGGAGCGTGGTGGCCCTGCTGCGCAACCTGGCCTCCCCGGTCTGCTTCTATTAAAGGAGGTGCCTTGTGATGTTTGAAAAGCTGGTTGCCATTGAGCCCGTCAGCCTGATCCCCTCTGCCGAGGAAGAACTGCACGCCTACGCAAAGGAAGTCGTGCTCTACCCCGACATCCCCGCCGACGAGGACGAGATCGTCCGCCGCATCGGGGACGCCGACGCGGTGCTGCTGAGCTACACCTCCCGCATGGGCAAGAGCGTCATTGAGCGCTGTCCGAACATCCGCTACATCGGCATGTGCTGCAGCCTTTACTCCGAGGAAAGCGCCAATGTGGACATCGCCTACGCCCGCACCCGGGGCATCCAGGTGCTGGGCATCCGGGATTACGGCGACCGCGGCGTGGTGGAGTATGTTCTGCACGAGCTGACCGGCCTGCTGCACGGCTTCGGGATGCCCATGCTGCGGGACGAGCCGGTGGAGATCACCGGGCTGAAGGTGGGCATCGTGGGCCTGGGCGTGTCCGGCCGGATGATCGCCGATGCGCTGCAGTTCATGGGTGCGGATATCAGCTATTACAGCCGCAGCCGCAAGCCCGATGCCGAGGCTTCCGGCATGGCCTACAAGCCGCTGGCCCAGCTGCTGGCCGAGAGCGAAGTGGTATTCACCTGCCTGAACAAGAACGTGCTGCTGCTGGGCCGTGAGGAGTTCGCCCAGCTGGGCGCAGGCAAAGTGTTGTTCAACACCTCCATCGGCCCGGGCTTCGACTCCGCCGCACTGGAAGACTGGCTGACCCTGCCGGGCACCCACTTCTTCTGCGACACCCGCGCCGCCGCCGGGCTTGTCAGCGAGGGGTTCTTTGAAAAAGAGAACGTCCACTGCGCGAATGTCTCCGCAGGCCGCACCAAACAGGCCTTTGTGCTGCTGAGCCAGAAGGTGCTGGCGAACATCCGCACCGCCCTGCACGAGGGCTGAGTCCCCGCCCGGTCCGCCGCAACGATTTTTAACAAGAAAGCCGAATTTCCGCCAAGAAAAGTTGGTCGCGTATTCATTGATTTCGTGCTATACTATGTTAAAAATCATTGCAAAGGTGGGAATGATATGAGTTCCTCGCGAAAACCCTATCTGGACAACATCCGCTGGGCGACAGTCGTCCTTGTGGTGATCTACCATGTGATCTACATGTTCAACGGCGTGCAGCCCTTTGGCGTCATCGGACCGTTTCGGGAGCATCAGTTCCAGGATGGTTTCCTGTATCTGGTCTACCCCTGGTTCATGGCACTGCTGTTCGTTGTGTCAGGCATGAGTGCGCGGTACTGCCTGCAAAGCCACACCACGAAGCAGTTTTTGAAGGACAAAACGCAAAAGCTGCTGGTCCCGTCCACGATCGGCTTGTTCGTGTTCCAGTGGATCCTCGGCCTTTACAACGTAAAAATTGGCGGCGGCGTGGACTTTTCCGCCATCCCGAAGCCGGTGCTGTATCTGATTGCGGTGCTGTCCGGCGTGGGGCCGCTGTGGTACATCCAGATGCTCTGGCTGTTCTCTGTGCTCTTGCTGGCCGTGCGGAAAATGGAAAAAGACCGGTTCTGGAACTTCTGTTCCAAGGCACCGGTCTGGAGCATCGCACTGCTGGTGATCGTTGTTTATGGCTCTGCGCAGGTGCTGAACACCCCCGTCGTTACGGTATATCGGTTCGGCATCTACGGGTTCAGCTTCTTCGCCGGGTATTTCCTGTTCTCCCACGATGAAGTCATGGAGCGGCTGTGCAAGTGGTGGTGGATGTTTGATTCAGCGGCGGCTGTGCTTGGCATCTCGTACACCCTGCGCTATTTGGGCGAGAACTACGCCGTTGCGCCCGTGCTGAACAATATCCATGCCTGCGCCTACTGCTGGTTTGCCATCCTGGGCATTCTCACGATCATGAAACACTATGCCGACACCGCAAACGGCTTCACCCGCTGGATGGCAAGCCAGTCGTGGGGCTTCTACATCTTCCATTACCTGCCCATTGCAGTGATCGCGTGCGGACTGCGCGAACATGCCCCGAACGCCCCGGAAGTGCTGGTCTACCTGCTCGTGGGCATCGGTGCCTTTGCGGGCGCGTACCTGCTGAATGCACTGATCAGCCGGATCCCCGTTCTGCGCTGGTGCATTCTCGGGCTGCGAAAGGAGAAAGAACGTGTTCAAGGATAATCTCATCTCGCTCCGCAAGGCAAACGGCCTTTCGCAGGACGAATTGGCCGAAAAGATCGGCGTGACCCGCCAGACGTTGTCAAAGTATGAGACTGGGGAATCGCTGCCAGACATCGAACGGTGCAAACAGCTGGCGGATATTTTCGGCGTTTCCATGGATGATCTGGTGAACTACGAGAAAACCGACCGGGAAAACATGGGGTTGGAAGTGCCGCCCAAAGGCAAACACGTTTTCGGCATGGTAAAGGTGGGCGACAAAGGGCAGATCGTTATCCCTGCCAATGCGCGGAAAATTTTTGACATCCAGCCGGGCGACAATCTGTTGATTTTGGGCGATGAGGAGCAAGGCATCGCCATCCTCAAAGAGAAAAAGTTTCTGGAACAGCTCCGGCTGATGGAGCGGATGCGGCACATGGGATCCGGTGAATGATCGACCGCCGCGGAAATGCTTTCTCAAAAGAAACTGCCATTAAAATCACGTTCTAAAAATGCCGTGCTGCCTTTGGAAAGCTCCATTGACAGCACGGCATTTTGCAGCTTACCCCCTGATTTTTACAGCTTACCGCTCCCATCATGGTGCATCCGGGCTTTCTATGCTATAGTATTTTCAGAGGGAGGAGGGACGACATGAAATTGACCGTTGAACAAGTCACGACCGAAACGCCAGAAGAAGTGCTGATCCGCTGCCACGACCCCAAAGAACCGTGGGTCAGTGAGGTGCAGAACATTGCTGCAGGGCAAATCACGGTGAATGGCATTCTGGATGGAAAGATGTGCCGCTTGAAGCTCGGTGACATCTACTATTTTGAAGTGGTAGAGGGAAGCTCGTTTCTGTACTGTCAGAAAGAAGTGTTCTCCTGCAAACAGAAGCTCTATGAATTTGAAGCGCTGTGCATCGGCACGATGTTGTTCCGATGCAGCAAGTCCATGATTTTGAATGCCGGAAAAATTGATTACGTTCTCCCTTCCCTTTCCGGCCGCTTTGAAGCGGTGCTGGACAACGGCGAAAAGGTCATGATTTCCCGGCAATATGTCAGCACCCTGAAACGGCTGCTGGGTCGATAAGGAGGAGCGTATGAAAAAAATTGAATTCTGGCTGCATCGGTTTGTGTTTGTCTACGGCCTTGTCATGCTCAGCACCTTTTTCATGTGCCTGCTGTTCAACCCCACCAGTGAGCTGCCGGTCGTCCGCTTTTTTGGCCGCTGCATCCTGCTGACGCTGGTGAGTATGGCCACGCTCATCGTATATGCTTCCAGTGAAGAACTGACAAACCGGGCGTGGTGGTTCCGCACCATCCTGCACGCGGCTTTCCTGGAAGTGATACTGCTTCCACTCGCCCATAGCTGGGGCTTTTGGTACAATGCGCTGGATGGTGTGATCTACGGCTCGTTTATTCTGGCTGCGAAGATTCTGTGGCATCTGATCGACTTCGGGCAGAGCTTCTACACCGCCACACAGCTGAATGAACAGATCCGGCAGAGAAAGCTGGAAGAACGCAACAAGGAGGACGCCGCAAATGGCTAAAACGGATTGGATCCACTGCCCGAAATGCGGCAGCAAAACCCGCACGATGATTCGGGAACATACCGTGCTGGAAGATTTTCCGCTGTTCTGCCCCAAATGCAAATACACCTGCGTGATTCGCTTCAAAGACGGAAAAATGGAAGAAACAGTGCCGGAAAAGGCATAAAGTTGGGAGGACGCTTCGATGGAATATATCCGCATCACGAAAGAAAACATCGACAAGGAACACATCTGCTGTGCCATGTCCGGCAAACAGAGCCTTGCCAAAAAAGAATGGCTCAAGCAGCGGTTTGACGAGGGCCTTGTTTTCTACCGCAGCGCAGAGCGCGGCAAGTGCTTTATCGAATACATCCCGGCAGAAAATGCTTGGGTGCCCATTGAAGCAGACAGCTGGCTGTACATCAACTGCCTGTGGGTTTCCGGCTCCATGAAGGGCCACGGATATTCGAATGATCTGCTCGCAGAGTGTATCCGGGACGCCAAGGCACAGGGCCGGAAAGGACTGTGCATTCTGTCCGCCGAGGGGCGAAAGCGGGAGTTTCTGGCAGACCCGAAATTTCTGGCACATCAGGGCTTTGTATCTGCGGATGTTTCAGACTGCGGCATCAACCTGATGGCTCTGCCGCTTATGCCGGATGCCGAACTGCCGAAGTTCAAATCCTGCGCAAAGCACCCCAAGATGGACGAGGACGGTTTTGTGCTTTACTACACCGATCAATGCCCCTTTACAGCTTACTGGGTGCCGAAAGTGCAGGAAACGGCGCAGGCACACAACATTCCGCTCAAGGTGGTTCATATCACCGACAAAGAAACCGCGCGGAACCTGCCTGCACCTGTCACCACCTACGCACTGTTCCGGGACGGAAAATTTGTGACGCAGGGCATCCAGTCGGACAAGAAATTTTTGAAATTGGCAGCAGAATAATGGAATCAAGCAAGACGCCAGACGCTTAGACGCAGTGCAGCCCATGGAATTGGGGTGTACTGCATTTTTTATTTCGGAGGGTTTTGTATGAAAGAGATTGTTGTATACGTTCACGGAAAGGGCGGTTCGGCGCAAGAGGCCGAGCATTATAAAACCCTATTCTCTGACTGTGAAGTCATTGGTTTCGACTACCGCGCACAAGCTCCATGGGAAGCCACGGAGGAATTTCCCGGATTTTTTGCGGCACTGCGGAAACGCTGCGAGAAGCTCACACTAGTAGCAAACAGCATTGGTGCGTTTTTCTCTTTGTCCTCACTGGATGAAAAATTGGTGGATACCGCTTATTTTATTTCTCCAGTGGTCGATATGGAACAGCTGATTTGCAACATGATGCAATGGGCTGGCGTCTCCGAATCCGAACTTGCAGAGAAACTGGAAATTCCCACAACATTTGGCGAAACGCTGTCGTGGAAATATCTCTGCTATGTCCGAGAGCATCCGATTTCATGGAAAATCCCTACGTGCATTTTGTATGGAGAAAATGACAATCTGACCTCCAAGGAAACCATAAAGGCCTTTGCGGAAAAAATCAATGCAGAGCTGACCGTTATGCCTAGCGGAGAGCATTGGTTTCATACGAAAGAACAGCTGCAGTTTTTAGACAACTGGATTTTGAAAAATCAGCCCATGCTTTTGGAAAGAAGATCACAATGCCGTTCAGGGATACATTTTAAGTGATGCAAAGTTTTTTGAACCCGACCTTGACACAATAATACGATATGCCAGACGCAAAGACGCAGAGCAGACCTTGTAAAGTCAAGCTGCCCTGCGTCTTTTGCTTTGAGAAAGGATACTTTTATGAACTTTTTGAAAGCTCTTTTTCAGAAACGAGAAAAATGGATCGAATTTGATACGCTGTACTCCATCGAGCGGCTGGAACAACTGCGCTTCTTCATGGTTGAAAACCATATTCCGTATAAAGTGCGGGCTGTACTGCTCCCGGTGCCGCTGAATACGCCAATGCCTTCCTGTGCAGCGTCACGCTCCCTGTGGTATGTTTCCGTGCATCCAGAGGACGTGCACCGAGTAGAATATTATCTTCGCACCGAAAGGAGCTGCTGAGCATGAAAAATTCATCCGCACGTTTGTTATTGACCGCAACGGCTCTGCTGCTGATTGCGGGCACCCTTTTCGGATTTGCCCAATCGTGGATCTATGCCGGGCTGATCTGGTCGGGCGCATTTGGCTGCCTGGTCGCCGCTTTGAATTTCAGAGACGCGGAGAATGACGATGACTCCCATGAGGATTGAACTTTGAGTGTGTGCAAAAATTCGAAAAAATCCATCCTATTGCGAAAGTGTACTGTTCTCTATCAGGACAAACAATCTCGAAGTGGGTTGAACGAACCCATATCCAAAATCCACGACTTTGTTAGATTTTCCCCATAAAACAAATAATCCGAACCCATCTCCTATCGGAAACAAGTTCGGATTATTTTTGT
>ENA-OZGP01000296-OZGP01000296.1-human-gut-metagenome-genome-assembly--contig:-NODE-296-length-14916-cov-8.914878_pt1 | contig 14916 bp, 13 predicted proteins | sample MGYA00245122_ERZ653669 | MGnify/ENA primary metagenome ERZ653669 (study PRJEB26926, sample SAMN06165247) | human gut metagenome | biome: ENVO:00009003; feature: ENVO:2100002; material: ENVO:00002003... | reverse complement strand
GTTCCGCTGCGCTCCACAAACGCGAACTTGTCGGGGCGGGGCCCCTCCATCTTGCTTGCGCAAGACCGTTCGGTCGCTTAAAAGCCCCACTGGGGCTTTCATTGTTCCGCTGCGCTCCACAAACGCGAACTTGTCGGGGCGGGGCCCCTCCATCTTGCTTGCGCAAGACCGTTCGGTCGCTTAAAAGCCCCACTGGGGCTTTCATTGTTCCGCTGCGCTCCACAAACGCGAAGTTGTCGGGGATGACGCGCCGGGAGTTTTTAGGGCTGTTCCCGGTGCGGGTGCCCTGCCCAGGCACTGTGAAAAAAGCTGCCGTACCGGCGCAGCAGAACGGGAAATTTGCGCTGTTTGCGCCTTTTTGCCCGGGAACCCTTGCTTTTTGCGCAAAGTTGTGGTAATATTATTCGGCGGTATTGTTTTGCCGCAGGAATATGCGCTCGTAGCTCAGCCGGTAGAGCATCTGACTTTTAATCAGAGGGCCAGGGATTCGAGTTCCCTCGAGCGCACCAAAAGGACGATAAATCGTTGAAAGAAACGGTTTGTCGTCTTTTTTGTTTTATATGGACATTTTGGACTTGTACCTGTGATTTTTTCAAAAATGTAGAGGTCAGAGGGACAAAATTAGAAAAGCACAGACGGATTTGCTTCGCAAAGCAGACGTGTTTGGCGAAAATCAGAACCGCAGTACCCGTGCGTTATTGCGGGGCTTTGCCTGCGGATGGGCGTCACCGGGGCGGGGGTAACCGAGAAGCAGCTGCATCACGGCGTAGTAATCGGTGCGGATGCCCCATTGCCGCAGGATATCCTGCCCGTAGGGGGCAGCAAAGGCGGTCCAACCCTGGCCGATATAGCAGCTGCCCACGCCCAGCGCATCCGCCGCCAGCATCATGTTTTCGGCGGCCACGGCGCAGTCCTCTGCCGCAAAGAGAAAATCTTTCGGGGCGAACAGGGGGATGACCGTGGGCGCATCGTAAAAAGCGTTGGTCAGCTTTGCGTCGTCCACGATGGTGGGCTGCTCGCGGGAAACATAGCACGTGGCGGTGGACATCCGAAAATAGGAATTGGCCCGCTTGATCTTGCCCAGCCGCTCGTTGACTTCCCGATTCTGGTTGACCGCAAAAATTACGCCCTGCCGTCCGCCTGCGCTGGGCGCATACAGCCCGGCCTGCAAAATTTTCTGGAGGGTTTCTTCTTCGATCTGGCGCGTATCGAACCGCCGGATGGAGCGGCGGTGGAGAATCGTCTGCAAAATATCCATATTAAATTACCTCCTTCCAGCACTGCGGGTCGGCGGCGTAGAAGTCGCCGCTCTTGCCGCTGGCTACAGCCGGGCAGCCCCGGCAGAAGGCCAGCAGTTCACACTTGGAGCATTTGGCAAAGCGGGCGTAGTCCCGGTACTGCTCCATCTGGCAGACCCACACATCGGCCAGCCGATCCTCGAACACATTGCCCACCCTGCTGTTCTGCACCCGGCGGCAGGCATACACATCGCCCGTGGGCAAGATGGTCAGATGGCAGTTGCCGCAGTTGCAGCCGCCATAGATCATGCCGTCCTCGTAGACTCCATCCAGCGTGAATGCCCCCGTCTCGTACTCGTACAGCGTCCAGAGGTGGTCTTTCTTGTTGAAATAGGTGGTGCATCCGGCGGCTTCATATTCCTTGAACTTTTTATCGCAGTCGGCCAGAAGCTGGCGGTAGCGCAGGGGCGCGATGCCGGTGTCCTTCTCCCCGCTGGTGGGGCAGTAGCGGGCAAAGGCGAATACGTTCGCGCCTGCGGCCACCACCGCGTCAATGATGCCGGGCACTTCGTCGATGTTCTTGCCGGAAACCGTGGTCATGACCGCCGAGCGGATGCCCGCCCGGTTGATGCAGCCGATCTTCTCCAAGGTCGTGTCGAAGCTGCCCGGCTTGCGGAACCAGTCGTGGGTCTCGCGCAGGCCGTCAATGGACAGCTGGTACTTCTCGCAGCCGTAGTTCTTCAGCCGCTGGCAGACGGCATCGTTCAGGTGGAACAGATTGCCCAGAATCGTGAAGGGGATGCTGTGTGTTTTGAGCAGCTCCAGCGGCTGCGCTTTTTGCGGGGGTCCCGGCCATTCTGGGGCGGCCTGTGCCCTGCGGCCGCGCAGCGGCCTGCCGCCTGCCCGGCGGCGATGCCGCTGCCGAAGGCCCAGTGCAGGTTGAAGCCGCCGCAGCTGCCGGTGCAGTCCAGCGTTTCGCCCACGAAGTAAAGGCCGGGGCAACCCTTGAACTGGAAGTGCGTGTCCACCTCCCGCAGGGCAAGGCCGCCGCCGGTCACCTGGGCCTGCCGCCAGCCGCAGGGGGTGAGCCCCTCAAACCGCCAGTGTTTGGCGGTGCGGGCCAGCTTCTGCCACTGGCCCGGGGTGAGGGCGGCTGTGTCCGGCAGGGCGGCGGCGGACCACAGCGCCCGGCCCAGCTTTGGGTTCAGCAGGCCCAGCCAGAAGTCGGCCGGGCGCTCCCCTGCCGTCTGCCGGGTGTGGGCGGCCAGCAGGTCGGCAAGGGCTGCTTCGTCCAGCGCCGGGAACAGGTCCAGCTCCACGGCGGGGGCTTTCGGCCCGCGGCCCGGGGCCAGCAGGCCGGACAGCTGCATGATGCAGATGCCGGAAAGCCCGTAGTCGGTGAACTGCACTTCGCCCGTCTCCACGGCCAGCACGCAGGTGCCGTCCAGCAGGGAAGCCGCCGCTTTGGCGCGGATGCCCGCCAGCGTTTTGTCCGGGGCTGCGCACTGCAGGGCGGTCAGGCAGGGGTAAAGCGGTTCCACCCGGCCGCCGCACTGCCCGGCGAACCGGGGGCCGAAGCCGTCGGTGCCGAACTGCGGCCCGGCTGCGCCGCCCATGGCGCAGATGACGGCGTCGGCCCGCAGGGTCTCGGCGGTGCCCTCGGCGTTCTGGAACTGCACCGCGTAGCCGCCCCGGCTCTGGGCCAGGGCGCTCACGGTGCAGCCGGTGCGCAGCTGCACCCGGCGGCGTGCCAAGTGGTGCTCCAGCAGGGCCAGCACATCCGCTGCCTGGTTGGAGTAAGGGTACACCCGGCCCGCTTCGTCGGTGCGGGTGTACAGGCCGTGGGCGGCCAGCCAGCCCAGCGGGTCGGCGGCGTTCACGGCCTGCAGCAGCGGGCGCAGTGCAGCGGGGTCGGCCGTGAAATACCGCTCCGGCGCGATGCCGGTGTTGTCCAGGTTGCAGCGGCCGTTGCCGGTGGCCAGCAGCTTTTTGCCCGGCTTCGGGCTGCGCTCCAGCACCGTTACCTGCGCGGAAGGCGCAGCTTCGGCCGCCGCCAGCGCGGCGGTCAGCCCGGCGGCACCGCCGCCCAGAATGAGGATGTGTGCCATGCGGGCACCTGCCTTTCTTGCAAAAATCTGCTTTCATTGTAGCAGAACCGGGGCCAAAACACAACGAACCGGGGCTTTTTTGCCGGCCGCAACCGCCGGTTGACAGATTTCCAAGCGCAAATGGTAGTTGTCAACCGCAGAATGTGGTATGCTGGGGGCAGAAAAACAGCTGTGATTTCGTACGAGTGCCCATACAAAAAGGAGAAGACCATGATTTTAGCGGAAAAGATCGCCCAGCTGCGCAAACAGAAAGGCTGGAGCCAGGAAGAACTGGCGAACCGCCTGCAGGTGTCCCGGCAGGCTGTGTCCAAGTGGGAGGGCGGCGCGTCCATCCCGGACCTGGACAAAATCTTAAAGCTCAGCGCGCTGTTCGAGGTGACCACCGATTACTTATTGAAGGATACCCTCGAAGCGCCCGATGCGGCCCCGGCGGCGGTGCTGCCTGCACCGGAGGCGGAACCCCTGCGCACGGTGACGCTGGAAGAAGCGAACGACTACCTGAGCCTTGTGCAGGCCGCCTGCGGGCGCATTGCGGCGGGCGTGGGCCTGTGCATCCTCTGCCCCATCGCCTTGCTGCTGCTTGGCGCATGGGCGGACGGCACCCCGCGCGAGGGCTTTGCGGCCGGTGCCGGGATGATCACCCTGCTGGTGCTGGTGGCGCTGGGCCTGCTGCTCATCCTCCCGGCGGCAATGCAGCTGGAAAGCTATGACTATCTGGAAAAAGAAGTGTTCCAGCTGGGCTACGGGGTGGCCGGGATCGTGGAAAAACAGAAAAAGGAATGCGGCCCGCACCTTCTGCGGCAAAGCACCTGGGGCGTGGTGGGCTGTGTGCTGTCGGTGGTGCCGCTGATGGCGGCGGTGATGCTGGACGGCTCCGACTTCTGGATGGCGGCAGCGGTGTGCCTGCTGCTGGCCATCGTGGCGATCTCGGTGCAGCCGCTGATCCGGGCCGGGATGCAGAAGGAAGCGCTGGATAAGCTGCTGCAGACCGGGGACTACACCGTGGAGAGCAAGCGGGTGACCCGCCGGGTGGGCTGGTTTGCCGGGGCCTACTGGTGCGGCGTGACGGCGGTGTACCTGGGTGTGAGCTTCCGCCACGACAGCTGGAACATCAGCTGGTGGATCTGGGCCGTGGCGGGGGTGCTGTTCGCGGCCGTGTGGCTGGCGGTGCGCGCCTGGGCGGGCCGGAGCGAAGAATGAGCTCCCCCGGGGCGCAGCGGCGGCAGGTATAAATTTCCCGTTCTGACAGATACTAACTGTATCGCCACAAACAAGGAAGCAGAACGGAGGAGACCAAAGCATGAAAGCAACAGGTATCGTGCGCCGCATCGACGAGCTGGGCCGGGTGGTGATCCCCAAGGAGATCCGCCGCACCCAGCGCATCCGCCGGGGCGACCCGCTGGAAATTTTCACCACCGGCGACGGCGAGGTGATCTTTAAAAAGTATTCGCCCGTGGGCGAGATGAACGGCGTGGCGGCGCAGTACGTTGAGGTGCTGAACCGCAGCTTTGCGCTGACCGCCTTCGTGGCCGACCGGGACCGCATCCTCGCGGTCAGCGGCACCGGACGGCGGGAGCTTGCCGACCGCAGCATCAGCCTGCCGCTGGAAAAGCTCATGGACGCCCGCAAGCCCTACCAGAACGAGGGCACCGCCGACCGTGCAGTGCTGCCCTGCGAAGGCTCGCCCCGGGTGCTGCTGTGTGCAGTGCCCATCATCGCAGCGGGGGATGTGACCGGGGCGGTGGGCCTGCTCACCGAGGACCGCACCGCTGTGCCGGACGATGCCCAGCGCAAGGCGCTGAGCGTGGCAGCGGCCTTTCTGGCCCGGCAGATGGAGGAGTAAAAAAGCAGCCCGGCTTCTTCGGAAGCCGGGCTGCTTTGGAAAACGGCGTTTTGCCGGGGCGCTTACTGCTGTTCGCGCTGCAGCGCCTCAAGGTCGTACCATGCCTTGATGGCCTGCGGACGGAACATGTAGCGGTAAGGTTTGAAGGTGACTTCCTCGTTGCCGTCCTTATCGGTCTCGTGGTAGTCCTTCATCAGGCCCTGCTCCACGCACCAGCGTGCAGCGGCCTGGGCATCGGTGTCATCCGCGTCAATGTCGGGGTACAGCTCGGTGCTTACCGGTGCCGGGCAGTCGGCCTTGTTCCACAGGGCGACTGCCAGCTGGATGCGGTTGGTGGGGACAAAGTCATAGATGGCGTTCAGCCAGATGTTCGTGCCAATCAGATAGGTGGCACCGCTGACGAAGACGCCGGTGGCGATGCCGGCACCGATGGCACTGCCGGTGTCATCCGTGTCGGGGATGTCGGGGTCAACATCGGGAATGGGCTCCTGACTGGAAAGGCAGCTTGCCACCAGAGAAAGCTTGCCGCTCAGCGGGCTGCTGATATCCACGGCCTCGGCATCTTCTGCGGGAGTGTAGCGGTTATCGGCAGGGTCCAGATACCAGCCGGTGATTTTTTTGCGGGTGTCCTGATAGGTGCGGTTTATAGAAGCGGCATCTGGCAGTGTGACACCGGTGACGCTGATGTCCAGATAAATATCTGCGGCAGACTGGTCGGCTTTGTTATTGCAAATAACGGCACCGTCCTGACAGGTCAAAGAATTATCAGAAGACACATAAACGCCGCCGCCGCTGTTTTTTGCGCTGCAGTCGGTAATGGAACCACCGTTCATGGTGAAGGTGCACTGATAACCTGCCATATAAACGCCGCCACCATTTGTTGCGCTGCAACCCGTAATGGAGCCACCATTCATAGTGAAGGAACCATACGAACCATCCGCATAAACGCCGCCGCCGTTGGTTCTTGTACTGCAGTTAGTGATAGAACCGCCATTCATAGTGAAGGAACCATCCGCATAAACGCCGCCGTCGCTGCAGTTGGTGATAGAGCCGCCGTTCATAGTAAAAGTGCTTTTCAGGTAGTAGAGTGGGCTGGATATTTTAATACCACCACCGCCACAGTTTTCAATGCGGCTGTTGTCGTTCATCGTACAGTTGGCAGCCCTAACGGCATACCAGGTCTGAGTACGATTTGTATAATTTTTGCGAAGTATAAAATTTTTAATGGTGCTTTGATCATACATATTCAGAGCGCCGGTACCATGATCATAACCAAACGCGCTGATATTGCAGCCATCCAGACAGCTGGTGTCATACATGTTGAGAACAGCCGATGTAACGGTGCGACCATCAACGAGCGTGATGTCACCGGCCGCTTTGATACAGCTGTTGCCATACATATTCATGGTAGAGTCGTTACCAATCAAAATAACCCCTAAACTGGGATAATTGTCTTCAAACGTGACGCCGTCGTAGAGGTTCAGAACATAGGCCCCCTCCTCGTCGCTAAAGAGGCCACTGTCATAAATACCGATAAGGCCTTTACCAGTGCCACCGGTGAGGGTGAGCGTTTTGGTATAATCTTCCCGGCCTAGATTCAAAACAGTGCCGGTGCCGTAGACATCAATGGGTTCGGCACCGAAATGGATCGTATGATTTTCACCTAAGATGGTGGTGTTTGCTTTTATTACAAAATGTGTATCCGGGAGGGTGATATCATCCGCAAGTTCGATCAGGTAGTTGCCGGAAGTGTCCTGATTGATGGCATTGACCGCATCCGCAAAGGTGACGGTGCCATCTGCTTCCGAAGCTGTATCAGCAACCTTAAAAACCTGCGTATACTGGGGGTCGGCGGCATCATTTTCCGTATCGACCTCCTGCATACTTACGGCGTCAGGGATTAATACCCCCCCCCCTGTATCATCTGCGAATACAGATGCGGGGCACAGGGAGAACATCATGCTGACGGCCAGCAGGCCGCTGAGCAATCTCTTTCTCATAAAACATCCTCCTCTTTTTTCTGCACGGTGCCGCCAACCGCTGGCAGGCAGGCCGTGCAGACTACATTATAAGTCTAGTATAAGTGGCGGTGGCGGCTTTTTCAATGCGCAGATGTACTGAAATAATGCGCGCATTTTTGGAAATACAGGGTATAGGGGGGGCGTTTTTGCGGCGCACGGCAGAGCGCGGCATGGGCCGCCCGGCTTTATGACAGAATTATGAATCTTTATAAACATTTTTGCAAAGCCCTTGACAGCACCGGAAAATTGGCTATAATGGTCTTAGCACTCAGGAACAAGGAGTGCTAAACAAACAAAAGTGAACGCAAAAAGGAGGCAGGCGCTATGACGATGGATGCACGCAAGCAGCGAGTCTTGCAGGCGATCGTGGCGCTGTATGGTCTCGAAGGGGAGCCCGTTGGCAGCAGCGTGCTGGCAAACTACTTTGATATGGCGGTTTCCAGCGCAACGCTTCGCAATGAGATGGCGGCGCTGACAAAGCTGGGCCTGCTGGAGCAGCCCCACACCAGCGCGGGCCGTGTGCCCAGCGCCAAGGGCTACCGTTACTACCTTGATAATCTGCTCACCAGCGATCAGCCGCTGGACCGCGTGACCCGTGCCCGTGTGGATGCGGTGTTCGCAAGCCTCGACCACGAGCCGGAAAAGCTGGCCGCCGGTGCCGCCAAGGCGCTGGCAGCCATCAGCGGCTGCACCGCCGCCGTCAGCACCCCCTGCGCCGAGGACCTGTGCATTGCCCACTATGAAGTGGTTCAGGTGGGCCGCAGCGCAGCGGCTGTGCTGGCCGTGACCACCGCCGGTTACGTCCGCACCCGTGTGGCGCGGGTGCGCACCGGGCTCTCGCGGGAAGCGGCGGCCGCTCTGGCTGCCCTGCTGAACCGCAACCTGACCTTCGTGGCACCGGTGGACCTTTCCCCCCGGCTGCTGGCAGAGCTGTGCAGCCAGATCGACCCGGAGCTGGTGCCCGTCATCAGCGCGGCGGCGGCCATTTTGCAGGATTCCGTCAAGCCCCACGTCTTTCTGGGCGGCGAGCAGTACCTGCTCAACTGGCCCCAGCTGGACGGCAAGGTGGGCGACATCCTCACCCTGCTGAACGACGAGGAGCAGGCCGCAGACCTCATCGCGCCCCCGGCTGACCGCAATGAGAGCGTGCTGCTGGGCGAAGACCTGGAGCCGCAGATCTCGGGCATGTGCATCGTGAGCGACCGGTATCTGGTGGGCGGCGGCCTGTGGGGCTCCATCGCCCTGATCGGCCCCACCCGGATGCCCTTCCAGAAATTGATGCCGCTGCTGCATTACTTTGCAGACCAGCTGGGCGAGGGCATGAGCGGCAAACGAAAAGACACCCCGCAGGCTGCCGCACCCCGGCGGACTGTGATCTATAAGGAGGACCTGGAATGAGCGAAGAAACCAAGAACACGGCTCCGGCGCAGGAAGCTGAGCAGCCCGAAACCGCTCCCGAGGAAACGACCGAACCCGCCGCAGCACCCGAACAGGAAGCTGCCGCCGACGAGAAGGCTGAACCGAAGGACGACAAGAAAAAGGACGGCTGGTTCAACAAAAAGGCCCGGGAGCTGGAAGCCGTCAAGGCAAAGCTGGACGCCGCCGAGGCCAACGCCGCACAGGCAAAGGACCAGCTGCTGCGCATGGCGGCCGAGTACGAGAACTACCGCAAGCGCTCCACCCGCGAAGCCGACCAGAAGTTCAACGACGGCGTGTCCTTCGCGGTGAACCAGATCATCCCCATTCTGGATACGCTGGAGATGGCGGCCAACGCCCCCACCACCGACGAGAACTACAAAAAGGGCGTGACCATGACGCTGGACAAAGCCGCCAAGGCGCTGGATGCTCTCCACGTGGAGGAGATCGAAGCGCTGGGCAAGCCCTTTGACCCCAACTTCATGAACGCCGTGCAGCAGATCCCCGCCCCGGACGGGCAGGAGAGCGGCACCGTCATCACGGTCTACCAGAAGGGTTACAAGCTGGGCGACAAGATCGTCCGCCATGCGACCGTTGTGGTGGCCGAGTAACAACGCAAAAACCCGCAAGGGTTTTGAATATAACATCCGCTTTTAAACATTTGAGCATCACATAAACAATTAGAGTTGTTCTTTCGAGAGGAGAGTTCATTATGAGCAAGATCATTGGTATCGACCTTGGCACGACCAACAGCTGCGTGGCTGTCATGGAGGGCGGCGAGCCCGTCGTCATCGCAAACTCTGAGGGTGCACGCACCACCCCGTCTGTGGTGGGCTTCACCAAGACCGGCGACCGTCTGGTCGGTCAGGTCGCAAAGCGTCAGGCCATCACCAACCCTGAGAACACCGTCGCTTCCATCAAGCGCTTCATGGGCACCGACCACAAGGTGACCCTGAACGGCAAGGAGTACACTCCCCAGCAGGTGAGCGCAATGATCCTGCAGAAGCTGAAGGCTGACGCCGAGGCTTATCTGGGCGAGACCGTCACCGAGGCCGTCATCACCGTGCCCGCCTACTTCAACGACAGCCAGCGTCAGGCCACCAAGGACGCAGGCACCATCGCAGGCCTGAACGTCAAGCGTATCATCAACGAGCCCACCGCTGCTTCTCTGGCATATGGTATTGATAAGGAAGAAGACCAGAAGATCATGGTCTACGACCTGGGCGGCGGCACCTTCGATGTCTCCATCATCGAGATGGGCGACGGCGTCACCGAGGTTCTGGCCACCAACGGCGATACCCATCTGGGCGGCGACGACTTCGACGAGCGCGTCATCAACTGGATGGCAGACGCCTTCCAGCAGGAGAACGGCATCGACCTGCGCAAGGACAAGATGGCCGCTCAGCGCCTGAAGGAAGCTGCCGAGAAGGCAAAGATCGAGCTGTCCAGCGCCATGAGCAGCCAGATCAACCTGCCCTTCATCACCGCCGACGCTACCGGCCCCAAGCATCTGGATATGACCCTGACCCGCGCAAAGTTCAACGAGCTGACCGCTGATCTGGTCGATCGCACCATGGGCCCTGTCCGCAAGGCTCTGCAGGATGCAGGCCTGCGCCCCTCTGACCTGAAGAAGGTCCTGATGGTCGGCGGTTCCACCCGTATCCCCGCTGTCTACGACGCCGTCAAGAAGGAACTGAACTGCGAGCCCTTCAAGGGCATCAACCCCGACGAGTGCGTGGCTGTCGGTGCTGCCATTCAGGGCGGCGTGCTGCAGGGCGACGTGAAGGGCCTGCTGCTGCTGGATGTCACCCCGCTGAGCCTGGGCATTGAGACCCTGGGCGGCGTGTGCACCAAGATCATCGACCGCAACACCACCATCCCCACCCACAAGAGCCAGGTGTTCTCCACCGCTGCGGACAACCAGCCCTCTGTTGAGGTCAACGTCCTGCAGGGCGAGCGTGAGTTCGCACGCGACAACAAGAGCCTGGGCGTCTTCCATCTGGATGGCATTGCTCCGGCTCCCCGTGGTGTGCCGCAGATCGAAGTCACCTTCGATATCGACGCCAACGGCATCGTGAAGGTCAGCGCAAAGGATCTGGGCACCGGCAAGGAGCAGAACATCACCATCACTGCTTCCACCAACATGTCCAAGGAGGACATCGACAAGGCTGTGAAGGAAGCCGAGCAGTTTGCTGCCGACGACAAGAAGAAGCGCGAGGAAGTGGATATCCGCAACGGTGCCGACCAGATGGTCTTCCAGACCGAGAAGATGCTGAAGGAGAACGGCGACAAGCTGCCCGCTGAGGTGAAGACCGAGGCCGAGGCAAAGCTGGCCGACCTGAAGACCGCTGTGCAGTCCGGCAATGTGGACGACATCAAGGCAAAGCAGGAAGCTCTGAGCCAGGTGTTCGAGAAGATGTACCAGGCAGCCGCTGCCGCACAGCAGGCTGCAGGCGCACAGCCCGGCCCCGACGCAGGCAACAACCAGCAGAAGCCCAACGATGACGGCGTCGTGGATGCCGACTTCAAGGAAGTCTGATCAACTGAACTGAGCGGTGCGTGTCCGGCCAAACCGGAGGACACACACGCATGAATAGCAAAAGCCGCTCCGGTTTCGGCCGGGGCGGCTCTTGCTGGTTATAGAGAGATGCCTCTGCATACTTGGCTCCCCCTTTGGGGGAGCTGGCGCGCCAGCGCCTGAGAGGGCGAGGATGCTGGAGAAACAAGCGGGTTCGCCCTCTCCGTCATTGCTGCGCAATGCCACCTCTCCCAAGGGGAGAGGCAAGAAATGTAGAGATCAAGTTACAGGAGGAACCGACCGGGGCGTTTCCCGGATAGAACGTTCCCGGAGAGGTGAGTGGATATGGCACAGGAAAAGCGTGATTACTACGAAGTGCTGGGGGTATCCAAAACGGCGACCGATGCCGAGATCAAGAAGGCATACCGCAAGCTGGCAATGAAGTACCACCCGGACTATAACCCCGGCGACAAGGAAGCCGAGGAAAAGTTCAAGGAGATCAACGAAGCAAACGAGGTGCTTTCGGACCCGAAGAAGCGCCAGCTGTACGATCAGTACGGCTTTGCGGGCGTTGACCCCAACTATGCAGCACAGAATGGCGGCGGCCCCGGCGGCTTTGGCGGTTTCGGCGGCGACGGCGTGGATCTGGGCGACATCTTTGGCGATATCTTTGGCGGCGGCTTCGGCGGTTTTGGCGGCGGCAGCCGCTCCAACCCCAACGCTGCCCGCAAGGGTCAGGACGTCCGCGTGCGCATCACCCTGAGCTTTGACGAGGCGGTGCACGGCTGCAAGAAGAACATCACCATCACCCGCCAGCAGGAGTGCACCGAGTGCCACGGCACCGGCTGCGCCGCCGGCACCAGCCCCGAGACCTGCCCGGACTGCGGCGGCCGCGGCTTTGTCATCCGGCAGCAGCGCACCCCCTTTGGTGTGATGCAGACCCAGCAGCCCTGCTCCCGCTGCGGCGGCAGAGGCAAGCTGGTCAAGAACCCCTGCAAGGTCTGCCACGGCAGCGGCCGGGTGGCCGCCCAGAAGACGATGGAGGTGTCTGTCCCCGCAGGCATTGATGATGACCAGAGCCTGGCACTGCGCGGCAAGGGCGATGCAGGCAGCAACGGCGGCCCCGCAGGTGATGTGATCGTGATGGTCACGGTGCGGCCCAGCGAGGTGTTCCAGCGCGACGGCTACGACGTGTGGGTCACGGTGCCCATCACCTACAGCCAGGCCGTGCTGGGCGACACCATTCAGGTGCCGTCCATCGACGGCAAGGTGGAGTACACCGTGCCCGAAGGCACCCAGAGCGGCACCACCTTCCGCCTGCGCGGCAAGGGCATCCAGTACCTGAACGGCCGCGGCCGCGGTGACATGTACGTCAAGTGCGAGGTGGAGATCCCCAAGAAGCTGAACAAGACCCAGCGCGAGGCCCTGAAGAAATTTGAGGGCACCCTGAAAGAAGAAAACTACGAAAAGCGCAAGGGTTTCTTCAAAAAGCTGAAGGATATGTTCAACAGCTGAGCTTGAACGGAACAACATAACGAACGCAAAGCGGCGGCGCTTCCCGGCTGGGAGGTGCCGCCGCTTTTTTGAGTGCTTGAGCGAAAGAAAACCACCAGCTAAGCGGGTGGAATAAAAACGGCTTTAGCCCTAGACAAGAAGAAACCTCCCTGTAGAATAGAGTTTTGCCAACCACATTTTAAGAACAGGGAGGTTTCTCTTTGAAATGAAAGAGAACAAAGACGTAGATAGTTTAAGCCATACGACATGGAGAGGTCAATACCATGGCGTATTTGCGCCAAAATATCGGCGAATGGTGATTTACGGTCAAATCAAACAAGTACGGCAAGTATGGAAATCGGCATTTCTGGGCCAGGGGATATTTTGTGGACACGGTAGGGAAGAACAAAAAGAAAATTCAAGAATACATCAAAAATCAGCTGCAACAGGACCAGAACGCCGATCAGTTGAGCCTTAAGGAATTCGTGGACCCGTTTACGGGCAGCAAGGAAATCAAGCCGTAAATAAAAGGCCTCTTAAGAGGCTTTGCTAGTTCTAGGGTTTACTCAAGCCACCGGCTCGGCCGGTGATTTTGACTTGTGAAGGGCGGTGAACTGCTTTTCCAGCTCCAGCAAATTCCGGCTGCGTTCCTTGATCTTGCGGGCCGGGATGCCCGCATTCATGCTCCAGGGCTCCGGGTCGCGGTTGATGAAGGAAAAGCTGCCGAAGGCGCTGCCCTCCTTCAGGTCCACACCGGGCAGGATGACGCTGGTGGAGCCCACGATCACATGGCGGCGGATGTGCACCGGCGCGCTTTTCACGGCCTTGTATTCGTCCGGCACCATGGGGTTCGTCATGGTCTGGCCGGAATAGTCATCACTGACGCTGTAGACGCAGATGCGGGAGGAAAGGTTTGCGAAATCCTCGATGAAAATGCCGTCGCTGCCGCCGTAAAGGGCCGTGTAGGCCGCAACGTGCACATAGCTGCCGATCTCGATCCTGCCGCTCAGGATGCAGAAATCGTCAATGCGCACATGGTCGCCGAGCGAGATGTTCTGCGCGCCGTAAATGCTGGCTTTGCGGCTGATGCACACCCCGTTCCCGATGTGCCGGAAGCCGAGGCCTTTCAATTCTTCTTCGGTGTAAAAACTGGTCATTTTGTGTTCCTTTCTCTGGTGAGGTTGATGGTTTCTTTGCTGAAAAGCCTTTTTATGATACCCACCCCGCGCCCATTGTCAAGCCGGGCGGTGCCTTTTCTTTTAAGGTACGGCCGGAAAGGCCGCCGTTACAACCCGCAGAATGCGTCGTTTCAGCCCGTCAGCCAGCACAATTGCGTCAGGCTGAGCCGGGGCTGCAGGGCCCGGTTGATGGCACCTGCCAGCAGGGCCGACCCGTGGGCGATGACGCTGTCCAGCGCCCGGGGCGTCACCACCAGGTCGGCCCCTTCGTCGGACTCCATCAGGGTGGGGATGCCCGCCGCCAGCACCGGCACGCCGAGGGATGCGGCGTCCAGATGCTTTGCGTGGTCCGCCTGCGCCGGGTAAAGCCCGGTGTCGGAGAACTGCACGCTGCGGCCCAGCCGCGCGCCCTCGGCGCTGCACAGGCTGTCCACGCAGATGAGGGCGGCGGGCTGCACCGCGTCCACCAGCGCCCCGGCCAGCTGGTGCAGGGTGAGCCCCGTGGACGCCGACACCCCCGGCGCAATGGCCGCCACCGGCCGGATGCCCTTCACGGGCAGGGTGTGCTGCGGCCCCATGGTGACCAGAATTTTCTGCGCCGTGCGCGGGCCCAGAGCGTCGGCGGTGATGCGGCGGCTACCCACGCCCAGCACCAGCACCGGGCCCTCCGGCGGCAGCAGGGCCCGCAGCTCGGCCGCGCAGGTCTCGATGACATCGGCGTCCCGCTCGTCCAGCACACTGACGCTGGGCATCTCCAGCGTGACGTACCGGCCCCGGGGCCGGGCAAGGCCCTCCCGGGCGATCTCCACCCGGGTGACCGTGACGCCGCCCCGCTTCGCTGTGGCCAGCCTTACCCCGCCGGGCAGTGCATCTGCCGCGCCGAACAGCTCGTCGGCCATATCGGTAGAACGCATATTTCCCACCTCTTTTGCTCATTTTGGGGCCGGAGAAGGCCCTCTGACACAAAAAGTATGGGAAAAATAAAACTTTTCCAAACAAAAATCAAAAAAACGCTTGCGCTGGTACGCGAAATATGGTATCATAGGGTGCGCTGTTATAGGTAGCCAAGGAGGTGGAACGAATGCCTAACATCAAATCTC
>ENA-OZGP01000277-OZGP01000277.1-human-gut-metagenome-genome-assembly--contig:-NODE-277-length-15614-cov-5.900186_pt1 | contig 15614 bp, 15 predicted proteins | sample MGYA00245122_ERZ653669 | MGnify/ENA primary metagenome ERZ653669 (study PRJEB26926, sample SAMN06165247) | human gut metagenome | biome: ENVO:00009003; feature: ENVO:2100002; material: ENVO:00002003... | reverse complement strand
GTCGGCAGCGTCAGATGTGTATAAGAGACAGGATCATGCCGTTTTGTTCGTTTAGTCATGCGTCTTATTTTACGCTTCGTTCCGGTGGGAAAACGATGGTTACGTTTTTATTTGATTCGGTGTTTACCTGGGTGGTTGTTGTGCCGGTTGCATTTTTGCTGGCACACGGTACGGGACTTGGAATTGTAAGTGTTTATTTTCTGGTACAGGCCACGGAACTGATCAAGGTCGTGATCGGATACTGCATGGTACGAAGCAACGTCTGGGTGGTAAAAATGGTATAGGTGATCAGGGATCAGAAACTCATGCTACGGCATTATTTATAAACAATTGTTAAATATTTGAAAAATATTTGGAAAATGGACAACTTTTGTAAAAGAATCGGTTATAATAATTTCATCTGAAAATTTAGCGAAAAATACATAGGAAGCGGATGGAATTATTATCATGGAACAGGAAAACAGAGTCAGAATGGAACGAATTGCAGCAGATCCACAGTCCGGGCTGTCTGCAGAGCAGGTAAAAAGAAGGTTTGCACAGGGAGAAAACAACTATAAAGTAGAGTCTTCCACGTTGTCGGTTTCGGAAATTGTGCGTTCAAATGTCTGCACATATTTTAATCTTGTATTTGCTGTGATTGCGGTTTTGCTTGCTATTGTGGGTGCATGGTCGGATATGCTGTTTCTTCCGATTATTGTGGCAAATACCTGTATTGGTATTATCCAGGAGGTACACTCCAAAAAGGTGCTGGATAAATTATCCATTCTGAATGCGCCGCATGCAGTTGTAATCCGTGACGGAAAGCGGCAGGAGATTCCGGCAGATCAGCTGGTGCTGGATGATATTGTGGAATTTTCGGCGGGAAGCCAGATTCCGGCGGATGCGAAAGTGGTATCCGGAGAACTGCAGGTGAACGAATCCCTGATCACCGGAGAGTCGGATGAAATTGAAAAACGGGAGGGGGATTCCCTGCTTTCTGGAAGTTTTGTGGTATCCGGAAAGGCATGTGCACGTCTTGAGAAGGTCGGAAAAGATTCTTATATTTCAAAGCTGACTCTGCAGGCAACGAAAAGCAAAAAGGGAGAGCAGTCAGAAATGATCCGCTCCCTGAATTATCTGATCATGGTGATGGGAATTATTATCATCCCGATCGGGATTGCCCTGTTCGTGCAGTCGTTTATTTACAATGAGGGAACGTTTCATGACAGTATCACCGGTATGGTGGCGGCTATCATCGGAATGATTCCGGAGGGACTGTATCTGCTGACAAGTGTGGCACTTGCGGTTAGTTCCGTGCGGCTGGCACAGAAGAAGGTATTGATCCACGATATGAAATGTATTGAGACGCTGGCGAGAGTCAATGTTCTTTGTGTGGATAAAACAGGCACGATCACCGAGCCGGGGATGCATGTCTATGATTTTTCTGTTCTGGATGGGGCAGATCAGCTGGAAATTTCCCAGCTGCTGGCAGATTTTGTGGCAGCGCAGGAAAAAGACAATGCGACGATGGAAGCACTCAAAGCGCATTTCTCAAACGGAAGTGGTATGCGGGCAAGGGAAGTGTATTCGTTTTCTTCGGAAACGAAGTATTCCGGAGCCGTGATGAACGATGGGAAATCTTATGTGATCGGAGCACCGGAATTTGTTCTGCGGGGGCAGTTTGCCCAGTATCAGGAACAGATTGCCACCTACAGCAGCAAAGGCTACCGTGTGCTTGTATTTGCGCAATATGAAGGGACGCTTGACCGGAAACCGCTGACAGAGCCGGTACTTCCGCTTTGTTTTGTGATGCTTGCCAATCCGATCCGCAAAGGGGCAAAGGAAACCTTTACTTATTTTGCGGAAAATGATGTTGATATCAAGGTGATTTCCGGTGACAATCCGCTGACGGTTTCCGTCATTGCGGCAGAGGCGGGGATTGTGGGTGCGGAGCGTTTTGTCGATGCATCGACTCTGAAAGAAAAAGAAGATTATTATCGCGCGGTGGAAGAATATACGGTATTCGGCCGTGTGACCCCGAGCCAGAAGCGGATGCTGGTACAGGCACTGAAAGAACATAAAAAAACGGTTGCCATGACTGGAGATGGTGTAAATGATGTGCTGGCACTTAAAGATGCAGACTGCAGCGTGGCGATGGCCTCCGGCAGCGAAGCCGCTTCTAATGTGGCACAGCTGGTACTTTTAGATTCCGATTTTTCCAGAATGCCATCGGTGGTCGCAGAGGGACGCCGTGTGGTAAATAACATTGAGCGGACCGCCGCATTGTATATTGTAAAAAATATTTTCTCCATGCTTCTTGCTATTTTCTCCGTGATTCTGATGCTGGATTATCCACTGGAACCATCACAGGTATCGCTGATCAGTATGTTTACGATTGGTATTCCGTCGTTTGTTCTGGCACTGGAGCCGAATAAGGAGCTGATCCGCGGACATTTCCTGACCAACGTACTTGTGCGGGCACTTCCGGCAGGACTGACGGATTTTATCGTAGTAAGTGGTCTGGTGATTTTCTGCCGGGAATTTCAGGTAGATCTGGATTGTCTGTCTACATCATGTACCATTCTGGTTGCAATCGTTGGTTTTATGATTCTGCACCGCATTGCAAGACCGATGAATACCGGACATATTGTAATGCTGGTCGGTGTGATTGCAGGATGGATTCTTTGCATGCTGTTTGGCAGAAGTTTTTTCGGAATTACGGAAATTTCCAAACAGTGTGAAATGCTGATGGTAATTTTTGCAATTATTACGGAACCGGTTCTTCGGTATCTGAGCCTGATTGTTGAGTGGATTTCTGCGAGATGCCGCATGATCCATGCCCGTTTTTCGAGGGCGTAAAAGTGGGGCTGGTTCTTGCATGCATATAAGGAATCGTATATAATAAAAGACATACTAGTAGAAAAGCAGGTGTGGATGTGCAGAAGAGAATCAGGCAGATAGCCGCAGGAAAATTCGAATCGGATCAGCCTTCGCTTTCTATTTCGGACGAGGAACTGTTTCTTACGGTTACAGAAGGACAGGAATATACCGGGGAATTTGAAATTACCAGTGAAAACCATATTCCGGTGAGGGGCATTGTCTACTCCACCCACCCAAGGATGGAGTGCCTGACGCCCCAGTTTGAAGGCGAAAATATACGGATTCGGTATCAGTTTCATAGTAAGGGTCTCGTTGAGGGGCAGGAGGAAAAGGGTGCGTTTGTGATTCTTTGCAATCAGAGTGTACACAGCCTTTCTTTTTGTGTATCCATATCCCGTTTATATGCGCAGACTGCCACAGGTGCGATTCGCAGTCTTTCGGATTTTACGGCACTTGCAAAGGAAAACTGGCAGGAAGCATATCAGCTCTTTTATCACAAGAGTTTTCCCAATATTCTAAAAGCAAAAGAGACAAAAGAAAAGATGTACTATCAGGGGATTCTTGCGGCAAAACCATCGTCGCAGAATCTGGAAGAATTTTTGGTGGCAGCCGGCAGAAAAGAACAGATCCATTTTACAATTTCTGAGACAGACTGCCGGTTTGATGCGCTTACCGAAAGCCAGCAGCAGAAGATTGAAATCAAAAAGAGCGAATGGGGATATTTGGAACTTGCCATCACCTCCGATGCCGCGTTTGTACAGCCAGCACAGACGCAGATTACTTCGGAGGATTTTCTGGGGAGTACGTTTGTCCTGAAATACATCGTGGACTATGACCGGATGCATGCCGGAAACAATTATGCCAAAATTACTTTTTCCTCGGTATATGAGACAAAGGTTCTGGAGATTTATGCGCATAAAGGGGAAAAACAAAAGTCCAAAGAACAAAAAGAACATGCCAAAATCAGGGAATGTCAGTCCGGGCTGGTAGAACTGTATGAGGCATTCCGCCTGAAAAAAATTGTGACAGGTGTGTGGGCAAATGAGTCGGTAGAACGTTTAAACCAGCTGCATGCCATGCTTCCGGATCAGGTGATGTATCCGCTGATGAAAGCACAGGCACTGGTGATCAATCACCAGAAACAGGAAGCGGAGTGGATTCTTGAGGAATTTAAACGGGAATGGCCCGATCACCATACACCGGAGTGGGGGTATTATCTTTATATTATGACACTTCTGGAACGGGAACCGGCATATGTGGACCGCATGACGCATGAGATTGAAATGATTTTTCATGAAAATCCGGATTCTGCTTTGTTATTCTGGATTCTTTCGTTTCTGGAAGAGGAATATTACAACAACAGTGCGCACAAACTGCGTGCAATTGCGCACTGGGTGATGAGTGGCTGTGTTTCCCCGTACCTGTATCTGGAGGCATACGATCTGATCAGCCATGACCCGTATCTGCTCACAAAACTGGGAAGATTTGAAGTGCGGATTCTGCGCTGGGCAATCCGTCATCAGGTTCTGACGAAGGAACTGGCAGCACAGATTTTTGAAGTGGTGGAAATGAATCAGGGATTTCATCCGGTTCATTTTGAACTGATGCAGGCAGCTTACGGGACAGAGGAAAAACCGGAATATGTGGGACAGATCTGCAGTTACCTGATAAGAACCCAGCAGTTTGATACAAAATTTCACCACTGGTATGAAAAGGGAATCGGGCTTGAACTTCGGATTACCGGATTATACGAGGCTTATCTGATGTCACTGGATGAACGGGAGATTGCATCGGTTCCGAAAATTATCCGGATGTACTTTCAGTATGACAGTAATCTTCCCTATCGGAAGATGGCAATTCTTTACAACAATATCATTGCGTCAAAGGAAAGCGAACCGGAAATTTATGAACAGTATCGCCGGGTGATGAGCCGTTTTGCCATGGAACAGATCGAGCAGGAACATGTGGACGATAATCTGGCGGTGGTTTATGAGGACATGCTCGAACTGGGGCTGGTGAATGAAGAACTTGCAAAATGTCTTTCCAATATTCTGTTTGCGCATAAGCTGGTAATTATGCAGCCGCATATGGTCCGCGCGATTGTATACCAGAAGCAGATGAAAGATCCGCAGATCGTTCCGATTGTAAACGGATGTGCCTATGTGTCCCTTTTCTGCAGGGAATATGCCATTTTGTTTGAAGATGGGAAAGGCCAAAGATATATCCACAGTGTCCCGTACCGGCTGGATCCCCTGATGGATGCCGGATCATATCTGGAGAAATGTACGGCACTGGCACCGGAGGAACTTCCGTATATTGTTTCCCATTTTGGGGAAAAGCCGGATCATCATATGTTTGATGCCAAAGAGGAAAAATTTTTCCGGAGAGTGCTGTTTGCACAGGAGCTGGATACGGAATACCAGTCGTATTTTTCCAGGGAGATTGTGCGTTATTATCAGAAAAAAGAGCAAAAACCCCTGGTGGAACAATATCTGGAACAGGCAGATTATGAGCAGATGCCGCAGGCGGTGCGTCAGTATATGATGGAATCCCTTGCGGACTGGCGGATGTATGACCGGTTGTATGAACAGATGCAGGAATATGGGCTGGATCAGATCGGATCATCGGCAAAGGTTGCAGTTGCCACCTATCTGCTGGATGCGATGGAAGAGAGGGAGCAGGACGAGGAACTGCTGCTTTTGTGTACAAGTGCTTTTTTAAACAAAAAATACAATGACAGGATTCTGCAGTATCTGAGTGATTTTTATTCCGGACCGGTTGAGACCATGCTTCGTTTATGGAGAGCAGCGCAGGATTTTGAACTTCGGACAAGAGATCTGGAAGAACGGATTCTTGAGCAGATGCTGTATACGGATATGGATCTTTTGCAGGCACTGGAGGTATTTGCGCATTATTATGAAAGCGGTGGGCAGGAACTGATTGTTCTTGCGGTCATTACGGTATTTGCGCAGAACTATTTTGTAAAAGAAGCCGCGCTGCCAAAACAAATCCTTGCCATAATACGGAGACGGTATCAGAGCGGAAAGAAACTAAATGATGCCTGTAAACTTGCCCTGCTCAAATCGTTTTCCGGGATGTCCTCTCTGCAGGAGGCACAGTATGAAGCCGCAGATGTGCTGCTGGCAGAGTTCACCGGAAGAAATATGAATTTTTCATTTTATAAAAGACTGGACCGGCGGCTGGTACAGAAATATCATCTGTATGACAAAATTTATGTGGAACACCGGACAAACCCAAAGAAACATGTCGTGCTGCACTACAGCCGGGATGAGGACGGGGAGCAGTTTCACGAAGTGGATATGCCGAATGTCTATGCCGGTATTTTTGTGGAAACATTTGTGGTATTTTTCGGGGAGGAGATCCAGTATTACATCACCGAAGAATATAAAAATAAGGTCGTCTCGACGGAAAGCAATCGTCTGACCTGTAACGATATCTATGCACAGAAAGATGAAAGCAGGTACAATCTGATCAACCAGATGCTGATTTCAGAGACTTTATCCGATGAAGTTTCCATGTTTCAGACGATGAAACAGTACGCAGGATATGATGAGGTGACGAAAAAAGTATTTAAGCTTTTGTAAGCAGGATGGGAGAAGAGATGGAAGCCAATACCTGTTATCTTGGCATCGAACTGAACGACTCGTATGCCATGGTAAGTTATATGCAACCGAATATGGAAGAACCGGAGACGGTCAGCACGATTGCCGGCAGTGAAAATTACCGGATTCCCACGCTGCTTGCCCGACGCAAAAATGTCGGCATGTGGTATTATGGGGAAGATGCCGGAAGGATGGCAAAAACCAGTGAGGTGATTTGTGTGGATTCCCTTCTTCGCCGTGCCGCTGCATCGGAAGTGATTACCATTGCAAAAGAGAGTTATGATGCAGTAGATCTGCTGGCACTGTTTATTAAAAAAGTGATTGAACTGCCGCAGAAACTGGGAAATACTTCGCATGTGACCGGAATTGTCCTGACGGTGGATCATCTGACGAAAGAGTTGATCGGCATTTTCCGGCATGTGGCAGAACTTTTAGGATTGTCGCAGGAAACATTTGCGGTGATCGATGACAAAGAGAGTTTCTATGCGTTTGCCATGAACCAGGAGAAATCTTTGTGGATGCACGATGTGTTTTTGTTTTCCTGCGGGAAGAATGCCGTCAGTTCCTATGACCTTTCGAGGGATATGCATACGAAGCCGCAGATGATCACAATTCACGCAACCGGGGCACAGGAACTGGGAGAGGAGAAAGATGAGGCGTTTGCAAGGCTTCTGACTAACTGTTTTGCAAACCGTTCGGTATCTTCGGTTTATCTGGTCGGGGACGGGTTTGACGGAGAATGGATGAAACAGTCACTGGCAGTTCTCTGCCGGGGACGGCGCGCGTTTCTGGGACAGAATCTTTTTTCCAAAGGGGCATGCTATATGGCCCGCATCCGTGAAATGGGAGAAAACTGGCCATTCATTTACATGGGCGAAAACGAGATGAAATTTAATCTGAGTTTAAGTGTCGTGGAAAAAGAAAAAAAGAAGGTTTTAAATCTTGTCAGTGCCGGGAAAAACTGGTTTGAGATAAAAAATACATGTGAGGTGATCCTAAGCGGCACGCCGCAGGTGGAATTTTTAAAGCAACTTCCAAGCAGCAGTACTCCCCAGATACAGACGGTGGAACTTGAGGATCTTCCGGTTCGTCCGGACCGCACGACAAGACTCCGGATTACGGCCAGTCCGGTAGCAAATGATAAGATTGAAGTGGAAATCCGGGATCTGGGATTTGGTGAATTTTTCCCGGCTACCGGCCGGGCATGGAAAAGTATCATAATGATGGGATAAACGTATGGGTGAATTATTACTTTGTCATGAAACAATTGCGGCTCTGCCCTATTATATAGAGGAAACCGGGATAAACATATATTCCATGGAAGAACTCAGCTATTATATTTCCGGAAATGTGTATCTTTTAGATCATTCCTTCATGTGCGAGAGTTTATGTACATGGGTGGAAAAACAGATGCATCGTGTCGAACTCGCACAAAAACTCAGGGAGAATATCCGCACGGAAGGAAAATTGTCCGATTTTGTTTTTGCCATATTGCAGGATACGGCATACTGTACCATGAAAGAAATGCAGGAGATCGTTTTTGCGGTCCGGCAAATGGAACAGAAGTCGGATTTTGAGCGTGACAAGATCCGGGCAGACCAGCTGATGGAGAAGGAAAAATATCTGGCAGCTATTTACCGGTATAAACATCTGCTGGATGAAGCAGATACGAAGGAAACCGGTGAGGTTCTGCGGGGAAATCTCTGGCATAACCTCGGAACGGCGTATGCACGTCTCTTTTTGTTTGAAGAGGCGGGGCGCTGCTTTGAGAAGGCATATGCATTGAATAAACAAAAGGAATCTCTCCGGGAGTGCCTGATGTGCTGCCGCTGCAGGCATGATGAGGAAGCGTTTGCGGAAATTGCAAAAAAATATCAGGTGGAGGAGAGAAAGCAGCAGGAAATCAGAAATGAAATTTCCATCGCATGTAAGAGCGAAAAACTCGAACAGTTTGAATCCCATCTGGAAGAATTAGCGCAGCGGACCGGGGGTGTCCAAAAGGCGAAGGCAAGGAAAGAAGTAATGGATGTGATTGTTCAGTGGAAGAAAGATTATCGAAGGAGCTGCAAGGTATAACATATGATTTTTTCAAATTTATTTCATAGAAAAAAGAACAAAGAAAGTGAGACGGGAAGTTTCTCACAATATGATCAGAGCGAGTATGCAAAACTTGAGACAAAAAACATTGTAAAAGAATTGAATCTGTCGGACGCGGCACAGGCAAAGAAATATGTAGTGGATTTGTGTAAGCAGATGATTCAGGCGTCTAAGGATATTGAAGACAGTAAATCGGAATATCAGCTGGTGACAAATTATCTGACAGATATTCAGATTCTCGAAGACCTGACGGACGCAGAGCGTAAACCGATTCTTGAGTGTGCCACACAGGTCGCAAAGCTGGAAAAGCAAAGAACCGATTTTCTGAAAACCAAACGCCGGCTGACAGATACGCAGTTTGCGCAGATGCAGGAGGAAGAAGAGAATCTTCCGGGAGTGATCCGCCGGCTGAAAGCCAATGAGGCAGATCTGGATGCGATCAAGAGAAATATGGCATATCTGGAAGGAAAAAAACTGGAATGGTCCATGCAACGGTCAGATTCCGCAAAGGTACAGAAAGTAACCCGTACCGCAGCATGCTATCTGTTAGCTGTATTTATTACGTTGTTTGCTTTTGTGGGAATACTTTCCTGGTATCTGAACAGGGATCTGCAGCTGGTTTTCACCATTATGGGATTTGCAGCTGTGGGAGCGGGCGCGTTTATTTTGATCCGTTATCAGGATTCCACAAGAGAGATCCGTCAGGCGGATGTCAACCGCAATCAGGCGATTACTTTGGAGAACCGGGTAAAGATCCGCTATGTCAATACGAAAAACGCGGTGGATTTCATCTGTGAAAAATATCATGTCCGCAATGCGAAAGAACTGGAATTTTTATATGGACAGTATCAGGAGGAAGCGCGGGAAAAGGAAACATTCCGTAAAACCAGTGATGATCTGGATTATTATACGCAAAATCTTCTGCAGTATCTGACACGGCTGCGGATGTATGATACCCGTGTATGGCTGACACATGCAAATGCGCTGGTCGACAGCCGGGAGATGGTAGAGCTGAAGCATGAACTGCTGACAAGGCGTCAGAAACTGCGGGCACGTATGGAGTACAGTGTGGGAAGTATCCATGAGATGAAGGGTGAGGCTCTCAAAAATATGAGCAAGCTCGGAAACAATGCTTATCAGCTGGAGCAGATCATCCGCAAGATTGAGGCGATGAATCCGGTATTTAAGTAAAAATAATAGTGATTTATAGCGTTTTCTTTTGAGATAGCCGCCCAGTGTGAAAGGGGCGGCTATCTTTTGTCCTATCGTGTAGTGTTTTGCATACAGTCAAAATTGGGATTGAAAGCATAGTAGTTTTTGTTGTCCAGTTCTTCCTGCAGCAGACGAAGAGCCTCGCCAAAACGCTGGAAATGCACAATTTCACGCTCGCGCAAAAAGCGGATCGGATCAGCAACTTCCTGATCTTTTGCCAGACGCAGTATATTGTCATACGTTTTTCTTGCTTTTTGTTCTGCTGCCATATCTTCCACCAGATCAGCAATGGCATCACCACTTGACTGAAATTCGGTAGCGGAAAATGGAACTCCACCCGCAGCCTGCGGCCAGACACCTGCGGTGTGATCAATATAATATGGTGCAAATCCGGAAGCTTCCAGTTCTTTGGCGGAAAGTCCGCGCGTCAGCTGACGAACAATCGCACCAATCATTTCGAGGTGAGCAAGTTCATTATAACATCAATCATGGGGGTTAAAGGCGTAAAGAAATCTTAAGATCGAAAATATTGTCTACATACCGGCCAACACCGGGAAGAGACGGCATATCGTTGTGGTAGTCGATCCGTTCGATACATTCTTTAAGCAACCGATTTTTCTCGGCTGCAGAAACGGAATCGTCCAGTAGGCTGTCAATGCAAGACTGAAATTTAACGATTTTTCCGGAATAATCCACAGAAGGAAGCGGGGTTGACTTGGCGGTATCGAGTGCAGCAGTCGTTTTCCGGATCTGATCCTGAATCTTTGCATTCCTTGCAATATAATCGGACAGAGAGTAAACACCGTTTTCATACGCGTCCTTTTGCCGATCGTCTTTCTTCCGGAGCTGATTAAGGTTGCTTTCCAGAGCACGAATATGTGCTTCCAGAGCGATAGTTGCACCGGTGCAATCGTCCGAGAGCTTAACCTCAAAATCTTTTATGGCATCGCGGAGCACAGAAATGACGCGATCCAGGAAGTCGCTGTAAGATACAGATTTTGTATGGCAGTGTGTCTGATCGTTACAGATCATACTATAGAGCACACGATCCCCTGATCGGCCATGATTGACATATCTTTTCATGCTCATGGCGGTTCCGCATTCGCAAAAAAGCAGACCGGCGAAGGGATTAGAAAGCTGGGAGTTTTTGCGAACGTGCGGCCGTGATTTCCGGATCGCATTAGCGCGATCGTACAGATCCTTATCGATGATGGCAGGGTGCAAGCCATCGAATAAAAGGCAGTTCTCGTCTCTCCGGCGTATCTTCCGGATTTCCCCATCCTCGACAACTTTCCTTGTCTTTTTCCAGTTCCAGCGGATTTTGCCGATATAAACCGGATTTTCCAACATGTCTTTGAGTGTAGCAACTTTCCAATGATCCCCGTTGCGCGGAATTATGCCGAGATCGTCCAGATGGTGGGCAATGGTCGGGAATCCGACACCGTCTGCGTACATAGTAAACATAATTTTTACGGCGTCCGCCTCTTCCGGAACAATCTCCAGCGTATGGTGCCGCTTTTTGCCATTGGCAATGACAGCCTTGCGGTATCCGTAAGGGGAAACATTACCAATATAGTCGCCCTGCTTAACAGCAGCAAGACGGCCACGGAGCAGAATCCTTTTTGTGTATTCGAGATAATCGTTGCCGCGTGTGAGTTCCATTTCAAAAAATTTTCGGTCGTACTCGTCGCACAGATCGTAAGAGACCATAGGGGTAAGAACGTAAGTCTGGGAATAACGGAAAAGATTTATGATACGGCCGCAATCCTCCAGATCGCCACGGGAAAGACGCTGCGGCTCGATCACAAGAACGGCACGTATGTCTTCAGATTCGATAAGACGAAGAACCTGCTGGACCACAGGACGGTCAGAAATCGTTTCGCCGGACACAACTTCACGATAGATTTGGGATTCCGGGATAACACTGCCGAAAGTTTTCGTGGAGTATTCCTGCAATTGCCTCTCGTGGCTTGCAAGTACGTCTTCCACGCTCATATTTGGATCGTCAGCACGGGATTTTCGCAGGTAGATGATAACCTGGTTTAAAGATAAAATTGGATCATTACGCATATTTATGCCTCCTTGTATTGTAGGGGATAAAAAGTAGTATTACAATAATAAAGTATCGAAAGATACAACCGAACTATCCCCAAATATAGTTTTATTTCAAAAAAGTTTTTCCGGTAAAGGGCCGTCTGCAAAGGCGGTTCTTTTACAGCATAACTTTATAGTTTTCTGGAATTAAAATATTGTAACAGGGGAAAGAATATGATATACTTACTAAGTAAATTTTAGCGCAGAATACCCCTTAAATTATTCTGCGTATCTTCTCCGGGGAAACTACCCCCAATTTGAGCCACCGGTCGCACGGTGGCTTTTTTATGCGACTAAAGCTCTTTTTCCGGGTAAAAAAGTTTATCCGGACTGTAAATTCTACGCTCAAAAAAGAGCAGAGTATTGTCGATCGAATTTAAACTACGAATAGAAGAATTCTGGACGTGCTCGTTTGTCGTTACAGCAATAAGACGCCATCCAGCTTTTGCGCGCTTGTTTATGGCATCTCGTAAATCATAAACAGAAGCATCGCCGGAACTAAAATCACGGATAGATAAGACGTCGTATTCATAAGCGTCATTAAGCATAGGAGCTGATTCATCCGGAGAAGAATAAGCAGCTTCACGCTGCGCCTCGCAAACAGTGCTAAGATCCCACAACTGATCCCGGCGGGCATCAGCTGTTTTCTGATATTTAGCTTTAAGTTCCTCCCGGCGTTCATGCCTCCGAGAAACATTTTCTATTTCGGCCTGCCGTCTTTCCGTACTGGCGCGCCGCTCTTCTGCAGTAGGCATTCTGCGCAAAGCAAAATCGTAATGGCAATTAAAACAGCTCTGCACGTTGTCGCCAACCAATTCACCACATTTCGGACATGTTTTCATGTGTTACTCCTTCCATATATTACCAGTATTTTACCGACAAACAAACATATATAATTGATAACGCCCGGCCTCGTCCCCCTTCTTAGAGGAGGAGTTAATATGAGTAGAAAGTACATTTCGACGAAAAAAGAAGTTTCTTTACGAAGAAAAGACGTCTATGCGATTTTTTATCGCGATTCTGGGGTTATTTATTACAATGTCGACTTTGCCGACAAAACACAATTCATATTGATTAGATAAGGGCGGACGAGGCTGGGCTTTTACCCAACCTCGTCTTTTTCTGCCGGATTAACCGGATACGCCTGTTCCAAACCTTCCGGGGTTTTAGGAATGTTATCAAATTTATCGGGCGCGCTGTCAAGGGCAGCAGAAACGTCTTTTATAAAATCCACAATAACATCCCGCACCGAAGATTTTAAGCCTATGTACTTTTTAATAAGGATACGATCATCTTCGGACAAACCATACTTAGTAGCAAGGTCGTTTAATTCATCATCCGGCGCGAACATTTCCCCGACTCCATCTCGGAGCCAACCTTCATTTACATTAAACTCACGGCAAATGGAAAGAACTGATTGATTTGTAATTGGATTTATACCACATTCCCACTGGCCGACAGTATTCCGCTTGACACCCAGCTTGTCGGCAAAAACCTGTTGAGTTAGATCCAGAGCCTTCCGGAGCTTTTTTAAGCGTTCGTTCAAGTTCTTGCACCTCCTTCCTTTGCTTAATAATATACCACTCTGTAAAAAGATAGTCAATAAAAATGCTATTAAAACAACAAAAAAGGCTTGACATTTGCTATTAGATAGCGTAGTATAGCCATAGAAACAACAAAACAGCACATTACAGAGAGGAGGGAGAGAAAACGAAAAGAGCAAAAGAGTTGGAAAAAGAAATTGAGAAAATCTTGCAAAACGAAACTTGTAAAGACGCAATGAGAGCATTGGAATTTGCAATGCAGAAATTGCATACAGCAAAAGACATCTGCGCATCAGGAATGAAATGCGTAGATGTCTTTGAAAAAGCTAATCAAAAGTAGCAAGCGGTTCCATGGAATCGTAAGCCGTATGAAGATCACGGATAATTTGATCAAGATCACGGATTAGCTGCATGTAATCATCTTCGGCAGAGAGGTCATGCTTGGCAGACAAGATGGCAATAGCCAGTTCGGAAAGATGATCACGCGTTTCGTATCCCGGATCGGGTAACGATCCAATATTAGACGGGTCGAAATTTGAATTTCCCATAATAGAATGGCTCCTTTCTATTTACTCGGGGTGGCAGCAACCGCCCCTGTAAAGAAAGGATAGCACACACAACAAAAAGAGACAAGGAGGGGAAGAAGCATGAAGAAGTACACAGCAGAGCAGTTAAAGGACGGGGAAAAACTGGCCCAGCTTTTAGCGAGTATCCCGGAAGAAAAAAGAAACATAACGGCGATGATGACAAACAGCTTTATGGCAGGAATGGAAGCACAGCAGGCAATTGATGCGGTTAAAACTGCATAAGGAAAAGCTGTGCACGAATAGCCTGTTAAAAAGAAAGAAGGTGGGGCGCATGGAATACACAACAGAAGTGATCCAGACAAAAACCGGGAAAAATGTGATCCTGCATCCGATCCTGACGCCAGAAGAAAGGAAACGGCGGATGCAGAGCCTGCGTACTGCAACGGAGCGCTACGCGAAAGCAATGCTGGAAGCTCGGAAAGAAACGGCCACAGCATGATCCGAGTGGATACATATGGATATATCCTGTGCGACAGACAAAGAAAACAGGATAGGAAAAACCGGAAAAACAAAAAAGACCAAGGATTTCGCGAAACACTGGAAGCCGAGGTTAAAAAACTAGAGGAGAACGAAACATGAAAAAGGCACTGTTTTTGATGGTTGCGGCAGCAGTCGCAACGGTACCGGTATCGGTAAACGCCGCAGAACAATATGCGCCGGTTGCTGGAATATCCGCAGAAATGCGGGAAATATCCATGGAACCGGTGCAACCGGAGAATCCGACAGTGGAAGAAGAAATCGAACTACTGGCCAGATTAATAAACGCAGAAGTGGGAAACGTGAAAGACGATGATTGCCTGTATGCTTGCGGATCGGTGGTATTGAATCGGGTAAAAGCAAAAGATTTCCCGGATACGATATACGGCGCGATCTACCAGGACAAGCCGACTATACAGTATGCGTGCACGGTAGATGGGAATATCGATAAAGATCCAACAGACAGAAGTATGGAGATTGCAGAAGATCTTTTAAGAAATGGGACAACCATTCCGGAAGACGTGATCTACCAGGCGGAATTCCGGCAGGGAAGCGGAATTTGGAAACGATATAAAAACGTGGTTTTTAGCAGGAGGTAGCATGGTTACAGTAAAAATAATCTACGACGGCAAGGAAGCACAGCTCTCCGGAGATATTGCAGTTACAACCGTTGCAAGAAAAAACGGGAACACATTGGAAGCAGTAACAGGAGTACAGGGAGTAGCGCCGCTGAAAGACGGAAAACTTTTGGCGCGATCTTGTATAGAGGTTGCAGAAAAGATCGGAGAGAATAAGTTACAGGTGGGATCGATGCTTTTAGCGATCGCGCAGGAGCTGGAGAGATATGTTTCCGAAATCAAATAGAAGGAGGAGAAAAAACATGAGATACAAGCTGGATTTAACGCAGGAGGAACTACTTATGGTGATGGATGCGTTAGAAGAGCGTAAGGAAGCACCGCATTACGACTGGCAGGGAAAATTGATGGAGTCGATCGACAAGAAAATAGAAAGAATTTACCAAAAACCGGTCATGACGGAAGGAGAAGTTGCTGCAAAATATCGGGAAGTACTGGCACTGTCTCTTATACACATCTCCGAGCCCACGAGACGCGTAGTAATCT
>ENA-OZGP01000275-OZGP01000275.1-human-gut-metagenome-genome-assembly--contig:-NODE-275-length-15751-cov-9.803453_pt1 | contig 15751 bp, 10 predicted proteins | sample MGYA00245122_ERZ653669 | MGnify/ENA primary metagenome ERZ653669 (study PRJEB26926, sample SAMN06165247) | human gut metagenome | biome: ENVO:00009003; feature: ENVO:2100002; material: ENVO:00002003... | reverse complement strand
TCGTGGGCTCGGAGATGTGTATAAGAGACAGGCGGTCAGCAGGCCCTGCTCCACGCACCACTGGGCCGCCTTGGCCAGCTCGGTGTCGGACACATCGGTGAAGTCGGGCTCTGCAGCGGGTTCGGGCTTGCCCTTCTGGGTCCAGATGAGCATTGCCAGTTCACCGCGGTTGGTCGGGATGGCCGCGCCCTCGGGCAGCAGGTCGTTCAGGATGACGCGGGTGGTGATCTCGTAGCCGCCCCAGATGGCTGCACCGGCTGCGGCCACACCGATCACGGCACCGGATCCGTCTGCGGGTGCCTCGGGCTCAACGACAAAGCCGGGGTCAAAAGGCTCGTCGGGGTTCACAACGACGGCACTGCTTGTCCAGTGCGGGGTCAGGATCACATAGCCCTTCGGCATCGTGAATGTGGTGGTCTCGCTGTTGGCGTCGTCCAGAATCACTTCTACGTTGGACTTGATCTCCCAGTAATCGAACACCATGCCCGGGTAAACACTCTCGTCCGGGGCGTCGGCGGTGATCTTCACGGTCTGGCCGGGCTTGACGGTGTACTGCACCGGCTCACCATCGACCGTAACGGCACCACCGGTGGTGATGGTATCACCGGCCGCCACGCCTTCGAGGATCTTCACAGGGAAGCTCATCGGGTAAGCGGGGATGCTGGTAACGGCCTGCAGTTCCACTTTGCCTGCGGGCATCGTGAAGGTGAAGCTCTCAGCAGTGATCTTGTTGCCGTCGGCATCCAGCAGGTAGCCGTCGTCGTCGGTGCTGACTTCCATCTCCACGCCGTCAACGGTGATCTTGGTGATGGTGCCAACCTTCAGCTTCCAGCCCACGAAGGACTCCAGCCCAGTCAGTGCATCTGCTTTGACGGTGATGATGTCGTCTGCGGCAGCCTCATCCGCAATGTGGTTGTCCTTGTCATAGGCAGTACCGTTGTCCACGGTCAGCGCGTACAGATCCACATACTTTGCGGTCAGGTCCAGATCGCTGTTCGGCATTGCGTCGATGACCAACGGGTTTGCTTCGTCATCGGTCAGCGTGAAATCGTCGGAGTTGACGATCCAGTGGTCAAAGCGCTTGCCGTCGATCTCATTTGCAGTGATCTCCTGCTCTGCGCCTTCCTTGACATTCTGGATGATCTTCGTGTAGTCGAGCTCCTCATCGCCCGTATCGCCATGCACGGTGATCTTGTGCAGGTTCTTGTAGTTGGCGGTGATTTCCACTTCCACCTCACCCATGGTGAAGGTGGTTTTTGCGCTGGTGGCGTCGTCCAGAGTTACACCACCCTGCTCAACGGTCCAGCTGTCAAAGACCTGATTGTCCTTTACAGCCGCCTCGATGGTGATCTCAGCGCCCTTGACAGCACCGACAGACTTACCGTCTGCCATCTCCAGCAACTTGTCGCCCGTTGCGGTACCGTCGTTGATGGTGATCTTGTGCAGCTGTTCATAGTGAGCCACCAGCACGATCTCCACTGCGCTTTCCGGCATGGTAAAGCTCGTGCTCTCAGCCTTTTCGTCGGCCAGCTGCACGCCGGTGCCCTGTTCAACGGTCCAGTGGTCAAAGACCAGGTCCTCACTGCGGCGGCTCTTTGCCGTGATCTCCACGGGGTTGCCGGGCGTATAGATCGTCTTCTCGGTCTCTGCATCGTCCTCGGTGCCGTACTTGACGGTGACCTTCTGGTCATGCACATAGCTGTAGTTGGCCTTCAGGGTCACTTTGCCGCTCGGCATATCAAATTCAATGCTAGGATTCTTCTGATCCTCGCCCAGGTCCACGCCTGCTACCGTCCAGCCGGTAAAGATCTGGTCCGGTTTTGCCTCGTCGGCCTCAACGGTGATCTTGTCGCCCGCGGCGGCTTCATTCACGACGTTGTGGTTTTCATCGTAAGCCTTGCCGTAGGTCACATCCAGAGCATACAGTTCTACATACTCAGCGGTCAGGTCCACTGCATCGTTCGGCATCACAAAGGTAGTACCGGTGGTGCCGTCCAGCCTCGTGTTGCCCTTGTCATCCTTCCAGCTCTTGAAGCGCTTGTGAAGCTTCGTATCGGGGACCACGGTAACGGTGTCGCCTTCTTTTGCCTTTTCAGCGGTCTGGCCGTTCACTTCGGCGTGGCCGTCATGCACGCTGATGGTATGCAGCTGCTTGTAGACAGCCGTCGCTACCACTTCGCCGCGCCGCATATCAAAGTGAGCTTCCTCGGCCTTTGCATTGTCCAGAAGGTCAGTTGCGTTACCATCGACCGTCACTTCCCAGTGATCAAAGGCCAGGTTTTCTGCCGTCCGGTCATTCGCCGTCACGGTGATCTTATCACCATAAATGGCTTTCTGCTCACTGTACTTGGTCTCCGCGCCGCCGTCGGTCTTGTAATTCACCGTAACGGTGTGCAGCTGTTCATAATCAGCCGTCAGCACGACTGCGCAGTGCGGCATAATGAAGCTGGTGGTCTCGTTCTTCGCATTGGCCACAGTCACGACCGGGTTGCCGTCTGCATCCTCGGTCTCGACCTTCCAGCCCACAAAGACGTATCCGGTTCTGGTGTCTGCCGTAAGGGTAACTTCCGTGCCGGGCTTCACATCCACAGTCTTCGCGCCATTGGCCTTGCCGTGGTTCACGGTGACCGTGTAGGTCTCCTTCTCCACGATCTCCAGCACAACATCGCTGTCCGGCATGGTAAAGGTCAGGCTCGGGTTAGTGAGCTCTGCTTCGCTCAGCGGGAGGTCGTTGGTCTTCCAGCGCTCAAACTTATCCAGCGAGACGCCAGCCTCTGCCGCATTAATCGTAATGGAATCGCCTTCCACCTTTTCAGTGCGCACTTCTTTGCCGTTGATCGTAACGGTGTGCATATCCTTGCACACAGCCTTCAGCGACACATTGCTCTTGGGGATGTTAAAGGTAATCTTGGGATTGGTCAGGTCTGTCTTCTTCAGGCCGATATCTGCCAGCTTGACATCTTTATCTGCAAAGGTGACTTCCCAGTGGTCAAACTTCTGGTTTTCGCCCACCGTTGCCGTTGCTGTGACCTCGGTGCCCGGGATGCCGACAGCCATGGTCTTATCAGTGCCATTTACAACACCGTCTTTGACCGTCGCGGTGAACAGCCTGTTGCGGCGAGCATGAATCTTCACATCGGTGTCCGGCATGGTGAAGGTGGCGTTGTTGGTCTTCTCATCCACCGTCAGGTCAGTCTTGGCAATGCCCTTAACATCCCAACGCACGAACTGGTACCGGGTGTCGGAGTTATCCGGTGCCACCGTAATGACATCGCCCGCAAAGAACTCGGTCGGGTCAGTGACGTTTGCACCATTCCGCATCACGGAAACGATCGTGGCGTTTTCTAAGGTAAGGCCCCTGCTCTCCTTATACACAGCGGTCAGGTTGACGCTGCTTGCAGGCACCTTGAACTCAATCGGGCTGTTCTTCAGGTCAGCTTCCTTCAGGCCGATATCTGCCAGCGTGACTGCCTTGCCGCCAAAGGTGATCTCCCAGTGGTCGAACAGCTTACCTTGGACAGTCTTTGCCACGGCCTGTACGGTATCACCCGCAAAGTAATTGGTCCTGACCGGCTGGCCGTCCATCTTGGTCAGCGTAACGGTATCCGGGTCTGCCGTGATCTCACGCGGGGTCATGTACATTGCCTTCAGGGTCACTTTTCCGGCCTCGGTCAGGGTGAAGGTAGTGGTTTCCTGGTCCGCATTTTCAAACTCGCCTGCACCCGGTCTCTTGTCGGTTTTAGGCAGGACCTTCCAGCCGGAGAATACTTTCTCCTCGTCGCCCTTAGCGGCCGGTTTCACAGCCCGAACACCCACGGTTTCGTTCACTTCAGCTTTCGCCGCGCTGGCCGTGCCGTTCTGCACCGTGATGTCATAGAGGTCCGCGTAGGAAGCCTCCAGAGTCACATCCTTGTCCTTCATCACAAAAGACGTCGTGCTCTGGGAAGCATCATCCAGCTTAACATCGCCGTCAGTGACCTTCCAGCCCTTAAAGCGGAGATTTTCGTCTGCACTTGCCGTCACGGTGACGGTCTGGCCTGCGTGGGCGGTGGAGCGCTCTGCGCCGTCCACCTTGAAAGTGCAGCCTTCCGGCACAGTGATGCTGTGCAGTTCGCTGGGCACGATGTGGAGGTAGCTTGCATCTGCGGTGATGGGCGTAATGCGCGGGTCGTTCAGTGCGCCGCCCTCAGCGGTGTAGTAGACATAATCGCCGGAATAGCTGATGCTGCCTGCAGCACCCTTGGTTGCATCCTTATTCTGGATGGTCACCTCGCCGGTATTGTTGAAAACAGCCGCATCGGTAACGGTACCGCCATTGTCGTTCTTGCCGATCAGCTCTACGCTGGAAGCATTATTCACAGTCAGATTGCCGTCTACTGCAATATTTTCACAGGTAATACGCAGCTTACCGGTGCAGGTGATATTTGTATCTCCGAAAACCGCTCTGGACTCAGTGCTGGTAAGGGTCACATCCGCTGCGTCTTCAATGACCAGCTTACCTTGGAGCGCCGAGTATATGCCACCATTCAAATCAACGATTGTATTCGGAGCGTTGATGGTCAAATTTTTGATATAGGGACCGTCATCCGTATAGCTTTTGTTCAGGCTCAGGGTGTTGGTGTTCTTGTCATAGCTCAGAGCACCATCGCCGAGGATATCAGCATAGTTGACACTGTTGACGGCCTTGCCGTTCACCACGATACTGTTTTCCTCGTTCAGCCGTGCAATGCTGCTGCGGCTGTTGATGCTCATCTGCATCAGCGCATTGGTGCTTTCGGCCAATGCCGGGGCCGACAGCGTGAACATCATGCACGCTGCCAAAGCAGCGGATGCTGCGCGCTGGGCCAGTTTCTTTTGTCTCATTTGTATTCCCCCTTTACGTTCACTGCGAGGTCCGGGCTGTAGGACCCCCGGTATTGCCTAAATTTTAGCATAATTTTCCTCGATTTTGGGGGAAAGTGCGCGAAACGCCCCGAAAGCGGCGTGAATCGCAAAATCACGCCGAAAAAGTCATTTCCTTTTTGGTGAAAACAGAAAAAAAGGGCCGCCGCACCGTTTGCCGTGCAGCAGCCCTTGGGTCCCTTATTGCGGGGTGTGGTTTACTTGGTGCCGTAGATGCGGTCGCCTGCATCGCCCAGACCGGGCACGATGTAGCCGTTCTCGTTCAGATGGTCGTCCTGTGCGCCGAGGTAGATGTCCACATCGGGGTGTGCCTCGTGCAGGGCCTTGATGCCTTCCGGGGCAGCGATCAGGCCGATGAACTTGATGCGCTTTGCGCCATGCTTCTTGATCTGGGTGATGGCGTCAATGGCGCTGCCGCCGGTGGCCAGCATGGGGTCCAGCACCAGCACGTCGCGCTCGTCGATATCCTGGGGCAGCTTGCAGAAGTACTCCACGGGCTGCAGGGTCTCCTCGTCGCGGTACAGGCCGATGAAGCCCACCTTGGCAGCAGGCAGCAGGGTCAGCATGCCGTCCAGCATACCCATGCCTGCGCGCAGGATGGGCACCAGGGCCAGCTTGCGGCCAGCCAGCACCTTGGTCTTTGCCATGGTGATGGGGGTCTCGATCTCCACTTCCTCCAGCGGCAGGTCGCGGGTGGCTTCGTAGCACAGCAGAGTGGCGATCTCGCCAACGAGGTCACGGAACTCCTTGGTGCCGGTCTGCTTGTTGCGCAGAATGCTCAGCTTGTGCTGCAGCAGCGGATGCTCAACGATCATCGGGGTCATAAAAACACGCTCCTTATTTTAAATAGATAGCTCTATCGGGTACGGTTTAACGATTCTCCAGTGCTGTCAGCTTGTCGATGCGGCGCTGATGGCGGCCGCCCTCAAACTCGGTGTTCAGGAAGATATCCACCAGCTGGCAGGCAAGGCCGGGGCCGACCACGCGGCCGCCCATGCACAGGGCGTTGGCGTCGTTGTGGCGGCGGGTATACTCGCAGCTGAAGCTGTCCGAGCAGCAGCAGGCGCGGATGCCCTTGATCTTGTTGGCGGCCATGCTGATGCCCACGCCGGTGCCGCAGAACAGCAGAGCCTTGTCGCTCTCGCCCTTCACGACGGCTTCGCAGGCGGGCACGGCCATGTCGGGGTAGTCCACGCTGGCAGTGCTGTGGGTGCCGTAGTCCACATAGGCGAGGCCCAGCTCGTCCAGATGGGCCTTGACAGCTTCTTTCAATTCAAATCCGCCGTGGTCAGCGGCCAGTGCAATGGGTTTTGCCATGGATTGCATTCCTTTCTCTTGGGCGCAGGACGTTCAGGCCTGCGGTTTGTTTGCGGCGGCTTCGGCGGCAAGGCGCTCGGCGCGCTCCCGCTCGGCCTGGCTCAGACGGTGATAGTCCGGCAGCAGCGCTTCCGGCAGCACAGCCTGCCCGGCCTGCGCCATCTGCTTTGCCACCAGCGCCACCGCACCGGCCCGGCCGCCCCGCAGCGCCGGGGGAGCTTCCAGCACGCCCGGCACATTGCCGTATTTATTATAGCACAGAGATGCGCCATCACCAACAAAAAACAGGGGCTTTTTGCAATTTTCCACAAATTCTGCAAGGTCTGCCACGGCCCGGGCGTCGTCGTCCAGCAGGCGGGCGTGGGTCGCCAGGTCAAAGGCCGCGCTGTACACCTGGGCGCGGCGGGCGTCCAGCGCGCAGAGCACGGTGCCTTCGCCGGTGTGGGCGGCGGCCAGCGCTTCCAGTGTGGACACCGGGGCGCACAGGGTCTCCCGGGGGAAAGCAAGCCCCTTCACCGCCGCAAGACCGATGCGCAGGCCGGTGAAGCTGCCGGGCCCTGCGTTGACGCCGTAGAGGTCGATGTCGGCGCAGGTCATGCCGCACATCTTCAGGCAGGTGTCGATCATGGGCATCAGGGTCTCGCTGTGGGTCATGCCCGCGTCCAGATATACCTCGTACAGCAGGCGGTCGTCCTGCAGCAGGGCCACACCGGCGGTCTTGCCCGCCGTATCCACGGCCAGAATGTTCATAGCGTTACCCCCTCGATGGTGATCCTGCGTGTGTTCTCGTCCACCCGGTCGATGTTGACCCGGATGGGGTGTTCCAGCGCCAGCAGGTCGGCAAAGTTCTCGCTCCACTCGGCGGCCACGATGGCACCCTCGTCCAGATAATCGTAGAATCCGGCGGCGCACAGGTCGTTTTCGGTGGAGATGCGGTACAGGTCAAAGTGGGCCAGCGGCTTCGGCCCGCGATAGTAGTTCACGATGGCAAAGGTGGGGCTGGTGACCGGGTCGGTGCAGCCAAGGCCCTCGGCAAGGCCCTCGGTGAAAGCGGTCTTGCCCGCGCCCAGCCCGCCGGTGTAGGCCACAAGGGAGCCCGGGGCCAGCACGGCGGCCATGCGTTTGCCCAGCGCCACGGTCTCGGCGCGGGAATGGGTGATGTATTCTGCCATAAGAGTATACCTCTCTGATAACACAAAAGGGATGGCAGCGGGTTCTGCCATCCCTAAGTATAATATAATTGGTGCAAAAGTGCAATGCCCGCATATCAGGCGGCCTGCTGTTCGGCCGGGGCCGCTGCGGGTGCACCGGGCAGCCGCACGGTGTGGTCGCCGCTCAGCATCAGGTAGCTGGCCGCCGCGTGGGGCCGCCGCCCGCCCTGGCTGCTGTACCAGATGATATCGTCGGTGCCGTAGGTCTCCTTTGCGTCTTCGGCGGCCTGTTCCAGCGTGTCGCCCGCGATCATCCGGTTCACCATGTCCCACAGCATACTGCGGGAATACACCGAGTAAACGTTGTTCACATACCCGGCCACGGCCTTTGCGCCGCCCGCCAGCAGACCGTCCGCAATGGAGGTGTCCACATGGCCGTTCTTGCCGTAGAACTCGCAGGTCTCGCTGAGCACGATGCCGCTGCCCCGGTAAGCATTGCTGAAAAATGCACCGGTGGCGGCATACATGCCGTTGATCTTGACGACCCGGTGGCTGAGCAGGTCCAGCCCGTAGCGGAAGTCGCTCCAGAAGTTCGACTGCTCGGTGAGCAGGATGAGCGGTTCGGTGGCCGTCTTTTTCCACAGCCAGCCATATTCATAGGTATAATATGCGCCGTGGGTGCTCAGCACGCACACATCGTACCGGCCCATGCGCCGCAGATCCGAGAGGGTGACGCGGGTGTTCAGGGTGGTGTCCAACCCCTGCGAGGTCCAGTAGGTCTGCATATAGGCGTAGTAGGGGTAGCGGGTGGAGTTGACCGTGTTGTCAAAGGCGTAGTAGATGGCCGCACTGCCCAGTGTGCCGTTGCCGGAGGCATCGGCGGCCAGCCGGTCCAGGGCCTCGCCGGACGGGAAGGCCACGGTGTCGTTCTCCTCGTCCAGGTCGGTCAGGATGCCGCCCAGCGCACCACAGGTGTAGGCAAAGCTCACCATGCCGTTTTCTTCGTCGGCGTAGATCGAGCCTTTTGCCACAAGGCCCTCGTCCACCAGCTGGTCCAGCTGGTCCAGCGCGGCGTCGGTGCGCTGCGCCTGGGTCATCCCGGCGTAATCGTCGCTGCCGGTCAGCGCGGTGACGGCGGTGTCTGCCTGCTGCATGTCCTGCACCTGGGCAGCGGTCAGGGTCTGCGGCGCAGCGGCAGTGTCCGGCTCTGCGGCAAAGGCCGCCGTGGGCAGCAGTGCGGCCAGCAGGGCCAGCGCGCACACCGCGCTCACCAGGCGGCACCCGAATCCATTCTTCATATTCCCATTCCTCCGGGGCCGGTGCAGTCTGTGCACGCCCCTTTTCCGGCAGCTTTGCTGCCCCGGCCGACGTCCGGCCGTTTGCTTTGCTTCTTGCGCCCACGAGGCGTTTTGCGCGCCCCGCCGCGTGTACTCATTGTAGAATCTCCGCCCGGCTTTGTCAAGCTCCCACACGGATTTCACACTCCTGCGATTGCAAAGGTCCCGCCGCCTGTGTATAATAAGGATAAACTGGGTTTGTATGCCCTGTGTTCTTTTTTGAAAGGTGGTGCTTTCTTGGAAGGCATTCGACAATATTGGAAACGGACCGATAAATTTTACCTGCTGCTGTGCATCTTCAGCAGCACCATGGCCGTGGTGGCGCTGGCGTCCTGGGCCACGAAGCAGGGCAATGGCTTTGCCGTGGACGAACTCACCGGGGCCATCACCGGCATCGGCGATTACCGCCGCGCCGTGGTGCAGGGCGGTGCAGCCGTGCTGGGCCTGTGCGTGGCGCTGCTGCTCTCCTGCATCGACTACCGCAGCCTCGTGAAGGTATGGCCGGTGCATGTGGCCGTCACCTGGGGGCTGGTGCTGCCCACCCTGTTCATCCGCAACGTGAGCATCGGCCCGCTGACCATCGGCTACAATGCGGGCGACACCGACAACTACTCCTGGTACAAGCTGGCAGGCTTCACCTTCCAGCCCACCGAGCTGGCGAAGATCAGCTTCATCCTCACCTTTGCCATGCACCTGAACAATGTGCGCAGCCGCATCAACGAGCCCAAGGAGCTGGCAAAGCTGCTGCTGCACCTGCTGGCCCCCATCGCCATCATCCATGTGCAGGGCGACGACGGCACCGCCATCATCTACGGCATCATCGGCTGCTGCATGATGTTTGCGGCAGGCCTGAGCTGGAAGTATATCATCGGTGCCATTGCAGCCGCCGGTGCGGCGGTGGCCGCCGCCTTCGCCTTCTTCAGCGATAAGATCGGCAAAGGCTACCAGTGGTACCGCATCCTGGCCGTCATCGACCCGGAGAACACCACTGGCTGGGCTCCCAACGAGGCCACCTGGAAGAACATCATCTACCAGCAGCAGCGCGGCGAGATCGCCATCGGCTCCGGCGGCATCTTTGGCAACGGGCTGTTCAGCGGCCGGTACTACAGCGTGCCCAACGCCCACAACGACTTCATCCTCAGCTGGATGGGCAACGCCATCGGCTTTGTGGGGCTGTGCATCGTGCTGGGGGTGCTGCTGGCGCTGGTCATCAAGACCTTCGCCACAGGTGCCCGCAGCGAGGACCTGCTGGGCAGCTACATCTGCGCGGGCATCGGCGGTGCACTGCTGGCCCAGATTGCGGTGAACGTGGGCATGAACCTGCGGGTGCTGCCGGTCATCGGCGTCACCCTGCCGTTCTACTCGGCGGGCGGCAGTTCGGTGCTGATGCTGTATATCTGCGTGGGATTAGTCCTGTCCGTCTATATGCACAACACAAAGAGCCTGTTTGGGTAAATCTCTATATGCAAAAGGCCTGCCGTGCATCTGCACGGCAGGCCTTTTTGTTTTATCGGTACATAAGGTGTGCTGGCAGTTTCTTCGAAGACCGTCCGCTGGGGTGGGCCCCTGTTGCCGTCAGGCAATAGGGCGGGCGATGGAATGGCCCGAATCGTGTCTGAGAAGAAAGCTGCCAGCGCACCGTGCAACCAATTACTTCAGCACAGCACCCAGGTTTGCGCTGGTGACCATGCGGGCATAGCGGCTCAGCCAGCCGGTCTTGATGTTGGGTTCGGGAGCGACATACTTTGCCTTGCGCTCAGCCAGCACCTCATCGCTGACTTCCAGCGTGATCTTGGCATTGGGGATATCAATGTTGATGATATCGCCCTCCTCGATCAGGCCGATGGGGCCGCCGGAAGCAGCTTCCGGGCTGACGTGGCCGATGGCAGCACCGCGGGAAGCACCCGAGAAGCGGCCGTCGGTGATCAGGGCCACGGTCTTATCCAGCTTCATACCGGCCAGTGCGGAAGTCGGGTTCAGCATCTCGCGCATGCCGGGGCCGCCCTTGGGGCCTTCGTAGCGGATGACCACCACGTCGCCCGGGACGATCTTGCCCGCATAGATGGCGGCAATGGCCTCGTCCTCGCTGTTGAACACCCGCGCCGGGCCGGAATGCTGCTGCATCTCGGGTGCCACGGCGCTGCGCTTGACCACGCAGCCGTCCGGTGCGATGTTGCCCCACAGGATCTGCAGACCGCCGGTCTGGGAGTAGGGGTTGTCGATGGGACGGATGGCCTTATCGTTCAGGATGTGGGCACCCTTGATGTTCTCGCCCAGGGTCTTGCCGGTAACGGTGGGCACATCCAGATCCAGCAGGCCCTTCTTGGCCAGCTCAGCCTGCACAGCGGGGATGCCGCCTGCAGCGTAGAGGTCGGGCATGTGGGTAGGGCCTGCCGGTGCCAGATGGCACAGGTTGGGGGTTTTGGCGCTGATCTCATTGAACAGCTTCAGGTCGATGGGCACACCGGCTTCGTAAGCGATGGCCAGCAGGTGCAGCACGGTGTTGGTGGAGCAGCCCAGTGCCATATCGCAGGTCAGCGCGTTGCGGATGGAGCGCTCGTTGATGATCTGACGGGCGGTGATGCCCTTCTTGACCATATCCATGATGGCCATACCGGCGTGCTTTGCCAGCTGCAGACGCTTGGAGTACACAGCCGGGATGGTGCCGTTGCCGGGCAGTGCGATGCCGATGGCCTCGCACAGGCAGTTCATGCTGTTGGCGGTGTACATGCCGGAGCAACTGCCGCAGCTGGGGCAGCAGTTGCAGGTGCAGTCTTCCAGCTGATCTTCGGTGATCATACCGGCCTTGTAGGCACCCACGGCCTCGAACATCTTGGACAGGCTGACTTCCTCGCCGCCGTAGGTACCGGCCAGCATCGGGCCGCCGGAGCAGACTACAGCGGGAACATCCATACGCACAGCCGCCATCACCATGCCGGGCACGATCTTGTCACAGTTGGGCACCAGCACCAGACCGTCCAGCTGGTGGGCCATGAGCATGGTCTCCACGCTGTCGCAGATCAGCTCGCGGGATGCCAGGCTGTACTTCATGCCCACATGGCCCATGGCAATGCCGTCGCACACGCCGATGGCGGGGAGCAGGATAGGTGTGCCGCCTGCCATCTCAACGCCTGCCTTGACGGCATCGGCGATCTTATCCAGATTCATATGGCCGGGCACGATCTCGCTGTGAGCGGAAACCACGCCGATCAGCGGGCGCTCCAGTTCTTCGGGCGTGTAGCCCAGTGCGTAGAACAGGCTTCGGTTCGGGGCGCGCTCCGAGCCCTTGGTCACGTTGTCACTTCTCATGGTTTATTCCTCTTTCTGACAAAAAGCGTTGGCATTAACAGTTTTCCCGCTAAAGCCAACGCTCTCAATCCATTTGCAACTGCTTCGCCCTCTCCGTCACGGCTTACGCCGTGCCACCTCTCCCAAAGGGAGAGGCAAGAGCCTAACCGTTACGTCCTTGGCTCCCCCTTTGGGGGAGCTGTCACCGCAGGTGACTGAGAGGGCGAGCCATTTTCTCGTTTTTACTTCTTCAGCCAGCTCATCATGCTGCGCAGCTCTGCGCCGACCTTCTCGATGGGCAGCTCGGCTTCCATGCGGCGCTTTGCCAGGAAGTGGACCTTGCGGCCGCCGTTGGGGCTCATCTCGGTCAGGAACTCGGAAGCGAAGGTGCCGTCCTGGATCTCGGTCAGGACCTTCTTCATCTCCTTGCGGGTCTCCTCGGTGATCAGGCGCTTGCCGGTGCGGTAGTCGCCGTACTCTGCAGTGTTGGAGATGGAGTAACGCATCTTGGAGAAGCCGCCCTCGTTGATCAGGTCAACGATCAGCTTCATCTCATGGCAGGTCTCAAAGTATGCCATCTCGGGCTCGTAGCCAGCCTCCACCAGGGTGTCGAAACCAGCATGGATCAGCTCGGAAACGCCGCCGCACAGCACTGCCTGCTCGCCGAACAGGTCGGTCTCGGTCTCCTCACGGAAGGTGGTCTGCAGGATGCCTGCACGGCCAGCGCCGATGCCGGAAGCATAGGCCAGAGCGATGTCCTTTGCCTTACCAGTGTAGTCCTGCTCCACGCAGATCAGAGAGGGGCAGCCCTCGCCCTCGGTGTACAGGCGGCGCACGATGTGGCCGGGGCCCTTGGGGGCGATCATGATGACGTCCACGTTCTTCGGAGCGGTGATGGTCTTGAAGTGGATGTTGAAGCCGTGTGCAAAGGCCAGTGCCTTGCCCTCGGTCATGTAAGGTGCGACCTGCTTGTTGTAGATGTCGGCGCACAGCTCATCGGGCACCAGCATCATGACCACATCACCGGCCTTGGCAGCTTCTTCCACTTCCATGACCTTGAAGTTCTCGTGCGTTGCTGCGAACTCAGAAGCCTTCTCCCAGTGAGCGGAACCCTTGCGCAGGCCGACGACAACGTTGACACCGCTCTCGGCCAGGTTCTCGGAGTGAGCGTGGCCCTGGCTGCCGAAGCCGATGATGGCGACGGTCTTGCCGTCCAGCACACCGAGGTTGCAGTCGGAATCGTAGTATTTCTTGATAGCCATGGTAGTTGTTCTCCTTTTAATTTTTCTTGTTGTGGCTAATTATAAACGTACTTTTATTTTTTCGCTCACTGGGGAGCGGAAAAGCTCAGGTTCTCTCCGGGCAGTGGGTGCCGGGCAGGGGCAGCTGGGCGCCGCGTACTTCCTGCGGCGGCTTCTGCATATGCTGGTGCATCCCGCCGCGTTCCAGCGCGGTCACGCCGGTGCGGCACTGCTCGAGGATCTTGTAATCTGTGAACATTTTCAGGAAGGCGTCGATCTTATCCGGCTTGCCGATCAGCTCAAACACCATGCTGTCCGGCGAAAGGTCAATGATCTTTGCCTTGTAGATGCTGGCGATCTCCCGCAGCTCGCTGCGGTTGTGCACGTCAGAGGCCACCTTCAGCAGCAGCAGCTCCCGTTCCAGCGATTTTTCGCCGTCCAGCACGAACACCTGCCGGGTGACCTCCAGACGCTCGGTCTGCAAGATGAGCTGCTGAAGGGCTTTCTCGTCGCTGGTGATGGTAACGGTGATGCGGCTGACCACCGGGTCGTTGGTAGCCGAAACGGTCAGGCTGTCAATGTTGAAGCCGCGGCGGCAGAACAGGTTGGACACACGGGCCAGAACACCGCTCTGGTTGTCCACCAGCAGGCTGATGACCCTGCGCTTGTTGGATTCCATAGGTTTGTGCCCTCCTTATTCCATGATGATATCGTTGATGTCGCCGCCGCCGGGGATCATGGGCAGCACGCGCTCATCTTTATCAATGATGCACTCGATCCAGGTGGGGCCCTTCTGCTTCAGGGCATCCGCAAAGGCGGCCTGGAACTCGGGCAGGTTTTTGCAGCGGTAGCCCTTCAGGCCAAAGCCATCGGCCAGCTTGACAAAATCGGTCTTGCGGTGGGGGTCGGTCTGGCTGTAGCGCTTGCCGTAGAAGATGGTCTGCCACTGGCGCACCATGCCCAGCACGGAGTTATTGAAGATGACCGTGATGATGGGCAGCTCGTAGCTGACGGCGGTGCAGGCCTCGTTCAGGTTCATGTGGAAGGAGCCGTCGCCGGTGAACATGACCACCCGCTGGTCACGGCCCAGGGCCATCTGCGCGCCGATGGCAGCGCCGTAGCCGAAGCCCATGGTGCCCAGACCGCCGCTGGTGATAAAGCCGCGGCTCTTGGTGTGGCGCAGGTACTGGGCGGCCCACATCTGGTGCTGGCCCACGTCGGTGACATACACGGCCTCGGGGCCGCACTGGTTGCACACCTCGCCGATGACCTGATGCGGCATCAGGCGGGTGGGGTCGGAAACAGGATGGTAATCCTGTGCCTGCCACTCGCGGATCATGGTCATCCACTCGGGATGCTTCTTTTCCTCAATCTGCGGCAGCATGGCATTCAGCACATAGGCGGCATCGCCCACAATGGAGAGGTCCACTTCCACATTCTTGCCCAGCTCGCTGGCGTCGATGTCGATCTGGATGATGGTGGCGTTCTTGGCAAAGGTCTTGGGGTTCAGGGCCACACGGTCCGAGAAGCGGGTGCCCACCGCGATCAGTACATCACAGTCGGCCACGGCCCGGTTGGAGGTGTAGCAGCCGTGCATGCCCAGCATGCCGATGTTCATCGGGTCGCCGTAGGGCACGACGCCGGCCGCCATCAGGGTGTAGGTGGCGGGAATTTCCGCCTTGTGCAGCAGATCCCGCAGCGGCTGGCAGGAAGCCGCGCTGCGCACGCCGCCGCCGAAGTAGACCAGCGGGCGCTGGGCCGCGTTGATGAGGTCGGCCGCCCACTTGACCTGTTCGGCGTTGAAGGTGGTCACGGTGCGGATCTTTTCCGGCTGCTTCGGGGTGAACTCGCACACCGCTGCGGTCACATCCTTGGGGATGTCCACCAGCACCGGGCCCTTGCGTCCGCTCTGCGCGATGCGGAAGGCCGCCCGCATGGTGTCTGCCAGCTCTTCCACCCGGCGCACCGTGAAATTATGCTTGGTGATGGGCATGGTGATGCCCTCGATGTAAGCTTCCTGAAAGCTGTCCGTGCCCAGACCTGCGGTGGGCACGTTGCCGGTGAAGGCAACCATGGGCACCGAGTCCATATAGGCGGTGGCAATGCCGGTGACCAGATTGGTGGCACCCGGGCCGCTGGTGGCCAGCACCACGCCGGTGCGGCCGGTGGCACGGGCATAGCCGTCTGCCGCATGGGCCGCGCCCTGCTCGTGGGCGGTAAGCACATGGGTGATGCGGTCGGAATTCTTATACAGCTCATCATAAAGGTTCAGCACTGCGCCGCCGGGATAGCCAAAAAGGGTATCCACGCCCTGTTCGCAGAGGACCTCGACAAAAATCTGGGAACCATTCAACTGCATGGTGCGTTACTCCTGTTTCTTTCCTGATCCTTCTATCATTGACACGCTTCTGCCGCAGGAGACCGGGTATAAAAAAAGCCCTTGTCCCCTGTTCTCCAAGAGACAAAGACCTTGTGATCATCAAGCTCTCTGCGGTACCACTCTCGTTGACGTGCC
>ENA-OZGP01000258-OZGP01000258.1-human-gut-metagenome-genome-assembly--contig:-NODE-258-length-16533-cov-8.713497_pt1 | contig 16533 bp, 16 predicted proteins | sample MGYA00245122_ERZ653669 | MGnify/ENA primary metagenome ERZ653669 (study PRJEB26926, sample SAMN06165247) | human gut metagenome | biome: ENVO:00009003; feature: ENVO:2100002; material: ENVO:00002003... | reverse complement strand
CAAGAAGAAAAAGACCTGCGATAAAAAGGCCGTGCGGAAACAGTGGCTGGAAGATTTGGTGGTCAATGAGACCATGAAACTGGTGGAAGACGATGCTTCCATGAACGCCATCATCGCCAAGGTCATGGAACTGCAAAGTCAGGAAAGCACAGACCTGCCTATCTACGAAAAGCAGCTGAAGGAAACGGAAGTCGGCATCACCAATATGCTGAACGCCATCCAGATGGGCATTCTGACCAGCTCCACCAAGGAGCGGCTGGAAGCGCTGGAAGAACAGCGGAAGGAACTGCAAGCCCGTATTGCAGAGGAGCGGCTGGCCAAGCCGAAGATGAAAAAAGAGTTCGTCCGGTTTTGGCTGCTTCGTTTCCGCAAGCTGGACATGACCCAGCCGGAGCAGCGGCAGGCACTGGTGGATACCTTCATCAATGCCATCTATCTCTACGATGATAAGGTGCTTATTACCTTTAATTATAAGGAAGGTACAGAAACGGTCGCTTTCGGGGAAGCCGTGAAAGCGGAGAAAAGTTCGGATATGAGTGCGCGAGGTGCACCAGAAAAGTCACACGGTAGCGTTGAAAAACGTGCTGTGTGGCTTCTTTTTTTATATCAAATAGCGAGCTTGACTACTTTTTGCGGAGTTCTCCGATTTGCCGGAAAGATACTCGTTTAGTTTATCAGCAACATGGAGCGAATCTTCTTGTTCCAGATGGGTATAAATATCGGCGGTGACCTGAATGCTGCTGTGTCCCATTAGTTTTTGTGCCGTGCGTAAGTCTACCCTTGCACGATAAAGTGTCGTTGCGTAGGTATGCCGCAGCATGTGGGGATGCAGAGGAAAGATGATGGATGTGCTGGAAGAATTTCGCTATACCAATTTTTTTCGTAATCCGGCTCCACTACTGCTCAAGATCAGCCGCTATTTGGAAGAAGATGTGGATTTTTATCGTACACTGGTTCGTGCCAATGGCTCCGAACTATTTATGGAAAAGCTAAAAAAGTGTTTACGGACTATATGATAAACGACAGCGATATTCCGGATGATATGCGCCACTCTAAAATGGTTCGTCTGAGAATCTGCTATTTTGCAGGGGGCATTGTAGGCCTTTATAAACAGTGGTTTCGTGGAGATTTGGATTGTACGTTGAATGACATTGCCATGGAAGTCAGCAAGTTGCTTCAGTTGGAAGCGCAAGATTTGTTCGGGAATCCTTGAGTAAGGGGTATCGTGTATATTGAACGTTGTAGGAAGATTGGATTGAATTTGGGCAGAAAAAAGCACCTGCATTTGTGATGCAAGTGGGTAAAACAGGAAAGATCGTTTTCAAAATTTTAATCTTCCAGTCTGCCGTGGTCACAGCCAAGCGAGAGATGAAGAATGTGGTTGGGAGCCATGGATTAGAGAATTGATAAAAATATGGGCATCTGTTTTGCAAAGTACAAGACAGATGCCCATATTTTATAAGAACTTACTGTGCCTTTTTCTCACGTGAGATCAGAACAGCAGAGATGCCAAATGCGATCACCAGAACTGCCACGGTAAAGTACGAATTGACCCGGAACACCGAGTTGAGTGTTCCATCCCCAAACTTGCCCACGAACAGCTTCCAGTAGGTAGAGCCGAAATTGCCCAGTGCAAAGCCGATGGAGGTAATGGACTGCGCGCTTCTGACAGCGGGGCGAGATCTCAATGCAGCGGTTCAAGGCCGCAGGTGCGGTCAGGGCCATCGAAACGCCGACAAAGGCGAGGGCGACAAGTGCCATCGCGTAGCTGTGGCTGTGGGAAGCGATGGCCATGCCGACAATGAGCAGCGCAAGGTCAAGATGAATGGTAAAACGACCCAGCTTGCCGTAAATCTTGCCGAAGAACAAACGCCCGATGCAGCTGAACAGGCTCATCATGCCGGAAGCCATGCCCGCCTGCGCCACCGTGCCGCCCAGCGTGCCGGTGACCCAAAGCGAGGTGTTCGACCACATGACTTGAATCAGCATAAATGCTGCCATACCGGCAAGGGTGTAGACGAAGATCATCGGGGAGAGGTCGCCCTTCTGGGTGGGGGCATTCGCTTTCTTCTGCTTGGATTCCACAAGGGGCTGGTCCGGGATGAACACGGCAAACAAAATCAGCGGAATGACGGCATACAGGTGGAGCAGATAGGCGATCTTCCAGCCGAACTTTCCGCCCACAAAGCCGGAAACATTGGAGAACACAAAGCCCCAGAATCCGCTGCCTGCCAGCACAAGACCGATGACATTGGAAAGCTCCTTGCCCTCAAAGAAGTCGGGCAGGATGGCAGTGGAGATCAGGATGAGGATGCCGGAACCAAAGCCGACGATGAAGCGGCAGAGCAGGACCAGATAGATGCTGGTGCTGCACGGGATGATGAGCAGACCACCCACGAGGAAGCAGGCGATGGAGAGATAGGCCATCTTCTTTTTGTTCATTCTGCCGCCCAGTGCAAGGCAGATGAGGTAAGCCGGGATCTGGGCGAAGTTGCCCATCGTGACGATGAGATTGCAGAGCATCTCGTTCGTCCAGCCCTGCGTTTCGATCATGGTGGAAAGCAGCGGAGTGTTCAGCTACACATAGGCGCTGTTGAAAAACGCAAAGATGAACATGACAACGGCGATCACCTTGCGTGCCTTGGTCAAGTCTTTATATTGTACGGCCATGCGGATGTCCTTTCTGCTTATGCTTCGTTGTAGATGGCTTTCAGCAGAGCCACCAGACGGTCATGGTCTTCCGGGCGATGGATGGAAGGGTTCCAGATACGGGACTTGAAGTCGTCCAGCGTCAGGGGGATGATCTTCTCCACAAAGGTATCTTCATCGTCCAGCTTACCGGCAGCTTTCAGGGTGTCCTGCAGATTGGTCAGGCCGAACTGCTTGTAGAACTCCACATACTTCTTTGCCACGCGGTTTGCCACAACGGTGACATCTTCCTCAGTGGGCACGCCCACGATGTCGGCCAGCGCGTAGATTTTATCGGGATAGCTTTCGGCATGGTGACGGATGACCGAAGGCAGCACCAGCACGCAGGCGTGAGCATGGGTCACACCGTAGGCGGCACCGATGGCGTGGCCGATGGCATGTCCCTGCGGCACACCGCCGTTGGCCTGCGCATTGGTGGAAGCCCAGGACATCTGGCTGCGGCCCTCAATGTTGCCCGGCTCGGCAAACACCACTGGCAGCCACTTCCACACCCGCTTGATGCATTCCAGCATCAGCATGTCGGAGTAGTCGTTCTGCAGAGCGCCCAGCAGGTTCTCGGTGGCATGGCAGAGCACATCCAGACCGACCACAGCCGAAGGACGCGGCGGCATCCCAACGGTCAGCATCGGGTCGATGATGGCCACCACGGTCTGGGCCCACTTCACCCGGCCGCTGAGGGCGGACACCTCAGTGTAGGTGCCCTGGGCGTCCGAGATGGCGGTGTTCAGCAGCTGCTGGGTGTACTGGCGCAGGTAGCTGCCGCAGGGCAGGACCTGGTCGTAGTAGAGACGGGCGGCTCCGGCGTCATCGCCGGTGCGGACGGCAGCTTCCAGCTGTTCCACAAGGGCGGTGTAGCTTTTATAGGTGGTGCACACGGCGCTGTAGAGCAGATATTCTTCCTCACTCACGGTCTCGAGGCTGCCGTCGATGCGCCACAGCCAGGCGTCGGTGGTGGAAAACGCGCTGTCCAGCCCGCTGAGCAGGGCGTCGGCGTCGCCGTACTCCCAGCGGTAATCGCCAAGGACGGTCAGCCCGCGCTCCACGCCGCCCTGAAACCGGCTGATGGCGTTGAACTGGCCCATCTGGTCGTCCAGCCGCTGCATCACGGTGCCGGACTGATAAAAGCTGAGAAAGATCTGGACGGCCAGTGCCAGCAGAAAGGCAGCCAGCCCCAGCGTGATGCGCTGCTTCAGCGTCATGGAACGATGCACCGTTTTCCCTCCCCGGCAAAAAATTTTAGCAGGTAACACCTTATTCTAACACGCAGGGCGCGCGGTTGGCAAGGCTTACCCGCGCCGCAGAGTAGGGAAAACTGCGGCCGGGGCAAAGGCCGCCGCTTTTCTGCCGGGACATTTTGGTGTATAATGGAGCCAACATCCCCGCCCTGCGGGAAAAGGAGGACGTTTTCATGATCCAATTCGGCCTGCGTCTGCACGACGCCGAAAAGCTGCCGCTGGAACAGGTGCTGCCGCTGGTGCGCCAGAAGGGCTTCACCTGCGCCCACGTGGCCCTGAGCAAGTCCCTGAAAGAGGTGCCCAACACGCCCGGTGCCCTGACACCCGGCTATGCGCTGTATCTGCGGCACCAGTTCGAGAAGAATGGCATCGACATTGCGGTGCTGGGCAACTACCTGAACCTTGCCCACCCGGATGCGGACGCCCTGCACGCCATTCAGGAAAAATATTACGCCCACATCCGCTTTGCAAGCCTTTTGGGCTGCGGCATGGTGGGCACCGAGACCGGTGCGCCCAATGCCGAGTACAAGTTCTGCCCGGAGTGCCGCAGTGATGCTGCGCTTTCCACTTTTATCAAGAACTTCAAGCCGGTGGTGCGCTGTGCCGAACAGTACGGCGTGACCATTGCCATCGAGCCGGTGGTCAAGCACATCGTGTATGACGCCAAGCGCGCCCGCACCGTGCTGGACGAAATCGGCAGCCCGAACCTGCAAATTTTGTTCGACCCGGTCAACCTGCTGAACATGGAGAATGTGGATCGCCGCGAGGAAGTGTTTGCCGAGGCCATCGAACTGCTGGGCAAGGATATTGCGATGATCCACTTCAAGGATTTCCTGCGCAAGGATGCCGGCGGCCAGCTGGCGGCCACCGGTGCCGGGCAGGGCGGCATGGGCGATTACCGCACCATCCTGCGCTTTGCAAAGCAGGAAAAGCCCTATATCTTCGCCACGCTGGAAAACACCACGCCGGAAAATGCCGTGCAGTGCCTGCACTACCTGCAGAAGCAGTACGACGAATGCTGACAGCTTTATAAAAACGCAGGAAGCCCCTCACCATTTGGCGAGGGGCTTCCTTTGTGGAAAGATTACTCCAGATCGAGTTTGTTTTTCATCAGCCAGCTGGTGGCGGTAAAGTAGACCGCGCACAGCACGAGGTCGGCAGCCAGTGCGGCCAGCACGGCCCAGAGATAGGTCTTGTTGCCGGTGACCGTGTACACGATGCTGCCGTCCCCGGCGGATGTGCTGAACACCAGATCCAGGCCGGTGTTGGTGGCGTTATAGGGCAGCAGGTTCAGCAGCTGGTTCTGCAGCACGTTCAGCACTACAAAGGCTGCAATGCTCACCGCTACGAAATATTTTTTGCACCAGTGGCCGATCATGCAGGCCGTGTAGATGCACAGAATGGAGCAGGTGAGGGAAGCCAGCCATTCCAGCACCATGAGCACCAGCGTAACGCCGTAACCCTTGATGACAGAGCTCAGCAGCTTGCCGATCTCGCTGCCGTAGCGGGAGAATGCGTGGAAAAATTCGGACACGGCAGCGGAATTGAGGGTCCCGAACAGACTGAACAGAACAAAGGACAGTAGCACGACAACAATGCTGCACAGCACCCAGACGATGCTGGGAATGAGCTTGGCGAGAATGAGCTGCGCATTGCTCACAGGCAGGGTGTGCATCAGGTAGCCTTCGCGGCCCAGCAGATTGCGGGTGAAGCGCTGGATGATGCTGAGAACGGTCATGACGGCGATGGCTACGCCCAGACCCATATACACGAGCATCAGCACGGCAATGGGCGCGGTGTGCACCAAAAGGGCGGGAATCTGGAAGGAAACGCCCATGAGGACCGCCACGGCCAGAATGGCCAGATACAGCCCGCCGTACACGCGGCCGGTGGCCTTGAACTCGTATTTTAACAGTTTCTTCAGCATTTGAATACCTCCCGGAAATATGCATCCACACTCTTGCCCTCGGTCTCGCGCAGTTCCTCGGCGTTGCGGTGGGCGAACACTCTGCCGTCCTTCAGGAAGATGGCCTCGTCCAGAATGGGCTCGATGTCGCCGATGAGGTGAGTGGACAGGATGACCGTTGCGTCCTTTTGGTAGTTGTTCAGGATGGTGGAAAGGATGTAGTCCCGGGCGGCCGGGTCCACGCCGCCGATGGGCTCATCCAGCAGATAGAGCCGGGCGTTGCGGCTCATGGCCAGGATGAGCTGCACCTTCTCCTTGTTGCCCTTGGAGAGGGTCTTGAGCTTTGCCTTGGGGGAGAGGTTCAGCTTTGCCAGCATCTCGCTGGCCTTGGCGGGGTCAAAATCGGCGTAGAAATCGCCGAACATCTCCACCAGCTGCTCCACACGCATCCAGTCCGGCAGCCAGTCGGCGTCCGGCAGGTAGGAGACAAGGGCCTTGGTGTCCGGGCCGGGGGCCATGCCGGCAATTTTGATGCTGCCGCCGGTGGGCTGCAGCAGGCCGTTGGCCAGCTTGATGAGGGTGGTCTTGCCGCTGCCGTTGGGCCCCAGCAGACCCACGATGCGGCCGAAGCTCACATGCAGGTCCACACCGTCCAGTGCGGTCTTGTCTTTTTCATAGCGCTTGGTCAGCGCTTCACAGGTCAGAATTTCACTCATCGCGGTTCTCCTTCCTTTGCGTCCCAGTGTTCCAGCAGCGCGGCGGCCTGAGCGGGACTGTAGCCAATGCCGCGCATCTTTTCGAGAAAATCGGCCGCCAGCGTCTGGGCTGTGTCGGCGCGGAGCTGTTCGATCAATGCGGTATCCTCCGTGACAAAGCGGCCTGCCGTGCGCTCGGTGCGCACCAGGCCTTCGGTTTCCAGCTGGGCCAGGGCCCGCTGCATCGTGTTGGGGTTTACCCCGGCGGCGGCGGCCAGGTCGCGTACGGAATCCAGATGACCGCCGGGCGGGTAGATGCCCGCCAGAATTTTGGCTTTGAGCCGTTCCACCAGCTGTGCGTAGATCGGGCGGCTGGCATCGAACTGTTCAGCCATGGTATCATCTCCTTGTATTGCTGTATTAAGCACTCGATACAATAATACACGATTTGCCCCGCTTGTCAAGGGGGTTAGGCAATTTCTTGTGAAAAAAGAGGGTTCCAAAAGCCCGCAGGCCTTTGGAACCCTCAATATAAAATAATATTTCCACTGAAAATGCCCAGAGCAAACGCGGCGGGCATTTAAAATCGTTTCACTTATTCGATCACCAGCAGCAGGCTCATCTTGAACTTGCCCTGCGGGGTAACGCTGTGCAGGCCGTTCTTATCAAAGCGGAAGCTCTCGCCTGCGTTCAGCTCATAGTCCTTGCCCTCGTAGCCGATGATGGCCTTGCCCTCAAGGGCGGTGAGGATGGCGTTGCCGGGTGCGCGGTGCGGAGTCAGGCCGGTGCCCTCGTCAAAGGCCATCAGCACGAACTTCATGTTGTCGGCGTGGACGAGGTCGAGGTTCGCAATGCTGCCTTCCTCATAGGAAATGAGGTCCTTCAGCGCAGTGGGCTGGCCTGCTTTGAGGATGCTGTTCATGGTAAAAGTCTCCTTTTTCAAAATGATTTCAGTGTAGATCATGCCGGTGTCGGTGCGGGTGCCGCACAGCGTTTTGGGCGGGACGGCCAGCAGCTGGCCGGGGCAGACGGCGACGGCGCGGCCGTCGTCGCCCAGAACAAATGTGCCGCTGCCCTCACCGCCGAGGTACAGGGTGGTGCAGTCGTAGGATTCCGGGGTGATGGAAGTGCCTGCGCCCAGTGAGAACCAGGTGACGGGCACTTCCTGCCCGAGGTGTGCCGGGCGGGAGACGGTCATGGCCTCTCGGATGGGCCGCACCTGTGAAAGGGTAAATGGTTGGTTGGACATAAAATACCTCTATTAAGGCTTCCCCCTTGGGGGAAGCCTATATAATATAGTTTAGTATACCCTCATTTCCCGGCAAAAGCGGTGGTTATGGAAACGAAACCCAATTATTCTTCCTCGTCCCACGCAAGGCTGCGCTGCACGGCGCGGTGCCACTGGTGCAGCAGCTTTTCCCGCCGGGCGGCGTCCATGGCCGGAGTGTACTCCATTTCGCAGTTCCACAGCTGGCGCAGTTCGTCTTTGTCTTTCCACACGCCCACCGCAAGGCCCGCGAGGTAGGCTGCACCCAAGGCGGTCGTCTCCCGGATGACCGGGCGGCGCACGGTGCGGCCGATGATGTCAGACTGGAACTGCATCAGGAAGCGGTCCCGGCTGGCCCCGCCGTCGGCCTTGAGGGAAGAAAGTTCCAGCCCGGTGTCGGCTTCCATGGCTCGGACGAGGTCTGCCACCTGATAGGCAATGGACTCCTGCGCGGCACGGATGATGTGCTCCCGCCGGGTGCCGCGGGTGATGCCTACGATGCAGCCCCGGGCATGCATGTCCCAGTTGGGCGCGCCAAGGCCGGTGAAGGCGGGCACCAGGTAGACACCGCCGTTGTCCGGCACCTTCTGGGCGTAGTATTCGGCGTCACGGCTCTCGCTGAACAGCCGCAGCTCGTCCCGCAGCCACTGAATGACCGCGCCGCCCACGAACACCGAGCCTTCCAGCGCATACTGCACCTTGCCGCCCAGCCCCACCGCAATGGTGGTGACAAGGCCGTTGCGGCTCTCGCAAGGGGTATCGCCGGTGTTCATCAGCAGAAAGCAGCCGGTGCCGTAGGTGTTTTTGGCTTCGCCCGCGTCAAAGCAGGTCTGGCCGAACAGCGCTGCCTGCTGGTCGCCTGCCATGCCGGCGATGGGCACCTTCACGCCCTGGATCTCGGTATAGCCGTAGACCTCACTGGACGAGCGCACTTCCGGCAGCATGGCGCGGGGGATGTTCAGGGCCTTTAATAAGGTGTCGTCCCAGTCGAGCTTGTGGATGTCGAACAGCATGGTGCGGGAAGCGTTGGTCACGTCGGTGGCGTGTACGGCCCCGCCGGTGAGCTTCCACAGCAGCCAGCTGTCCACCGTGCCGAACAGAATTTCGCCCTTCTCGGCCCGGGCCTGTGCGCCCTCCACATGGTCGAGGACCCAGCGGATCTTGGTGGCGGAAAAATAGGCGTCCGGCAACAGACCGGTGGTCTGCCGGATGTGGTCGGTCAGGCCCTGGGCCACCAGACCGTCCACGATGGGCGCGGTGCGGCGGCACTGCCAGACGATGGCGTTGTAGATGGGCATCCCGGTGGCCTTGTCCCACAGGATGGTGGTCTCGCGCTGGTTCGTGATGCCGATGGCGGCAAGGTCCGAAGCGCGGATGTTGCTCTGGGCGATGACCTCCATCATCACGGCGTACTGGCTGGACCAGATCTCCATGGGGTTGTGCTCCACCCAGCCCTCTTTCGGGTAGAACTGGGTGAACTCCTTCTGGCTGACGGCGGCGATGTTCTGCTTTTCGTCAAACAGGATAGCGCGGGAGCTGGTGGTGCCCTGGTCGAGGGCGAGGATGTATCGGGACATGGGAAACAAACCTCCTGCATGTGTGTTTTTCTGGCTCTCAGTATAGCAGGATTCACCCGGAATAAAAAGAGAACGCCGCAATAAAATTGCAGAAATTTGGTGAAAACATCTATAAATCACTGCACAACTATAAAAATTTACAATAAATTCAAAGAATTTCATATTGTAAAATCTTTAACGATATGCTATGCTGAGTGGCAGAGAGTTCCGCCCGGAAAAGGGCGGAAAAGAGAATTTGGCGGAAAAAGATTATGGCTGATCGTATCGTTCTGAATACCATTTCCTACCATGGCCACGGTGCCATTGAGAACATCGTTCCTGAACTGACCGCCCGCGGCTACAAGAAGGCTTTCGTCTGCTCGGACCCTGACCTGATCAAGTTCGGCGTCACCAAGAAGGTCACCGACCTGCTGGATGCTGCCGGTTTCGCTTACAGCGTGTACAGCGAGATCAAGCCCAACCCCACCATCGCCAACGTGCAGGACGGCGTGACTGCGTTCAAGGCCGCAGAAGCTGATTGCATCGTGACCATCGGCGGCGGCTCCTCCATGGACACTGCAAAGGCCATCGGCATCATCATCAACAACCCCGAGTTTGCGGATGTGCGCTCGCTGGAGGGCGTTGCCCCCACCAAGAAGCACGCCGTGTTCACCATCGCTGTGCCCACCACTGCCGGCACGGCTGCCGAGGTCACCATCAACTACGTCATCACCGATGTGGAGAAGAAGCGCAAGTTCGTCTGCGTGGACACCAACGACATCCCCGAGATCGCTGTGGTCGATCCCGATATGATGGCTTCCATGCCCAAGGGCCTGACCGCCGCTACCGGTATGGACGCTCTGACCCACGCCATCGAGGGCTACATCACCAAGGGCCACTGCACCATCTCCGATATGTTCCATCTGGAGGCCATCAAGCTCATCAGCGAAAACCTGCGCGGTGCTGTGCAGAACACCCCGGAAGGCCGCGAGGGCATGGCTCTGGGCGAGTACATTGCCGGTATGGGCTTCTCCAACGTGGGCCTGGGCATCGTGCACTCCATGGCACACGGCCTGTCTGCTCTGTATGACACCCCCCACGGTGTGGCCTGCGCCATCCTGCTGCCCGTCGGTCTGGAGTACAACAAGAGCGTGGCCGGTGAGCGTTACCGCGCCGTCGGCAAGGCCATGGGCGTGAAGAACATCGACGAGATGAACGATGCCGCTGCTGCGGATGCAACCATCGCCGCCGTCAAGCAGCTGAGCGCTGACGTGGGCATCCCCGCAAACCTGCACGGCATCCTGAAAGAGGAGGACATCCAGTTCCTCGCAGAGTCCGCTTACGCCGACGCCTGCCGCCCCGGCAACCCGCGCGACACCAGCGTGGAGGAGATCGTGGAGCTGTACAAGAGCCAGCTGTGATTCCCCGCTGTAAACTGAATCTGTGATCTTTGGCCCTGCTGTCTTTCGGGATGGCAGGGCCTTTTGTAAATTTTTCACATCAGCCCTTGTGCAAACTGCTCAAACCGGGTACAATCAAACCATCGAGAAAAATCTGGAAGCGAAAGGACACTTATGACGCTGAACTTTTATACGCTGGGTGTTATTTACCTGGTATATTCCTTCCTGGGCTGGGTGGGTGAGACCGTTGTCGCCACCGTGAAGGACAAGCGCTTTGCCAACCGCGGCATGGCGGCGGGCCCATTCTGCTTTGTTTACGGCACCACTGGCGTGCTGCTGGCGGTGGGCTTCACCGATCTGCGCACGGACCCGGTCTACCTGTTCTTTGCCTGCGCGCTGGCCGCCACCATTGTGGAGTGGCTCACCGCAAAGCTGCTGGAACGGCTGCACCGCCGCAAATGGTGGGATTACTCCGGCAAAAAGTTCAACCTGAACGGCTATGTCTGCCTGCAGTATTCGCTGCTGTGGGGCGTGCTGGGCACGGTGAGCGTGCTGTGGGGCAACGATCTGCTGCTGCGGCTGTGCGCACTGCTGCCGGCCTGGCTGCTGCACCTGCTGGTGTGGGCCGCGCTGGCCGTGGCCGCGCTGGACCAGATCGGCTCGGCGGTGCTGGTGGGGCGGTATGCGGCGCAGCACCCGGTGCTGGAACAACTGAACCAGCGCCTGGGCGAGGGCTCGGACACCCTGCGCCGCCGCATCACCGTGTATGTGGAAAAGCGCATCCAGCGCGCCTACCCGGAGGCGGCAAAGCAGAAACAGACCGCTGTGCAGAAGGATGCCAGCGACTTTCTGAGTCTGTCGGACCTTGTGTGGTTGTTCGTCATCGGGGCGTTCCTGGGCGACGTGGTGGAGACCATCTTCTGCCGGGTGACGGCGGGCGTATGGATGAGCCGGTCCAGTCTGGTGTGGGGGCCCTTCAGCGTGGTGTGGGGTCTGGCGCTGGCGCTGGCCACCGTGCTGCTGCGCCAGAACCGGGACAAGAGCGACCGCTATCTGTTCGCCTTCGGCACCATCATGGGCGGCGTCTATGAATATGTGTGCAGCGCCGTGACCGAGCTGCTGTTCGGCACTGTGTTCTGGGATTACAGCAAGTTCAAGTTCAACCTGGGCGGCCGCATCAACCTGCTGTACTGCTTTTTCTGGGGCATCGCGGCGGTGGTGTGGATGCGCTACGGCTACCCGCTGGTGCTGCGGGGCATGAAGGCGGTGCGCAGCCACATCCGCCCTTGGATGACCGTGGTGCTGTCGGTGTTCATGGCGGTGAACATGCTCACCAGCGCGCTGGCCTTGGCCCGCTACGACGCCCGCACCAGCGGCGAAACGCCCAAAAACAGCATCGACACCCTGCTGGATGCACATTTTGACAACGACCGCATGGAGCGCATCTACCCCAATGCCAAAAAAGTGGTAAAGAGCGAATAAATTTCCACTTTTCTCTTGCGCTCCGGTGCAAAAACCGGTATAATAGCTTTCGGATAAAAGGGAGTAAAGGGCGCGCATTTGCAAAAAACGGTGCGCTGTGCTGCAGCGACATCCCGGCAGAAATGCCCGCTGCAGCACCGGAAGCTTGAGACTTTTATTACACTTTCCCATTTCTGGGCAGGCTGTAATAAAGGTCTCTTTTTTATTGCTGTTCTGCCAAAAACAAAAGGAGAAGAAATTTATGCTCATCCCTGTTTTGCTGTTCATCGTGGGCCTGCTGTGCCTCATCAAGGGCGGTGACTGGTTCGTGGATGGTGCCACGGGCATTGCCCGCCGCTTCCATGTGCCGGAGCTGCTCATCGGTGCCACGGTGGTGTCCATCGGCACCACCCTGCCGGAGGTGATGGTGTCTACCACCTCCGCCCTCACCGGCCACGGCGAGATCGCCTATGGCAACGCCATCGGCTCGGTCATCTGCAACGCGTCCCTCATTGCGGCCATCACCATTGCGGTCAAGCCCGGCAAGGTGGACCCCAAGAGCCTGCGCACGCCGGTGCTGTTCTTCTTTGTGGCCGCGGCTTTCTACGCCGGTGTGGCCTACACCACCGGCTATTTCTCCCGCCCGGTGGGCCTTGTGCTGCTGGCGATGTTCGTGGCCTACATCGTGTGCAACATTCTGGCCATGAAGAACGCCCCCGCCCCGGCGGAAGACGAAGAACCGGAAGAAAACGCTTCCTTTGCCAAGGAACTGGGCCTGCTGGCGGTGGGTGCGGTGCTCATCGCGGTGGGCGCGGACCTGCTGGTGGACAACGGCACCCTGATCGCCCAGGCGCTGGGCGTGCCGGAGTCGGTCATTGCGCTGACCTTTGTGGCACTGGGCACCTCGCTGCCGGAGCTGGTCACCGCCATTACCTCGCTGGCCAAAGGCCACGGTGCGCTGTCGCTGGGCAATGTCATCGGCGCGAATGTGTTCAACCTGGTGCTGGTGAGCGGCGTTTCTGCCACGGTGGCACCTTTCACCATCCCGCAGAACTCCATGCTGCTGGGGCATAACGCTTCGCTGGTGCTGGAGTTCCCGGTGATGTTCGCCGTGATGCTGCTGCTGACGGTGCCCGCCCTCGTCAAGGGCAGGCTGAGCCGCCCGCAGGGCATTGCGCTGCTGTGCATCTATGCGGCGTTCTGCGTGGTGCAGTTTACCATCTGATAATAAAAAATAAAGGGAGTCCCCTCGACCGGATGGTCGAGGGGACTCCCTTTTCTGTATGAAAATCAGAAAATTTTCACTTCATCTTTATCCATAAAGGCGGCACCGGCAAAACCGGCGGCTTCCAGCTGGCCCAGCTGCTTGCCCAGCTTTTTGCCCTGCGGCAGGACGGTCACGTTGTAGCTGTCGCGCAGAGAAGCTGCCTTTGCCAGCACGGCGGGGAAGTCGGCGTCCTTTGCGTACAGCAGAGCAATTTTCTGCTTGGCACCGGGGATCTGGTAGCCCTGCTCCAACAAGATGCCGCACACACGCTCGAAGCCGATGGAGAAGCCCACGGCGGGCACCTGGGTACCCAGGAACTTGCCCACCATGTTGTCGTAGCGGCCGCCGCCGGCCACGGCACCGCTGAATTGCGGGCAGGTGATCTCAAACACCATGCCGGTGTAGTAGCCCTGACCGCGCACAAGGCTGGGGCAGTAAGCTACCTGATAGCGGCCTGCCGCCATGGCATTGGCGGTGGCGAGGACATACTTCAGGTCGTCGGCAATGGCGGGGTCGGCGCAGCGGGCTGCCACGGCGTCCAGCGTCACTTCACCGGCGGCGATGAAGTCGGCCAGTGCGTTGATAGCGTTTTCCGGCAGCTGCTTCTCGGTCAGCTCGGCCTTGACGCCGTCGGCACCGATCTTGTCCATCTTGTCAAAGGTGATGCAGACGGAATCCAGCGTATCGGCGGCAAAGCCCATGCTCTCCAGCATGCCGCGCAGGATGCGGCGGTCGTTGATGTTGACCGTGAAGCCGGTGAAGCCGATGTTCAGCAGGGCACGGGTGGTCACGTCGATCAGTTCCACCTCGGCGTTGGGGGAAGAATCGCCCAGAATGTCGATGTCGCACTGCACGAACTCACGCAGACGGCCCTTCTGCGGGCGCTCGGCGCGGAACACACGGTCGGTCTGGATCACCTTGAAGGGGCTGGGCAGCTTATCCTTGTTGGCGGCATAGTAGCGGCTCAGGGGCAGGGTGAGGTCATAGCGCAGGCCCATATCGGAAAGCTGCTTGGGGTCGCCGGAGTTCAGGGCGGCGGTGAGTTTGTCGCCGCGCTTGAGCACCTTGAAGATGAGGTTCAGGTTGTCGCCGCCGTCGGATTTGTCGAGGTTCTCCATATCCTCCAGCATGGGGGTGGAGATGCGCTCGAAGCCGGACGCACGGTAGGTCTCCAGAATCTTGCCCTGAATGTAATCGCGCAGGGTCTGCTCTGCGGGCAGCAGGTCGCGCATACCCTTCAATGCCTGTGTTTTCATAACTGTGGTTCCTCTCTATTCTTAAGCTAAAGGCTTCCCCCTCGGGGAACGACTTCCCCCGGCCGGGGGAAGATGGCGTAGCCAGAAAGGGGAGACTGCCGCGCAAGCGGCTGATGAGGGGAAGCTGCGGCAGATGCCGGTATATTTTCCCCGATTCTTTTATAATACCTTTTCATTATAAAGGAATCTGCCGTTTTGTCAATTGAAATGGGCACACTGTATGGGAAAAACCATTCGGAGGGCAGACGATGAAACAGCAATTTGCAGCAAAACACCCCTGGACCATCCTTGCGGCAGGTGCAGCCATTCAGGTGCTGACGGGCATCCCGGCGGCGTGGGGCGTGTTCCAGCAGCCGGTCATGGACGAATACGGCCTGAGCGAGCAGGGGGCAGGCTATGCCTTCGGTATCCTGATCGCGGCCTTTGGCGTGGGATGCGTGATCGGCGGTTTTCTGCAGGATAAGCACGGCCCGCGCTGCGCAGGGCTGTGGGGCACAGCGTTGCTGTGCGGCGGCTTCTTTGCGGCAGCCATGCTGCCGGGCGGCAGTGCGGGAACGTTTTTTCTGGCGTTCAGCATTCCGGCGGGCCTGGGCACGGCGTTTCTGTACCCGTCCATCCAGTCCTGCGCCCAGAAGTGGTACGCCGGGCGCAAAGGCCTTGCCACCGGCGTCATCGGCGGGGCGGTGGGGCTTTCCGGTGCGTTTTTGACGATATTCGTGCGCACGGCTGTGAATGGCTTCTGGATCGTGCAGGGCATCCGGGGCGCATTCTGGGCGCTGGGAGCCATCACCCTGCCCATCTGTCTGGTGGGCAGCCTGCTGCTGCAGGACCCGCCGGAAAGTGCGCAGAAACAGCAGGGCAGCGGCAAAAACGCCCTCGACCTTTCCCCGTGGCAGATGCTGAAGACCCGGCAATATTGGCTGTGTGCGGGCGCGGTGTGCTTTTCCACCCCGGCGGTGCTGCTGTTCAGCCCCATCATCTTAAAGCTGGGCATGGAGCGGGGGCTTGACGAGCGTGCTGCTTTGTGGAGCGTGGTGCTGGGCAGCGTGGGCAGCGCGGCGGGCCGCCTGCTGATGCCTATGCTCAGCGATAAGATCGGCCGCCGCCCCACGGATATGCTGCTGTTTGCGGTGTCGGCCGGGCTGTCGGTGGGGTTCGCTTTCGCGCAGGGCTGGTGGGTGGTGGCCTGCTATGCGGGGCTCACCTTCTGCTACTCGGGCCTTGCGGCGGTGCTGCCTGCTCTCTCCACCGACCTGTTCGGCTTCCCCCATGCAGGGGTGAACTACGGTTTTCTGGCGCTGGGGCAGAGCGTGGGCAGCCTTGTGTTCCCGTTTGCAGCAAATATGCTGGGCCTTTCCGCCGGGCGGCACTGGTTGGCCGTGGGCGGTGCAGCGGCGGGCTTTGCCGTCATGGGGGCACTGAAGCCCGCCGGAAAGACGGACGCGGGAGCGTGAAAATCGACTCTCTGACAAAATTGACAAAAACTTGACGATTGCGGTGATGAAAGCATCCGAAATGACGGTTAGACGAGAATAACTGCAAAGAGTTTTGTGGTTTTTTGCCGGAAATGTATTGCAAAATCCGTCCGGTTTCTCTATAATAAAACCATGCGTGGTAGTACCGGTGAAGGCGCTGAAAGAGAGCGGCGCACCCGGTCAGATGCAAGCAGGATGGGGCAGCGGCTGTGCCGGCAGGGCGCGGCGGCGGCTTTGTGCTGCAAAGCAACATTTGTCAAAAGGAGAGTATGATTATGACCTATTCGCAGCAAGTACAGAATATGT
>ENA-OZGP01000256-OZGP01000256.1-human-gut-metagenome-genome-assembly--contig:-NODE-256-length-16583-cov-6.546164_pt1 | contig 16583 bp, 10 predicted proteins | sample MGYA00245122_ERZ653669 | MGnify/ENA primary metagenome ERZ653669 (study PRJEB26926, sample SAMN06165247) | human gut metagenome | biome: ENVO:00009003; feature: ENVO:2100002; material: ENVO:00002003... | reverse complement strand
GCAACAATTGCAGAAATGTTGCCAAATTAAAATATAAATCATTTGTTTGCACAATTTGTTAAGTGATTTTTTGTTGGATATGACAAGTGAATCGGAATTATTATGTAATGGCAGACAAGTTGGTGCAGATAGTGATGAAATAAAGGGTAGGTTAGGGCGGAGGTAATGAGGCGGAGGGTGATAAAAGCAGATGGGTAAACGAAAAATTTACGATTTGATAACACATTGGTAATAGTAGAAGTTTCTGCGTCGAATTGTGCGATTTTTGTTCAAATCGGAGAAAATAGGAAAATCGGCGAGATGTGTAAGCTAAAATGCTTGACAAGGGCTTGCTAATATTATATAATAGTATACTGTATCATAATGGAGTTTTCCACCTATTTCATGCGTTTTTGAGTGCATAAAACCATGGAAAACACCGCCAAAACCACTGGCGAATACGATTGTTATATAGTGTTATATAAATGTATTTTCCAAATAAATTAAGGAGTGATTGAGCCTATGGTGAATGTCAAGGACGTAAAACTTGGTAAGAACACGAGAAAGAGCTTTGCCAAGATCAATGAGGTTCTGGAGATGCCTAACCTTATTGAAGTGCAGAAGAACTCTTATCAGTGGTTCCTCGATGAAGGTCTGAAGGAGGTCTTCAGAGATGTTTCAGCTATTACTGATTATAATGGTACGCTGGAGCTGACTTTTGTTGGATACCATTTCGACGAAGAGGCTAAGTATTCTGTTGCAGAGTGCAAGGCGAGAGATGTAACTTATGCAGTGCCACTGAGAGTTACTGCAAGACTTAACAATACCGAGACCGGCGAGATCAAGGAGTCCGAGGTATTTATGGGTGACTTCCCTAAAATGACCGACAGCGGAACTTTTGTTATCAACGGTGCAGAGCGTGTTATCGTTTCTCAGTTGGTGCGTTCACCAGGTGTTTATTACGCTTTTGATAAGGACAAGACCGGTAAGGATCTGTTCAAGACAACTGTTATCCCTAACAGAGGCGCTTGGCTTGAATATGAAATGGATTCTAACGACGTGGTTTATGTCAGAATCGATAAAAACAGAAAGATCCCTCTTACTACTTTCCTGAGATCGCTGGGTATTGGTACTAACGAGGAGATCGAGGAAGTTTTCGGTCCTGATGAAAGACTTACTCAGACTATCATGCAGAAGGATCAGACTGCTAACAGAGAGGAAGCTCTTCTTGAGGTTTACAAGAAGCTCCGTCCGGGCGAGCCTCCTACAGTAGATTCTGCTGTTACTCACCTGAACAACCTGTTCTTTGACGCTAAGAGATATGATCTTTCAAGATTCGGCAGATATAAGTACAACAAGAAGCTTGGCGTTGGTTCAAGACTTTCAGGTCACAGACTTTCAAGACCTGTTGTAAATCCTATGACAGGCGAGGTAATGGCTGAGGCCGGCAATCTTATCAGCTTTGATAAGGCTATGGAGATCGAGACCGCAGGTGTTATGGAGGCTTACGTTGACGTTGAGGTAAAGGAGCATCTTACTTCCGCAACAGGCGAGGCTGTTACAAAGCTTGAAGAGTGCGAAGTTAAGATCATAGGCAACGGCATGGTAGACATCAACGCTTATGTTGATTTTGACTGCACTGAGCTTGGCATCAACGAAAAGGTATCTTTCAAGGCTCTCAAAGAAATTCTTGAAGATTCTGAGAATGAGGAAGAGCTTAAGGAGAACATCAGACTTAAGGCTGACGACCTCGTTCCAAAGCACATCACTATCGATGATATTATCGCTACGGTTTCTTACTTCCTCAACCTTTGCGAAGGTGTTGGTACTGTTGACGATATCGACCATCTTGGCAACAGAAGAATCCGTTCAGTAGGCGAGCTTCTTCAGAACCAGTTCAGGATCGGTTTCACAAGAATGGAAAGAGTTATCCGTGAGAGAATGAACATTCAGTCACAGGGCACTGAGGTCGTTACTCCTACAGCTCTTATCAATATAAGACCTATCACTGCGGCTATAAGAGAGTTCTTCGGTTCTTCTCCACTGTCACAGTTCATGGATCAGAACAACCCTCTGGCTGAGCTTACTCATAAGAGAAGACTTTCAGCCCTCGGCCCTGGCGGTCTTTCAAGAGACCGTGCCGGATTTGAGGTCCGTGACGTTCACTATACTCACTACGGCAGAATGTGTCCTATCGAGACGCCTGAAGGTCCTAACATTGGACTTATCTCTTACCTTGCTTCTTTCGCAAGGATAAACGAGTACGGCTTTATCGAAGCTCCTTACAGACGTGTTGACAAGGAAACAGGCGTTGTAACTGACGAAGTTGTTTATATGACGGCTGACGTTGAAGATAACTACATGGTCGCTCAGGCAAACGAGCCTCTTACTGAGGATAACAAGTTTGCCAGACCTAAGGTAAACGGCAGATACAGAGATCAGATCCTCGAGATAGAGAGAGAGAAGATCGACTTCATGGACGTTTCACCTAAAATGGTAGTTTCTGTGGCTACTGCTTGTATCCCGTTCCTTGAGAACGATGACGCTAACCGTGCGCTCATGGGTTCAAACATGCAGAGACAGGCTGTGCCGCTGCTCAAGACTGAGTCTCCTATCGTTGGTACTGGTATGGAGTACAAGGCTTGTCTTGATTCAGGCGTTGCTGTTGTTTCTAAGAACGCAGGTGTTGTTGAGAGCGTTGACGCTGACAAGATCGTTATCCGTGAGGACAGCGGTATGCTCAGAACTTATGAGCTGACTAAGTTCAAGCGTTCAAACGCAGGTACTTGCACAAACCAGAGACCTATCGTCAACAAGGGCGAGAGAATTGAAGCTAATCAGATAATCGGTGACGGACCTGCTACCTCAAACGGTGAGCTTTCACTTGGTAAGAACGCTCTTATCGGCTTCATGACTTGGGAAGGTTACAACTACGAGGACGCCGTTCTTCTGAACGAAAACCTTGTAAAGCAGGATAAGTACACTTCTATCCATATTGAAGAGTATGAGACAGAAGCCAGAGATACAAAGCTCGGACCTGAGGAGATCACAAGAGATATCCCTAACGTTGGTGAGGACGCTCTTAAGGATCTGGACGAGAACGGTATCATCAGAATAGGCGCAGAGGTTCGCTCAGGCGATATACTTGTTGGTAAGGTAACACCTAAGGGTGAAACTGAGCTGACAGCAGAAGAAAGACTTTTGAGAGCTATCTTCGGTGAGAAGGCTAGAGAAGTTAGAGATAATTCTCTTAAGGTACCTCACGGCGAGGCCGGTACTATCATTGATGTTAAGATATTCACAAGAGAGAACTGCGACGAGCTTTCTCCTGGAGTAAATATGCTCGTCAGATGCTACATCGCACAGAAGAGAAAGATCTCTGTGGGCGATAAGATGGCGGGTCGTCACGGTAACAAGGGTGTCGTTTCAAGAATACTCCCACAGGAGGATATGCCATTCCTTGAGGACGGTACTCCGCTTGATATCTGTCTTAACCCATTGGGCGTACCTTCTCGTATGAACATCGGTCAGGTGCTTGAGGTTCATCTTGGTATGGCGGCAAAGGCTCTTGGCTGGAAGATAATGACCCCTGTATTCGACGGTGCTCATGAGGCAGACATCAGAGAATGCTTCAAAATGGCTCAGCAGAATTATCTGGAGCATAAGGACGATGAGTTCACTCTCCACACAATGGACGAGGTCATCAACCCTAACGCACTGAGCATGAGCGAGGACGGCAAGTTCACTGTTTATGACGGAAGAACAGGCGAGAAGTTCGATAACAGAGTTACAGTCGGTTATATGTACTACCTGAAACTCCACCACCTCGTAGACGATAAGATACACGCACGTTCAGTTGGTCCTTATTCACTGGTAACACAGCAGCCACTCGGCGGTAAGGCTCAGTTCGGTGGTCAGAGATTCGGAGAAATGGAAGTTTGGGCGCTCGAAGCTTACGGTGCTGCTTACACACTTCAGGAGATCCTTACAGTTAAGTCTGACGATACTGTGGGAAGAGTCAAGACATACGAGGCTATCGTTAAGGGACAGAATGTTCCTAAGCCTGGTGTTCCTGAGGCGTTCAAGGTACTTGTTAAGGAGCTTCAGTCACTTGGTCTGGATCTCAAGGTACTCAACATCAATAACGAGGAAATAGATCTTAAGCAGTCGTTTGACGAGGACGAGGAGCTTGTTCCACAGCCTGCTATCGAAGATCATATCGATTTCGGCGTTGATGAGGGCGATCTCGACGAGGGCTTCATGGCTGAAGACGAGAACGGCACTTCTGAACTGGAGGGCAGCGCAGCTTCCGACGAGTCTGATCTGTTCCTTAATGACGGTGAATAATTTTGCACAGTAACTAAATAAGCTGAGGTCAAAGGGCGGAAGGCTCCGCCCTTGCGACCGTTTCATATAGAAGTCGGCTGTTGCCGTGCTTCAAACTAAACAGGAAGAGGGTACTGCTGTTGGAATTCAATGAGTTTGCATCAATCAAGATCGGTCTTGCTTCGCCTCAGAAGATCCGTGAGTGGTCTTACGGCGTTGTTACCAGACCTGAAACAATAAACTATCGTACTCAGAAGCCGGAAAAGGACGGATTGTTCTGCGAAAAGATATTCGGACCTTCAAAGGACTGGGAGTGTCACTGCGGTAAATATAAGAAAATTCGCTTTAAAGGCAAAGTCTGCGAGCGTTGCGGCGTTGAGGTAACAAGAGCCAAGGTTCGTAGAGAGAGAATGGGTCACATCGAGCTTGCTGCACCTGTTTCTCACATTTGGTATTTCAAGGGAACTCCGTCAAGAATAGGACAGATGCTTGAAATATCACAGAAAAGACTTGAAGAAGTTCTTTACTTCACAAAATACATCGTTATAGATCCAGGTAACACTGAGCTTATCAAGGGTCAGCTCCTTACTGAAAAAGATTATAGCGAAATGCAGGAAAAGTATGACGAGGACGAGTTCAGAGCCGGCATGGGCGCTGAGGCTATCAAGGAGCTTCTTGAAGAGATCGACCTCGAGAAGCTCTCAGAAGAGCTTAAAACTGAGCTTAAGGATCTTCCTGCGGGTCAGAAGCGTATCAAGCTTCTGAAAAGACTGGAGATCGTTGAGGCTTTCAGAACATCAGGCAACAGACCTGAGTGGATGATACTGGAGGCTATACCTGTTATACCACCTGATATCAGACCTATGGTACTGCTGGACGGCGGAAGATACGCAACCAGCGACCTTAATGACCTTTACAGACGTGTTATCAACAGAAATAACCGTCTTAAGAAAATGCTGGAGCTTGAAGCACCTGACATCATCGTTAGAAACGAAAAGAGAATGCTTCAGGAAGCTGTTGACGCTCTTATCGACAACGGCAGACACGGCAGACCTGTTACGGGTCCTAACAACAGAGCATACAAGTCACTTTCAGATATGCTCAAAGGTAAGCAGGGACGTTTCAGACAGAACCTTCTTGGTAAGCGTGTTGACTATTCAGGACGTTCTGTTATCGTCGTAGGCCCTGAGCTTAAGATGTATCAGTGCGGTCTGCCAAAGGAAATGGCTCTTGAGCTGTTCAAGCCTTTCGTTATGAAAAGACTTGTTGACACCAATCCTACTATCAACATCAAGTCTGCAAGGAAAAAGGTAGACAGAGCTGAGCCAGAGGTTTGGGACGCACTTGAAAACGTTATTCAGGGTCACCCTGTAATGCTAAACCGTGCGCCTACACTTCACAGACTTGGTATTCAGGCATTCGAGCCTATCCTTGTAGAGGGCAGAGCTATCAAGCTTCACCCACTGGTTTGTACAGCGTTCAACGCTGACTTCGACGGCGACCAGATGGCTGTTCACCTGCCGATCTCAGCAGAGGCTCAGGCTGAGGCAAGATTCCTTATGCTGGCTGCCAACAACCTGTTGAAGCCTTCAGACGGACGCCCTGTTGCAGTTCCTACACAGGATATGATACTTGGTTCTTACTACCTGACACTGAAGAAAGACGGCGAGCCTGGTGAGGGCAAGGTGTTCAGAGATGTGAACGAGGCTCTTATGGCTTACGATCAGCACATCGTTTCACTTCATGCTGCTATCAAGGTAAGAATTACCAAGCAGATAGGTGACAAGCAGGTATCAAAGGTGATAGACGCTACAGTCGGAAGACTTATCTTCAACTCTATCATTCCTCAGAACCTTGGCTTTGTTGACAGAACAAATTCAGAAAAGCAGTTTGATCTTGAGATAAGCTTCCTTGTAAAGAAGAAGCAGCTTTCTGATATCATTGATAAATGTATCCAGAAGCACGGTACTACTACGACTTCCGAAGTTCTCGACAACATCAAGAGCCTTGGTTATAAGTATTCTACAAAGTCTGCTATCACAGTTGCTGTTTGTGACGCTTCTATCCCTGAGGCTAAGAAGGATATCCTTGCTAAGGCTGACGGACTTGTTGATAAGATAGACAAGCAGTATAAGAGAGGTTATATTTCAAGAGAAGAGAAGTCAAAGAAGTTCATCGAGATCTGGAACAACGCTACAGACGAAGTTACAGAGGCTCTGAAAGCTAACCTTGACCCATATAACCCAATCAACATGATGGCTGACTCAGGTGCCCGTGGTTCTATCAACCAGATCAGACAGCTGGCAGGTATGCGTGGACTTATCGCCAACACATCAGGTTCAACTATCGAGATGCCTATCAGAGCTAACTACCGTGAAGGTCTTAACATTCTGGAATACTTCATTTCTTCCAGAGGTGCGAGAAAGGGACTTGCCGATACAGCTCTGCGTACTGCTGACTCAGGTTACCTTACAAGACGTCTTGTTGACGTTTCTCAGGACGTTATCATTCGTCAGGAGGACTGCGGTACTCACGTTGGTATCGAGATATTCGACATTAAGAACGGAAACGAAATGATCGAGCCTCTCAGCGAGAGACTTGTGGGCAGATATCTTGTTGAGGACCTCAAGGATCCTAAGACAGGCGAGATGATATGCTCAAGAAACAAGCTTATAAACGTTCATGACGCTGAAAGAATAGTTGTTGCACTCGAAGCTGAGGGCAAGGATTCTATCTCTATCAGATCAGTTCTTCAGTGTCAGGCTAAGCATGGCGTTTGCGCTAAGTGCTACGGCGCTAACCTTGCAAACGGAAATATCGTACAGGTCGGCGAGGCTGTCGGCGTAATCTCCGCTCAGTCTATCGGTGAGCCTGGTACACAGCTTACAATGAGAACCTTCCACACAGGTGGTATCGCTTCTGCGGAAGATATCACACAGGGTCTTCCTAGAGTCGAGGAACTGTTTGAGAGCAGACGTCCAAAGGGTGCTGCTATCATCACAAGGATCGACGGCGTAGTTAGGATCGAGGAGGTCAAGAAGACCAAGCAGATCACTGTTACAAGCGAGGACACTGAAAATCCTGAGCAGGAGTCTTATGCTATCCCATACGGCTACAAGATAAGAGTTCGTGAGGGACAGGCTGTTACAGCCGGTGAGCCGCTCACAGAGGGTTCTATCAACCCAGCTGATATCCTTGCAGTTAATGGTCCTAAGGCTGTTCAGAACTACATCATCACCGAAGTTCAGAAGGTTTACCGTCTGCAGGGTGTTGATATCAACGATAAGCACATCGAAGTTATCGTTCGTCAGATGATGAGAAAGGTCAAGATCGACGACTCCGGTTCAAGCTATCTGCTCCCTGGTTCACTTATCGACAGAGGAGAGGTCGCAAGACTCAACGAGGAGATACAGGCTCAGATCGACGCTGGCGACGAGAACGCAAGACTTATCACAACTGTTCCTGTTCTTCAGGGTATCACAAAGGCTTCAAGCTACTCGGATTCATTCCTGTCGGCTGCTTCATTCCAGGAGACAACTAAGGCTCTTACAGACGCAGCTATCAGAGGCAAGACCGATAAGCTCATGGGTCTTAAGGAAAATGTTATTATCGGTAAGCTCATTCCTGCCGGCACCGGTATGGACGTTTACAACAACGTTCAGGTGGTCAAGAATGAGAGTGCGGCTAACCATAACACCGCAGAAACACCGTTGTACTAATGACTTTTATATCAGCCTGCATGGTTCATTCATGCGGGCTGATTTTTTTATTTTGTATGAAACCTTTTTGCCTGCCACGGCGTTTTAGTATATGAAGGGAAGTGAAAGCATGAAGAATATGACCGAAAGCGAATACCGCCAACTTGTAGAGGAGTATTCGGATATGGTAACAAGGCTTTGCGTGGTGCACACGGGAAATTTTTCCGACGCTGAGGACTGCTATCAGAACGTGTTCTTCAAGCTTTTCAAGCAGATGAAAAAAGGGAGTCTGCCAAACCCGAAAGCGTGGCTCATCAGAGTGGCTCTCAACGAATGCCGGAGTGTTTTGCGGTATCGTTTGAGGAAAAACACAGTCGATCTGAACAGCATAACGTCTTTCTCAAAGGACGGCAGCGACATAGAGATACTTGACCTTATTTTCAGACTTCCCCCGAAATATCGAGATAGTATTTATCTTTATTACTTTGAGGAGCTGTCAGTGCAGGAGATAGCTGAGCTGACAAATATCAAGGAAAACACGATAAAAACACATCTCAAACGTGGAAGAGAACAACTGAAGGATATGATAATGTTGTGAACTATATGAATGTCAATAAAGACATAAAGTATCGGGACGTCGCATTTCTGTGAAACAGAAATTGAGCCGCTCCCCTACAAAAGATGTAAAAACTATTATGTAGGGGCTGGACTTTCAGCATAACATTGACTAAAGGTATAGTTTGCAATGAGGATATCACAGAAAGGGGCAGCAAATGAAAAAGATAAATGCTTTTTACTGTATAAAAACTCCTTCGGATTGGAAGGAGAGTGTGCTTATGTATGACAAGCCTACAGAGAAAAATAAAACAAAACTTACAGGCTTTCAGCTTGCAGGTGCGGTGCTTGCGGCTTTGCTTCTGGTGGTGGGCGGTGCGCTGACCCTTTATCGCAGCGGTGATGAGCATAAGATCAATGTCGGTATGCAGCAGCCAAGTATAGACAGTTCGGAAAGCCTTGACAGCACTGAGCTTACGGCTGATTTAGAACAGGCACAAAATGCGCTTAAGCAGGTCGTTAAAGACAAAGAGATAACGGCGGTCGGAATGTATGCAGGCTGCGGCTCGGACGGAACGGGATATCTTTTTGTCGATAAGATATATGTTGAGAAATACACCTCTGAAAAGGGCGAATTGATCGACTATGTTACTGTGAATGAATATGAATACCTGAAATACCACTCTTACGCTGCGTTTAAACTTGATTTCAGAGCGAAAGATGTTACCACAGGGAAGTTTGCTTATATGGACGAACTGAAAGTGGGCGAAAAAATCGCAGTCGGCATAAACTGCGATGATCTGAGTAATTGGAACTCGGATGAGATCGCAACAGGTCTTGACGAAATGGTCGGTGGCGACAGCTTTGGAACAGACTTCTATTATTCACTGAGATCATCAATAGCCTATGCTTATGATATCGACAGTTCAAAGGACACAGGCAAGGAAAAGCTTGATAAGCTCATTCTTGATAGTGTACAGCATATGTACGAAGATATGATACTGCAAGCTGACGACTTCAGCATTGTGCTAAATCCTGTGGAAAAGGACTGGGGCTTGCATATCGATGCGTTGGTAAATTCTGTTAAGCATATCAATTATGATGCTGAAAATTACGAAAGGGATATTATCTATCCGCTGATAATAACACCAATTGAAAAGGGTAAAGCCATAAACGTTTCCACAGCAGGAGGGTCAAAGGAAGGCATAATTATCAAGGTGGACGGAAGATATTTCAGTATAACTTCCAATTATAAGGATATTGTGGAGCAGGACGATACTAATAATGAATGGTACGGTTCCGAAAGTGCGACGGTAAAGAACAACAGAAATTACTTCTTTGATGAAAATGAATGGCTCGTTGCAATTAAATTTGCAACGGGTGCAAACACCTATTTTAGTGATGATCTAAAGCTTTATATCAATGAAGTGCCGAACGATATGACCTATTCGGACAAGACTGACGACAGCGATTGTGTTATAACTTATCATAGATTCAGCGAGACAGAGGTCGAAGTGGCGGATAAAGGAGAAATTTTAGATACAGACAGCAAGACGGAATGAGGAATAATTTGCAGGGCAGGGCGTGAAAAGCCGCTGCCCTGTGCTTTTTATAGCTTTTGACAGAAAATTTAACTGAAATTTTCAAAAAGTTAAAAAAGTCAAGAAAAAGTGCTTGACAAGCGACGGAGAATAGTGTATAATATCAAGGTATGCTGATGTATTGTATATCAGCGTATAGTATCAAATCTATGAAAGGAGAGAAAATATGCCAACCTTTAACCAGTTAGTAAGAAAAGGAAGAAATGTCCTTGCAGACAAGTCTACAGCTCCTGCTCTTCAGAAGGGTTTCAACTCAAAGAAGAAGGTAGTTATCGATCAGAGCTGCCCACAGAAGCGTGGCGTTTGCACAGTAGTAAGAACTGCTACACCTAAAAAGCCAAACTCAGCTATGAGAAAGGTTGCCAGAGTTAAGCTCACAAACGGAAACGAAGTTACAGCTTATATCCCTGGTATCGGACACAATCTTCAGGAGCACTCCGTTGTTCTTATCAGAGGCGGACGTGTTAAGGACCTCCCTGGTGTAAGATATCACATCATTAGAGGCACTCTCGACGCTCAGGGCGTTGCTAAGAGAATGCAGGCGAGATCCAAGTATGGCGCTAAGAAGCCAAAGGCAGGAGCAGCCAAGTAATCAAAAACTGAAAAGCTCATTTTAGTAACAAGGTAATAACTCATTGTCGCATATTGCGAAGACCACAGTTTATGTGGAGTGATTAATATATATTAGTTGACTCTACAAGGAACTGACGGGGCTGTAAAACGGCTGTGTGCCGTGGTTACAGAGCGAGTACCTGTGAATTCATTATTTGTGAAGGAGGGAATTAAAGTGCCAAGAAGAGGTAGAGTTACAAAGAGAGACGTGCTTCAGGATCCAGTATACAATTCTAAGCTTGTTACACGTCTTGTAAACAACATCATGCTTGACGGTAAGAAGGGTGTTGCCCAGAAGATCGTTTACGGAGCATTTGAAATTGTCGAAGAAAAGACAGGCAGACCTGCTCTTGAAGTATTCCAGGAGGCTATGGATAACATCATGCCTGAGCTGGAGGTCAAGGCTCGCCGTGTAGGCGGTGCGACTTACCAGGTACCAATGGAGGTTCGTCCTGACAGAAGACAGACACTTGGTCTGAGATGGATAACAAAGTATTCTCGTGAGAGAAACGAGGACACAATGAGAGAGAGACTCGCAGCAGAGATCCTCGACGCTCTTAACGGCGTTGGCGGTTCATGCAAGAAGCGTGACGAAACTCATAAGATGGCTGAAGCAAACAAGGCTTTCGCTCATTACAGATGGTAAGAGGTATAAAGGAGGATATATATGGCAAGAGAATGTAAATTGCAGGACTACCGTAATATCGGTATCATGGCACACATCGACGCCGGCAAGACTACTACTACAGAGCGTATCCTGTTTTATACCGGTGTAAACTATAAGATCGGTGAAACACACGACGGTGCATCTACAATGGACTGGATGGCACAGGAGAAGGAGAGAGGTATCACAATTACTTCTGCTGCTACTACTTGCTACTGGAAGGGTCACAGACTCAACATTATAGATACTCCAGGCCACGTTGACTTTACAGTTGAGGTTGAGCGTTCACTTCGTGTACTCGACGGTTCTGTAACAGTTCTTTGTGCTAAGGGTGGTGTTGAGCCTCAAACTGAAACAGTTTGGAGACAGGCTGATAACTATCAGGTGCCAAGAATGGTATATGTCAACAAGATGGATATCATGGGTGCAAACTTCTACAACGTTTTGAATATGCTCCATGAAAGACTTCATTGTAACGCCGTTCCTATCCAGCTCCCTATCGGTGCTGAGGACGACTTCAAGGGTATCGTCGATCTGCTCGAAATGAAGGCTTATGTATACTATGATGATCTTGGAAAGGATATCCGTCAGGAAGAGATCCCTGAGGACCTTAAGGAAAAGGCTGAACAGTATCACGCTGACCTTATCGAGCATCTTGCAGAAGTTGATGACGATCTCGCTGAGAAGTATTTCGCAGACGAAGAGATCACTATCGACGAGATGAAGAAGGTAATCAGAAAGAGTACTATCGCTAACACAATGGTACCTGTTACCTGCGGAACTTCATACAGAAACAAGGGCGTTCAGAAGCTTCTTGACGCTATTGTAGATTATATGCCTTCACCTATCGACGTACCACACATCAAGGGTACTGACGTAAATACAGGTGAGGAAGTTGAGAGAATTTCAGGCGACGATCAGCCATTCGCTGCTCTCGCATTCAAGATCGCTACAGACCCATTCGTTGGTAAGCTCTGCTACTTCAGAGTTTATTCAGGTGTTCTGACAGCCGGTTCTACAGTTTATAACTCCACTAAGGACAAGGACGAGAGAATCGGAAGAATCGTTCAGATGCACTCTAACGCTAGAAAGGATATCGATACTATCTACGCTGGTGATATCGGTGCCGCTATCGGTCTGAAGAACACAACAACAGGTGACACTCTTTGTGATGAAGAGCATCCTGTACTTCTTGAGTCAATGGAATTCCCTGAGCCTGTTATCCAGCTCGCTATCGAGCCTAAGACTAAGGCAGGTCAGGAAAAGATGGGTATCGCTCTTGCAAAGCTTGCTGAAGAGGACCCAACATTCAGAACTTATACTTCTGAGGAAACAGGTCAGACAATTATCGCCGGAATGGGCGAGCTGCACCTTGAGATCATCGTAGACAGACTTCTCCGTGAGTTCAAGGTAGAGGCTAATGTCGGCGCTCCTCAGGTTTCATATAAGGAAACAATCACTGCTCCTGCAAGCGTTGATTACAAGTACGCTAAGCAGTCAGGTGGTAAGGGTCAGTACGGTCACGTTAAGATCAACGTTGAGCCTAATGAGTCCGGTAAGGGCTATGAGTTCATCAACAAGGTTGTCGGCGGTGCTATTCCTAAGGAATACATTCCTGCAGTTGACGCAGGTATCAGGGGTGCTATGGAGAACGGTGTTCTCGCAGGCTTCCAGGTAGTTGACGTTAAGGTCGAGCTGTACGATGGATCTTATCACGAAGTCGACTCTTCTGAAATGGCATTTAAGATCGCCGGTTCTATGGCGTTCAAGGAGGCTATGAGAAAGGCTTCACCAATCATTCTTGAGCCTATCATGAAGGTTTGCGTTATCGCTCCTGATGATTATCTCGGAACAGTTATAGGCGACCTCAACTCCCGTCGTGGACAGATCCTCGGTCAGGAGCAGAGAACTGGTGCTGTTCAGGTAGACGCTCTCGTTCCACTGTCTGAAATGTTTGGTTACTCAAATGACCTGCGTTCTAAGACACAGGGTCGTGGACAGTACACAATGGAGCCTGACAGCTACATTCAGGTACCAAAGTCTATCTCTGAGAAGATCATGGCTTCAAGAAACAAGGACTAATAAATTTGCGGAAAATTTTCTGCTTTTTCTATTGCAAATTTGCTTTTTATTTGATATAATTATACTACGGTATGTTAAATCGGAAACTATTAAATTTTAAGGAGGAAAATTCCTATGGCAAAGGCACATTTCGAAAGAACCAAACCACACGTTAACATTGGTACAATCGGTCACGTTGACCACGGTAAGACAACTCTTACTGCTGCTATCACAAAGACTCTTGCTCTTGAAGGTCTTGCTGAGAAGAAGGATTACAACAACATCGACTCAGCTCCAGAGGAGAGAGAGAGAGGAATTACAATCAACACAGCTCACGTTGAGTATGAGACAAAGAACCGTCACTATGCTCACGTTGACTGCCCAGGCCACGCTGACTATGTAAAGAACATGATCACTGGTGCTGCTCAGATGGACGGCGCTATCCTCGTAGTTGCTGCTTCTGATGGTCCTATGGCTCAGACAAGAGAGCACCTTCTCCTTGCTAGACAGGTAGGCGTTCCAGCTATCGTTGTTTTCATGAACAAGGCTGACCAGGTTGACGATGAAGAGCTTCTCGATCTCGTTGAGATGGATATCAGAGAGCTCCTCGACAAGTACGATTTCCCTGGCGACGAGACTCCAATCATCAAGGGTTCAGCTCTTGCAGCTCTTGAAGCTCCAGACGATCTTTCAGATCCAGCTTACAAGCCAATCCTTGACCTTATGGACGCTGTTGACACATTCATCCCAACACCAGACAGAAAGTCTGATCTCCCATTCCTGATGCCTGTTGAGGACGTATTCACAATCACAGGCCGTGGTACAGTTGCTACTGGTAGAGTTGAAAGAGGTCAGCTCAAGACTGGTGACGAAGTTGAGATCCTCGGACTTTCAACTGAGAGACCAAAGACTGTTGTAACAGGTATCGAGATGTTCAGAAAGATCCTTGACTACGCTGAGGCAGGCGACAACATCGGTGCACTTCTCCGTGGTATCCAGAGATCTGACATTCAGAGAGGCCAGGTTCTTTGTAAGCCAGGTTCCATTCACCCATACACAAAGTTCTCAGGTCAGGTTTACGTTCTGAAGAAGGAAGAGGGCGGCCGTCATACTCCATTCTTCAACAACTACAGACCACAGTTCTATTTCAGAACAACAGACGTTACTGGCGTTATCACACTTCCTGCTGACAAGGAAATGTGCATGCCTGGCGATAACGTAGAGATGGATGTTGAGCTTATCACTCCAATCGCTATCGAAGAGGGACTTCGTTTCGCTATCCGTGAGGGTGGTAGAACAGTAGGTTCTGGCGTCGTTACAGCTGTTAGAGACTAATTTTTAGTTCGCTATATAAAGATCGGGTACAATTTGTATCCGATCTTTTTTTTGTCTTAAAATATTATGAATAATAAGTTAAATGATATTTGCATGCTTTAAAAAAGTACGGTGATATGCTATAATTAGTATATCGGAGGTGAGAATTTGAACGATACAAATACTAAAGATTATATGATTGACGTTGCCCAGGATACCACTTATCAAAATCAGAGTGATGATTATAAGAAGTCGTTTGCAAAGTGGCGTTCAAATCCTCAGAATTCTTTTGGATTCCAGTTTATACATGATACAAGAGAACACTCATACATTGATGGCGAGGGTTTTGTGCCTCATAAGGCAGAGGTAGCAGAGAGGATCTCTATGCTAAAATGCTGTAGTTTGTTGGGCATTTGTCTTGTGGTAATGCTTGCTATTGATTTTCTTAACTATTTTATAGTGAATAAATACGCGCCGGATACAACTGGTACATTTGTGTATTTTTCTCAAACAGATGGCGGATATGGCAGATATGGTGTTGGAATGACTTTTATTTTAGGTCTGTTGTTTGCCGCAAAGTTTGTTGTGCCTGGTCTTATTTTTAAGATCGTTACTAAGATCCCTAATAAAGTCGTTTTTGCAAATTCAAAGGGCTACGAAAAAATGCGTGGAACTGCTGTGGTTATTATGATGGTCATAATCGTTGTGGGCAGAGTTGGACAATATATCCTTAGTCTGCTGTTTTCAACTGTGCATTTAGACGGGATATATTCTATTTTTGTATTCTCTGAAGACCCTGTTGTTGCTTTTGTTTCTTTTACTTTCTTTGCGATCATTGTTCCTATAATGCAAGAGATAGTATTTCGAGGAATTTTTTTGCAGACTTTTCGTCAATTTGGCGACACCTTCGCTATTATGATCACTGCTGTTGTGAACGGTTTATGCTACTATGATATTACATATCTTCCTTTTGTTGTATGCTGTACTGCGGTTCTTGGACTTTTTACTATACGAACAGGCTCGGTTTTTACTGCAATTTCAATGAGTATTTGCGCCCACATCACGAATTTTGTATTAAGTTACATTGTTCTCTATGATCTTCCTTATGCCAAAATAGCAGAAGTCATAATCTGTACAGTGATCGTTGGTGTATCACTTGTGATGTACTCGAAGCTTACAAGCTTTGGTGACTGGACATTCAACATTGAAAATGATAATTCTTTTATGACGATGTCAAAGCGAGTTAAGTCTTTCATTGCAACTAACTCGATCGCAGTGTGGATAGCTGCAATTCTTGTGACCATGTTTGTGTGTGCGAGGATAATATGACGAGAGATGAACTTTACATGAAAAAAGCGTTGGAGCTTGCGAAAATTGCCGCAGAGCAGGGGGAAGTACCTGTGGGTGCGATAGTTGTGAAGCGTTCCAGCGGTGAAATAATCGGCAGGGGATTCAATCGTCGTGAGTATGGGCGTTCCCCTTTGACTCATGCCGAACTTGTGGCTATTGAGGAAGCGAGTCGCAATCTTGGTGGTTGGCGGCTTATGGGTTGTGAGCTTTTTGTTACTCTCGAGCCTTGTCCTATGTGTACAGGTGCGATAATAAATTCTCGAATTGAGCGTGTGGTTTTTGGTGCGTATGACAAAAAGGCTGGTTCTTGCGGGTCGGTGGTAAATCTTTTTGAGCTACCCTATAATCACAGACCTCTTTGCACAGGCGGTATACCTGTCTCTTATACACATCTGACGCTGCCGACGACTCCTTACGTGTAGA
>ENA-OZGP01000250-OZGP01000250.1-human-gut-metagenome-genome-assembly--contig:-NODE-250-length-16816-cov-7.381242_pt1 | contig 16816 bp, 9 predicted proteins | sample MGYA00245122_ERZ653669 | MGnify/ENA primary metagenome ERZ653669 (study PRJEB26926, sample SAMN06165247) | human gut metagenome | biome: ENVO:00009003; feature: ENVO:2100002; material: ENVO:00002003... | reverse complement strand
GTTCCAGAATGGGGATGTTGTGCAGGTCCATCTTATGTTTGGCCACAAGCGCCAGCAATAATTCCAGCGGGCCGTCAAAATCTTCCAGATGGAAGGTCATTTCCTCTGCCAAAGCTCACATCACCGTCCCGATGCCGGCATAGTAGATGGAATAGGCCAGCTTGTCAATATAGCCGGTGCCCGCGCTCAGCAGGCTCCACACCGCGTTGTTCAGGTAGTACAGCGGGGTATCCAGTGCGCCGAACCACACCGCCGCCAGCAATGCGATCATGATATAACGCTCATATTTCATCAGGCCGAAATACACCCGCTGGGGCAGCACCACCAGCAGGATGCGGCTGCCGTCCAGCGGCGGCACCGGGATGAAGTTGAACACCGCAAGGCTCACGTTCATGAGCACAAGGTACTGCAGGAACATGGCAATGTAAATGGTGGCGGTGTTCACCGGGGCCCAGTAGTACATGACCTTCCACACCACCATGCCCACATAGGCCAGCAGGATGTTCGCCGCCGGGCCCGCCAGCGCAGTGAGGGCCATGCCCCACTTGGGATTTTTGAAGTTGCGGGGATTGGTGGACACCGGCTTTGCCCAGCCCACGCCCGCAAACACCATGCACAGGGTGCCCAGCAGGTCAAAGTGGGCGAAGGGGTTCAGCGAAAGACGGCCTTCCCGCTTTGCGGTGGGGTCGCCCAACAGCCAGGCGGCCAGCGCGTGGCCTGCCTCGTGGAACGGGATGGCCACCAGCGCCACCAGCGCACGGATGAGATAATAGATGCCCTGAGAGGTCATTCGATATTCCTGCCTTTTTTCAGTATACCATATATAATACTATCTTTTTGCCCTGCACACAAGCCCTCGGCAAAAAACACGGATATTTTTTGAAAAAAGGCTTGCATTTTGCCCGGCAATCTGTTACAATAGTCAAGCTGATTATTTTGATTCCTTACTTCACTGCAGGAGGTGCAAGTACCATGGCTAAATGTGAATGCTGCGGCAAGGGTGTGACCTTTGGTATCAAGGTCTCTCACTCTCATCGTCGTTCCAACCGTACCTGGAAGCCGAATGTCCGTCGTGTCAAGGCGGTCGTTGAGGGTTCTCCCAAGTACGTCTACGCATGCTCCCGTTGCCTGCGCGCTGGCAAAGTTACCCGCGCTGTCTAATTTGGTGTATGTGGCCGGTCACTTTGTCGAGTGGCCGGCTTTTTTTGTTGCCGAAATGGCCGGTAAGGAGGAAAAACGCAATGAATCTCCCCAATGACCCCATCATGCTTTTGAGCGTCGTGAACCTGAAACTGCGTGATTTTTACAAAGACCTCGATGCACTGTGCGACGACATGGACGCCGACAAGGCAGACCTGTGCGCAAAGCTGAAAGCTGTGGGCTACGAGTACGACGCCCAGCGCAACCAGTTCGTGTGATCTTTCCCCCAAAAGCTTTCTCTAAATTGCGAACGACCGGCACCGGTGCGCAGCGACTGTGCCCGGGCCGGTGAATATAGAATGAAGGAGTGCTTGATTTTTTATGATCCAGGGTACCTATTACAAAGAGTGGAGCCGCGTGCTCGGCCGCGATATGGAGTTCAAGGTGTACGGCACCGCCGGTGTGCCGGTGCTGGCGCTGCCTGCCCGCGGCGGCCGCTTTTATGATTGGGAGAACAACGGCATGCCGGACGCCATCGCCCAGCTGCTGAACGAAGGCAAGGTGCAGCTGTTCTGCGCCGACAGCATCGACGGTGAGGCCGTGCTGAACGGCGACATCCCTGTGCGCCGCCGCGCCGAGATGGAGGAAAAGTACTTCGTCTACCTGACCGCCGAGCTGGCTCCCCGTGTGCTGGCCCTGAACGAGGCCGAAAAGGACACGAAACTGTGGTGCGTGGGCATCGACCTGGGTGCCGTGCACGCCGTGAACTGCCGCCTGCGCCGCCCGCAGCAGTTCGCCGGTGCCATCGGCCTTTCCGGCATCTACGACCTGACCCGCTTCTGGGGCAGCGAAGCCGACGACCTGGTGCTGCGCGCTTCTCCCCTGCAGTACCTGACCGAAAAGGGCATCGCCAACAAGCTGGCCCTGGCCAAGGCCGAGGAGAACAGCCTGATGCTCTGCGCCGGTCAGGGTGCCTACGAAGGCGACGCACTGGCCGACACCCAGGCGCTGGCCGATGTGCTGAAGGCCAAAAAGCTGCCCGCCCATGTGGAGCTGTGGGGCGGCGATGTCTCCCACGAGTGGTACTGGTGGGGCAAGATGCTGAGCCTGTTCGTGCCGCGTATTCTGGAAAAGTAATTCTTCCATCCGCTCTATATGCAAAGAGGAAACGTCTCAACGAGCGTTTCCTCTTTTTGTTTTGTCTGCGATCCTGCTGCCGCCTCTCCCAAAGGGAGAGGCATGCGCACGGCCGAAATGTTCTTGGCTCCCCCTTTGGGGGAGCTGGCGCGAAGCGCCTGAGAGGGCGTGCGCTGGAAAGGAGCAATATACCCCGCCGCCCTATTTGTGAAAATTTTCATTCCCTACTTGATTTATCGGATATCCCGTGCTATACTCATACCGTAAGAATGATACCCCCGCAGGGTAAAAGGAGATTTTTATGAGTAACGAGAAAAAGTCCTGCTGCTGTTGCAGCGAAGCGTCCGCCCCCGAAACGTCTGCTGCCGAGGTGTCCGCACCCGCCGCTGCAGACTGCTGCGCGCAGGCCGAAACCGAACCTGCCGCCTGCTGCCGCCACAAGGACCGCACCCCCGCCGAGCACAAAGCTCTGCTGAACCGGCTGAGCCGCATCGAGGGCCAGGTGCGCGGCATCCGCGGCATGGTGGAAAAGGACGCCTACTGCGTGGACATCCTTGTGCAGGTGGCTGCGACCACCTCGGCGCTGAACAGCTTTGCCAAGGAGCTGCTGGCCCAGCACATCGGCACCTGCGTGGCCGATGACCTGCGCGCGGGCGGCGAGGAAAAGCTGGATGAGCTGCTCTGGCTGCTGCCCAAGCTCATGAAATAACTTTCCCTTTCCCTGCACATACTCGATAGAGGAGTGAGTTTTTACGGAACAATTCAATGTTACCGGCATGAGCTGCGCGGCCTGCTCTGCCCGGGTGGAAAAGGCCGTGAGCAAGGTGCCCGGCGTCACCAGCTGCTCGGTGAGCCTGCTGACCAACTCCATGGGCGTGGAGGGCACTGCTTCCAGTGCCGACATCATCAAAGCCGTACAGGACGCAGGCTATGGTGCCAGCCCCAAGGCTGCGGGCGGCGCAGCGGCCGCTTCCAGCACCAATGCCGATCTGGACGCCCTGGCCGACCATGAAACGCCCAAGCTCAAGCGCCGCCTGATCGCATCGGTGGGCTTTCTGCTGGTGCTGATGTACTTCTCCATGGGCCACATGATGTGGGGCTGGCCCCTGCCGCACTGGTTCGACGGCAACCACATCGCCATGGGCCTTGTGCAGCTGCTGCTGGCGGGCATCGTGATGGTCATCAACCAGAAGTTCTTCATCAACGGCTTCAAGGGCCTCATCCACCGCTCGCCCAACATGGACACGCTGGTGGCGCTGGGCTCCATGGCAAGCTTTGTGTGGAGCACCTACGCGCTGTTTGCCATGACCCGCGCCCAGGTGGACGGCAACAGCGAGCTGGTCATGCACTATATGATGGAGTTCTACTTTGAGTCGGCGGCGATGATCCTGACCCTCATCACGGTGGGCAAGATGCTGGAAGCCCGCTCCAAGGGCAAGACCACCGACGCCCTCAAGAGCCTGATGAAGCTGGCCCCCAAGACCGCCACCCTGCTGCGGGACGGCGCGGAAGTAACGGTGCCCATCGAGCAGGTGCAGAAGGGTGACATCTTCGTGGTGCGCCCGGGCGAGAACGTGCCCGTGGATGGCATCGTGCTGGAAGGCACCAGCGCCGTGAACGAGAGCGCCCTGACCGGCGAGAGCATCCCGGTGGACAAGGCCGAGGGCGATAAAGTCTCCGCCGCCACCACCAACCAGTCCGGCTTCCTCAAGTGCCAGGCCACCCGCGTGGGCGAGGACACCACCCTTTCCCAGATCATCAAGATGGTCAGCGATGCCGCCGCCACCAAGGCCCCCATTGCAAAAATTGCCGATACCGTGTCCGGTTTCTTCGTGCCGGCCGTCATCACCATTGCAGTGATCACCACCATCGTGTGGCTGCTGCTGGGCCGTGAACTGGGCTATGCGCTGGCCCGCGGCATCTCGGTGCTGGTCATCAGCTGCCCCTGTGCGCTGGGCCTGGCAACGCCCGTGGCCATCATGGTGGGCAACGGTCTGGGCGCGAAGAACGGCATCCTGTTCAAGACCGCCGCTTCGCTGGAAGCCGCAGGCCGCACCCAGATCGTGGCGCTGGATAAGACCGGCACCATCACCAGCGGTGAACCCAAAGTCACCGACATCCTGCCCGCCGAGGGCGTGACCGAAGGCGAACTGCTCACCCTTGCCGCCGCATTGGAGCGCAAGAGCGAGCACCCGCTGGCAAAGGCCGTGCTGGCCTGCACCGAGGCGCAGAAGCTGGACGCCCCCGAGGTGACCGACTTCGCGGCCCTGCCGGGCAACGGTCTGGCCGCCAAGCTGGACGGCGTGGACATCTTTGCCGGCAACGCCGTTTTCATCCAGACCAAGGTCACCGTGCCTGCCGCCTTGCAGGAGAAGGCCGCCGCCCTCTCGGCTCAGGGCAAGACGCCGCTGTTCTTCGGCGGCGCGGACCGGCTGCTGGGCATCATCGCGGTGGCGGATACCATCAAGGAAGACAGCCCCCGCGCCATCAAGGAACTGCAGAACATGGGCATCCGCGTGGTGATGCTCACCGGCGACAACCAGCGCACCGCTGACGCCATTGGCAGGCAGGCCGGTGTGGACGAAGTCATCGCAGGCGTGCTGCCCGACGGCAAGGAAGCCGTCATCCGCCAGCTGCAGACCTACGGCAAGGTGGCCATGGTGGGCGACGGCATCAACGACGCCCCGGCCCTGACCCGCGCCGACACCGGCATCGCCATCGGTGCAGGCACCGATGTTGCCATCGACGCAGCGGACGTGGTGCTGATGAACTCCAAGCTGTCGGATGTGCCCGCCGCCATCCGCCTGAGCCGCGCCACCCTGCGCAACATCCACGAAAACCTGTTCTGGGCGTTCATCTACAACATCATCGGCATCCCGCTGGCGGCCGGTGTGTTCATCCCCTTCGGCCTGACCCTGAACCCCATGTTCGGCGCGGCCGCCATGAGCCTTTCCAGCTTCTGCGTGGTGAGCAACGCCCTGCGCCTGAACCTGTTTGATCTGCACAGCACCAAGCGCGACCATGCGCCCAAAAATGCATCTTCCCTGCCCGCTGCCCTGACGCAGCCCGCAGCGGTTGAAAATAAAGAGAGTACCAAGGAGGACAATTCCATGAAGAAGACCCTGAACGTAGAAGGCATGATGTGCGGCCACTGCGAGGCCCGCGTGAAGAAGGCTCTGGAAGCCCTGCCCGAGGTGGACGAGGCCGTGGTGAGCCACGAGGCCGGCACCGCCATCGTCACCCTGAGCGCCGAAGTGGCCGACGACGTGCTGAAGAAGGCCGTCGAGGACCAGGACTACAAGGTCACCGGCATCCAGTAAGCCAAAACCAGGCTCCCTTCCAAACGAGCGTGCGCATGGGCAGTGCCCCGTGTGCACGCTTGTTTTTTGTGTGTGCATAACGGCGGCGCTTTTCGGCCATACTGCCGGTATCTCACGCAGGAAAGGGAGTTTTTCTATGGACGAACGGATGTTCTGTTTTCAATGTGAGCAGGCGGCGGGCTGCACGGCCTGCACCGGGGCAGCGGGTGTGTGCGGCAAATCGGCCGAGACAGCCGCCGCGCAGGACCGGCTCACCGGCGCGCTGATCACCTATGCCGGGCAGCTGGTGGACGCGGGCCGCGCCCCGGCCCCGGAGCAGGCCCTTTTGCTGATGCAGGGGCTGTTCACCACCATCACCAATGTCAACTTTGACGCCGCCACCGTGGACGCCCTCACCGAGAAGGTCCACGCCGCCTGCCCGGCCGTCGCGCCGGACTACGACATGCAGCGGCTGTGGCACGAGCCGGACCCGGACGTGCGCAGCCTGAAAAGCTTCGTGCTGTTCAGCCTGCGGGGCATGGCGGCCTACAACTACCACGCCCGGGTGCTGGGCCGCATCAGCCCGGAGCTAGACCGCTTTTTCTGCACCGCGCTGGAAACTCTGGGCGCCGAGGGCCTTTCCATGGACGAGCTGTGGGCGCTGGTGCAGAAGACCGGCGAAGCCAGCTACCGCTGCATGGAGCTGCTGGACGCCGCCAACACCGGGGCCTTTGGCGACCCGGTGCCGGTGGAAGTGCCGCTGACCATTGAAAAAGGGCCGTTCATCGTGGTTTCCGGCCATGACCTGTTCGACATGCAGCAATTGCTCGAGCAGACGAAGGGCAAGGGCATCCACATCTACACCCACTCGGAGATGCTGCCCGCCCACGGCTACCCGGAGCTGAAGCAGAAATACCCCCACCTGAAGGGCAACTTCGGCACCGCATGGCAGAACCAGCAGACCGAGTTTGAGGATATCCCCGCGCCCATCCTGTTCACCACCAACTGCATCATGCCCCTGCGGGAGAGTTACGCCGACCGGGTGTTCACCACCTCGGTGGTGTCCTACCCCGGCATCGTGCACATCGACGAAGGGCGGGATTTCTCCCCCGTCATCCGCCGGGCGCTGGAGCTGGGCGGCTACAAAGAGGACACCCTCGTGCCCGGCATGAACGGCGGCAAGGCCGTCGTCACCGGCTTTGCGCACGATGCCGTGCTGCGCCATGCGGGCGAGATCGTGCAGGCGGTAAAGGACGGCAAGATCCGGCACTTTTTCCTGGTGGGCGGCTGCGACGGCACACGGCCTTCCCGCCGGTACTACACCGAGTTCGCCAAGCTCACCCCACAGGACACGGTGATCCTGACGCTGGCGTGCGGCAAGTTCCGGCTGAACGATCTGCCTTTGGGCAACGTGCCCGGCACCGGGCTGCCCCGCATTCTGGATGTGGGCCAGTGCAACGACGCCTACAGTGCCATCCGCATCGCACTGGCGTTGGCAGACGCCTTTGGCTGCGGGGTGAACGACCTGCCGCTCTCGCTGGTGCTGTGCTGGTTTGAGCAGAAGGCCGTGTGCATCCTGATCGCGCTGCTGGCGCTGGGCATCAAAAACATCCGGCTGGGGCCCACCCTGCCCGCCTTCCTCTCGCCGGGGGTGGTGCAGGTGCTGCAGCAAAAATATGACCTGAAAGCCGTCACCACGCCGGAAGACGACCTGCACGCCATTCTGGGCGGCTGAGCACCCCGCCGGACATTTCCCCTGTCATTTTCGCTTTGCTCCCGGTATTTTCCGGGAGCTTTTCATTTGTTGCGATTCGTGCACGTTTCCGGTATTTTTCGGCGTGGGTGCACGTTTTCAGGACCGTTTCGGCAGCACATGCCGGAGAAACTCCGGTACCGTTCCCAATCGGCGCAAAAAGCCAATTTTTTGTGGTGCAAAATCCTTCGAAACCCTTGTTTTTCCAGAATTCAGATGGTAATATATTATTGGTGCACAAAATGCACCATATTTTAGAAAGAAGGAGGTAATAAATTATGAAAAAAAGATGGTTCGTAGTGATACTGACCATCGGATTGCTGCTTTGTGTCATGCCGCTGAGTGCGCTTGCACTGAGTTCCGACCCCATCACGGATTCGGACGGCAACATTATTTGCTGGGAAGACCTTTCCACCGATCTCTATTCCTTTGATGTTTCAGATGTTTCAGATGTTTCACAGGAACAGACCCCGGTGGCTGTGGACCCCGGCACAAATGCTGCTTCCGGCCCGGCGGAGACGGACCCGGTGAAGGACGCTGCGGATGCAGACAGTGCGAAAACAGCGGCGGCCGCGACAACGCCGTTTGTGGAAGACCTGTATGCAGACGACCCCATCCCCGATCTCTACGCGGACACGACCGGCTCTGCGGACGGCACAGGCAGCGATCAGGCTGTGTGTGCGATCAATGGCAAAACCTATGCAACGCTGACCGAGGCGATCAACGATGCAGCGGATGGCGCCCAGATCGACTTGCTGCAGGACATCGAGCTGAGTACGGGCCTTGAGTTCCATAGTAAGAACTTGACCATTTCCGGCGGCAATACCTACACGCTGACGCTGGAGCAGTATGGCATGTATGCGTATCAGAGTGATATCACGTTCAAGGATCTCACGTTGACCATTCATGCGGATCAGCATACCCATGAACACAGCGCAGGCAATACGGCCAACCTGATCACCCATTCCAGCAAGCTGCATTTGAGCCATGTCGAATTCTCATTGACACCGGACCAAAGCTTAGGCAGTGGCATTTTCCTGGAGCACGACAGTGATTTGTATTTTGAAGACAATACAAATGCCGAGATTTCCGACTTTTCTGACGGTGACTCCAGCGGTATCTACGCAGAGAGTTACAGTGAAGACGGTCACGGCATCTGGGTCACTTCGTCTTCTCTGAAAGTCACCGGCTGTGGCTGGTACGGAATGACCATCGACCCCATCAATCTCACGCTGGACAATGCCGATGTCTATTTTACTGGTAACGGTCTCTACGGTTATGGCGGTGCTCTCGGCTGTTATGGTGTAGGAAGCTATGGCGGCACGTTGACCATGATATCTTCCACGCTCACCGCAACCAATAACCCCGGCGGGTGGTATGGCTATGCCGTTTATGCTGGTGTCCTTGATATGGATGCTGCTTCTACGTTGTATGCTACTGACAGCGGCGGCTCTGGCGTCGGCATTGGCAACAGCCGTGAAGGTGAAAGTCATATTCGTGGACGGGTTATCTGCACGGGCAACGGTAAGGCTGACCTTTATGGTGCCACCGGCGGTTTTGTCGTGCACGCACAGCATGACGATGCCACCTACGAAGGCAACGTGACCATCGAATCCGGTGCGTATATCTATGCCCGCAACAATGTTGGTTTGTCCGGCCTTTTAAACGAATGGATTCTGAACATTGAAGGCGGTGCAACCGTCATCGTTGATGACAACAGCCAGCTTGGCTTTGCAAACAGTTTCGATGCTCGTACTACCATTAAAAGCGGTGCCAATGTCTCCGCAAACAATAATGATGTCGGCATCTACAACTATGCAGGCGGTGGTGATCTAGCGTGGGCAACAGGTTTCTTCCTTATTGAGGGCGGCGCACATGTCACTGCCAACAACAATGCGTCTGCTGGCATTTACAACACCGTCTACAGAAATTTCTCCACCCCTGCAGATGACTACTTTACAATTCAGAGCGGTGCAGATGTTTCTGCCGACCGTAACGAAGGCTACGGTATTTACAATGACGGTGGAGTTTTCACCATAGAAAATGGCGCAAATGTTTCTGCCGACAACAATAAATCTTTCGGTATTGGTAATTCCCACGGAACGTTTATTGTAGCGACCGGTGCAAATGTTTCTACCGATAACAACAATTCCTACGGTATTTATAACACCCAGAGTGGAATGTTTACCATGGAAACCGGTGCAAATGTTTCTGTCTGCAATAATAATTCCTTCGGTGTTTTTAACACCAAGAGTGGAACGTTTACTGTAGAAAGAGATGTTGACCTGCAGGTCGAGCACAACAAGAACAGTGGCATTGTCAATAACGATGATGCAACACTGACTCTGCTTTCCGGCCGCGTCCGTTATAACACCACTAGTAATTATTATGGCGGCGGTCTCCGAAACTATTCCACTGCAACTCTTTCGGACGACGTACAGCTGTACAACAACCATGCAAAAAAAGCCGGTGATGACATTGAGAATGGTGACGGTGCCACCATTACCTTTGGTGCTACCGGCAGCGACTGGGCACTGGACGGTTACCCGGACTGCTACCACCCCATTGACGGCTGGTACGACGACAGTGACAACACCCGCTGGAACGCCCACGCGGAGGCCGTAGCGGACCTGCACATGGATCTCGTCGAACCCGTCACTTCTTATACCAACCGCCTGTCCCTCAAGGCCGCCCACGGCCCCACCGGCACCCTGATCGTCCACAAGCAGACGACCGGCGAACAGCTGGTGGACGACTGCGACGCCGAGTTCACCTTCGTGCTCACGCTGGACGATGAGACCATCGACACCGTGAACGACGAGCGCTACGGCGTCCGGTTCGAAAACGGCAAGGCGACCTTCACCCTGAAAGACGGCGAAAGCAAGACCATCGAAAACCTGCCTGTTCGCATGGGTTACACCATCACCGAGCAGTCCAAGGGCGGCTGGCTGCTGGCCCGGGTGGACGGCGACGCCGAGGGCAAAGTGCCCTACTGCGCCACCGCCGAGATCGCGTTCGTCAACGAAAAGCAGACCGCAACCGGTTCCCTGGTGGTCACCAAGGAGCTGGCCGGTGAGCTGGACGCCGACGACGCGGACACCGTCTTCAACTTTATGCTGATGCTGGATGACAACACCATCACCACCGCAGACGCAGAAGAATACGGCGTGCAGTTTGAAAACGGCATCGCATCCTTCTCGCTGAAGGGCGGCGAAAGCATCACCATCGCAAACCTGCCTGCAGGCGTTGGCTACACCATCGCCGAGGTCCGCCAGACCGGCTGGACCCTGCAGAGCGTCAGCGGCGCAGACACCGGCGTTGTGCCCAAGAATGACACCGCCGAGATCGTCTTCACCAACCTGAAGAACGGCACGGACATCCCCGATGTCCCGGTCGTCCCGACGGAGCCCGAGGAACCCACGGAGCCCGAGAGTCCGGAGACCCCCGAGACCCCCGAGGAGCCTGCAGAGCCCGACGCACCTGCACAGGACGACACCACCGTGCCTGCCCAGCCGGCTGAGACCCCCGCACAGGATACCACCAAGGCCGACACCCTGCCCCAGACCGGCACCACCGGCTGGCTGGCTGTCGTGCTGATGAGCTTCGGCTTCGGCCTGCTGGCCTGCGGATGGTTCTTCACCCGCAAACAGCGTGCTGCAAAGCACTAAGGGCGGAAAAGCCACACGAGCGCACACAAACCGCTGCATCCCCTGCCCCGCAAAGGCGGCCGGATGCGGCGGTTTTGTTTTTGTACGGTGCACAGTTCGGGCCGTTCGCGGCGTTTCGCACAAGAAGCGGTGGAAAGCCGCCATCATATTTGGTGCAGCTGTCACTTGAAGATTTTTCAGCGCCCGCTATAATAGAAAGTACCGGAACAAAGGCGTTCCGCAAGGGTAAACTCTGCCCTTGCGGGGCGCTTTTCTTTTTTGTCAGAATGCGGAGGGTGCCGCATCCGGTGAGGATTTTGATAAAGGATGGGAAAGTCTATGGAAAACTTTACAGAGCAGAAAAACACCCTTGGCCTGTACGATCCACAGTTTGAGCACGACGCCTGCGGCATCGGCGCTGTGGTGGACATCAAGGGCCGCAAGAGCCACCAGACCGTGGACGATGCACTGGCCATCGTGGAGCGGCTGGAGCACCGCGCCGGTAAGGATGCCGAGGGCAAGACCGGCGACGGCGTGGGCATCCTGCTGCAGATCAGCCACAAGTTCTTCTCCAAAGTGGCCGAGGAAATGAACATCCGCCTGGGCAACGAGCGCGAATACGGCGTGGGCATGTTCTTCTTCCCCCAGAACGAACACCTGCGGGCCCAGGCCATGAAGCTGTTCGAGGTGGTCACCCGCAAAGAGGGCCTGGAATTTCTGGCCTGGCGCAAGGTGCCCGTGAACCCGGACGCCGTGGGCCAGAAAGCCCGCGACTGCATGCCCGCCATCTGGCAATGCTTTATCAAAAAGCCCGCCAAGGTGAGCAAGGGCATCGACTTTGACCGCAAGCTCTACATCGTGCGCCGCGTGTTCGAGCAGGCCAGCAACGGCACCTATGTGCCCAGCCTGTCCAGCCGCACCATCGTGTACAAGGGCATGTTCCTCGTGCACGACCTGCGCCTGTTCTACACCGACCTGCAGGACCCCGACTATGAATCTGCCATCGGCATGGTGCACAGCCGCTTCTCTACCAACACCAACCCCAGCTGGATGCGCGCCCACCCCAACCGCTTCATCCTGCACAACGGCGAGATCAACACCATCAAGGGCAACACCGACGCCATGCTGGCCCGCGAGGAGAGCATTTCCAGCTCCATCATGCAGGACGACATGAACAAAATTCTGCCCATCATCAACACCTCCGGCTCCGACTCCGCCATGCTGGACAATGCGCTGGAATTCATGGTGATGAACGGCATGGACCTGCCGCTGGCCGTGATGATCACCATCCCGGAACCGTGGGAGAACAACAAGAACATCAGCCAGAAAAAGCGCGATTTCTACCAGTATTACGCCACCATGCTGGAGCCCTGGGACGGCCCCGCCGCCATCCTGTTCTCGGACGGCGATGTGATGGGCGCTGTGCTGGACCGCAACGGTCTGCGCCCCAGCCGCTACTACATCACCAAGGACGGCCGCATGATCCTGTCCTCTGAGGTGGGCGTGCTGGAATGCGACCCGGAGAACATCCTCGTCAAGGACCGCCTGCGCCCCGGCAAAATGCTGCTGGTGGATACCGTCAAGGGTGAAGTGGTGGATGACGAAAAGCTGAAGGAGTTCTACGCCAGCCGCGAACCCTACGGCGAGTGGATCGACCGCAACCTTGTGGAGCTGGCCAAGCTGAAGATCCCCAACGTCAAGGTGGAAAGCTACACCGGCGACCAGCTCACCCGCCTGCAGAAGGTGTTCGGCTACAAGTACGAGGACGTGAACACCATGATCCTCTCCATGGCCCGGGCAGGTGCAGAGCCCTCCGGTGCCATGGGCACTGATACGCCGCTGGCTGTGCTGAGCGACCAGCATCCCCCGCTGTTCAACTACTTCAAGCAGCGCTTTGCGCAGGTGACGAACCCCCCCATCGACGCCATCCGCGAGAAGGTGGTCACCTCCACCAGCGTGTACATCGGCGCCCACGGCAACCTGCTGGAGGATAAGCCCGAGAACTGCAAGGTGCTGAAAGTCCACAACCCCATTCTGACCAGCACCGACCTGCTGAAGATCAAGTACATGAACGTGCCGGGCTTCAAGGTGGCCACGGTGTCCATCAACTATTATAAAAACACCAGCCTGGAAAAGGCCATCGACCGCGTGTTCCTGGAAGTGGACCGTGCCTACAAAGAGGGCGCGAACATCATCATCCTGTCCGACCGCGACGTGGATGAATACCATGTGACCATCCCCAGCCTGCTGGCTGTTTCCGCCGTGTCCCAGTACCTCATCCGCACCAAAAAGAGCACCGCACTGGCCCTGATTCTGGAAAGCGCCGAGCCCCGGGAGGTGCACCACTTCGCCACCCTGCTGGGCTACGGTGCCTGCGCCATCAACCCCTATCTGGCCCACGAGACCATCGGTCAGCTCATTGACGAAGGCCTGCTGGACAAGGACTATTATGCCGCCGTGGAGGACTACAACAACGCCATCCTGAACGGCATCGTGAAGATCGCCTCCAAGATGGGCATCTCCACCATCCAGAGCTACCAGAGCAGCCAGATCTTTGAGGCGGTGGGCATCTCGAAGGATGTCATCGACAAATACTTCACCGGCACCGTGAGCCGTGTGGGCGGCATCAGTCTGGAAGATATTCAGGCCGACGTGGAAGCCCAGCACAACGCGGCCTTTGACCCGCTGGGTCTGGACATCAACATGGAGCTGGCCGATGGCGGTGCCCACAAGTTCCGCAGCGGCAAGGAAGATCATCTGTTCAACCCGCAGACCATCCACCTGTTCCAGAAGGCCTGCTTCACCAACGATTACGGTGCTTTCAAGCAGTTCACGAGCACCGTGGATAACATGGGCACCGACGGTGTGCACCTGCGCAGCCTGCTGGACTTCAACTTTGCCCCGGACGGCGGCATCCCGCTGGAGGAAGTGGAGCCGGTGAGCTCCATCGTCAAGCGGTTCAAGGGCGCGGCCATGAGCTACGGTGCCCTGAGCAGCGAAGCCCACGAGACCATTGCCATCGCCCTGAACCGTCTGGGCGGCCGCAGCAACACCGGTGAGGGCGGCGAGCCCGAGGACCGCTACCACAGCGAGAGCAATTCCAAGATCAAGCAGGTGGCTTCCGCCCGTTTCGGCGTCACCAGCAAATATCTGGTCTCTGCCGAAGAAATTCAGATCAAGCTGGCACAGGGCGCAAAGCCCGGCGAGGGCGGTAACCTGCCCGGTGCCAAAGTGTATCCGTGGATCGCCAAGACCCGTCACAGCACCACCGGCGTGGGCCTCATCTCGCCCCCGCCGCACCACGACATCTACTCCATCGAGGACCTGGCCGAGCTGATCTACGACCTGAAGAACGCCAACCGCAGCGCCAACATCAACGTCAAGCTGGTGAGTGAGGCCGGTGTCGGCACCATTGCGGCCGGTGTGGCCAAGGGCGGCGCACAGGTCATTCTGGTGTCCGGCTACGACGGCGGCACCGGTGCAGCACCGCGCACTTCCATCAAGAACGCGGGCCTGCCCTGGGAGCTGGGCATCGCCGAGACCCACCAGACCCTGATTTTGAACGGCCTGCGCACCCGCGTGCGCATCGAGAGCGACTCCAAGCTGCTGAGCGGCCGCGACGTGGCCATCAGCTGCATGCTGGGCGCGGAGGAATTCGGCTTCGGCACCACCCTGCTGATGGCTGAGGGCTGCGTGATGATGCGTGTGTGCAACCTGGACACCTGCCCCATGGGCATCTGCACCCAGAACCCGGAGCTGCGCAAGAATTTCCGCGGCAAGCCGGAATACATCATCAACTACCTGACCTTTGTGGCCCAGGAGCTGCGCGAGTACATGGCAAAGCTGGGCGTGCGCACCATCGACGAACTGGTGGGCCGTACCGACCTGCTCAAGGTCAAGCCTGCCGCACCCGGCAGCCGCGCCTCCAAGATGGACCTGGACTGCATCCTGCACAACCCCGCCATCGAGAACAGCAACGTGCACTTTGTGCCTGCTGATACCTACGACTTCCATCTGGAAAACACCCTCGACATGAAGGTGCTGATGAAGAAGTTCAAGCTGAACAGCAAGAATCCCCAGAGCGTGAATCTGGATGTCTCCAACACGGACCGTGCCTTTGGTGCCATCTTCGGCAGCGAGATCACCCGCAAATACGGCAACACCCTGCCGGACGACGTCTACACCGCCCACTGCGTGGGTGCAGGCGGCCAGAGCTTCGGTGCATTCATCCCGAATGGCCTGACGCTGGACCTTGTGGGCGACTGCAACGACTACATGGGCAAGGGCCTTTCCGGCGGCAAGATCGTGGTGCGCCCGCCCGAGGGCATCACCTTCAAGCCGGAGGAGAACATCATCACCGGCAACGTGGCCCTCTATGGTGCCACCAGCGGCAAGGCGTTCATCTCCGGCGTGGCCGGTGAGCGCTTCGCCGTGCGCAACAGTGGTGCTACCGCCGTTGTGGAGGGCGTGGGCGACCACGGCTGCGAGTACATGACCGGCGGCACGGTGGTCGTGCTGGGCCAGACCGGCAAGAACTTTGCAGCCGGCATGACCGGCGGCATCGCCTATGTACTGGATGAGAACTGGGACTTCTACCAGCGCGTGAACAAGGAGACCGTCAGCCTGGAGCCCGTGGAGCACAAGTACGACGTTGCCACCCTGAAAGAGCTCATCCGCGAGCATGTGGAAGCCACCGGCTCCCCCCGCGGCAAGGAAATTCTGGACAACTTCAGCGAGTTTTTGCCCAAGTTCAAGAAAGTTCTGCCTTACGATTACGACCGCATGCTGCGGGTGATCGCCTCCGTGGAGGAGCGCGGTCTGGACGGCGAGCAGGCGCAGATCGAAGCATTCTACACGGTGCAGAAGAACAAGTAAGGAGGGCTGCGTTATGGGCAAGACAACAGGATTTATCGATTATACGCGCAAAACCAGCACGGATGTGCCGCCGCTGGAGCGCATGGAAAACTTCAACGAATTTCACGTCTGGCTCTCCCGCGAGGAGCAGCAGACCCAGGCGGCGCGCTGCATGGACTGCGGCGTCCCCTTCTGCCAGGCCGGCATGATGATCGGCGGCATGGCCTCCGGCTGCCCGCTGAACAACCTCATCCCGGAGTGGAACGACCTGGTCTACCACGGCAAGTGGGAGCTGGCCATGCACCGCCTGATGGCCACCAACCGCTTCCCGGAGTTCACCAGCCGGGTGTGCCCCGCCCTGTGCGAGGCCGCCTGCACCTGCGGCGATGTGACCGGCAGCAGCGTGACCGTGCGCGAGAACGAGCACGCCATCATTGAGACGGCCTATGCCAAGGGCTGGCTGCACGCGGCTCCCCCTCCGGCACGCACCGGCAAGAGCGTTGCCGTGGTGGGCAGCGGCCCGTCCGGCCTTTCCGTGGCCGAGTACCTGAACAAGCGTGGCCACGCCGTGACCGTGTTTGAGCGCGCCGACCGCGTGGGCGGCCTGCTGATGTACGGCATCCCGAACATGAAGCTGGACAAATCCGTCATTGAGCGCCGCATCAAGATCATGCAGGCCGAGGGCGTGGAGTTCCGCACCAATATGGACATCGGTGGGGCCGTGGCAGCCGAAGATCTGCTGAACGGCTACGATGCCGTGGTGCTGTGCTGCGGCGCCAAGAAGGCCCGTGACCTGAACGTGCCCGGCCGCGATGCCAACGGCGTGCATTTTGCCGTGGACTACCTGACCAGCGTGACGAAAAGCCTGCTGGACAGCCAGTTTGCCGACGGCAAAGCCATCGACGCCAAGGGCAAGAACGTTCTGGTCATCGGCGGCGGCGACACCGGCAACGACTGTCAGGGCACTGCCCTGCGGCAGGGCTGCA
>ENA-OZGP01000233-OZGP01000233.1-human-gut-metagenome-genome-assembly--contig:-NODE-233-length-17295-cov-7.833121_pt1 | contig 17295 bp, 19 predicted proteins | sample MGYA00245122_ERZ653669 | MGnify/ENA primary metagenome ERZ653669 (study PRJEB26926, sample SAMN06165247) | human gut metagenome | biome: ENVO:00009003; feature: ENVO:2100002; material: ENVO:00002003... | reverse complement strand
GATTTGAATCTATGCCCAATTAACAACCGTCAGGGAATTGTAATTGATGGTGAAGATTCAAAGGTTATTTGCAAAGACTAATTTGAAAATTCCGGTTTGCCGAACCGTGAAACCACCCCCGGCGCGACCATTTGGTCACGCCGGGGGCGGTCCTGTTATCTGCTGATGCCGCGTCATTTCAGCCGCGCGCGCTGCGCCGCGCAGTAGGCGCGCACGTCGAACGCCTCCGGCACGCTGTCGCGCCGCAGATACAGCGGGTGGTGCGGATGCCCAGCCTTGGAGCGCGCGCCGAACGTCAGCCACTGCGCGTGATACTCCTCGCCGATGGCGAGCATCTGCTCGAGCGCGTCGAACAGGTACGGCCGCTTTTCGATCAGCGTGCCCCACGCCGCCCATACGGCCGGGCGGTTGCCGGGCGCGTACTGCCCGAGCACGTAGCGGAACGCCGCCATGTTCTGCTCGTGCAGCGCGCGGTTGAAGGTCGTGTCCATGGCGTTCGGGTCGGTCGCGCGCTGGGGGTAGACGTTGAACATCGTGAAGCTGTCATACCCGTTGCCGAGGGCGATGCGCTCGACGCTCTTGAGCGTGTTGTCCAGATCGCCGGGCTGCGCGGTCGACGGGTTGATGCCGATGCAGATGAGCGGGTTTTCGCCCCGCGTGCCGAGAATGTAACGGTATTCGGTGTAGTACGGCGGCACGTACAGCCAGCGCGCGGCGTCATAGTCGTCGTGCTGGGAGCAGTGGAGCGCGTCGTCAAAGGTCAGCAGCGCGCACGTCTGGCTCGCGCCCTTTGGAATGTGCATGGGTGGTCCCTCCGATCGGTGCGGTCAGTCCCCGGCGGCCGGGAACGGTTTGGAATAGGCGGTCTTGGCGCTCACGCCGGGCAGACGGCCGATGCGCCCCGCGAGCGCGGAGATCACGTCCTGCGGCGCGTCGAGCACGACGCTGATGATGCTGACGCCCTTGGCGCGGTAGGGCAGGCCCATGCGGCCGATGATGTACTGCCCCGCGTCGTGCAGCAGGGCGTTGAGCTGCGCTGTGCTCTCGCTGTTTTCCACGATGATGCCGATCAGCGCCACGCGCGTTTCCATGCGCGCTCACCTCGCTTTCGTTTTGTCTATTGTACGCGAAAACCGGCGGAAACGCAACGCGTTTCCGCCGGTTTTGCTCCGGAAGTGCCGCTTATTTGCCCTGCTTGTAAAACTGCTTGGAGTTATCGAGCACCTGGCACTCGGCGTTCGGGTAGAGCACGACCTTCTTCGGCGTGCCGTCGTCGAGGATGCGCAGGGCGTCATTCCACGTCTTGACGTACTCGGCACCGGAGTGCTCGTCGATGTACCACGGGTCGCGCATGCCCTTGACGGTGTGCTCGGCAAACACGACGGCGTGCGCCATGTTCTTTCCCTTCGTGTAGCAGCCCGACCACATCATGCCGCCGGGGGTGGAGTGGCCCCACTTGTCGTACAGGAAATGCACGCACGGGCCGAACGGAGAATTGGCCGCGAGCACGAACTTCGCCGCGTAGTGCTCGGCGGCGTAGGCGGCCGCGTGCTGGATCTCGGCCTCAAAATCGCCGGCGAACAGGTTGCAGATCTGCGCGTGGCCGTTGAGGATGGCGTCGATCTTGAAGTCGAGCCCCATCATACGCGCGGCCTGTTCGGCGTCGCTGCGCATGAGCGTGTGGGGGTTGCCCATGTTGAACTCCGTCGTCGTCGTGAAGCTGTGGTTGCGCATGATCGTGCGCAGTGAGCTCACGCCCGGCAGGATGCACTTGGCGCCGCCGCTGAAACCGTAGTAGCTGTGGGCCATGGTCGTGCCGATGGCGATCTTATAGTCGGCAGACATGACGTCGGCGTTGATCTCGACGGGCACGTTGTTGCTCGTGTTGCCGACAAAGACGTGGTTAAAAAACAGGTTGTGGTTGTGCACCTCATAGTTCTCGACGATCTCTTCGCCGAGCTTGCGCACGAACTCCGTGCGGTACATGACACCGTGGGTGCCGAGCGCGATGATGAACCAGATGTTCTCCTTCGGCACGCCGGCGGCGCGCAGCTCCGCGATGACGGCCTTGGCGATGGGCTCGCACGGCGTCGGGCGGGTGATGTCGTCGATGGCCGTCATCATCTGGCTGCTCATCTGGTGCAACGCCATCGGCGTCGTGTCGCACCAGCCGCAGTTCGGCGGCGACCGTCCGAACGCCCCCCTGCGCCCGGCTGACCCGTTCTGCCATTTCTACGAGTGCAGCGACGGCAAGTGGATCGGCGTGTTCGACAACGAGTACCGCCGCGAGCTTCCGAAGTTTGCCAACCTGTTCGGCATGCCGGAGATCGCCGACGATCCCCGCGCCGCCAGTCTGGAGGCGCTGCACGAGACAGACTTCATCGTCGAGATCGTCACGCGGCTCAACGCCATCTTTAAGACCAGACCCGTCGCCGAGTGGGAAGCCTTTCTCTCGGAAAACAACGTCTCCTGCGAGCGCATGCGCACCATCCGCGACGTGAGCACCGACGAGCAGGCCATCGCCAACGGCTATATCCAGAAGGTCACCTTTAAGGACGACCTCGAGGTCATGATGCCGTGCCCGCCGATGCAGTTTACGGAATACGCCATGCGTCCTTACACGTCCGCAGGCCGCCTCGGCGCCGATACGGACAGCATTTTCCACGATCTTGGATATACCGATCCGGAGATCGCCGTCATGAAAGCCAGCGGCGCCATTCAGTAAAGAAAAGGAGATCATACCATGAAAATCGTTCTGGCAGAAGTGCCCTATACCAAAGACAGAGACATCAGCGTCGAGAAGTCCTGCGTCCCCGTGGGGGCAGAGCTGACCATGGCCGTGTTCGACGAGCATGCCGAAAATAACGACGCGTTCTACGCCGAGATCAAGGACGCCGATATTATTATCGACGGCTACGTCCACTTCGGCAGGAAAGAGATCGACGCCATGAACCACTGCAAGGTCATCTCCTTCCAGTCCACCGGCTACAACGAGGCCGACCTCGACTACGCGAAGGAAAAGGGCATTGCCGTCTGCTCCATCCTCGACTACTGCACGCAGGAGACCGCCGAGAGCGCCATGGCCCTCATGCTCAACCTCCAGCGCGGCATCCGCCAGTATGACCGCAGTGTCCAGCAGGACCGCGTCTGGGATTACCAGGTCGTGCCGGGCCTCAAGCGCATCGCCGGTCAGGTCATGGGCATCGCCGGCCTCGGCCGCATCGGCCAGTCCGTCGCCCGCAAGGCGCAGGCGTTCGACATGGAAGTCATCGCCTACGACCCGTTCCTGCCGCCCGCCATTGCCGAGAATCTCGGCGTCAAGCTTGTCGATTTCGACACCCTGCTGGCCGAGTCCGATGTGCTGAGCCTGCACATGAACCTCACCGAGGAGAACTACCACATGTTCAACAAGGAAGCGTTCATGAAGTGCAAGAAGCACCCCATCATCGTCAACGAAGGCCGCGGCCCGCTGATCTGCGATGACGACCTCGTCTGGGCGCTCGACAACGGCTACATCCGCGGCGCCGCACTCGACATGGTCGAGAGCGAGGACCCGGACCTGAACACCTGCCCGCTCGTCGGCCGCGACGATGTGCTGCTCACCCCGCACAGCGGCTACTACTCCGACACGTCCAACTACCTCGTCGCGAAGCTGTCTATGGATAACGCCCTCTACTACGTCGCCGGCGAGTACGACAAGGTCAAGTCCATCCGCAACGGCGTCAACGCCTGAGCCATTTTCCCGCTTGCTTCCGCTGGGCTGCCAATTTCCAATTTCTCTTTTTCCACCCTTCTTTCTGTTCTGTTTTGCGATTTTATCGGACAAATCTTCTCTCCTACCAGCCGTCCAGTGGATTCCCAATATTCCCGTGTTCGCGTCCGGTCTCCGGCGCGGGCACGGGTCTGAAAACCGGCACGCGCCGGGCACCGCGACAGGTGTCCGGTGCTTTTTTGCGGTTGACAGTGCCGCGTAAGCACAGTAAAATCAAAAAAGCGGGCGGGGGTCCGCCAGAGAAAGAGAACGTTTTTTGATCGCGGAGGTATTTCCAATGGAACCTGCAAAAGTATATTTTTCCGATCTGCGCACGGATGAGGTCAGCACGCTTGAGAAGCTGCACCGGCTCATGAAGGCGGCCGGCTTCGAGCAGATCGACTTCAAGGACAAGTATGTTGCCATTAAGCTCCACTTCGGCGAACCCGGCAATATGGCCTATTTGCGCCCGAACTGGGCGCGCGTCGTGTGCGACTATGTGCGCGAGCTCGGCGGCAAGCCGTTTCTCACCGACTGCAACACGCTCTATGTCGGCGGCCGCGCCAACGCGCTCGACCATCTTGACAGCGCAATGCGCAACGGCTATACGCCCATGACCACCGGCGCGCAGTGCATCATCGCCGACGGGCTCAAGGGGGACGATTACGACCTCGTGCCCATCCGCGGCGGCAAATATCTGCGCGCGGCAAAGATCGGCCGCGCCATCATGGACGCGGATATCTTCATCTCCCTCACGCACGCCAAGGGCCACGTGTCCGCGGGCTTCGGCGGCGCGCTCAAGAACATCGGCATGGGCTGCGGCTCGCGCGCCGGCAAGGAGGAGATGCACAGCTCCGGCAAGCCCGTCGTCGATACGGATAAGTGCATCGGCTGCGGCAAGTGCGTGGAAAACTGCGCGCACAACGGCCCGCACATCGAAAACGGCAAGTGTACCATTCTGAAATATAAGTGCACCGGCTGCGGCCGCTGCATCAACGTCTGCCCGATGCACGCCATCCATGCGGACTATGCGATCGCAAACGAGCTGCTCAACTGCAAGATCGCCGAGTACGCCAAAGCCGTCGTCGACGGCCGTCCGTCGTTCCACATCGCGCTCGCGGTGGACGTGTCGCCCTGCTGCGACTGCCACAATTTCAGCGACGTGCCGATCGTGCCGAATGTGGGCATGTTCGCGTCCTTCGACCCCGTGGCGCTCGATACCGCCTGCGCGGACATGATCAACGTCCAGCCGGTCAACCCGAACAGCGTCATCGCGCATGAGCATGACCATCCGCACGACCACTTTACGGCCGCGCACCCGGACACCGACTGGCGCGCCGCCGTCGAGCACGGCGAGGCCATCGGCCTCGGCACGACGCACTATGAGCTCGTGACGGTGTGATTCTGCTTTCATGCAAAAGGCTCCCCCCGGATGGGGGAGCCTTTTGGCGTTATTGGAGTCCTTCAATCCAGCAGCGCGAGCGCCTGCAGGACGGCCGCGGCCGAAACGTCGGCCGCATGCTGCTCAAACTGCTCGAACGATGCAGCGGCCGTGCCGTCGGCGAGATCTGAGATCGCGCGCACCACGGCAAACGGCACGCCGCTCATGCTCGCCGCCTGCGCGACTGCGCCGCCCTCCATCTCCGCCGCCATGGCGGCCGGGAACGCGCGGCGGATGGCCGCCTTCGCCGCCGCACCGGAGATGAACTGGTCGCCCGTGGCGATCAGGCCGCGGTGCACCCGCTGCGTGCCGATCGCATTGCCGGCTGTCTGCGCCAGCAGGGCAGACAGCGCCGCATCGGGCGCGAACACCGTTGGCGCGCCGGGGTCGCCCATACACACGCAGCCGCGCACGAAGCCGATGGGCGCGGCGTCAAAATCATGCTGCACCAGCCCGTCAGCCACCACGATGTCACCGACGGCGAGGCCGCCAGCCAGTCCGCCCGCGATGCCGGTGTTGATGACCGCGCCGGGTGCGAACCGGTCGATGAGCACCTGCGTGCAGCGTGCCGCGCTGACCTTGCCGATGCCGCACCGGACGAGCACGACCTCCCGTGCGCCCAGACGGCCCGTGTGAAAAATCAGCCCCTGCACGGTCTCCTGTGCGGGCTGCGCAAGCGCCGCTATGAGTGCGGCGAGCTCCGAATCCATGGCACCGATCACGCCGATCCGGCCGTAAGACATGGGAATCTCTCCTTCCGGAGGCACGGCCGCGGCCGTGCCGTTTTTCGTCCACCTTAATCCATCCGCGCGCCGGTGTCAAGCCGCACTATGAAATTTATGAGTCGCTCATAAATTTGCGGATATCTTGTTCCCGCCGTGCGGCTTGCTATCATGAAGGCAAGCTCAAAAACCATAAGGAGGAACGCATCATGCTCAACGAAAATGTCAAAAAACTGCTCAAGGAAAACATGTGGGACCTGGCTACCTGCAGTGCCGGTGTGCCGAATGTGGTGCCGGTCGCGCTCAAGGACGTGACAGACGACGGCAAGCTCGTCGTCGGCGACGTGTTCCTGGACACGACGCTGCGCAACCTTGCCGCGAATGGCGGCCGCATCGCAATCTCCGTGTACGACGCCAAGACACTTGAGGGCTACCAGATCCGGGGAACGGCCGAGCACGTCTCGGACGGGCCGGTCGTGGCCATGTTCAAGGCTATGGTCGAGCAGATGTTTCAGGGCGCGGCCACGGCGAAGGGCGCGCTGGTCATCACGCCGGAGACCGTCATCGTCACGACGCCGGGCGCCGAGAACAAGAAAGTTCTGTAACGGCGCACGCGGGTACCGGAATGCGGCCCGTGCCCGCCTTTCACACACGCTTGAAATACTTGAAACTTTCCTGCGTCTGGTATACAATATCCTAAATGCCAGCCGTGGATAATCACGGGCAGGAGGAAAAGGAGACCACCGGGCTATGTTTCAAGTGGCGGTGTGCGATGATGAGGCGGTATTTCTCGACCGGACCGTGCAGATCCTGCACGACGCGTTCGGGGAGATGCCGCATGCCATTCAGACATTTCAAACCGCGGGCGCGGCGCTGTCTGCGATCGGGGAGACGGACTACCGGCCGGATATCGCCGTGCTGGACATCCGTCTGGCGGACGCAGACGGAATCGCGCTGGCCAAGCAGATCAACCGCAGCGTGCCGGCGTGCCGGATCATTTTCCTCTCCAGCTATACCGGCTACCTCATGGACGCCTACGAGGCGGAGCACGTCTACTATGTGCTCAAGCCGGACATGGCGGCGCGGCTGCCGGTCGCGCTGCGCAAGGCGCTGACGGCGCTGGCATCCGATAAGGCGCTGACCGTCCGGCGCGGCGCGTCCGTGCAGCGTATCGCGCTTGACCGGGTGCTGTGTCTCGAGCGCTTTCTGCACCGAACGGTCATCCACATGACCGACGGGGATCTGGAGACCACGCAGGATCCGCGGGAGCTGCTCGAGAGCGGACAGGCGGAGGATCACTTCATCCACTGCCACAAGAGTTTCTGGGTCAATGAACAGATGATCGCGTCCATGGAGCGCGACAATTTCCGCCTCAACGGCGGCATGCTCATCCCGATCAGCCGCTCGCACCGGGACGCGGCCAGGTCGGCGTTTTTCCGGCTGCTGGCCGGCCGGGCCGCGCAGATCGATGCGCAGGACGACGGAGATCTTGTCGCGGAGGGCGCACGGCATGGTGTATAACGGTTTTCTTGCGGACTTTGTTTTCAACACGTGCGTGATGGCGGTCTGGTGCGTGTTTTTGTGGCGCGTGCTCGACGGGCCGCGTTTTTCGTGGTGGGTCACGGCGTTGCTCACGCTGGGGATCTCCGCGGCTTACCTGGTCCCGGTCCTCACGCTGACAACGGCCGGCAGCGTGCAGCGTCTGCTGCTGTTCCCGACCGGGCCGCTCGCGCTGGCGTTTGTGCTGTTTTACGGCAAGCCGCTGCGCAAGCTGCTCGCGGTCGCCGTGGCTCTGCTCGGCTCGGTCTTGTTGGAGATGTTGTTTTCGGCCGTGACGGTTCACGTGTCGGATCTGGAGATCGATGCGCAGTACTCCGTCTGGGCCGACCCGCGCGCGATCGTTTACGGCGCAGTCTATGTGCTGCTTCTGGCATTGGTGCTGCTGGTGTTCAGTCTGCCGCTGACGCGCTCGAAAAATAACCTCTCCGGCAAGCAGCTGCTTATCTTTTCGGTGTTTCCGATCACGCAGATCATCTGTGCCGCCTCGCTTCAGGCGCTGATCGTCTATCCGCCGCGGTATGAATATGCGCCGGCGCTGCTGGTTGTGATGGCGCTGTTTCTGGTCTCGGACATCCTGCTTTACCGCACCATGGTGCATACGGAGCAGCGCGTGCAGCTCGAGGTGGAAAACCAGCTGCTCGAAAAGCAGCTCGACGCGCAGCTCGCGCACTACAGCGACCTGACCGGGCAGTACGAGCAGATCCGCGCCATGCGGCATGACATTTCCCACCATCTCAACACCATCAACGCCCTCCTGCAGGCGGGCAATCTGAAAGCGGCCTCAGAATATTCCGAGCAGCTGCTGCCGATGCAGACGTATATCTCCCAGCTCGGCAAATGCAAAAACCCAGTCGTGGATGCGTTCCTGTACAGCCGCATGCAGGATGCGGAGGCGAAAGGCGTGCCGGTGCAGGCGGACGTGTCGCTGCCGGTGGAGCTGCCGGTGTCCAACACGGACCTGATCGTCGCGTTCGGCAACATGCTCGACAACGCCCTGGAAGCCTGCGAGGGCGTGCCCGGCGCGCAGATCCGCTTGCAGGCGTATCTCGCGAAGGGGTACCTCGTCATTCACGAGCGCAACCCGGTGCGCGGTGAGCCTGCAGCGGCAAAGCCGCGGCGCATTCCGGAGCTGGAGCGCGGCGTGGGCTTTCGCGTGCTGAGCGGCCTGGCGCAGAAGTATGACGGCAGCTTCCGGCACGAACTGGAGCCGGGCGGTGACTATGCCGTCACGCTTATGCTGCGCGCCGCCAAGCCTGCGGCGACGGGATCGGAGGGCGCATGTGATGACTTATAACGGTTATGTGGCTGACCTGTTTTTTAACGCTTGCGCCATCGCCCTGTGGGCGGCGTTTTTGTGGCGTGTGCTCGACGGGCCGCGCTTTTCGACCTGGCTGACGGCGGTGCTTGCCGCAGCCATCGGGGCTGTGTATATGGCGGCGACCCTGCTGCTTACGAACGTGGGGCAGGTGCGCACGCTGATGTTCCCACTGTGCTCGCTCGCGATGGCGTTTTTGCTCTTTCGCGGCCGGGCCGGGCGCAAGATGCTTGCGGTCGCGGCGGAGCTGGCCGTCTCTCTGCTGATGGAGCTGATGTTTACGCCGCTGATGATCGACCTTCAGTCGAGCGACAAGCTGTCGGTCTGGGCCGACCCGCGCGCGCTGATCTACGGTGTGACGTTTTTGCCGGTGCTGGCACTGGGGCTGGGGCTGCTCAGTCTGCTGTTCACACGCTTGAAAAACAACCTCTCCGGTAAGCAGCTGCTGATCTTTTCGGCGTTTCCGATCACACAGATGGTCTGCGAGGCCTCGCTCGTGACACTGATGTTTACGCCGCCGCACTATGAGTATATCCCCATGCAGCTGACCGTGTCGGTGTTGTTTCTGGTCTCGGACATCCTGCTCTACCGCACCATGGTGCATACGGAGCAGCGTGTGCAGCTCGAGGTGGAAAATCAGCTGCTGGAAAAGCAGCTCGACGCACAGCTCGCGCACTATAGTGACCTGACCGAACAGTACGAGCAGATCCGCGCCATGCGGCATGACATTTCCCACCACTTAAATACCATCCACGCCCTCCTGCAGGAGGGCAATCTGCAGGCGGCATCGGAATACTCCGAGCAGCTGCTGCCGATGCAGACGTACATTTCCCGCCTCGGGAAATGCCGCAACCCGGTCGTGGACGCATTCTTGTACAGCCGCATACAGGACGCGGAGGCAAAGGGCGTGCCGGTGCAGGCGGACGTGTCGCTGCCGGTGGAGCTGCCGGTGTCCAACACGGACCTGATCGTCGCGTTCGGCAACATGCTCGACAACGCCCTGGAAGCCTGCGAGGGCGTGCCCGGCGCGCAGATCCGCTTGCAGGCGTATCTCGCGAAGGGGTACCTCGTCATTCACGAGCGCAACCCGGTGCGCGGTGAGCCTGCAGCGGCAAAGCCGCGGCGCATTCCGGAGCTGGAGCGCGGCGTGGGCTTTCGCGTGCTGAGCGGCCTGGCGCAGAAGTATGACGGCAGCTTCCGGCACGAACTGGAGCCGGGCGGTGACTATGCCGTCACGCTCATGCTCAAGGCTGCACCCGACCCAGTCGTAAATCCAGAAAAAATAGCAGAGAGGAGCTAATTTTATATGCGTATTGCGATCCCTTATGAAAACGGAAACATTTTTCAGCACTTTGGCCGCTCGGAGGCGTTTAAGTTTTATGACGTCGACGGCGGCGCTGTCACGGCGACGGCCGTCGTGTCCACGAACGGCAGCGGCCACGGCGCGCTGGCGGGTTTCCTCGCGGCGCATCACGCAGATGCGGTCATTTGCGGCGGCATTGGCGGCGGTGCGCAGTCGGCACTCACGGAGGCCGGCATCCGGTTTTACGGCGGCGTGAGCGGCAGCGCGGACGCGGCGGTGCAGGCGCTGCTCGACGGCTCGCTCGGCTATGATCCCGAGGCGCGCTGCGATCATCACGACCACGCGCACGGCGCGGGCCACACCTGCGGCGAGCACGGCTGCGGTGAACACGGCTGCCACAGTTGATGGCAACGGCATTGAGCAAGGGCTCCGGAAAACCGGAGCCCTTGCTCGTTTTCGGCGGCACAAAGAAAATTTCCAGTTTTCTCTGTCAGCGTCTTGACATTCCGGGCGGGATGTGCTACTTTTTTGTTGACCAGATGGTAAATGAAAATCTGGGTACATATTGATTCGATCAAGGGGAGGAAATACCATGACACAGTCCGTGAAAGACGAAGCGAAATTCCTGGATACCCGCCTCGACGACGAGACCGCCGCCGTACTGGAAAAATGGAACCTGGCCATCCTCGGCGCAGCTCTGCTGCACGACGCCGACCACATCCGTCAGGCCATCCGCTGGCACTATAAGATCCCGCTGCAGCTCTGGGTCATCAACCTGGCCGTGTACGTTTTGCCCACCGTGGCGGAGTTTTTGCTGAAAAACAAGCGCGCGTCCTCGTTTTTGACCGTCGCCGCCAACGGCATCGTCACGAGTGCGGCGTTTTTGAAGGTGCACCTGTTCAAGCCCACGACGGACATTTGGGGCGCCTGGAACTACAACTACTTCAAGCTCGCCAAGGGCGTGTGGCACGAGGGCCAGTTCATCAAGGGCATCGACTGGATCGACTGGGCGCTGCTGCTCGACCTGCCCGCCGTGGCCATCCCGGCGTGCATGACGGCGATCAAAAAGCGCAGGGAATTCAAGCAGAACCTGCTGGAAGCGGGCGAGGAGGCCTGATTTTATGGAGAGGGAGCGCCGGCTGTGCGCTCCCTTTTTTGACTTGGGGGCAAGCAAATGAAAGACATTTCGCTGAGAATTCTGGACATGGAGTGCGCCGCGTGCGTGGCACGGCTGGACCGTGCGCTGGAAAAGCTGCCCGGCGTGCAGCGCGCGGCGGTGAACTATACTGCCGCCTCGGCGCTCATCACCTACGACGAGGGCGTGACCAATCTCGCCGCAATCGCGGCGCGGGTCAAACGTGCGGGCTTTCGCGTGCCGGTCGAGGAGCAGGATCTGCTCCCGGCGGAGGCGGATGCGGCCAAGACTGCCGCCGCGGCGGATGCGCTGCGCGCGGTGTTCGGCGTCAAGGATGCGGCAGTGCAGGCGGACGGCACGCTCACGGCGTACCTCTGGCCCATCGGCGTAGACGGGCGCGACCTTGCCGCTGCCTGCGCGGACGCGGGCTGCGCCGTCACGCGCGGCGAGCTGCGCGGCGGCGACGCGGATCAGGAGCTCGAAAAGCGCATGGACCTGCTCAAAACGCTCGTGACCTCGGCCTGCTGTACGGCGCCTCTCATGCTCGAGATGCACCCGAAGCTGCAGTTCCTGGCCGGAACGGCGCTGCAGTTTGGCCCCGGGCGGTATTTTTACAAGAGTGCGTGGAGGGGAGCGCGCAACCGCACGTTCGGCATGGATTTCCTCGTCTCGCTCTCGTCCACGCTCATCTATCTCTACAGCGCTTACGTAACGTTCACGCCGCGCACGAGCTACAAGCTCTACTTTGCGTCCGACGGGGTGCTGCTCTCGCTCATCCTCTTCGGCAAGTATATGGAGCAGGTCGCGGCCGGGGAGGCCAACTCCGCCATCCGCAGACTCATGCATCTGCAGCCGCGCACAGCCGTGGTGCAGCGCGGGGACACGTTTGTCGAGCTGCCGGTCGACCAGATCGCGGAGCACGACCGGGTACGCATCCGCCCCGGCGAGCGCGTGCCGGTCGACGGGACGATCGTCAGCGGCCGGTGCGCGGTCGACGAGTCCATGCTCACCGGCGAGAGTATGCCGGTGGATAAGGTGTCCGGCGACAAGGTCATCGGCGGCAGCCTCAACCGCTCGGGCTCTGCCATCGTTTCGGCCGAGGCGCTGGGCAAGGCGTCCGTGCTTGCGCAGATCATCCAGATCGTGCGGCAGGCCCAGTGTGAAAAAGCGCCTGTGCAGCGCTTTGCCGACAAGGTTGCGCGCTGGTTCGTGCCGGGTGTCATCGGTGCGGCGGCGCTGACGTTCCTCGTCTGGTACCGGCGCATCGCGCCGCGCAATCTCGAGCGCGCGCTGCTCACCTGCTGCGATGTGCTCTCGGTCGCGTGTCCGTGCGCGCTCGGCCTCGCCACACCGACGGGGCTCATGGTTGGTTCTGGCCGCGCGGCGGAGCACGGCATTCTCTTCAAGAGCGGCGCGGAGCTCGAAAACGCCTACAAGGCTGACTGCGTTGTCTTTGACAAGACTGGCACGCTCACAAACGGCGCGCCTGCGCTCACGGACGTCTGCCCGTGCGGCACCGTGCAGCCGGAGACGCTCGTGCGGCTCGCCGCCGCGCTCGAGCAGTGCTCAGACCACCCGCTGGCGCGCGCCGTCACGGCGTATGCGCAGCAGCAGTCCGACGCGCCGCTGCCGCAGGCGGAGGACTTTTCCTATGAACTCGGCCGCGGCGTGCGCGGCACGGTCGCGGGCGCGGCTGTCGTCTGCGGCAGCCGGACGTGGCTCAATGAGCTGGGTATCGACACGGCCCCGCTCGCCGCGCTGCCGGATCTGCGCGCGCAGGCCAAGACGGAGCTGTGTGTCGCACGTGACGGCATTGTGCTCGGCACGCTCGGCATCGCTGACACGCGCAAGACCGAGGCGGCCGCCGTCGTCGCGCAGCTCAAGGCGGCGGGCAAGGAGGTCTGGATGATGACGGGCGACCACGCCCGCACGGCCGAGGCCATTGCTGCCGAGGTCGGCATCGACCACGCGCTCTCCGAGGCGCGGCCGGACGAGAAGGCTGCCGCCATCGAGCGCCTGCGCGCGCAGGGGAAAACGGTCTGCATGGTCGGTGACGGCATCAATGACACGCCGGCGCTCGCCGTGGCGGACTGCGCGGTCGCCATGGGCGGCGGATCGGACATCGCCATCGAGTCGGCGGGCATCCTGCTGCCGTCCGGCAACCTCGAGAAGCTGCCGGAGCTGTTTGACATCTCGCGCGCGACCATCCGCACCGTCCGCCAGAACCTGACGTGGGCGCTGTTTTATAACCTCGTCAGCATCCCGGTCGCGGCGCTCGGTGTGCTGCATCCGTCGATCTGTGCCACGGCCATGTCGGCCAGCTCGATCGGTGTACTCATGCACTCGCTGCGGCTCAAGGACGGCGGCAAAAAGGAGAGACGTTTCCCATGGAAGAAAAAGTCCTGACGACGCATGTCCGCGGCATCTACTGCCGCCAGTGTCCGGAGTGGATCGTGGACGACCTGCTGCACACGCGCGGCGTGCTCGACGCGGCGGTGTCGTTCTGGCGCGCGGAGCTGACCGTGCGCTATGACCCACAGATCGTCACCGAGGCGGAGCTGCGCCGCGTGCTTGCAGATTGCGGTTACCCCGCCTGTGAAAAAGGCGCGCCGGGGTCGAACCCGCTGCGCAACGCGCTCAAAAGCGCCCTCGGCCGCGGGCCGAAGGGGTGAGGGACATACCTTTTTTCTGACCAGTATTGCGGACAGCTTTTGCGGCGGCTGCCGCATAAAATAAGGGCAGCTGTGCCCATATTGGTCAGAAAATGCTGTGCGGTGGTGAGAAGATGGAGCAGAAATTACGGCGGGATCGCAATCTTGGCGACAACTTGCGCCGCCTGCGCAATGCCAGCGGACTCTCGCAGGAGAAGCTGTGCGCCGAGCTGCAGCGCCGCGGCTGCGACATTGGCCGCACGACCTATGCCAAATACGAAGCGGGCGAGCGCAATGTGCGCGTGAGCGTGCTGCTCGCGCTCAAAAAGCTCTACGGCTGTCCGTTTGATGCCTTCTTCGTGGGGCTCGACACGGCGGACGGCGCCGAAGCCTGACAACAAGACAAGAAAGCGCCGCCCCGGAAGCAGATCGCTTCCGGGGCGGCGTTTTTGCGTTATAGGTTATAGATAGAATTTCGGCTCCTTGCGCCCGGCGCAGTATTTTTTCACCGTGGCGGCCGCGGCCAGCCGCAGCGGCAACGGTACGCTGCGCCCGGACTGCGGGCAGATCTGGATGCAGCGCAGACAGGAGATGCACTTGGCCTTGTCCACCTTCTGCGGCGCGTCCTTCGGGATGGCGCCGGCGGGGCAGTTGTCCGCGCACAGGCCGCAGCGGATGCAGCGCAGGCCGCCGGTCGGCTTAAGCGGCAGACCGTTGTAGGCGCGGTAGTTCGGGCTGCCGGGCACGGTGATCTCGGCCGGGGCGTCGGCGGAGATGCGGGATTTCAGCTGCGTGCAGAATTCTGCGATCTTTGCGCGGTCGGACGCGTCCGGCCGGCCGGCGGCGATGTCGGTATTGACCGAGTGCGGCGCAATGACCTCCGCCGCCGCGATCACGCGAAAGCCCAGCGGGGCGAGCGTGTCGCGCATTTCGAGCAGGGCGTCGTCCACGGCGCGGTTGCCGAATACGGCTACAAGCACGGCCGGGGTGTCCGTCCCGCGCAGGGCACGCACGCGCGCGAGGCACGGCCCGGGTACGCGGCCGCCGTAGACCGGGAAGAACACGAGCAGACAGTCATCGGCAGAAAACGTCTTTGCCTCGGCGCAGACGGTGATGTCGGTGCAGGCATCGGCGGCGTTCAGGTTTTCTGCGAAGAGCCCGGCGACATGCTGCGTGCCGCCCGTGGGGCTGAAGAAATACAGGTGCAGGTTGCGCGGATGCATGGCATGGCCTCCCAATTTCAGATTGCCTGTATTATAACGAAAAATATCCGCGAATGCAATGCTTTTTGGCCACTGGTCAGTACAGCTGCAGCTCGGACAGGTAAGCGTCCAGCCGGGACAGCCGCTGCTGCGGATACACGCCGAGCGTGCGGCTGAACTCAAAGGCGATGACCTCGATGAGGAAGTTCACACCGATGTAGGAGTTCGTGGGTGTGGGGCTGGAGAGGTCGGCAAGCAGCACGATGTCCGCGTCGCCGGCGAAGGGCGCGGTGAGCTTGTCGGTGATGACGATCAGCCGGCAGCCGGCGTTGTGCGCCATCTCGGCCAGCACGCACGTCATGCGCGAGTAGCGCTCGGCGCCGAGCAGGATCACGCAATCGTGCGGGCCGTAGTCGAGCAGCTTTTCCACGCAGCGGGTGTCTGCGTCGCAGAAATACTCCACGTGCCGGGTATACTGCGACAGCAGCACGCCCAGGTGCCGCGCCGGCCCCGCCAGACCGCGGAAGCCGGAGACAAAAATGTGCTCACTCTCGAGCAGAATGCGCACGATCTGCCCGTATTTTTCCGGGTCGTTCTTGCGGTAAGTCTCCTGCAGACAGTCTACGGCGAACTGCAGGCACTGAAACGAGCTCAGGTCCTGATACTTTTGCAATTTGTCCGGCACCTGATGCTGCGGGATGACGTATTTTTCACGCTCGATGACCTGTGAGAGCTCGCTGCGCAAACTCTCCTGCAGCTCGCGGAAGCCGCGATAACCCAGTGTGCGGCACAGGCGGATCACCGAAGTGTCACTCACGCCGAGCGCAAGCGCGATGTCCTTGGCCGTTAAAAAATATAGCGAGCCGCTGTGCTCGAGAAAATAATCCGCGATGACCTTTTCCGTCCGCGTCAAATGCGCGCTTTGAATGCGCTGTTCCAGTTTACCGCTCATGGGAACACCATCCTTTTTTCTGGGGATTGTGAGCAGTGCCGCAACGAATGTTGCAGCAGCAACAACATTATACTGTATAAATTGTAGAAAATGCAATAGTGCATGAAAAACATTGAAAATTCAATTGACTTTTACGCATAAAAGAGCTAAAAATACCGCATACAACAATACCGGTGTTGGATTATTTGAGAGGAGGACCTCACAATGGAGAAAAACAAACGTATGCAATTTTACGGGGGCACGCTCGGCGCGTGTGCGCCGCTGCTGGTCTTCATGTGCCTCATGATCGTGATCGCCGCGATGAAGAAAGTGTCCCTGGTGTTGTTCTGCATGGCAGGTTTCGCCGGACTGTGCGTGGCGTTCCTGCTGGCAAAAAACAAAAAGGAGTTTGAACAGGCAGTCGTGGACGGCCTGAAAAACGATACCCTGTGTGTCATCATCTTCGCGTTCCTGCTGGCCGGCATCCTGTCGCAGGAGCTGCGCCAGAGCGGCCTCATTCAGGGCCTGACCTGGCTCGTGATGAAGCTCGGCCTGAGTGCCGGCTTCCTGCCGCTGGTGGCGTTTCTTGTCTGCCTGCTGATTTCGACGGCCTGCGGCACGTCCAACGGCGCGATTGTCGCCGTGCTGCCGGTGCTGCTGCCGGTTGCGGCCACGGTTGGCGCGAATCCCTCCGTCGTGGTCGGCGCCATCGTCAGCGGCGCGATCTTCGGCGATAACCTCGCCCCGATTTCCGACACGACCATTGCCTCCGCCCTCACGCAGGACGCGGAAGTGCGCGATGTCGTGCGTACCCGTCTGCCGTATTCGCTGATCGCCGGCGTCATTTCCGCCGTGCTGTTTATCATCGTCGGCATCAAGACGTCCACATCCGTCACGCTGCCGGACGTCATCGACCCGTCGTATGCCAAGACGCTCGTCATGCTCATCATCCCGGTCATCATGATTATCCTGATGCTCCGCGGCTGGAATCTCATCAGCACGCTCATCGTCTGCGATCTGGTCGGCTTTGTGCTGTGCCTGGTGTTCGGTTTCCTCGACGTGCCGACGCTGTTTTCGGCCACCGGCCCCATCGGCGCCGGCCTGACCGGCATGCTCAATGTCATCTGCTTTAGCTTCTTCATGTTTGCGCTGCTCGAGATGCTCAAGCGCAGCGGTGTGTTTGACATGCTGCTCGAAAAGCTCAACCATGCCAGCAAAACGCCGCGTCAGGCCGAGCTCGTCACTATCCTGCTGAGCTGTCTCTTATACACATCTCCGAGCCCA
>ENA-OZGP01000213-OZGP01000213.1-human-gut-metagenome-genome-assembly--contig:-NODE-213-length-17992-cov-6.339689_pt1 | contig 17992 bp, 17 predicted proteins | sample MGYA00245122_ERZ653669 | MGnify/ENA primary metagenome ERZ653669 (study PRJEB26926, sample SAMN06165247) | human gut metagenome | biome: ENVO:00009003; feature: ENVO:2100002; material: ENVO:00002003... | reverse complement strand
GAGATTACTACGCGTCTCGTGGGCTCGGAGATGTGTATAAGAGACAGCTTCAAGCGACCAAACTTTAACCTGCAATATAATATTTAAGCCAATCCTATTGGCTTTGCCCTCATAAACCCACCCAAAATCATCTGATTTCCGCCATTCTCAAACTCTGCGACAAATGCCCGCAAAGCCGTTCAACCCCTCCTATGGTAAACTTACCCCACCGACCGCCAAAACTCGCCACACGGGGCAACGTGGTGCGAACTGCGGCGAGTTACTGCTCAGACTGCTTTTCCGTTTCGGCAGGCAAGAAGTTTCTCGGCTTTCTTGCAGGCTTTTTTGCCGACATCATGTCAATGAAATCACGGACGTTCTGCGGCACATTTTTCTGATACAAGCCGTCAATGCACTTGTCGATTTCATCCGAAAGCTTAATATTTTTCTGCTCCAAATACATTTCCAGAGCCGCTAATTTTTCATCACTAATTGTTATCGCAACTGATTTTTTCATTCGCTGTCACCTCCGTTTTCATCAATTTTATCCTGCACTTCCTGCGGATAGTCAACGCCCTCATAGGTACACCAGCTTACCCAACCGCCGTTTGAAACGAGGTCTTTTGTCACATATCCTGCTGATTCGGAACAGTAAATCACCTCGCCGTCACCGACATATATCCCATGCTGACTGCCGTCAAACAGTCCTATACCTGCGACCTCAGGCATGGTATCAAGACTGCCTTGCTCGGTGAAAACAAGCGTCTGAAACTGATTTCCAAACGACTTTTCATCGGGATTGTAATTCAGATATCCAAGCATAAGTCCTGCATTATCGCAGTATCTGATGCGGTCAACATCGTCACGATTCCCGATTGCACCCGACTTAAATCCCCAGCCTGAGATGTACGCATTCTCCGCCCAAGCCGCAAGATCGGCGCAGTTCTTTGTGCTTTCATCGCTGAACATATACCCGTTGATCGTAGAATTCATCACCCAAGTGTAGGTTCTCATAAATTCGTCATAGCCGATCTCCAAGCCGTAAGTTGAATTTATCGCAGTTATCAAATCGCTGTCATTCGGAGCAACAGCAAACAGGTTGGCATAGGATTCCGCATTGAAATTTTGCACGTCACCGAAGTATGACATATATATCAGCTGTGCTTTTATGGTCTGAGAGCGAACTCCTGCGCCACTCATGGCGTCCTCGATTTCCTGACCGCTGTTTTGAATTTCGGTTATTTTCGCCTGCTGTTCGCTGTCAAGGCTTTCAAACAAAGCCGAATCGCTGAACATTTCAGCGTTAATTTCAGGTTGCTCGATTTCCATACTGCCCATGCTCGAAAGCACAGCTACGGGCAGGCACATTAAGCCAATAAATCCAACGGCGATACTCCCGATCAACACAAACAGCTTTCCTCGTTTCTTTTCGTCGCCCAGAATATATATCGCTATCTTTTTCAGAGCTGCCGCAACTGTTGCAGACATTACCGACCACCACCGTTTCCAAACAACACAGCCTTGTACTGCGGAGCGATGACCTGTAACAGATACCTCTCATTTCCGCACCTGTAAAGGCAAGTACCACGTTCGGGATACTTAATCAAAGCATATTCCGACTCCTCCAACTGCAGGGTGTCAATGAATGCAGTCGGCGAAATATTACCGGGGTTGAACAGAAAATGGTGAGACGGAATACTGAACAGCGGCTTGGTGAACTCCTTGATCTCAGGCAGCAGGAAGTCCTCGATATTCTGACTTGCCAGAATAAACGAGGACTCTTTCTTACGCACACGTTTCATACCGTTGCGAATATATTCGATTGCCGTCATATTTGTAAGGAATAAATATAACTCATCGACTGCCGCAACAGTATTTCCGCGCCCTAAAAGCTGATCGCTCATGTAGCTTAGAATGTTGAACAGCAGCGTATCTTTCAGCCGTTTGTTTGTATCCATAAGACCTTTTACTCCGAAACAGATAAACTCGCTGTCTTTGATGTTGGTGTGTCCATTGAAGTATTTGCTTTCCGCTCCTTTACACATACTGTGTAACCCCAGACAGATGTTCTGTAAAATTTCTTCTGTGTAAAGCTGCTTTTTAGACTTATCAAAAGCGTAAAACTCCTTTTCCACAAAGTCATAGAGATCTGACATCATGGGATGATCCTCGCTTTTCAGCGTATTGAAATCCGTAAAATCATCTATGCCGAATCTTGCGTACAGTTTCATCAGCATAATTTCGATCGTATCTATCTCTGCGTCTGTGAAGTCCTTGTACGCTCTGAAAAAATCCTTGAGATAGCTGATGTGCTGACTGAGCCTTGTGACCTTTCGGAAGGTTTCCGGACTGTCATCTGTGGACCTTTCTCCGTCTGACCACGCTTTCGGTTCAAGAGGATTTATCATAAATTCTCCCGACATCATATCGATATACGTTCCGCCAAGGTTTGAACATAAATCTTCGTATTCATGTTCAGGGTCTAAAACCAACACACTTTTGCCTGCCTCACGCTGATTGCACAGCAAAAGTTTCATCAAGTAGGACTTGCCCTGACCGCTGTTGCCGAGGATAAGAATATTGCTGTTTGTCTTATCCTCGGTACGCTTATCAAAGTCCACAAGCACGTTGCTGCCGTACTTATCTCTGCCGATATAGAAGCCGTTTTCGTCGGTTTTTCCGCTGTAATTCAAGGGGTATAGATTTGCTACAGAACTTGCAGGAAGAACACGTTCAAACTGAGTTGCGAACACATTATTGCCAGTCGGCAAAACCGATAAAAAGCCCTCTTTCTGACGGAGGAGCAGACGGTCTACGCTGATTTTTGAACGGGTAAGCTCCATTTGTATATCCGCCTGTAATTCTTTCAGCTTTTCCTCACTTGTTGCTTTCAGTTCAATAAATACAGCCGTATGCAGGAGCGGTTCTTTATTGCGGCGAAGTTCACTCAAAAGCTCCACCACATCATTTATGTTATCCTGAGCCTTTATGCTCTCGTTCACATCGTTTGTGGTAGTCATCATGTGGTTTTTACGCATCACTTGCTGAACGATCTTCCGCTGCTCCATACTTGTCACAAGGCGGTTGTAAATGCGAAGCGTTACTCCGTTCCTGTCTGCAAGGTGAGCGAGGATAGCCGTTTCTTCTGTTGAAGTCGGATATTCCGTTACCGCCCAGCAGGACTTGTAGAAGTTTCCGCAGATATAGTGGTCGGTGTAAAACTTGATTATTCCCGGAACAGTTCGGTCAAAAAAGTCCTTTGTGCTGATAATTTCAAGCTGTTCGTCCGTCAGATTTTTCTTTTTTCGTAAATTAATTCTCATGCAATCCCTCCAGATTAAATTCGTTTTCTCCCTCAATATCGGGGATTTCCTCGCCCGATATGCTCGTTCCGAAGTAAAGTGCAAGCATACGCTTTATGTCAGACTTACTCATTCTACGAGCCGTAAAGCCGTGTTCTGAGATTGCTTTGTCAACACGATTAAGCGTGCTGAATATCTGCTCGTCCTTTTCACGCCTGAACCGTACCGCAAAAATAAACTGTCTTGCCGAGGACATCTCTACCTGAATCTCGTCAAGAAAATCATAGTCCGCCTGCAAGAGTTTCCGCACCGCCTCGTTCTGCTCCGTCTGCAAACGCTTTTTCACATACATTTTGTTTGAGTCAAAACACTCGCAGGAGTCAAGAGCAAGTATCTCGAGATCAGGTATAGTGCTTAACAGCATCATAAGATGATGTATCTTCACGTCGATGTTAGCCGCAGACAGCACGGAAATATTGGTCGGCTCTACGCTGAAAAATGCTATCTCAGCTTTGTCGGTTTTTACGCCGAAACGAGTAAAGCGTTCAAGACCGATAAGGCCCTGAACGCTGTTTTTGTTCTTTGTCATTTAATTTTCCCTCCAAAAATACAATTGCTGCGATGTCAGAAAGAACTTCGCAGCATTAAAAATATAGTCCATAATCGCCGTTTCGTCAACTCGAAGCGAGAGAAACGCAAAGCAGGCGGTCGCCGCAAAAGGCAGGACGTTCCACAGATTCACAAGCACAATTACCGACAGAATTATTCCGCCGCAGATTATGATAAAATCACGAACATTCCAGAACCATAGCTTTACGTTAGCTCTCAGGTTTTCGGGGTAGATGTAGGTTTTCAAGTTATCACACTCCATTTCTTCACATAAAAAAACAGCCAAGCTTTTGCTTGACTGCACAAAAATATTTAATTATATTACATAGACAAACTGGGATTTTATTCATTCAGCAAGTCTTGTAATTCATCCAAAAAACGGCAAACATGAAAGCCGTCACAAACGGCATGATGCACTTGAATCGATAAGGGAATATAGTATTTTCCGCCATCCTCATAATACTTCCCAAACGTAAATATCGGCAGTAGATAGTCATATCCTTTTTTTAGATTTAAGTTAAAGCCTTCAAAGCTTGTCCACGGTATCATCGAAACAGGGAAAGTGTTTACCGGAGGATTAGGCTTTGCGAACATTCCCTTTCGTTCACCATAAGCGTCTATATCCTTTTGATAGTTCTGAAGAAACTCAGTATAGTCTGCTGTAAACTCAGTCCAAATACTCGAAAAGGTTTCAGTTTCCTTATGAAAGATTGTGTAGCAAGGCAGCATTTCTGAAAAAACACCTACCTGTCCGTTTTTATCTAATGCCGTCCTGAACTCTTCGTGTCGATTGAGGATTGTTGTAACCCCATATAAGAGAGTCGGATATAATTTTTTTCCATCCTTTTTCAACTTAGAAATATCGAGTTTTACCGTCATACTATATGTGCAGGGCGTATTGTCAAAATAGTGGTCGAAATACTCTTTTCGTGTCCAATTATTTATATCAATCTTTGTGAATTGCATCATTTATCCTCCGCAAATTCCGATTTGTCGCTCAATTTTAAAAAGTAAACTAATAAAAGTATATCACAAACTTCGCTGTCTGTCAAACCAATATTTATTTACGTTTTCCCCTTAATCATACCGACAGCCCTCGCCCCCATAGAAACAGTATGGCTGACAGACATCATATTGACTCTTACGGAAGTGTCCAACCCATACATCTGCGCAATCCTCGGAACTTCCGTTGCCGACAAGCAAATACCAACCGCAAGCAGAGCGTGTTGAGTGTAGGTCAGCAGTCCGAGATAGAGGATAGTTGTCTGCAAAAACGCCGTCAGACAGGTGGCAATAACTTGTTTGCACCAGCTGTAAAAACCGTCCGTGTAACCTCTCGGAATGCCAAAAAGATACAGACTTCCCACAGCAATCTGACACAGCATGATGCCGCCACGCTTGATGTTTGAAAACACAACTTTCACTGTACAATAGCCGAAAAGTATGATAAAAAACAGGCTGAACAGACTTACGTCCATCGCCAGTGCCATAATCACGGTCAGCCCCGAATCAGCTACTGTCGTTGTTGTTCCCGATATGAAATTTCCAAGCAAATCGCTTGAAAATGTACCCTGCAAATTAACGCAAAACGAGTAAAGTCTTTGCGGAACAACAGTAACCAAACTTGCCGCCATAAAGCCTTTCAGCACATTCAGACAAGTGTTTTTGATGTTCGCCTGACCAGATTCATAGGCTATCGCCGTGTCAAATACCGCTACGATAAGTCCGCAGACAAACAGCATCCATGCGAGACTGTGGAACAATGCTATGAACGACTGCACCCACGACAGAGCGAAAATACTGCTTGTGCTTGCATTGATAAATTCAAAAAGATCGGCTACTGCGCCGTAAATGAGGTTGAAAAGCCACTCAAACATAATATTCCATATCTCGTCGGTAATTGCGTCTACCGCAGAACCTACCGTGTTATCCCAAAGGCTTGATATTCCGTCGCCTATCCAGTCAATGGCGTCGCCGATCCAATCAAACATCCGCACCACCTCCTGCCTTTGTTATCTCGCCCTTTACTCTGTACAGCGAGCTGCGGCGTCCTCCTTGGATATGATAGCGAGGTATCCGTTCTAACAATCCACGGTTTTCAAGTTCCGTAAATGCACGATACACCGTGCTTTTGTGTATACTCAAATCTTCTGCTATCCTGCGCACAGAGGGAAAACATTCTCCGTTTTTATCCGCACGGTTTGCAAGATAACAGTACACAGCCACAGCCTTGTGGCTCAGACCTAAATCGTAAATTCTTCTCGGTAATATCAATTTGCATCAGCCTCCTCACGTTTTAATTTTCGCTTTTCTCATCGGAAATTCATCAAATTCTTCATCATCGACAGACACTTCAATTTCCGCAGCAACAGCTTTTTTCTGCGGATATTTAACCTCCACATCTCTGATTAATTCATCACGATTTTTGTAACAAACCTGCCTTGCTGTTTTATCAGGGAGACAGTATTCTTCCTCAAATTTAATCCCCCATTTAAAGAACAATTTCAGCTTTGAAATCATCGGGTGTGTTCCTGTTTTCATTACGATAAATTGACCTTTTGGCATAGATTTGAGTTCGTCCACAGTCATAAGCGGTCTGCCTATCATCTGAAGTGACTGTGATTTTTCCTTTCCGCACGACACAGAACCTGACAATACAGTTTGCTCTCCCAACGCTTTTGACAGTACTTCCGCTGATTGAGAATTTGGCGCAAAACCTCCGAACACGGTAAGCTGAGTGTTGTCGGTGATTATCTCCATGCCCTGTTTTCCGTAGTTCTGTTCAAGCTGTGCAAAGGACTGAATTATCGCAACGATTGATATTTTTCTTGAACGTCCTGCCGAGAACATTGCTTCAGCACCCTCTATCTTAGGAAAAGTTCCGAACTCGTCGCAGTAAAACATAACTCTGTTTTTAAGCTTTCCGCCGTTTTCATCTGCAATGACTAATATCTCACGGTATAGCTGTTGGATAAGCAGACTGACCATAAAGTACTTGCTTGTATCTTCTTCGGGCAGAACAATAAAGATAGCAGACTTTTCATTGCAGAACTTCTCGGCGTCTATCGCCGTTCCAAAGCACAGCATTTGTTCAAGTTCAGAATCAAGAAAACTGTTTAATCGTGATAATGCCGTACTCATTACAGACAGCATTGACTGATCGGAAGCGTTGAGCGCCGCTCCTGCAAGCCATTTGGCTTTGTGTTCGCTTGGGAGCTTGTCCATAAGCTTTGTAAAATACATCTTAGGCTTTGCTTTCGGCGCAGGCTGATACTTTGCAAGCAAGTCTTGGATCAGCTTAAAAACTGAGACAATAAGCCTTTCGTTTTTGTCGCCAAACTCCGCTAAAAGCAGGATAACCGAGGCAAGAAGTCCTTCCGCTGCGTCATAGAAAAATGCGTTCTGACCGTAGCTTGAGCTGTCACCTCCGCCGATATTGATAATTGTCTTTGCTGTTATCTTTGCATACTTTTCCGCTTTTGCTTTCGCAGATAAATTGCTTTTATCCGCCAGATATTCGTCCATATACTTGTTGACAAGATGCAGAATGTTGTTCTCATCACTTCGTGTCGGATTTCTCAGATCAAGCACAGAAACATTGTAGCCATAGTGCTTGCTTGCGATAGTGCCATAATTTCGTGCTATGTCGCCCTTTGTATCTGTGCTGACAAAGGACATTCCGCTTGCACAGGCAAGCTCTATATTTGGATACAAGAAGTAGGCTGTTTTTTCCACGCCTGCGGCGCCTACCATAAGAGTATGAACATCGCCCGTGTCTACAAGCGCAACAGTCTTTTTGCCCGAACCTCTGCACCCAACCACCGTTCCTTGAACAGTCGGAAGAGCCACGCCTTTACGCCATTTCTCAGGCTCAAATGGCAAAGGGATAAAAGTCTGCTTTATCTCCGATTTAGTCGCCCACCTCGCAGTTCCATGCTGACCGTCACCGATCTTTTTAGCCTTTATTCCGTTAAGTGACTTATTGTCAAGTAAATTTACCAATACTGCAAAAACAACAAAAATCACAACCAAAATTCCAATTAAAATCATTTGTTTTTCACTCAAAATTTCACTTCCAATCACCATAAAATACTCTTTCTTCTGTATTTAAATAACATAGTTAGTTTGTTATCTTCAAGGTATTGCGCTGTGAGGCGGAGGGTATCGCATTACCCGAACTCCATACACGGTTCGGGTTCAGAAATGATATCTATATCCTCGCACTGCTCCTGAATCGGTACACTTAAAGCTTTCTCAACCGACAATCTGACAGCACTATCCGCAAGCCGATACAGCAATTTGGCAGTCTGTACTGACTGTTCACGGGTACGGGCTGTCTGTTTAAGATCACGCAAAACCTCATGCACACAATCCTGCAAATTCCTTTGTTTTTGCGCCTTTTTGCCCTTGTCGGTGTAAGGCTTGTAACTACTCCCAAGCTTGCCTTGAAGCCTTTCAAACGCTTGATATTCGCTGTTTATTTGTTCGGTTTTGGGCATAAAAAATGCAGAGCCTGCCAAAGCATACTCAGCCAGATATTTGTATTGTCTGTTTTTTAACGTTGCATAGATCTGCGAGGTCAGCTTATCGGGACGGCATTTCAGATACCCAAGTTCACTCACTTCTTTCAGATATTCTTCCTTTCGCTTATGAGGAACAGCAGGCAAAAATTCCGCTCCGTTTTTTGCCTTTAAAATTTCGTTCCAATCTTTGAATTTAGGTGCAAGCCATTTAACGTTTGGATATCCGTTTTCTGTGAGTATATCCCGAAGTCTGTCAACAGCCTCGATTCCGCCCTCATCATTATCCACGCAAAGCACAATTTCATTGATGTTTGAGTGATTCTTTAACGCTGTTAAAACGGCATTTTCATAAACACCGTTCATGGCAATGTAGCTGTTTTTCTGCCAATCTTTCGGGTACAGTGTAAGAAAACTCATCATATCAATGGGAGCTTCAAAGACATAAAGTCGTTCATTTTCTCCGAAATGTGCAAAGCTGTAACGAGTGTCTGAACCCTCGCAGGTAATGCGAAAAGTTTTCCCGAAAGAATTGGTTGAACGCTTGCTTGCCTGTCTTGGAACTCCGTTTTCATCAAGCCCTACAAACACTGCATTGTGGTGCTGTTTGTCCTCATAAAGCGTATGCTGCTTTGCAAAATAGCTGATAATTTCGGGTTTAATGAACCGCTGCTTTATGAGGTAGGCAAACACTCTGTGCATATTTTCATTGGATTTGGGAAGCTTGAATTCTTTCGTTTTTTCTTCATGCACAACAGCTTTTGGAGGAGCGTGAGAGAGGAAAGTTATCGTCTGTCCTAACAATTCCTGCACCGCCGTCTGAAAATCCATATCATAGAATTCCTGCATAAATTTTATTGCTCCGCCGCCAACCTGATTTTTGTGGTCAAACCACCTTGAACCCGACATTGTGATGCTATCATGCTTGCCCGAACCGTCGTAGTAAATGAGTTTATGCTCTCTGCCGACACGTTCCAGTTTTTCGCCCCGCATACGCAAAAACTCCGCTAAATCTACGGAGTTTGCCATTACTTTTTGTTCGTCTGTAAATGGGATATATGGCATAACTACACCAGCCTTTAATACTTGACATTTTCCGCAAGCTTACCCATAAGCTGCGAAAAGCTCTGCCTTTCCATCATATCCGTACCAAGATATGCTCCTGATACTACTGTCAGCTTGTTCTCAGAAAGCACAGCATAGGTTTCCGTGTACCCAAACTGCGTCGCCATACCATCGGTTTTCTGAACGGAACTGTAACGCTGATATTTACCATTTGAATATACATTTGTTGTCATACGATAATTTGACACAAAATCGTCCTCAGTGACACCGCTCATCTGTGCGGAGGTTTGTCCAAAATAGTAATCCCCGAAGTTTTCAAGGATATATTCCATGTCGTAATCAAGCTGTGACTGAGACAGATCTATACACATCACATTCAACATACCGCCGCCGTTTTTACCTTTTAAAGTGACCTTATTCACTCCATTGAAATTATCGGTTTCGTTCTCAAAGGCACAGTCTTTCATCGACTCAGTAACCAATTCGCTTGTATCTGCAAAGCTGATATTTGAATCAAAAAACTCAGCGATAAAGGTATCGGACTTTACCTGTTCATTGTTGACGGTACTTTCGACCTCCGAAGAGACAGCCGAATCCAATGACTCGGCTGTTATCGGAATTGTTGTAGTTTCCACCGTCTGTATTGGCGGACTGATCGTTCCGCAGGCGGTCATTGCCAGCATAAACACTGCTAAAAATGCGGTTATTACTTTTGTTTTCATATCCGTTCCTACTCCTTATCAAATAATACTCCAGATGTACAGCGGACAGGTCAGAGAAAAGATCAGACAGCCGAAAATTATAGCGATCGGCGTCCACTCCAACTGACCATGTTTGCGGTAATCCAAGTATGCCAGCGTTATCTTAACAAACAGCAAAACCGCCAATATTACGTCGATCACGGGGAATACAACGTTGTTTACAACCGACACCACCTGCGATCTTGCAGTGGTCCAAGTGCTTGTAACCGCTCCCGCAACATCGCCCGATGCGTAAGCAGTTAGCGACATCATCGCAGCAAAGCACACCGAACTTGCTGCTGCGATCAATTTCTTTTTAGATCTCATTTCACATCATCCTTTCTCTTTTCCTTATCGTTTCTCTTGCATATGACCATACCGAAAGCCACAACAACCGCTGCGGCTACGAGATAAAACTCAGCACTATTGTCTGCGGATACACCTGTATTAGGAGTATCTATTGTGACTGTAGGAGGAATTTCAAGCTCAGGCGTATGCTCATCGTACATAACGACCTCGGTTACACTTCCGTCAGTATTCACAGTAAACTTTATCTCGCTTGCAATCTCATAACCGTCTGGAGCGATCGTTTCACGGAGCGTGTATTCCTTGCCTGCGATCAGCTTGCCCTCGATAAAGTGAGCCTCGTCTGTTGATACCCACTCCGTGGCAACATTTCCGTCCTCGTCAATAATCTGAAGCGTTGCGCCTGCAAGCTCCTTGTCCGTAGTGATATCACGCTTGCTGATTTTCACCTTTGTGGTATCGTCTACCATTACGATGAGAGGATTGCCGTTCTCAGAAACAGCAGTTGCGTCCACATTTTCTACAGTAATCTTGCCATAAACATCAACTGTAAATCTGATGTCAGTTGCGATAACATAACCGTCAGGAGCGGCGATTTCCTTAAGCGTGTAATCTCCGGCAGGAAGCTCGGTAACAACATGATTTGTACCATCAGAAGTCCATTTTTCAACGACTTTGCCATCAGAATTATCAAGCTGCATTTTTGCACCAACCAGTTCATTTCCGTAAATATCCTGTTTTGAAATTTCAATGGTTATAGGCTTATTTACTGCTGTAATTTCGATAATTTCTCCGTCCTCAGAAATAGTCACGGGGTAGCTTTCATCGCTTAAAATGTAGCCTGTGGGAGCTTCGATTTCCCTGACGATATACTCACCATATGGGATCTTGTCAAATTCAAAGTGTCCGTTTTCATCGGAAACAGCGGTCATATATGCGTTGTCGGCAGTAAACTCAGCGGTATCAACAGCAAACAGTCCGAACAGAGCATTTTCAAGAGGTTCGTTGCTCTCATTTACCTTGATTCCCTCGATTTTACCACGTTTCAGTTCATTTACGAACTGCCCGCAGTCGATTGAAACAGTAGTTACTTCCTGTCCCATATACTCGAAGTTTACAAGGTACTTTTTACCGTTCAAAACATAATGCTCATCGGTTGCAATTTCCTGAACATAATACTTGCCGAACGGAATTTTTTCTGCAATTACAGCCGTCATATCCTCGTTCAGCGAAACCTCCGCAATCAGACCGTCGGCAGGAATTACCGAGCCGTCAGCGGCAGTAATATCCTCTGCGGCAAACAATCCGAAACGAACATTTTTGTAACTTTCTTCCGCTGAAATTCCGAACTTTTCATCATTTTCCATAACCTTAGAAAGAGAAATTTCAATGCCCTGATAGTCATTTTCAAAAGCTGTGCCAACGGTATCACGAACTGCGATTTCCTGCCCTGCGTAGGTAAGCTCAACAAACTGAGATTCTGCGTTCAGAACATAGCCGTCAGGAGCAGTAATTTCCTTGACTTCATACTTGCCAAGATACAGTAAATCAGTTTCTGCATACCCGTTTTCGTCTGTTACAAGCTCTGCCACAACATCGCCTGCGTTGGCTCTGATCGTGCCGTCGGCAGTTATGATATCCTCGCTTGCAATTACCTGAAATACTGCGCCACTGAGATTTTCTTTTGCAAAAACGGGAGTATAGGCGGTCTGCCCACTTTCGTGAACCTCGCCGTTTTCATCGATATATATTGCGCTGCCAAGAGCAGTTACGCTTGCAAAAACATTGCCTGTTTTCTGAACAGAAATTTTGCCCTTCTGTGCGGTATTTGTTTTCTCCACAACTACGGTTTCTACTGAACCGTCAATTGTAAATGGAACAGGCTTTTTATCAAGCACATATCCCTCTGCCGACTGCACCTCATGAAGCTCGTAATCGCCGTAAACAAGCTCGTTCGGGAGCATAAGAGAACCGCTTTCATCGGTGTAAAATGTGTTGAGAATCATTTCTGAGGGATAGTTGATTTCCTGCGAAACATATTCGGAATTTGCACAGTCCCAAACCTTGAAGCCTATGCCCGAAACGGGAATTATATTGCCTGTTTCTGCGTCCTTCTTTACGATTTTTACAAAGGATTTTTTCACTGCGTCATTGATAAGATAGAAATATTCTTTTTCGTTTTCGCTGATAATCACTTCAAAATCATCGATCCATTCGGTATTTTCCCAACCCTTTGTCTGATGCACAATATACGTGCCGTAGGGGAGCATTTTTGTCGCAGCATAGCCGTTTTCATCGCATACGAGGTAGTCTTTTTCGCTGTCTTTTGCGGCTTCATAAGAGCCTGATGACTTGAGATAAACCTCAAATTCCGCACCGACTTCGGGAGTTTCGATCTGCGTTGTTCCGTCATCGGAATGCTTGATGATTGAAATATTGCCCTTGATAATATCCTCGGTCACTGTCATGGAAATGGGGTTATGCTCAATAGAATAATTCTCAGCTTCTGCACCAACCGGGTACACAGTTTCATCAAGCAGATATCCCTCTGAGGGAGAAATCTCCTGAACCGTGTAGTTTCCGCAGACATACTCTTTTGTCTTGAAATATCCGTTTTCATCTGTGGTGTATTCGTCTATCAAAACACTGTCTTTAAACACGCCGTAAACCGCTCCCGCAAGGCTTGCATCGCCTTGTTTTTCAGCCTTTTCCGAGTCTTTTTTTGTAACTTCCAAAGTGAATTTTTTAAGCACATTTTCAAACGTTACAGAGGTAGTTTCATCAGCTGTCAAAGTAACCGTCTGACTGGCAGGAACAACATACTTTATGGGAACGTTTTTTTCAGAAATCGTGTAAACAATTTTCTGATTGTTACTGTCGTATACGGGGATATCGGAAAGAATTGCAACACCGTCAGAACCGGTTTTTATGCTGTAAGTCTTGCCGTTACCTGTGACAGTAAATTCTCTGCCTCCGTTCTGATTATCCTCAGACTGCTTGTTGATCTTAATAGAACCTGTTTTGAGTTCGTTGTTGAACTTTACATTGACAGTCAGATCAACGTCGCCGTCGGTAAGCTTGACATTCTTCGCCTTGGGAGTTTCATATCTCGTATCTACGTTGATTTCGGATATGGTATATGAAATTGCTTTTTTACTTGTAAGATCGTATACGTTAAGACCTTTAAACTCCGCAATTCCGCTTGAATTTGTCTTTGCCGTCTTGGAGTGAGATTTTCCGTTCTGAGTCCATGTTACTCTAAATTCACGCTGACCGATTATACCATCCTCGGCAGTTTTATTGATTATGATGTTTCCTTTAAGATAATCCTCGGTAACATTTACGTTTTCATTTGCATTAAGTGCAAATACTTCAGTTGATAGGCTGTAGCCTGTAGGTGCTTTGATTTCTTTAACATAATACTGCTTATTCGGAAGTTCAATCGAGCCGCTTCCGTTTTTATCGATTTTGATTTCTCCTGCTTTGTTTTTGCAAGCTTTATCAGTGTATACGCCGTAAATAGCCTGTGAACCGTCAATAGGACTGATACCATTGATCTTTACGGTATTATCAGCTTTATAGACTTTTGTAATAGTAAATTTCACATCTTTGGATGTGATCCTGAACGCCGACATATTCATGACAGTCGCAGTTTTACCGTCGGTCTTGTTATTGATAACAACTCCCTCAGAGCCGTTAGCCTCGATTCTCCAATGCCTGCCGCCTGCACCTTTTCCGTCACCGACTGTTTTGGAATTGATAAGACTTTCTGAAACGCCGATAGACTTAAGATAGCTTACTACCTCGTTTCTTGAATTGAATTCACCCATGTAAATCCACGCATGATCTTCGCCATATGGATTCTGAGCCACCACTACCGAACCGGGAGTAATCGTCGAACCGTCGGAACACTCCCAGTATGGACGGTCTGTGGTCTTGATGTTTTTCTTTTCAACATCGATCTTAGAAGTTTTACCGCCGTAGCTGATAGTGCAGTTGTCGTTTACCGACAGCCAGTGATCGGTATCAACGGGAACAGGATTATTCCATGAAAAACCCGATGTTTTGTATCCAAGCTGTGTCAGCGTATAATACACAAGTCCCGAACAGTCGATACCGAGATTGTTTATCGTCCGTACCGACAGCGGAGTATACTGACCCTGATTGTATGCGTACCAGTATCCCTTATTCCCAAATGTATACGGAGAACCGAGAAGCGTCGCCGCCTTTGCGATCACCGTATCGGAAGACGGAAACGCAGAGTTTTCGGTCGAAGTACTTGCGGCATTTGCTGTTATCGCTCCGCTCACAGATGAACCGAGCATAGAAAAAGCGCAGAGTCCTGCCATTAACCCTGCGCTGAGTTTTCTCAATATTTTTGATTTTGTTTTAAACATATATTGCATTTCTCCTTTTCATTTTTGCAAAGAAAAAGAGCCGAAATTTCTTCGGCTCTCTGTTTATTAGTATTTCGTTTTATTCGTGTAATTCTTCATAGCTATAATCGCTTATCATTCTTCCATCCGCAATATGGTTTTCATCAATATCAACAACCTCTGTAAAACCATAGTTGTAGTCAAGAAAAGCGCCTGCCTGAGTATCAAGAACATACCATATTCCGTCAACTTTCACTATATTGGCAACGTGTCCGTATATTCCTGAGTCAGTCCAGCAAGCATAGCAATCAAGCCCTATACCTTGACAGATTAGGTATGTCTTGTATGAATAATTCACGCAAGTACCCGAACCGTTTTCAGTCATCCAGTTGTATACCGCTTCTGCCTTGCTGTAGTCAGAACCATCATGCAATAAGTTTCTGCCAATACCCATATACCTTTCTTCCTCAGTAGGCTCCGGTGCAGGCGGTTCAGTCTGCGGCTTTGGTGTAGTCGTAGTCGGCGGATTTGTCACCGCAGGCTTTGCCGTTGTAACCGGAGGAGAAGGGTTGTTATTCTGAGGCTTATTGTCAGACGATTGGTTATTCTGTTGCGCACCGTTATTGCTCTGATTGTTATCGGGCTGCTGATTATTCTGTTCAGGCTGATAATTTACCTGACCGTTGTTATTCTGAACAGCATTGTTTTGTCTCTGATTCGAATTGCCGTTCGCATTTAATGAACTGAATTTTTGGGTCGTAGTTACTGTGGTACCCGTCGGCTTTGAGGAAGAGGATACCGTTTGCGAATTCTTTCTCGTAGTAGTCGTGGCTTCGCTTGTATTTTTTTCTTCTTTTGCCGATGAAGTTTCCGCAGTATCTTCGCCAGCCGTGCTTTCGGAAGCAATTGCTGTAGTAGTTCCCACTTTGGATTCTGTATCGTCTATCTGTCCGCAAGCCGTGAGCAGCAGACTGCATACAGCTAAGATCGTTATTGCTTTTTTCATGGTATCACCCCGATAAATTTGTTTCTTTAACGATAGCATATAACCGCCGCAAAATCCAGTGATTTTTGGTTTTTCTACCTATTCAATAAATTAAAAAGCCAATCTTTGTACTACATTGCTATCTCAGGCTCAGGTTTATCCGCTGGTCCGTCCGCCATTTCCTCATCGGGAGTATTTTCTACCTCAATTTCCGTAGCCTGCATTTGCTCCAATACGATAATGGGAGTTTCAAACATTTCGGAATATTTCTTGATCTGATCATCGGTAAGTGAACAGCTGTCCCATTCGCCGTATTCGTTCATATAATTTCCTGAAACAAAGAAAGTTCCATGTACAAGAACATTTCCCACAATACGATTAGGCTGTGAACCATTAAGCAGGAATTCATCGTTGCACCAAGCAATCGCAGTTTCTTTCGGCTCAAAATATATAGGTTCGATACACCCTCCGACTATTGCCTGCATATCGTGAATATCATCGCCGATTTCCTTTTCATACGGCGCTTTTTCAGGCTCAATAACAAGTATTTTCATTTACAAAACCTCCTCATCTTCATTGCAATAATCCCACAGTGGACACTCGTTACAGTCATCATACATTGAACATGTTCGCTCTATTTCTTCCTCCGAGATACCGCAGTCACGGCGTTCTGTTTCAGGAGCATTGCGCCATATCGTAAGCGTCACTCCGCTATCATCGCACTCCGTTTCCACGCTTACGGGATTTTCGTTTTCATCAAAAAGCCCCGAAAATACGGTAGTTCCGTTGGTTGTGAGTACCTGTGCAAAAATAATCTTTCTCATAAAATTATACCTCCAAATTGTCTGTTTCATCGTCAAACAGCGAAAGCTGGCGAACCGCCTGTAATCTCTCGCTTGTATCGTAATTGGATATGAGCAGCTCCGCATACTGACAGCCGCCGTCGTATCTCTGCGCCAGATTATTCAGTCTGCTGATCTCCTCAATGTGAATATTAGGCTTATCCCATATCTCACGGATTTCTGGACAGTCATTGTAGGAAACAAGAAACTTGCCCTTGATATCCATTAGCGAATCCCTGAGCCTAATATGATCCTTGGTTTTAAAACCAACGTCTTTGTAGTAGTTTTCGGTTGCAAAGTACGGTGGATCGCAATAAAAAAAGCTGACAGGGCGGTCGTACTGCCGTATCAGTTTTTCAAAGTCTTTATTCTCAACTACTACCTTCTGCAATCTCCTTGCTGCCAAGTCTATCATCGGGAAATCCGACCATATTGAATGCGGCTGACTGCCGAAGCTGTCAAGTCCACTTGCGTAGCTGTAACGGATAAGCTGATAAAACTTCGCCGCCCTGTCAACATCACGAAATCTGCTGAACAGACCTCGCTTATGAAGACTAGCAATCCAGTCGAAATCTTCACGAGAATCGAGGACATAACGAAGCTTGTACTTCAGCTTATTCGGGTTATCCCTGACACAGCGATAAAGATTTGCAAGATTTCCGTTAAAATCGTTGTATACCTCAAAATCCATACCGGGCGGTTTATGGAATAAAACCCAGCCTGCACCTCCGAAAACCTCGATATATCGTTCATAGTAAGGAGGAAAGCGAGCAAGCACGTCGTCCCTGAGAGCTTTTTTCCCTCCCACCCATGACATAAAACTATTCATGTTTTCCCTTTCTGCCGTATGCCAATGACAGAAAGAAAGTCGCTTTGCTAATTACAGAAGTTTTCTGTCATTGGCAAAACGACTTAATTAAATATTAGATTTTACGCTTAAATATTTGATTTTACGCTGTTTTCAACCCTTGATGATCGGATCGACGTAGCTGAAAATTATTCTTTTCTGGTCAAGATAGCCGTTGGCTTTATTGACCTCGTTGCACAATTCCTTGTACTGCCTTTCCGAAAGTACGGGCTTTGTGGCTCTCAGCATTGCAGGAATACTGCCGAGACAAAACTTGAAGTCCACTTTAGCTTTAATTCTGTTTGTGTGCATCACTTACCTCCTTGTCCAGACGTGCGATCTCTTTTTCAGCTGCCTTAAAAGCCGCAGCAACTGTCTCTTATACACATCTGACGCTGCCGACGACTCCTTACGTGTAGAT